>Ga0137340_1000291_pt1 | contig 11595 bp, 5 predicted proteins | sample EasRivERMLT400_2_FD_102295 | JGI IMG/M metagenome (GOLD analysis project Ga0137340, IMG submission 102295) | Soil microbial communities from meander-bound floodplain in the East River, Colorado, USA - East River MetaG ERMLT400_2 | ecosystem: Environmental > Terrestrial > Soil > Floodplain ...
AGCGAAAAGCTCCCACCGGTCATCGCCTGTTGATTCGCATCCGGTTGGCCAATGGTGCCGCTCAACGAATAAGGCCCGCCGACGCTCGTGCCCCCGCCCCCATCTATGGTAAACCAGTCGATGGAGTAGTTTTGGGCTGTCGCGATGCTCGAAAAACTCAACAGAGACGACAACGTCACAAGAAGCACCCAGGTGTAGTGAATGGTGGATTTCATGAGTGGAAAATCATCAGGCAGCCAACGTGGCTCGGACTCGCCGCAGGAACTCTTCAATAGTGAACGGCTTCTGGATGAACCGGTCCGATCCTGGCTGGGGAAATCGCACGTCTGTTTGACTGTAGCCACTGACCATGAGGATTCGGAGGCTCGGATAAGCAACGAGGCAACACTCCAAAAACCGGTCAAGAGACATTGACGGGCCCACGCAGTCCGTGATCAGAAGATCCGGTTTCGCCCTCTCCGCCTTCAAAGCGATCAGCGCTTTGGCACGATCATTGAAGGCCCTTACTATGTAGCCCGTCGCCTCCAGAAGTATGGTGTACAACTCCGTCAACTCAGGCGCGTCGTCCACCGCGTAGATTAACGGGCCCTCGGTCGTTCGCGGATCGGATACGGACGAAGTAATTCGAGCGATACCTTCCAAAGACGACGGCTGACATTCTGGCGCTGCGTGCGTGCTGGTGTCCGGCGCCAGCCCAAAAGCATTAGCAGGGATTTTCGCGTAAGGAATCATTTCTTCAGGCAATGGTTCAAAGTCTTCGTCACTTTCGTTTCTTATCGAGTCACGGGCGCAGTCAAACGCCGCCCCGCACCATGTATGATTGGTGCCGCGTTGTTGCAGTTCCCCGACGCCAGTAGCACTTACGTCCCATTCCTTGTAGCGTTCAGCAGCTCTGGCGACCAATGGAGCGCGACGTCGGAACGAATAAGTGTGCCTCGGGAGGGAGCAGCGGATTCGTCCGTTTTGCGGATGGAGGCGTGGCTGCCGTTTATGTTTCGTTCTCATGACTACTCCTGCCGTACGCGGAAGAAAGTGGGCGCCGTACCAATGGGTCGTGTGAATTGGATCGTCGTCCCGTCGCCTGCGCGCGTTTCCACAGGCGTCCATGTCGGGTCGGCCAGGTGCTCGCTCTGCTCCAGTGTGTAGTTCCCGCCCGGCTCGGAAGGGAATCGAAAGCTGATCTGCCCCGGTTGCGCCGTCACAAGTGTGAGAGCAGGACCAACCGCGAGCCGGTAGCGTGCCTCAACTTTTGCGTCGGCCGAGAGGAGAACTGAGACTGCGGAACTGTTGGTGGTTTGCGGCTGGTTATTGACCAGCCATTGATCGAAAACAAACCGGCCGTAGGTCGGCGGCGCTTCCAGCGTCACCAGCGCCGAAGTTGGGAACACGCGATTGAAATCGCCCAGCCCATCCTGTCGGGTGTTGATGTCCTGCTGGCTTACAACGATGACCGGCTTAAGGTCATCGCTAACCCGCACGTTGAGCTCGCGCAGGTTGTCGCTTGTCGGACTGAAGTCGTACTGTATCTCGAAAAGGAGGTCGTCGATAATGAAGTCGGTGCCATTGTCTGTGGACACATCTTTCGTGACGAGAATTTCCGCGTCGGCCGCGGGCTGGGAGAAGTACAAAAGGTTCGTTACGGGCACGGGCTGCTGCGCGAGCAGCACGCCGATGAGAGATTGCTGGGCGGCGCTGAGCGTGCTGTTCACGGTCTGGCCCGTATTCGCGTCAAACACCGCATTCCATACAATCGGATTTACGGCCTCCGTCTGGTAATGGCGAAAGAGGAAAGTCCGACCAGCGGACGTCAGCCGCGAAACACCGGCGTGCTGGAAATTCACGCGCACGAGCGCCAGCGATCCGACTGGCCCAACAGGATGCGCCCTCAGCGTTCGGGTGCGCAGGTCGGCGAGACGAACGTTATCATCGCCCGCATCAATGAGGCCAAGCTCCTTCAGGCTTAACACAACCCGGCCTTTTTGATTTAGCTGCCGGAGTTGGTCCGGGTTCAGACGATAGCTTTTGGGGAAGGACCGTGCAGGAGCGTTAACGTTGTCGAGGGATTGCGCCACGACTTCTCGAAGTTCATCCACGAAAATGCCTTTTAAATTCTCGAACTCCGCCTGGGTCAGGAGATGGCCGGTGTTGGCCTCGATAAGTTGGCGGAAACGCGTGAGCAACCTTGTGAGCTCCAGTGTCCCTGGGTAAGGGCGGAGCTGCCGGTACTGGAACGACTTCGCCAGCATATACTGGTACTGCACCAGCCGATCATGCGCGCGGCGCTCCATCTCTTTGATATGCATGAGCGCGCCGTGATCGAGGATGTTCAGTTGGGCGGCGATGCGATCTTCCAGCTCGTGCGTCGCGACGAAATTCTGCGCTAAATCGCTCGTAAACGAACCAATGAGCTGCAAACCTGCTGCCAGTTCATTCGCGAAACGTTCCTTCTCTGTGTTGAGATCAGTCACTTGCAGCGTGATGTCCTGAAGTTCAATGTCGGAGGCCTTGAGCTTATCCAACTCCGCCGCCACTTCCTTGCTGTCCACCTGCGCTTCCTTGAACACAGCGGAGATCTGCTTGTATTCGCTGACGAGGAATTTGCCGCATTCAGTCAATCGTTTGAGCTGTTCCTGCCGCGATTTTTTCACGTTGTTCGTCGAGCCGGGTGAATTCGTCGCGTTGTTGCCAAAGCAGAGCGAAATATTGGTGTTGCTCATGACGCTAAACGCTTGCGGCGCCAGCGCCTTCGCGCTCTCGATCGGCTTGTCGGTATCCAACTGCGCCAGCAAACCAAGGCCTGCGCCGATGCGGCCAACCGTGGGCTGGCCAACGGGGATGAGATCCGCGAGCACGGATGCGACGCCCAGCGCCTTCTTCCAGAGCGGGACCTTGTGCCGGTCGGCGACATTATTCGCGGCGCGCCGCTCCAGTTCAGTAAGCTTGCCGGCTATTTGCCCTTGCAACGTGCCAATCCGTAGCGTGAGCGACTGAGCCTCCGATTTCAGTCGCGGGACTGCCGCCTGAGCTTCGTTGAAGCGGACGTTCATGCGGGCACGCTCGGTTTCCAGGCTGCTTCTGGCCTGGTCAGTGGCGGCAAGTGACGCCTGCAGGTTCGTAGCGGCGTTGTTCAACCAGTAGGCGAGGTAAAGAATCGGGAGCGACTGGTCCACCTCGTTTTGAAACGCGAGAAAGTTCGCCTCGAATGAAAGCATCGGCACCCAGCCCGCGGGATTGCCGAAGTAATCCAGGTTCGAATCCATCCGGTACAGGATGTTCCCGACCTCCGTCTGCACCTGGTCAAGGTTGGTCTTTTCCGAAAACTCCTCGTCGCTGAGTTCCTCCTCCGGCGCGACCACCCGTTCATGCGCGCGCAACATTTCCCGATACTCGCCCAGCAGCCCGCGCGTCTCCGTGATGCGCTCGTTGAGGTAGGCGTCCCTGGCGTATTGCACAATGCTGCGCAATGCGAAGGAGTGCATCCATGCGCCTGCTTCCGGCACGAGCTCGAAATGCCCATTGGTGCCGGTCAGGCTCGTGATTGGAGCGAGCGCATCGGCCCCCGGTGCCTTGGGGGCGTCCTCTTCGTCGACGGTGGTTATCTCTTCCCCATTTCTAACGATCGTCATGGTGGTCTGGTAGACGAATCGGCGCGCCGTGAGGGTTCCGCCGACGTGGTTCTGCCCCGGTGTTCCGGCGTTGCCCCCGGATGAATTCGCGAATGGACCAAGGTTCAGGGTCGAATGCAGCACGCCTCCTGCACCGCCGTTTCCCGGCTTTCCTGAACGGACTGCGTTCTCGCCCCGCGCCGTCACCCGATTCCCGCAGCGGTCCTCGAGCCGGGTTCCCACCCACTCTTCCGAATACAGGATGGCGCTGCTGCCCTCCGTGAAGCCGCAAATCGGATTCCCCGCCCTGGCCATGAGTTTATACCAGTCCTCCGACGGAAAGCCGACCGCCCCTTCCCCTCGCCCATCGCGGCCCTCTCCCGCTGGCCCACCATCCCCGCCCCTCAGGACAAACCGCGTCGTTGTGCTGTCTTCAGCGTAAAATCGCTCGACCATCACCTCCACGCTGCCCGCAGCATGTCCATGGTCGCCATCGTAGCCGGCCAACAGATTGTCCTCCCACACCGCCCCCACTGGCAGTCTCTTGCGCGGAAGCGGCGTCGTCTCGATGCGCCCATCGGCCTCGAGACGCAGTTCGCGCGCGTGAATTGTGACCGCGGTCTGCGGCAGTAACAGCGGGCTGCGAATGATCACCTTGTCCGCATAGAGCCGCAGTTCACGGACATTCGGGCGCCCGCTGTACTGGCGATGTAAATTCGCCCCATGGTTCGCGTCAAAAACCAGCGTCTGGCCGGAGATGCTCACTGTGAAGGTTTGGACGGTCGCGTCATTGAAGGGTTCCGGCGCGTGCGGGATTTCGCTGATCTGCATGTACTCGCGATTCTCCGCGTTGGGAAGCGGGCGGTCATACTCAATCACGGACTGCTCGATCGTCGGTGTATTGAGCGGGGTTACTTCAACGCTGCCGCTTAATCCCTGTGCAGTGGTAAACCGAATCGTGAATGGCAGACGGTCAAAGGCCGACGGTGTATACGTGATGCGCCCGCTGGCTTCCTCGAACGCCACTGCGCCGGCGGGCGGCGGCGTGGCGGTCATCTCCAGCGCCGTTCCCGGACCGGGATTCAGCGGGTCTCCGGGGTCATCCGTGTGCACCACAAACTCGAGTGTCGTACCCGCTCGCACGCGTTGTTCCGGCATCGCGCGGAAATAGAACCTCGGCAATGGCCGGTACTTTGCAGTTACCGACGCTTCCTTTCCGCCAATCACCAATACATCCTTCGCATCCGGCTCCAGCCACCCTAGCAGGTTGCTGAACTCGACTGTGTGCGATCCGGCCGCGACATTCGTCACCACTCCACCTGAAGCCTGCGGCGCTCCGCCATCGACGAACCACTGCGCCCCGCCGGAAACGGCTTCCGCAGGTTCGATGGTCACAGAGACCGTGCCGGGAATGGAGAGGACCACCGGAGCCCCCAACGAGCCGCCAATGCCAGCGAAAAGGCACAGACACGCAAGGGTCGGCGCCAGCGAGGACACTCTACGGGCGGGAATTTTGACAAGGTTGTTCATGGGCACTTCGTGGAAAAACAGCATCGAGCGGCTTCAGGGCGGATGGCACTCAGGCGGGCGCAGAAAGTCCTAAGGAGCATTGCGTCTCCAGTCGAAGCCGCCGGGCTTCAACCGAGAAGCTCGCCTCAAATCAGTGGTCCGACCCCCGGTAAAAAAAGTAGGCCGTGGCCCGGGCGACCTGCCCCACCACGGCGCATCGCTGCCACTCTTGCTCTCCCCCCAAGTCGGATCTGCGAAATGGATCGCCACGGAAGGCGCGCGATTGTTCTTAACATGGATGGGAACGACAAAGCCGGTGACGCGGAACGCTGAGACAGTGACAGCCGCCATGGGCACTGGCGGCAAACTGATTAGTGAACGACTCATAGTCTGACACTTCGCGGAGGCGATTTGGCGCGATTGTTTTTATGCAATTGGAAGTTTCGTCCACTCGAACGCGCTTCCACTCATTTCAGAACGGAAGGGTGGAAAACGTAACAAGAATTTTTGCAGACGACCGGTGAAACGGATGCCAATGCCACTCTTCGAATGGCCGTCACTCGCTGAAGACGCGACGCAACTCCCGCAACTCCTCCTCGACATTCTCTGAAATCACAATGGTTCGAGCAATTTCATGGCGTAGAAGCTTGACGCACCGTTGCCGAAGACGATGCGCGGTCACCCGCACTGTTCCTTCTGGAAGATTCAACCGATTTCCAATTTCGACATACGTCGTGCCGTCGCGCTCCCCGTATAGCAGTGTCTTCACCTCGTTGAAAAACCTCCCCTTGCCTCGGGCTACACATTCGCGTTCCAGTGCGCTCATCGCGTTTCTCAGGACGGTCAAAGCCCATTCCTTATGAAACTGCTTCTCAGGGGTGTCGTTGTCCGCCGGCTCGCGTCCACGCCACCCCTGGACGGGCGTTTGGTCCAACGAGATGAACCTGACGTGCCGGCGGCATTTCAGGCTCTGAGATCGGCTCCATTGGCCCATGAAATTATCCAGAGTTTCCAACAAAAGGGACCGAAACTTCCCTTTGTGCCGGTCGGCCAGTCGCAAATGCCGCCTGGCGATCAATTGAGAGAAGAATTCCTGAGTCAAATCCCTGGCGTCATCCGGCCCATGCCCTTTCCGACGAACATGGACGTAAACCGGATACCAGTAAGCACCACACAGGGTCTCCAACGCATGCTGTGACAACGTGGAACCATCTTCTCCAGCCGCCTCCACGACGTTCCATCGCGTCGTCGCGAATAACCGCGGGACCTCCGATTCAGAAACGTGCCATGACTCAATCATATCGCCGGCAGCAATGTCTTTGCTCGGATTCATAGTCTGACATTTCGCTGAGGCGCATTGGCGCGATTGTTTTATCCAATTGGAAGCTTCGCCCACCGAACGCCCTTCCATTCGTTTCCAGAACGGGAAGGGTTGGAAACGTAACAGGAATTCTTTTCAGCCGATCCGAGGGTTGATCGGGACTCATTGAAAGGCTATCGAGAATACAGATCTCGCGCCTCCGCGTCCGCATCCTCCAGAGTCACCGTTTGCAACAGGTGCAACGATCCCTTTTCCGTCACGACCGCGAGGTTTTTGGCGTCCGGTGAAAACGCCACCAACTGAATGCCCGAGTCAAATTCGAAGCTGGCCAGTTCCCGGTGCGTGCCAAAGTCCCAAAGCTTGACCGAGTGATCGTCGCTGCCGCTGGCCAACCGTTGGCCGTCGGGTGAAAACGCCAGCGTGCGAATGGCGGATCGGTGCCAGCTTCGCGAACCCAGCGATTTTTCCAGATTGCGGAGATCCCAGAACTTGATCGTGTTGGCGGTGCAGCCCGACGCCATCATTCGGCCGTCGCCGGAAATCGCCAGACCAGAGACGGCGCCTTTGTGCTCCGTGCAGACCTGGTGGCTCCGGTTGGTTACGGCCACGTCCCAAAGGCGAATGTCCTTGTCGCGGCTGCCGCTGGCGAATCGAGTGCCGTCGGGCGCAAAGGTGACAGAAAGGACGGCATCGTGATGACCCTCGTACGTGCCAACGACATCTCCTGTATCAACTGCCACCAGTTGAATCGTCCCGGATTTGTGGCCCAGCGCGGCGATTCGCCGGTCGGGCGAAAAATCCACAGACGTAATTTCGCCAATGTCGCCATACGAAGGCACCGGTCGCCGTGCGCCTGATTTAACTTCCCACCACTGCGCGACGCCTGCTGCATCCGCGACCAGCAACCACTTGCCGCTCTGTGTGAACGTCACCGCCCGACTGACGCCCCCCAGCCGGAATTTTTCGTTCAGCGTTGCTACTTCCCAGACGCGCACGCAGTCGTCCTTGCAGCCGGCGGCCATGAATTGCCCATCCAGCGAAAAGGTAAAGTTGCCGATCTTCTCCGAGTTCAGATTTGTGATCGTGGTAGTCGTTGATTGAAGATGCTGCAGAGCCCACAAGTTGATTGGCATGTCGCGAGAGCCGCTGGCGAGAAGCTTTCCGTCCGGAGAAAACGCCAGCGACCAGACTGCGCCCATTTGTCCGTCGAATCGCGCTGGCTTCGATTGCAACGTGCGCAGGTCCCAAAGCTTGATCGACTCATCGGTTCCGCCGGTGGCCAGCATCTCACCGTCAGCGGAAAACGCCAGTGACTGGATCGGCAGCTCGTGGGCCTTGATCGACTGTGTTTTCCCGGCCTTCCAATTCCACAGCAGAACCACGCCGCCGCCGTCAGCGATGGCCAGCGTCCCGCCGTCTGGAGCAAATTGGATTGTCCGCATCTGCCGCGGATGGGGCAGAAAAATCTCCATCACGCCGGCGTCGATACTCCAGATCTCGACGCCGCGATCCTTCGACTCGGATGGATCCCCCGCACGAATGAGCGCGAGCCATCGCCCATCCGGAGCGATGGCAACGGGCGCGCCCTTGCCCGCATCGAAGTTGCGGCGCGCGGCGTTGGTGAGACTCATCAGTGTGCGCTGAGGTTGAAGCGCACGGACGGCCAGCACGCGATTGCTGTCCATCGTGACCGCGTACCAGGCTTGCGGGGCGAAGGCGATGATTTCCCCAGCTTGCGAAATGGAACTGAGACGCTGGCCCGTTAGGGAATCGTAGGCGGCGATCGACTGGTCGGCCGTTCCTGCGGCAAATATTTCGCCGCCAGATGAAAATCCGCCCACCGAGGTCGCGTCGCCAAGCACCCAACGGGCGCGGCGATTCTCCACGTCCCAGATTTGGAGCGTGTTTGTGGTGTCCCAGCGCAAGGTCGCCAGAGATTTGGCGTCCGGGGAAAAGCCAAGCCAGCCGACCACGTTTGTGTGCAGCGGCAGACGCGATGAGCAGTTTCCGCGGGCCAGACGCCACAGGTGCCGCCACTCGAAGCCGCGCAGATCCGGCTCGTTTCCGCCCGGGATCTGTCTCTGCAAGTAGAAGAACGCCTCGGCGAAATTGCGTTGCTGCCACTCGTGTTGCGCCCGGCTCATCTCGCTAATGTAATTGTTCCATCGTGAGCTGCGGTGCAGCCGCGACAAATGGTTCGCCGTAAGCGCGGATCCCGTCGCAATCAACACAAGCAACGCAATCGCAGCCGCCAGTGCGGGCTTGCGACAGCACCAGCGACCGAGCTTTTCGAATACACCGATTGGTCGCGCGCGAATGGGCTCGCCGCGCAGGCAGAGATCGAGATCGTCCGCCAGGGCCTCGGCAGAGGCATAGCGGCGATACGGATTTTTCTGCAAACATTTGATGCAGATCGTTTCAACATCACGGGAGACATCGGGGTTGAGCAGGCGCGGAGAAATCGGTTCAGTGTGCAGGACCGCCAGCATCGCGCCTTCCAGTGAATTGGCGACAAACGGAGCGCGGCCGGTGATGAGATGATACAGAAGCGCGCCCAAAGAGTAGACATCGCTGGCCGGACCGACCGGGCCTCGATCCGGCTCTGCCTGCTCCGGCGGCATGTAGTTGGGCGAGCCGACGATCTGGCGGGTGGTGCTGAGCAGTGCTTCACCTTCGAAACGTTTGGCCAGTCCGAAGTCCGTGAGGCGCGGATTACCCGAGCCGTCGATGAGAACATTCGACGGCTTCAAATCCCGGTGCAACACGCCCCGTTGGTGCGCGTAATGAACAGCTCGCGCGAGCACTTGCAGATGTGCCGCCGCCTCCCGCGAGGGCATGGGACGTTCGCGAACCATCTCGGCGAGGTCGCACCCCTCGACGTAGTCCATCGAGAAGTAATGCTGGCCGTCATGTGCGCCGATCTCGTGGATGGCGACGATATTGGGATGCTGCAACGCCGCGGCCATTTCGGCCTCGGCTTTGAAGCGCCGGACAAACTGGTCGCTGGAGAACTGACCGAAGGGCAGCATCTTCACCGCGACGATGCGGTCGAGGCTGACTTGCCGCGCTCGATAGACGACGCCCATGCCGCCGCGCGCGATCTCCTCGAGCAACTCGTAGTCACCAAACCGGCGTGGCCGGTCGGCGCGCTGTGAGACGACATCCGGGAATTTCGTGACACCCTCTTCCTTCCCCAGACTGGCCATGCGGACGCCCATGTCGAAGAGACACCGCGGGCACAGTCCCCCCGGCGCCGTCGCCTTCAATTCGGCCCCGCACTCTTCGCAAATTGCCGTTTGTTCGGTCACAGATTCGTGACGGGTCAGGTTCCCAATCCGCTCCGAGCCGGACGCTGGCACCTCACCGGCCCACCCCATCATCCAGCGGTACAGACCCAAATAAGCCAGGAAGTAACAGCGGCGTGCTCGCCGTCAGTGTTTGACTCAAATCCCGGCGGAGAGCCTTCAACTCAGAGCAGCGAGTAGAGCGCGCATTTCATCGTCGGCTTCTTCGCACGTGGACACCGTGCTTTCGATCTCCGCGCGAAGCAGTTCGCCGTAACGCCGACGCATCCGGCTAACGGCCATTTTTAAGGCCGCTTCCGTGGTGTTGAGCCTCACCGCCACCTCGCCGTATCTCCCGGCTTGTCTGTCCCCTGTCAGAAAAATCTGCAGCGCATCAAACAGCGTCGCCTTGCTTGTGCTCCGATACTCCTCGCGCAAGCGGTTGATCACCTGTTCCAACAAGGTCATCGCCCATTGCCGTTCAAAAGACCGTTCGGCCGAGGCATCCGCGAACGCCGCGCACAGATGCTGTTCATCCACCGATTCATCCTCCAGGGAAATGAAGCTGACCCGCCCACCGCGCTTCTGCGCGCGCGTTTCCCGGCGGTGGTTGGCAATAAAATGCCGTAACATCGCAAGCAGGAACGAACGAAACCTGCCCTTGGTCCGATCAACGGCGCGTAAGTAATCATGCCCCAACACGCGCTCGAAGAACGCCTGCGTCAGATCCTCGGCATCGTGCGCCGTCCAGCCACTGCGTCGCAGAAAGATGTAGATCGGATACCAATACGCGCGGCAGAGCTTTTCGAGCGCCTCGTCCGCCTGCTGCGACTCCCGTCCGCCCGCCTTGAGGACAATGCTCCAATGCGTCGTCGTGAAGACCGGTGAGTTTTCGGGCGCGGAACTCATCGTCATCGATTCAGTCGTTTTCGACCCTGGTCGACAATCTTTGTGGCCGGCTCGGACCGCATTCGGTTGCAATCGCTCTTCCTTGCGAGCCAGGTTGATGGTCAATGATGTCATCGTAGTTCCGGGGGACTGATTTGATTGCCTCAGCAAACCGCCGGTGAAGCCGGGGATTCACGGGGCGACGCCTGACACGTGGCTTCGACCATCTCGGCGTCGCCGGCGCCCGCCCTGCAGGGGTTGCCGCTGTGGATATCGATGCAATAAGGGCATTGCCTGGTAAGAGGAACGGCGATGGCAGACAGTTCCTTGAATTCTACATGAATCGTTCCGCCGAGAGCCGCTAAATTTGTCAGAGACCAAAAGGCCCTCATTAGACAACAGCCAGAGAGGGTTGTTCCCGGAGGCGACTAGCACTTTAGTCCCACTCGACCGTCTCGAAAGCGGATGGGGCTAAAGACTCGTGTGCGAATTAAGCTAAAAACGGGATTCCGGAAGAGGGGAACATCACACACAGAAGGACATTCCCCTCTTCCATGGCTCGGTATCCGCTCAGGCGGGCCAAGCAAATGTGTCGCACAAGGTCATCACACAGCGCCTCGACCTCCGCAGCGCAAGTAACCCAATCGCCGGCAGGGCATTGATTCTCCTTTGGCCCGGGGCGGGGACCATGTCTCCGCCCCGGGCATAGCCAATGCGAGGGCTAGTCCTGAATGACAACGTTATCTCCCGGCCCGCCGTCGAGCGCGTCGATCCCAGGACCGCCCTGGAGTACATCATCGTTGTCACCACCGAGCAGCGTATCTGCCCCGGCGCTGCCGATCAGGATATCGTCACCGGCTCCGCCGTCCGCCCTCAGGCTGATGAAGCCATCTTGAAGGCTCGAGGCATCCATCGCGTCATCACCGTCCAGCATCAGGAGGATGAGCTGATCGAGGATCGGCTCACTTCCAACAATGGTCACCGTTGC
>Ga0137340_1000292_pt1 | contig 11578 bp, 11 predicted proteins | sample EasRivERMLT400_2_FD_102295 | JGI IMG/M metagenome (GOLD analysis project Ga0137340, IMG submission 102295) | Soil microbial communities from meander-bound floodplain in the East River, Colorado, USA - East River MetaG ERMLT400_2 | ecosystem: Environmental > Terrestrial > Soil > Floodplain ...
CTAAAGAATATAGAACACCTTAAACCAAAACTAAAATGAGTATAAAGCAGATTTTCGAGGGGTGGCGAAATCATTTGCTCCCTTCTCAGTATCTTGAGGAGAAAATAACACAAGTGTCTGATGAGAGACTTGCCATATGCAGACAATGTCCTTTTAACAGTAACAATGCTAAAGCAGATGGAACTTATCATTCCTTGAGAAGAGATGAACATTGCATTGATTGTGGATGTCCCCTGATTACTAAAACTAAATGTCTCACATGTGAATGTCCACAACATAAGTGGGGCCCAGAGTTAACTCCTGAACAGGAAAAAATTATTAATGATGAGACGAACATTTAAAATTGAAAAGCTTCCTTTGGATACGTTAATAAATCTTCTGATTGAGCTGTATGAAAAAGGAATAGATTATGTAGATTTGTTCTCTAATAATGAGGATCCCCATCAGGATAAACTCATTATACAGACAAAGGACTCCTACATAAATCCCCAGTTTATAAAGGATGGCTTCAGGCCTGATATTTTGGACAATGGAGATGATGAAGATATTGATGATGATGATGACGAAGATGATGATGAACCACCAAAACGTACTCCATCAATTGAGACACAAAGATTAACTGATGACGACATTGAAAAATTACTATAATGAGAAATCCTGTATATGCTGAAACTATCAGCAAGGCTATAATGCAATTACATAAAGACTTCCCTGGCTTACCAATTGGTGAGCACATAGCTAATGCTTTACAGGGAATGGATGTTTACAACATCAGCGATAAAGATTTTGCTAAACTATTAACTGAGTACTGGGCTACTCTACAGCTGGATGATTATTACACTCATCCAGAACCTAACCCAGACGAATATAATGAATGACCCTTCTAAATATGAACTTTTACAGGCTATGGCTTCCAGAAGGAGAGAAATGGAAGATATAGGGAAACTTGTAGAAAATTTGGAAGAAAAAATAAAACAACTGAAGGAAAAAAGGGAAGAGTTGAAAAGTCTCAATTTCCTGGATAACATCCTTCTCAAAGAACTATATAATGGCACTGACTAAAAAAACTTTCATCAATACAGAGCTTGATTGGGCTGAAGCACAACTGAGCACATGGAGACAGTACATTGATGATAATCCTCTTCATGAGTTGACAGACAGGATTGAATACAAGGAGCTCGCTAAAGGTGGGACTATTCCTATGGTGATCGCCTCAATAGAGGCTCAGGGTAAGTTTCTCCAGGAGACCATGAAGAATTATCTAGCCCTATTAGAGGTGGTGGATAAACTGAGAGAAAAAGAAAACGCTATAAAGGAAGCAAGAGGCGCAAGCACTGTTCCCCATAGAATGCAAACACCTGAATAATGGAAATTAAGAGCACAGAGTTCTTCAAGAACTTAAAAAGTCTCCCACCACCAGGAACTCAGGAGTTTCATGACCTGATAAAGTGGGAAGAAGAAAAAATAAAGGGAGGTGTCACAATCAATGGAGTTTATTTCTCTGGCTGGTTGTATTGGCACCTCAATCATTGGTGGATACGTATAGATGAAAAGGATAGACATGGAAATGATGTGAGGGTGACCTCACTACCAGAATTGCGTGATAATGAGTGGATACGAGCTGAAATCCTTGAGGCCTGCAAAGTTGAGAAAGAAGGATACATGGAGGTGGGTGGAAGACAAGGAGGTAAATCAGAAATGGAAGCCTCCTATTTTGGAATGAACGCAACGCTCTTTGAAAACACACAGAATGTAATCATATGTGGTAATGACTATGATTTATCCTTATTAAAGGACAAGGTTGACTTTGGAATGAAGAACCTTTGGAAAGGAATAGCTATCCCACGTCTGGATAAAACCTGGCGCTCCAACCAAATACGCTTGGGATACAAAAAACCTGATGGGGAGGATGCAATTTGGAGCTACATTGTCATTCGTAACGCTAAGGATGGTAATGTAACAGAGGTGGCAGCAGGTACTACAGCCAAATCCTTAATCATGGATGAGGTTGGAAAATATCCTTTTGCTGCAACATTTAAAGCAGGGGAACCTGCAATCAAGGGATCTAATGGCTGGAGAGCTGTACCTATCCTTGTTGGAACAGGGGGATCTTTTGACAGGGGCCAAGATGCTGAGAACTTCTTCTATAATCCTAGAGCAAACAACTTCCATGCATGCGTAGATCCTGTTAGTGGTAAGGAAACAGGATTGTTCCTCTCTGGTGTGTATCGTCAGGATTGCAAAATAGAAACCACTTTAGCAGACTGGTTAATTAAAGAAAGAGGCTTGATCCTACCTAAAGATTCAGACCTATATAATATTAAAATCAAAGCAGCTGATAAAGTTAAAGCAACAGCATTAATTGAAAAAGAAAGACTCGCAGCAAAACTAAATCCAGATAGAACCATCTATCTGAAACAAATAATGTATTATCCACTTATTGTGGAAGAGTGTTTTTTGTCTTCATCTGAGAACATCTTCGATATCGAAGGAGCTAAGAGACAGAAAACAAGATTACAGGAGGCAGCGCACTCAGGTACTCCTGTAATTTTATATGATGATGGAGAAGGAGTGAAACATGATTTCACAGACAAGGAACCTATAACAAATTTTCCAACCAAAAAAGATGACAACAAAGATGCACCAATTATTATATATGAATTTCCTATTGAGGATCCTCCATATGGGCTCTATGTGGCTGGAGTCGATCCATATAGACAAGGGAAGGCTGCGTATAGTAGTTCCCTTGGGGTGGTCTACATCTATAAAAGGATGCACTCCATTAGTGGAGAGAAATATCAAGATATGTTTGTGGCGTCGTATTGTGCGAGACCAGATAGGAAAGAGGTCTGGGAAGACCAGGCCAGACTATTGATTAAATTCTACAATGCTAGAGCACTGGTAGAAAACGATGAAATTTCTTTCATTGACTATATGATTGCCAAGGGTGATGCGAGATACTTAGAACGCCAGCCTATATGGTTGCAAGAGATAGTGCCAAACACCACTGTTAAAAGAGATTATGGTATCCATAGGTCAGCTGAGAAAATTAGATTATTTTTGCATGGATGTTTGAAGAAGTATTCAGAGGAAGTGCTTGTGAGAGAACACACACTTGCTGAAGATGGAGAAATAGCACCAGCATTGAAAGGTATGACCAAGATATTTGACCCATTGCTTCTTGATGAGATGATGGCTTATAATGATGAGGGTAACTTTGATAGAATTATAGCAGCTGAGCTAGCAATAGCCTTAGCCATGAAACTTGACCCAATTATGGGAGCAATAGGCAGCGAGGGTGATGTAAGAGTCAGGGCCATGTATGCCAAAGACAAACCACAGAGAAAACTGTTTTCTGCTAATAGAAATATGTTTACCAGTAACAATAAATTATTTAAGTAATGGCAATAATCAGATATACAAAAGATGCTACCATCAGGTATGCCTACTTAAACATATTCCCTGACCAGTTTAAAACTGACAAGGAGAAAAAGGATGAGAGTTGGATAAAGAATACAATGGATTACTTTGCCAACAAAGCCTATGCTGAGTATGTTAAGAATAGAGACACATTTGTGTCCAATTATGACTTGATGAAGGGGATTCTTCGACCAGAAGACTTTTATCAAGAGCCAGATGTCAAAAGTTTCACAGACATCCTAGAAAAAGACATGGAGCTTCCAAAGTATGTGAAACATTACTCCATTGTAACCACTCCTATCAATGAACTGACTGGAGAGTTGACAAAAAGACCAGATACCTTCAGAATCAAAGCATTTGATGATGAGAGCAAAGCTGAAGAGCTGGCATACAAAACTCAAATATTGCAAGACTATATTCTTCAAGAAGCCAGACAGAAACTCATTCAGCACGCTGTAGAACAGGGAATTGAAATTGTTCCTGAAGAAATAGAACAGAAAACTATGGAAATGGTACAGGAAGAACTCTTGGACTATACTTCTATGGCTGAGAAGTGGGCAAACCATGTGCTTACATGCACTAAAGCAGACTTTAACCTTAAAGAGAAATCAGAAGATGCCTTTAGGGATTTGATGATTGCCAACAGACAATACTACCACATCTATGAGGATAACTCCAAAGTGGGATACAACATTGAGGTTGCCAATCCTAAAAATGTATGGTGGTTAAGTACCCCAGATTTAAAATGGACTTCAGACCCAACAGGACGTGCGCATGGCGCTTATGCTGCTGGGACTGTACATGTAATGGAACTCTCTGAAATCATTGAGTCCATTCCAGATATAACGAAAGAGGAAATTGATCACCTTCGCTCATCTCTTCAGGACTATGGTCTTATCAATGTTAGAGAATCTAACTTAGGGAATCCTAATGCTGTTCCAGGAATTGATTCTGTGATGTATGATACCTTTGACCCTCTCGTGTTGCAAACACGCATGCTGATTGAGTCAGAAATGAAGGAAAACAATGATGGATTAAGAGATTTCTTAGGTTTGACTTCCAATGTTTCATCTTTTGGCTACAAATATGTGGTTGTGAGATCATATTGGATTGGTAAAAAGAAAATTGGAAAGCTTGTATATGAAGATGAGTTCCAACAATTACAATCTATATTGGTTGATGAACACTATAAATCAGGAACAATTCCAACTCAGGTTTCCCTAGAGTGGGGATGGATCAATGAATGGATGCAAGGAACCAAAATTGGTCCAGACATCTACTTTGTTAAACCATTCAAGATGCTGAACTACTGTCCTATCATAGGACTGGTACATGAGATTAAAAATACAGAAAGCAAATCCCTGGTAGATTTAATGAAACCTTTCCAGGTAATATACAACGTATGTATGAACCAACTCTTTGAATTACTACAAAAAGAGGTGGGGAAAGTACAATTAATGTCACTACGACATATTCCTATTCCTAAGGATGGTGATGCACAGGATGCATTGGACATTTGGGAAATGGAAGCAAGAAACAGAGGTGTTGTCTTTATAGATGACAGCCCTGAGAACTTAAAAGCTCCTTCAAGCTTCAACCAATTCACTGCTTTAGACCTTACACGTACTCAAGAGATACAGACAAGATACAATCTTGCTATGCAGATTAAGAATGAGTGCTGGGAACTTATTGGAATGTCCAGACAACGTATGGGAACTGTAAGCGCCTCAGAGTCAGCAACAGGAACCAATACTGCAGTGCAACAGTCATATGCTCAGACAGAACCATTGTTTGTAGCACATGAGTACACACTTGGACAATTATACCAAGCTATTATAGATGCTTCCCAATATATTGAGAGCTCTAAACCACAATCCACAGTATCTTACATTAATGCTGAAGGAACTGCTGCGTTCATCCAGGTGAATGGAACAGACCTGAAATTCAGAGATTTGAAATGCTTCTCTACTAATAGACCAGAAGATACTCAAATGTTCAATGAAATCAGAGCATTGTCTCAAGCTATCATCCAAAATGGTGGTAGTGTATATGATATTGTTGAACTTTACAGCACTAAGTCACAAAGAGAACTCAAAAAAGTGTTCAAAGACTTACGTGACAGACAACAAGCCATGCAAGAGCAACAACAAGCCACTCAACAACAACAAGTTGAACAACAAGGCCAAATTGCACAAGCTCAAATGGAACAAGCTGCTAAAACTAAACAATTTGAGATTGAAAATCAAAATCATGAAAATGAACTTGATAGAATCAATAAAAAAGAGATTGCTCTTCTTAATGCATTGGGTAGAAACCCTGAAGCTACAGCTGATGTAGATCAATCAGGAACTGCAGATGCATTGGAAATCAGCAACATGGCAGCTGAAGAGAACCAGGCTAACAAAGATCATGAGGCAAAAATGACTGATATTCAATCTAAAACCAATTTAGGTCTTAATAAACTTGCAGTTGAAAGAGAAAAACTACAAGTTGCAAGGGAAAATCAGAAAAATGACCTTCAAATAGCTAAAGAAAATGCTAAAGGAAGAAACAAAGGAGGATCGACTCCTAAAAAATAAACCAAATTAGTTAGAGACAAAAAATATTAATGCTATATTATCGAAAAAATTACACTAATTTGGACGATTATCTTTCATTGCTACCAAAACTCTCACTAATTTTACATCTGAAACCAATAATAACAACTACATATGGCAACTGAAGATTTAAATAATCAATCATTTGGTGACTTTGGAATCAAAGACACAATGGAAATGGGTTTGGGGAATGCTGAGCTTCTAAGAGATTTACTAGGACCAGATACTGCAACAGAAAATCCTGAAGGGATCACCCCAATTATTAAGGATGCTGCTTATCCAGCTCCTGCAGAACCACAAAAACCCAAGGGAAAAGAGGTAGAAGCACCTAAAGATGGTGAAGAACCTAAGGTAAAGAATACAATTGGAGATTTCTTAGGAAATAACCAAGAAGATGAGGATGAGGAAGAAGAAGATACTGGGACTGGAGCTGAGACAAAAGCAGCAGATTCCACTGAAGATGAGGATGAAAATCCAGCCCCTTCTAATCAGTTCACAGCATTATCAAATGACTTATTCAAACTAGGTGTCTTCAATAAAGAGGAAGACGAAGAAGATGTTGTTATTAGTACTCCAGAAGATTTCTTAGACAGATTTAATGTCGAGAAGAAAAAAGGAGCTATTGACATGGTAAACCAGTTCATTGGACAGTTTGGTGAAGATTATCAAAATGCTTTTGATGCTATATACGTTAAAGGAGTAGATCCTAGAGAGTACTGGGCAGCATATAATGATGCTGTCAATTACGCAGAAATGGATCTAACAATTGAAAGCAATCAGGAAGCTGTAATGAGAAAATCACTTTCTGACCAAGGTTTTGAATCAGAAGACATAGATACAGAGATTGAAAGATTAAAAAATTATGGTGACTTACAGCCAGTGGCAGAAAGAAATCATAAGGTATTGGTTAAAAAAGAAGCAATCAAAATGCAAGAAATGGAGCAAAAAGCTCAGTTTGAATTGTCACAGAAAGCTCAAATTAGAACCCAATACATAAATAATGTTCAATCTATTATACAGGAGAAGCTAAAAGGAAAAGACTTTGATGGTATTCCAATCAACCCAAAACTGGCTGGAGAAGTACAAGAGTTCTTATTAGTAGACAAGTATAAAACTGCATCAGGAGAATTGCTCTCTGACTTTGACAAGATGATTTTAGATTTGAAAAAACCAGAAAATCATTCTCAAAAAGTTAAACTAGCATTACTCTTGAAAGTATTAGAGAAGGATCCAACCTTATCTACAATACAGAAAACAGGTGTAACTAAGAAAACTGATGCTTTGTTTAGTGAAGTTGCCAGACAAGTAACTAAGGATAAAACTCCTGAAGTTCAGAAAGCAGCAAATGCTAGCAAAGGAAGATGGTTCGTGTAATCTAGTAATAACAAAAATAATTAAACAAAATGGTACAAACAATCCCAGGATTAGTTGGGTTTACCTACGCCAGGGTGGCGTCAATGGACAAGCGTGCTGTTGGTAAACTTACTGACTCTAATCACTTAGAGTCATTCCACTCCACAGAGCCTGCTGATTATGATAAGAAAATCATCAGCCTCTACACCCAGAGTTCATTGTATAGCAATGACTTTCTGGATATGATTAATAAGAGTACCCCATTCTACATCGACAATAATAGCGATGCTTGGAAATGGGATATTGCTGTTCCTTACAAATTCCCAAAAATCATTGACATCCCAATCTCTACTACTGCGTTGCTAAAACCAGGTATTGATGGCCAGGAATTCCAATTAGTGTTAGACACTAACGAGTTCTCTAAAAATGCTATCATCTCTGTAGGTACTCGTCAGTATGGTCCAAGATTCTACGTAATCAAAGACCCACTTCCTTGGAACAATGGTTATTTGTACACATTCACTTTAGTTTCTGCCAATCCAAAAGTAGACTTCGTAAACCCAGTGTTCATGAAGATTGGTGTTGAATTAGAATTGATTGATGCTGCAATTGGTGAGTTTGATCAAGACTTGTTAGGTCTTCCAAGATTGGGTGAGAAAATCACCATGTTTGAATCTTTAAGCTCAGGCTATGGATACGAACACAAAATCACAGAATGGGCTGACGATAGAATGATGAAAGACGCTGATGGTAAATCATTAGACATCTTGGTGTACGCTCCTCAAAGACGTAACCAATTACCTTTAACTCGTAATGATGTTAAATGGGAACCTTTCATCGAGTTCATGATGAGAAAATCCATGTTGGAAATGAAGGTTAAACGTATGATCTGGTCTCAACCAGGTACTGTGAAAACCAATGGTGGAAGACAGGAATTAAAACGTACTTCTGCTGGTGTATACTACAGAATGCGTAACAATGGTAACTTAGTTCAGTACAACAGAGGTGAGTTCAATGCAAACCTTTTACGTTCTGTGTTTGGAGATTTATTCTACAGACGTGTGGATGTGAAAGACAGACGTGTCAAAATGTATACCAATGAAGCTGGTTTTGACGTGTTCCAACAAGCTTTAAAAACAGATGCTCTTAATTCTGGTCTTACATTCGTTGCAGACTCTGGAAACAGATACTTGCAAGGTGAAGGACAACATATCACTTACAACTTTGCCTTCGATTCTATGGTGACTCGTGAAACAGGAAAAATAGAATTGATCCACTTGAAAGAGTTGGATTTACCACAAACTAACTTGGAATTTGGACAAAACAAGAAATCTACACCAGTTTTCTTCGTGTTTGACGTATCTCCAATGTCAGATGGTTCAATGGTGAACAACATTCGTGAGGTGAGAATGAAAGGTGCACCTTCTATGACATGGGGATATATTGATGGTACTCGTCACCACTTAGGCTTTGCGAAGTCTCAAGGTATGAGCTCTGCAAATAAATTTCCAGGTTATGAGATATGGATGAAAGATAGATGTGATATCTTTATTGAAGACCTGTCTAGAACAGTGTTGATTGAAGAAATCCCACAATTCTAAAATATCTGAATTCGAGACTGATTCCCCTGCACACCACTCTCCCACCAGCAGGGGTTTCTTTCTCACTTATCGCAAGATGGAGCAGTTGGCTAGCTCGCCAGGTTCATACCCTGGAGGTCGTGGGTTCGAGTCCCACTCTTGCAACTAAACCAAAAACTAACTAAATATGGGAAAAGTAGGCAAAATAGCTGTTATTAAGAAAGAATATAGCAGCGCAGATATGCAAACAATGCATGGTGGCCTTGCACAAAAAGGATTAACCAGAATTCCAGGTACTGGAGTATTTAAGTTTCCTTACAAGGAAATTGATGGAAAGTATCGTACTGGATTAGATCCTGATGCATCGTACATCAAAAGAATTCAAGATCCTCTGGAAAGAGAATTGGAAATTGATCGTGTAAAAGCACTTAAAGACAGACTGCAAAGTATGTTGGGTGATATTGACTTAGGACCTAGAGCTACGTTCTGGAACTATGGTCTTTCACAATCTGTAGATGATATGAACCACGTTCAGCCAGTTAAGCTGATGGATGGTGATAATTATTTTGATTTGTCTATTCCCAGTCAGGAAATCGCATTCGCTTGGTTGAGAGTGCATCCAACTATCGCATCCAGCTATATGGCATGGGAGCGAGGAGAATATCCTGCAGATACACAATTTTATGTAGCTGATGAGGAAATTGAAAGCCAAGTGTTATACAAAAAGAAACAAGTCATCAACAAAGCTATTGTTAAGTTTGACTCTATGAGTGTAGAGAAAAAACGTAAAGTAGCCAGATTACTGGGTCTTCCAGTAACTGAGGACACCAAAGAAGAAATGGTGTATAATCAGATTGACAACTTGTTAAAGAAAACAGAGTTTGAGAAAGGCAAGTATGCTGGACTGAATCCTGTGGAAGTATTTAACAGATTTGCTGACATGCAAGATAACTTGCTCCATATTAAGGACTTAGTTAAACAGGCAATTGGTCACTCCATATATCGTGTAAAACCAAGTGGTCATGTATACGAAGGAGATTTTGAGGTAGCCACAGATGAAGATGAGTTAGTAAAATATCTCGTTGATGATGAGCACCAAGATGACTTGCTTGTGTTGGAAGGAAAGTTGAAAACTAAAAAGCTAGCCTCTGTATAAGGGGTTAGCTTAAAAGATTAAAGATATGATACCAGTAGATAGTTTATTGTACAAGATTGATCAAAAGTTAAATAAATTATCAACTAATGCTCATCAACAAATTCCTCTAGAGGATAAAATCTTAGCTCTTAATGAAGCTCAGATTAAGTTGATAAAGCAAAAAGTGGATGGATTTAGTACTACTTCTGGTATGGGTCAGGATTCTTTTAAGAAACGTTATGAAGATTTGCAAAGATTGGTAGTAACGTATGACCAGGGTAAGTTGGAGTTAACTCTAGCAGATCCTGTCATAAACAGATGGTCAGCTGATTTAGGAGCTTTGAAACCTGGATATATGATGTATGAAGATTCTTTTATCATAGCTGATAAAGGAAGATGCAAAAACAGAAAGATTTGGATTAACAAAGATTTAGCCAGACATGGTGACCTTCAGTTCTTATTAAATAATGATCATTACAAACCTTCATTTGAATATCAGGAGACATTTAATTGGATTTCTTCAGATGAAATTAGTATCTTTACAGATGGAACTTTCACACCTCTGGCTATCTACATAATGTACTTGAGATATCCAGTTTACATAGACAAAAGAGGATATGTAAAGTTTGATGGTGTTGAATCAACAGATGTGGATTGTGAGTTAGAATTATATTTGGAAGATGAGTTATTGGACTTGACAGTACAGACTCTCGCAACATACATAGAAAACCAATCAGCAATCCAGACTTCTCAGATGAGAATTCAAACTAACGAATAATTAACAATTAATATTTAAATAAAATGGCAGATTTTTCATTAACCACGCTCTTCGTGTTGCCTAACACAACTCCAGCTGTTGCTGTAGCCACTGCAGGTAGTACACAGGATCTTACTCCAGGACAAGTTGGGGTTTATGGAACTGTAGCAGGTGTACCTTACACTGTTTTAACAGCAGGTACTATCCCAGCAGCTCCCTATTTCTACATTGCCCAAGGTCGAGCCAACACTTATCTACAGGGTTCTAAACGCTCTGATAAGATTAAAGGTTGCCTTGCAGGTCAACTGCAATGTAACACAAACGTAACTGAATGGTATAAAGTAACAGGTTGTCCAACCCCTGTAGTTCAAATCACTGATGTGATTAACTGGGATGTACAATGTGGTGACGTTATCACCCTTACCTTACGTGCACACTCCAGCTATATAGATACATTGTATTTTAATGGCTTAACTAGATCAGTAACTGTACAAGCTCCATGTTGTGCTTGTGGTGCAGATCCTTGTCTAGACTTACCAGCTGCTGACTTAGAAGCACTTGTAGACAAATTCATTTTGAAATTAAGAGAGCAAGCTCCAGGAAACAACCCTGACAATGCTTCTTTGAACAACTTCTTCACATTTTCAAGAAGTGGCACAGGAGCAGCATCAAAACTTGTCATCACTGGAAAACCTTTAACAAAATATGGCGTGCCATGTGATGTTGCTGCGTTCCC
>Ga0137340_1000293_pt1 | contig 11544 bp, 4 predicted proteins | sample EasRivERMLT400_2_FD_102295 | JGI IMG/M metagenome (GOLD analysis project Ga0137340, IMG submission 102295) | Soil microbial communities from meander-bound floodplain in the East River, Colorado, USA - East River MetaG ERMLT400_2 | ecosystem: Environmental > Terrestrial > Soil > Floodplain ...
AAACCCATCAAAACAAACAACCCCGATATTCAAATCTCCGAGATTTTTCCGCTGCACGCGAAGCTGGCCGACAAGTTTTCGCTGGTGCGGACCTGTTATCACACGGCGGCGGCGGTGCACGACACAGGCCATCAAATGATGCAGACGGGGCGGCTTTTCACGGGCGGCGTGAACACGCCCCACGCCGGTTGCGCGCTCGAATATTTGAAGGGCCGCAAGACGGAGCTGCCCGCGCACGTCATCCTGCCGGAAGCGATGGGCCCAACCGGCGGCAACATGCCCCACGGGCAGGACGCGGGTTTCCTTGGCAAGGCGTACGACCCATTCGTCTTGAACGCCGATCCGTCCAAGAAGGATTTCAAGGTGCCCGATCTTCTCCCGCCGAGCGAGATCGGTGAAGCGCGGTTGCAGCGCCGGCGCGAACTGCGCGAAGTCGTCGACGACACGGTAAAAAGTTTCGAGGCCAGCGCGACAGCGCAGTTGATGGACGTGAATTTTCAGTCCGCGTATCGCTTGATGACGAGCACGAAAGCGCGCGAGGCGTTCGATCTGACGAAGGAATCGGAAAAAGTTCGTGAACGGTACGGGATGACGCGCTTCGGCCAGTGCTGCCTGTTGGCGCGCCGGCTGGTGGAAGCAGGGGTGCGCTTTGTCACCGTCAACACGTTCATCACGGTGTTTGACGAGATTACGTGGGACATTCACGGCTCGAAGCCCTTCACGTCGATCGCGGGCATGAAGGACATCGTCGCGCCGATGTATGACAAAGGTTACAGCGCGCTGATCGAGGATTTGCACGAGCGCGGCATGCTGGGCAACACGCTGGTATGCAACCTGGCGGAATTCGGGCGCACGCCGAAGATCAATCCGGCGGGCGGGCGGGATCACTGGCCGCAATGCTGGACCAGTTATTTTGCGGGCGGCGGCGTGAAAGGCGGGCGCGTGGTGGGCAAGAGCGACGATATCGGCGCATACCCAGTCGAACGGCCCGTGAAGCCGTCGGAAATCGTGGCCACGGTTTATAAATCCCTTGGGCTCGAACTCGAAACGCACTTGCCGGGTCCCAGCTCGCGTCCTTTCCCGCTGGTCGATTTCGGCACGCGCCCGATCATGGAGCTGTTTTGATCATGCGTTTTGCACGTCCGGTTTGCACTGCCGTCGCCTCTCTCTTGTTAGTGCAAGGCACGCTTGCCGCTGATACGAACGGCGCACCCAATTTTCGGAACCAGGTTCAACCGATCCTCGCGAAGTTTGGTTGCAGCTCGGGCGCATGCCATGGCGCCGCCGCGGGTCAGAACGGCTTTAAGCTTTCGTTGCGCGGCTACGATGATGAAGGCGATTACATCGTGCTCACGCGTCACGCGCTGGGACGCCGGATCATTCCAAGCGACCCTGGCCGCAGCCTGCTCCTGCTCAAGTCAACAGGGGCGGTGCCGCACAAAGGCGGCAAGAAGTTCGAAGTAGATTCGGCAGAGTACGGGATTCTCGCAGACTGGATTGCGTACGGCGCGCCCGGCCCGAAAAAGGAGGATCCGCGCATTGCCCGCATCGAGGTCAGCCCTGGCCACGTGACGTTGAAGCCCGATGGCAGTCAGCAACTGACTGTGCGCGCGATTTTCAACGACGGTCATACTGAGGACGTCACGCGCTGGGCCAAGTACACCGACGCCAACTCGTCCGTCACGCAGGCGGATGAAGCGGGCAATGTCAAAGTGATGGGCCAGGGAGAAGGCGCGGTCACGGTCTGGTACCTCAGCCGCATCGCCTTGGCGACGATTACCGTTCCATTCACGAACCAGATTTCGCCGGAAACTTTTGCCCGCGCCTCCAAACGCAACTTCATCGACGAGCTCGTAACCAAAAAACTGGAGAGCCTCAACCTGCCGCCCTCGCCGAAATCGTGGGATGAAGAATTCATTCGGCGCGCCTACCTCGACACGATCGGCGTGCTCCCCTCAGCCCAGGAAGCGCGTGATTTCCTCGCCAGCGAGAAGACTGACAAGCGCGACGCGCTGATTGAGTCGCTGCTTCGTCGCGAGGAATTCGTTGATTATTGGACCTACAAATGGTCCGACCTGCTGTTGGTCCAGAGCAAAAATCTTAAGCCCGCGGCGATGTGGTCCTATTACCGTTGGGTGCGCAACAACGTGGCTGCCAATACGCCGTGGGACGCGCTCGTGCGCCGGATCATGACCGCGCAGGGCAGCACGCTCGAAAATGGCGGGGCGAATTTCTTCGTGCTGCACGACGATCCACGGTTGATGGCCGAAACGACTTCGCAGGCTTTTCTCGGCATGTCGATCAACTGCGCCAGGTGCCACAACCATCCGATGGAAAAGTGGACGAACGACGAGTATTTCGGCTTTGCGAACCTGTTCGCGCGCGTGCGGACAAAGGCCGGGACCACCGACGGCGAGAATGTCGTGTTCGTGGCCAACCAGGGCGATGTTATTCAACCGCTCCGCGGCAAGCCGCAACCGCCACGTCCGCTCGAAGGAAAAGCGCTGCCGATCGACGATGAATCCGACCGCCGCGACGAACTCGCCGAGTGGCTCACGTCCCCGAAGAATCCATATTTCTCGCGCTCGATCGTTAATCGCATCTGGGCGAACTATTACGGAGTAGGGCTGGTGGACGCCGTCGACGACCTGCGCGTTACAAATCCCGCGAGCAACGAGGAACTGTTGAGCGCGGCGGCGAAATTTCTCGCCGAGAACAAATACGATCTCAAGGCGTTGATGCGGGCAATCCTGCAATCTGAAACGTATCAACGCACCAGCCGCGCGCTGCCCGGGAATGTTGGCGACACGCGCTTTTACTCGCGTTATTACCCGCGCCGGCTCATGGCGGAGGTGTTGCTCGACACGGTGTCGCAGGTCACAGGATCACCGACGCAATTCAAAGACTACCCCGAAGGCTGGCGGGCAATTCAGTTGCCCGACTCCAACGTTGAATCTTACTTTCTGAAATCGTTTGGCCGCCCGGACCGGGAGAAAACTTGTGAATGCGAACGCACCGCCGAGCCCAGCGTCACACAAGTGCTGCACATTTCCAACGGCGACACGCTCAACAAAAAGTTGACGGCCAAAGGCAATCGTCTCGAGAAACTGCTCGCGGAGAAAGTTGCGCCGGGAAAAATGATTGAGGAGATTTATCTCAGCGCGCTGTCCCGTTACCCGACGCCGCAGGAAAAGACAAAGCTCATGAAGGCGATCGAGGAAGCAGGTGAGAAGGACCGCCGGCAGGTCCTGGAAGATATTTGCTGGGCTGTATTGAGCAGCCGGGAATTCTTGTTTAGCCACTAATGCGCGCTCTATCTGCATACCTTGCGGCCATCGTGCTCGCGCTCTGGGCGCTCGCGGCGCAGGTGGGCGCGGCCACGAACGATTACGCCGAGGTCAACGCCCTCTTCGTGAAAAACTGCCTGGAGTGTCATGCCAGCGACGAACCGGAAAGCAATCTCGTTCTGGAAACCTTCGATACCTTGATGAAAGGGGGCGAGAACGGCCCCTCCATTGTGCCGGGCAAAAGCAGTGACAGCTTGCTGGTGAAGCTGGTTCAAGGATTCGAAGTCGACGGCAAGAAAAAGATCATGCCGCCCGGGAAACGGGAGAAGCTCAAGCCGGGAGAGATCGCGCTGATCCGCGAATGGATTGACGCCGGCGCAAAGCCCCCCGCGCAACAACTTGTCAAGGAAGTCACCGTCCCGAAGATCGAGCCGAAGACGACGCCGCGGCGCTCGATTCACTCGCTCGCTTACGAAACAAAGTCGCGGCTCATCGCTGTTGCGTTGCCCGGCGAAGTGGAGTTGCGTTCCGCCGACTCACGCACGGTCGTCCGCACGCTGAAGGGTCATCGCGGGCACGTCAACGCCGTCGCATTTTCAAAGGACGGCAAGCATCTGTTTGCAGCCGCGGGCGAACCGGGCCTTTTCGGTGAGGTAAGGCAATGGTCCATCAACGATGGCAAGTTGGTCCGGACCTTCGAAGGACACAGCGACGCGCTCTATGCCGTGGCGGTTTCTCCCGATGGCCAGACCCTTGCCACTGGCAGCTACGACCAGAAAATCAAATTGTGGAACACGGTGAGCGGAGAAGAGCTCAAGACGTTGACGGGCCACAACGGCTGCGTGTTTGATCTCTCGTTTCGGCGCGATGGGAAGATTCTCGCCAGCGCGAGCGCCGATCGCACCGTGAAACTTTGGGACGTCGCTTCGGGCGAACGCCGCGACACTCTTTCGCAGTCGCTCAAGGAGCTTTACACTGTCGCGTTCAGCCCCGACGGCAAGCGGGTCGCCGCCGCGGGAGTCGACAACCGCATTCGCATCTGGGAAGTCAGTGAGAAAGCCACCGAAACCACGAACCCACTGCTTCAAGCCAAGTTTGCCCACGAGGGTGCCATCCTCCGTGTGACGTTTGCCAGGGATGGCAAGACGATCGCTTCGGCAGCGGAAGATCGCACGGTGAAGTTATTCGAGGCCGTCGACGTAAAGGAACGGCTGGTCCTTGAGCAGCAACCGGACTGGGCCCCGGGCCTGGCCTTTGTCTCGGACGACAAGGGGGTCGCCGTTGGCCGTTTGGATGGCAGCTTCGAAGTGTACGACGCGACCAGTGGAAAGGTGATGCCGCCGGCGAAGGCTGAGTTGACGCAACTGGAACCCCGCGGCATTCAGCGCGGCAAGGAGGTAACTATCAAGCTCATGGGCTCGAACCTCCTTGGCGCCACTGAACTGAAATTGCACGACTCGAAATTGACGGGTGAGTTGGTTAAGCGTGAGGAATGGACGGCTAACGAGGGGTGGATAGCTCTCACGGCAGCCGGCGATACCGCCCGCGGCGGCTTTGAGTTGTCGGTGAAAAGCGCCGGCGGGGAGAGTGGTCGTTTGAAGATTTACGTGGACGACCTTCCGCAGGTGACTGAAAGCTCGACGAACCGGAACACGCTGGCTGAGTTGCCTGTTGGCGCGTGGGGTGCGCTCGACAAGCCTGGCGACGCCGACGAGTGGGAATTCACGGGCCGCAAGGGTGAAAGCCTGGTCTTTGACCTTGCGGCAAAGAGCCTCGGCTCGAAGGCCAATGCTGTCATCACTTTGTCGGGCGAGGATGGCAAAGTCCTCGCCAGCAATAACGACTACGACGGCATTGACCCGCTGATCGCGTTCACGTTGCCCGCCGATGGCAGCTATCGTTTGGGCGTCACCGACCTGATGCTCGGAGCCTCTCCGGAACACTTCTACCGGCTCACCGTTGGCAAAGTCCCTCTCGTGACCGCGTGTTATCCCACCACTGCCCCCGCCGACAGCGAGACCGAAGTGGAGTTGGTCGGCTTCAATCTCCCGTCGGAGCGGAAAGCGAAAGTGAAAACGGGCGCGGCGGGCGAAACCGAAGTGCCGTTACCGGCTGAAGTGCGGACCCGCCGTCCACTGAAACTCGCCGTTTCAGATGTGCCTCACTCTCTCGAAGCCGAGCCGAACAACACGCCATCCGCCGCGACGAAAGTCGCCAATCCGGGCGTGGTCAGCGGGCGCATCTGGTCGCGCGATGGCGAGGATACCGACTTGTTCAGCTTCGATGCGCAGAGCGGCCAAAAGCTTATCATCAAGACTTCGGCAGCCAAGCGGGGTTCGCCGGTCGACACTAAAATTGAAATCCTTCATCCCGACGGCAAGCCCGTCGAGCGGCTGCTGCTCCAGGCGGTCCGCAATTCGGCGATCACGTTTCGCCCCATCACTTCCACCCAAATCGAAGCGCGTGTCGAGAACTGGGAGGAAATGGAACTCAACGACCTGCTATATATGCAGGGCGAGGTTGTGAAGCTGTTTCGCGCACCCCAGGGGCCTGACTCAGGTTTTGTGTTCTATACTACCGGGGTTCAGCGTCGCACCTACTTTGATACCAGCTCTGCGGCCCATGCGCTTGACGAGGTCTGCTACATCGTGCAGCCCCACCCGCCGGGGACGAGCCTCGTGCCCAATGGCTTGCCGGTCTTTCCGTTGCACTACGCGAATGACGATGATGGTGAGCGAAAGTTCGGTGCGGACTCGCGCCTCTACTTCACGCCACCGACGAACGGCAGTTACCTCGTGCGCGTCGCGGACACGCGGGGCTTCATGGGCGATCGTTTCGTCTATGATTTGTCCGTCCGCGAAGCGCAACCGGACTTTAAGGTGACGCTCGAGGGCGCCAACCCCACCGTGCCGTTCGGCAGCGGACAATCGTTCAACATTAAAGTGGAACGGATTGATGGCTTCGAAGGCGACGTGCGCATGGACATCACCGGCTTGCCCGATGGCTTCGTTGCGTCGACCCCCGTCATTGTGGAGGCAGGCCACACCGAAGCCAAAGGAACGCTTTTCGCGAGTCCCGAAGCCGTCAAGCCAGACAAGACGAACGCAGCGGCCAGCAAAGTCGTCGCCAGCGCGACCATCAACGGCAAGCGCGTCACCAGGGACGTGAATAACTTTGGCACGATCAAGCTCGGCGATAAACCGAAGCTGTTCGTGTTCATGGAGCCCTATCGCGAAGGTGAGACGAACCAACCTTCCGCGTCCGCGCAACCACTCGAACTCACCATCGCACCCGGCCAGAGCATTCCCGCCTCGCTGCGAATCCAGCGCAACGGGCATGACGACCTCGTCACGTTCCAGGTGGACAACCTTCCGCACGGCATCATCGTGGACAACATCGGTTTGAGCGGCGTTCTCATTCCGAAAGAACAGAATGAACGCCAGATTTTTCTCACGGCCGCCAAGTGGGTGCAGGAGACTGATCGTCTGTGCTACGCGATCGAAAATCAGGCTGGCAAACAAACCTCCCGCCCAGTGCTGCTAAAGGTCCGCAAACCCGGCAGTAAAATGACCGCGCAAGTGAAGTAGTTCGGTCACTCCGCGCTTACAATTCTCTTTGCACGTTCTTCGGTGGCGGGTAAATTATGGCCCGTTGTCCGATGGTGTAACGGTAGCACAAGGCCCTTTGGAGGCCTTTGTCTTGGTTCGAATCCAAGTCGGACAGCCAACTAATCTTCCGAGAAGAGGTATTCCAAATCCGTCTGCGACAGGCTCCGCGCGAAGCCCTCTTCGCCAAGAACGTCCGCGATGGTTTGCGCCTTCCTCTGTTGCAGTTCCCAAATCTTTTCCTCAACCGTCCCCGGCGCGATTAAGCGATACGCGTTCACCGTGCGCGTCTGGCCGATGCGATGCGAGCGGTCGATGGCCTGAGCTTCGACGGCCGGGTTCCACCATGGGTCGTAAAGCACAACATAGCTGGCTGTGGTAAGGTTGAGCCCGGTTCCGGCCGCGCGCAGGCTTAGCAGGAACACCGCCGCGCTGGTATCGTTTTGGAACGCTTGCACCACGGCCTGCCGCTCCTTCGTTTCGCCGGTGAGCATGTGGGTCGGGATCTGCCTCTGTTGGCACTCTGCCTCCAGGATTCTCAGCATCCGAACAAATTGGCTGAAGATCAACACCTTCTGGCCTTCGGCGAGCAGTAGCTCCAGCAACTCGAAAAGTGTGTCGGTCTTCCCGGAAATCGAATCGTTGCCAACCAAATGCGGATGGCAACAAATCTGGCGCAGTCGCGTCAAAGCCGCCAGCACGTGGATCTTGCTCTTGTTCAGCCCTTTCTCCGCGACCGCCTGCATCACCTGGTCGCGGCTGCGGCGCAGTTCCGCGAGGTAAAGTTTCCGTTGCTCCTCGCCCAACTCGCAGTCCCGCCGCATTTCGATCCGCTCCGGAAGGTCCTTCGCCACCTGGCGCTTGAGCCGCCGCAGCATTAGCGGCCGAAGTTTGGCCGAAAGGCGACGCCGAGCGATGCGTTGGGCGGATAGGCCCGCATCTCCTTCACCCTTCGGTTCGTACGTCTGCGTAAAGTGGTCCTGTGAACCGAGATAACCGGGCTGAACGAAATCCGTGATGCTCCAGAGGTCGAGCAAACGGTTCTCGAGCGGCGTGCCGGTCAATGCCAGGCGTTGCGCGGCTTTAAGTTGCTTCACCGAGATCGTCACCTGCGCGGTCGGGTTCTTGATGAACTGCGCTTCGTCCAGAATTACGGTGCAGAATGAAAATTTTTGCAGCGCTTCGAGATCACGCCGCAGCAGCGCGTAATTCGTTACGATCAAATCATACTGTGGAATCTGCTTGCGCAGGTTATGCCGCGCCGCGCCGCTTTCCAGCACCAACACCTTAAGGTGCGGAGTGAACCGCTCGGCCTCGCGCCGCCAATTGTGCAGAACGGACGCCGGGCAAATCACCAGCGCAGGCTTGTGATGCCTGCCGTTGCGCTCGTGCAGCCACGCCAGCCAGGTCAGCGTCTGGAGCGTTTTGCCGAGCCCCATGTCGTCGGCCAGGATGCCCCCCAGCTTCATCTCCGTGAGATGACACAAAAAGCTAAACCCTTCTTTTTGGTAGGGGCGAAGATCTGCTTTAACGGACGCGGGAAGTGGCGCCTCCGGAATTCCTTCAAATTTACTGAGCCGCTCGCGCAACGCCCTGGCTTCCGCAGTGTCGCCGAACCGGCCAAGTCGCGCTTCATCAAGCGCGGCGGCCTGCTCCAGGCCGATTCGCTGGGGCGTGACGTTCAGCGAATCCAGGCCCAGGTCAGCCATCGTTTCGTGAGCTTCCTCCACGGCTTTGGTGTCGAGCTCAATCCAGCCTGCATCCGGCAATTTTACAAACCGGCTTGTCGAGCTGCGCAGCCGCTCGAGGTCCGCGGGCGTCAGCTTTAGCCCTTCCTGTTCCCATTCTGCGGACACGCTTAGCCAGTCAATCCCGCTTCCCTTCACGATCAGCCGTGGCTTGAGTTGTCGCGGCGACAGGAACAGCCGCTGAAAGGCCGGGTTCCCCAGGTACTCGGCCTCCGCGGGTTTGTGCGGCCATGCGTAGGCAAGAGTGTTGAGAAAGTTCTCGTTCGCGTCGCCGATCCAGACGCCCGGCTCGGGCGTGAACCAATCCAGCCGTCGCAGCCACCCAACCGCCGCGTTGAGCCGCGCATCCTCCAACACTTGTGGCTTGTTGCCGTTCGCATCCGCACCCGGTTTGTCGAGTTGCCACTCCTGGCCCGTCCAATGCCACAGGCTCTGGTTGCGCTCGCTGCGAGCCAGCAAACGCAGCCGCACCGTGTCGTCGTTGAGCTCAAACAGAAACTGCGGCACTGCGCTATGCGTCACGCAGAGCTCCTGCCATTCCATTCCGTCGGAGGCGTGCGTTTTTCGAAGCTGCGTCAGGAGACGGTGACTGAGCTTGCGTACGGGTATGGAGCCGTTCGTTGACCAATGCTCAAGCAGCGCCGGCGGCGGTGCGTTGCGCAACAGGTAGGCGCGGTGACCAACCAGTGCCAGCGACGGCCGGCCCGCAAAAAACTTCGCGTCCTTTAATTCATGAAGTGCGCCGCCTGGCAGCGCCAGTCTCTGCAGGAAGGCAAGTTCGTGCGTGCCGTTCTCCAGGTGGGGCGTGAGCATCGCAATCTCGCCCGCAAACTCGAGATGCGCCGAACTCACTTCGAGGCGGCGCGATTCCCCCCACCGCGCGAGCCATTGCAGCAATTCAACCCCAGTCAACCGAATCGCCTCGCTGCCATCGGCGCTTTCGGCGTACGTCTCCGCCAGCCATTGAATAAACTCCCAGTCGGCGGGCGAAAACAATTCCTGTTCGTGCGCCGCGCGTGCCGTCAATTCGACTATCTCAGTGAGGGGACGAAACTTTTCACCGGTCCGCGGGCGAAACAGATTCAAGCGCACCACGAGGCAATGCAGCGCAGGATGGTCTTGTGTCGGTTGCACTTCGCAGATCGCGCGCACCGATGCGCGCGGCGAATCCAGGTGCGTGGGCGCCGGCGGAAAGAGCCAGTTCTCCAATTGCTGGACGACCGCCTGCTCCTGCTCTGCCTGCTCGATCTCCGCGAAACGCGCCACGTTGGCGTAAGGCACGAGCTCGGTCGGCACGGGCCGGTTGGCCCGCAGGAACAGGATCGCCACTTCCTCCAGGCGCGCCTTGCCGCTGGCCCCCATCACTCGCGGCCACCATTCGCGCCCCCCAAAATCCTTGCGCGATAAGGACAACTTCTCGAAATAGTCCTCCAGCAAAAGCCACGCGCGCTGCGAATCTGCACACCCGGAAAAAACCCTTAGCAACTCCTCCCGTTCGGCGACCCGTGTCTTGGAGTCGGATAGTTCACGTCGAAGATCCGCCAGGGCGCCGTACGTTTTCGAAAGCACATTATGATGAGCATCATACTTTGTCGCTCCGGCAAAACGGGCAGGACGGCCGGTTCTAGGGGCAGTTCTCGACATGTTAGCTTAGTGCATTGAAAGCGGTAATCCATCACGACACAGAATGCCCTTCGTGGTCAATCAGAATTATTTACTTTTTCGGTCCTCTCAGCCCGCTTTGGCATCCGGACAGCCCGTGCAAGCGCGTCCGTACAACAAAAAAGGCGCCCTTTTCAGGACGCCTTTTGACAAGAAAATGACTGTTACTGCTGCCAGTCGGCCTTCATGATGTGGATGTCGTCCCCGGCGTCGTCACCCAATCGCAAGACCTCCTTCAACTGCGGCAGCTTTACCTGATGGGCACTGCCATCTACTAGCGCGATGTTCCCCCCATCCTGGCCGTGAACTTCGCCCGTGAATCTCATCGAAGCGAAGTAAGAGGGCTTATTCAGTTGTGCGGCCGTGCTCAGGCCAGATGAGCAACTTCCGTATCCGTTATCTGTGATGTGCCGGTCCATCACAAGCATATGTTGCTGTACTGTATCCAATGGCAGCGGGTTTCCCGAATCGCCCACCCCAGCGTCAATCCCGAGCACATACGATACCGCACGGTTCTTAAATGATTGCAAGCCGCCATTCGGGTTGAGGTCCCAACTCGAGGCGATGCGCAGATTGCTCCTCTTGTCTGCGGGGTCGGCCAAAATCTTCGGATTCTGGATTTGATCCCGGATCCACCAGTACTGGAACCAGAGCTCATGTTTCCCAGGCTCGTTGAAATTCCCGTCCGGACCAGCCTGCGGTTTCCATGGAAACACCTGAACATCCCGATCAGTGAGCCACAGGTTGTACCCCAGGCTGAGCTGCTTCAAGTTGGTCGTGCAGCTTACGCGCGCGGCCCGCCGCTTCGCCTTTGCCAGTGCCGGCAACAACAGTCCCGCCAGGATGGCGATGATCGCGATCACCACGAGCAACTCGATCAACGTAAAGCCCCCGAATTTTCTGTTCCCGCCCACTCTCATATCATTTCCTTTCAAGGTTCAACCCTCAAAATACACACTCTGAGGGCATATATCTTTTGAAGCATGTGCCGTCAGTATTGTCAATTACTAACATTAAAACCAAATGAAATTATCATTAAATTCGTTTCATGTCAACCTGGCCTTGGTACAACAAAAAAGGCGTCCCTTTCGAGACGCCTCTCAATTACAAAACCCTCTTTTACTGCTGCCAGTCGGCAACCATGACGTGGATATCACCAACGTCGTCAGCCAGAGCCAGAATCTTCTTTAGCTCCGGCAGTTTCACCTGGTGGGCACTGCCATCCACAAGGGCAATGTTACC
>Ga0137340_1000294_pt1 | contig 11503 bp, 8 predicted proteins | sample EasRivERMLT400_2_FD_102295 | JGI IMG/M metagenome (GOLD analysis project Ga0137340, IMG submission 102295) | Soil microbial communities from meander-bound floodplain in the East River, Colorado, USA - East River MetaG ERMLT400_2 | ecosystem: Environmental > Terrestrial > Soil > Floodplain ...
AGTGAGTGTGGCATTAGCGTGCATGTTGTCCCTGAGGTATGACAGGGGGTTGGGAGTCGCGCCACCACCAGCCTGCCAGAGCCTCGGAGTGCGGACAACGTGTTGAAACATGACACCTAACCATGCACTGCAGCGAACCCGGCCAGCGCGCTCTGGTTGCAATCCAAGCCTCCCGCGGACCGGGTCGCTTAGGCCGCGAAATTTATGAAACATCGTTTGCTATTCTTGCTCTTCACAATCGCATATTGCGCCGCTGATAGCAGTGCCCAACCCGTCGGATGGGAAACGGTCACCGCCGATACCGCGAAAATTGCAGTTCCGAAGGAATGGCGAAACATGGATGGCATCGAGGGCACAAGGCCGATTTATCGGCAAGGTGACGGTATCGGCGTCCCATCAACCGATGAGACGGGAGCGCCAATGCAAATCGGATTGACCGTGGAGAAGTTCCCGATTTCCAAAGAGTCAACTGAGACGATCGCCAGGGAATTGGCTAAGGGTGCAACAAACAATCCGCAACTGGTAATGGTTGGGAAAGAATCGGTGGAATCAATTAAACTGTCCGACCAAACTGCGACGACGCTGGTAACGACAGAGTTTATCAAGTCTGGTAGCCGCCGGAGTCTTTATATGAAACTCATCGGGAAGGACGGCAACGGCCAGGTTTGGGTTGTCACTGGCTATTTGGTGAGTGGCAAAGGTAGCAAATGGCCAACCCCAAAGAGCAAGCTCGCTACCTGGCTCCGGGCTCACCTTGTTTCCTTGACCTTGGCAGGCAACGACGTCGATCAGAAGAAAATCGAAGCGGCATACCAGGCGAGAGACAAAGACGAGAAGGCACTTGAGGATTCGGGTATGCCCAGAGTTGGCCTGACAGGGACTTGGACGGCTTCGTGGCATGATCCCCAGAGGAACTCGCGAGAAGCGTTCACGATGGATCTGGTCCAACAAGGAACCAATGTGAAAGGTACGGCGGTTTTCATGGATGTGAATGATACGAAAGCCAAAGTTGCGGGTCAGGCAACTGGTTCAAAGATAGAACTTCTGATGACTCCCCATACCACGGCGTCATACCCCGCTATTCCCAGGACAACGTGGATTGGGACTCTCACAAACAACACCATTTCGGGCACCTGGTATCTTCACGGAACGCGCGGTGATGGCTCCACAGGATCTTGGTCAGCAAGTCCCAGGAGATGAAGGGGAAAACGATTGCATGACGCCTAACCCTGCGCGAGTCTGTGTGAAAACTCCCCGCAGCGGAGCCCCGACAAAAATCGGCGCTCACATTTTGGTTACAGCGCATTTTCATTTCCCCGGGGGTGATTTTAAACCACTTTTTCGTTCCAAAAAATGCTCCAATCTGAGTTTTCACACAGCCTCGCGCTGCAGCGAACGGCGGCATTACGCTCCCATTCCAATCGGTGCGCGCTATGACCCGCGCGCTCTTGATTGTTGCGTTCGTGGTGGTCGGAATTCCGGCGGTGCTTTATGCGCATTGGGTCACTCACATTCTGCTCGGTCGCCTTTGCGTAAGGCACGCTCGGAGGTTTTGCAATCGGAGCGGTTTGGAGTTTCGTCGAGCCAGATGGCGACCGGAGTTCGAACCATCAGGTGTAAAGACGGAGTTCACTCTGGTTCAGCTTGATTGTCTTAATGGCCAGAAGCAGCGCAGATTGGTTTTGTTGTCGGTGTGGCCGTTTGGAGTTCGCAAGACGGTCAGTGACGAGCCATATCCAGATTCTTATGACAGTCAGTGGCCACAATGCGCCCAGCCAGCTGCAGCGAATCCCGATTGAGTCGGGATCTTCGACGCCGGCGGGTCCCGATCGGTATCGGGATTGCCAATGCGGACGCGCTAAGCCGATTTCGACGCCGCCAGGCTCTTGAAAGAGCGTGTCTCAATTAGTGTTTATTCGTGTCCATTCGTGGTGAACTGAATGGTTACGGACTTAGGGCCATTTCTTTCGGGCTTTGGGCTTCTTTCGTCATTCGCCATTAGTCATTTGTCATTCCCGCCTCTTTTCCCGATATTATCGCCCATGTCGAGTGTGCGCAGGCAGTATCCGTTTCACCTGATTGAGCCCAAGTGGCAGGCCCATTGGGACCAGGAACAGACGTTTCGCGCCTGGAATCCCGGTGAAACGATTCCTCCGTCACACCCCTTCGCCAAACGCCACTCCAGGTTCCTTACAGAAGGAAACAAAGGTAATGAAGCTTCTCCGTTGTCTCCGTTACCTCCTGTAAAGCAGTTTCCCCCCAAATATTACGTGCTCGATATGTTCCCGTATCCCAGCGGCGCGGGACTGCACGTGGGACATCCCGAGGGTTACACGGCCACGGACATCCTGGCGCGTTATCGTCGCGCGCTCGGTTTCAACGTGTTGCACCCGATCGGTTGGGACGCGTTCGGCCTGCCCGCCGAGCAATACGCCATCAAGACCGGCCAGCACCCGCACAAGACGACGGAAGCGAACATTGCCACGTTCAAGCGGCAGATCAAATCGCTGGGCTTCAGCTATGATTGGTCGCGCGAGGTGGACACCACCGACCCGAAGTATTTCAAGTGGACCCAATGGATTTTTCTGAAGCTCTACAACTCGTGGTTCAACCCAAAGACGAACAAAGCGGAACCGATCGAGACCCTCCCGTACCCGCCCGACGTCACGACTGAGGAACAAAAGCGCGCTTATCGTGACAACAAGCGGCTAGCGTTCGTCTCCGAGGCGCCGGTGAACTGGTGTCCCGAGTTGGGGACCGTCCTCGCGAACGAGGAAGTGATCGACGGCAAGAGTGAGGTCGGCGGTTTTCCGGTCGTTCGCAAGCCGATGCGGCAGTGGATGCTCCGCATCACGGCGTACGCGGAGAAGTTGCTCAATGATCTCGACAAAATTGAGTGGAGCGACTCGCTGAAAGAAATGCAGCGCAACTGGATCGGCCGCAGCGAAGGCGCGGAAGTCATTTTCAAACTCGCAGATCACGCTGAGGCGATCGCCGTTTTCACGACGCGCCCCGACACGTTGTTTGGCGCGACCTACATGGTCCTTTCGCCGGAGCACAAGCTGGTGGAGGAGATCACGACGCCGTCGCAGCGCGCGGAGGTGGATAAGTATCGCGCCTACGCTGCGAGCAAGAGCGACCTCGAGCGGACCGAATTGGCGAAGGAAAAAACCGGCGTGTTCACCGGCGCGTACGCGATCAACCCGGCAAACAATGAGCGCATTGAGGTGTGGATCGCGGATTACGTTTTGGCGAGCTACGGCACGGGCGCGATTATGGCAGTGCCTGCCCACGACGAACGCGACTGGGAGTTTGCTAAGAAGTTCGGTCTTCCCATTCGGCATGTTGTTGGAAAGCTGCATGAAGAAAGCGAAGCTGGCCGCGGAGAAGAGGTTACTCATCGGCCGGACGGAGGCACGACCATTCAGTTATGGGAGCGAACACACCTCACGATCGTCGTGGAGACTGACCGATGCATGCCGGGCGAGGGGCTGGGAACTAACTCAAGTAATGAAGAAGTTTCACTTGATTGTCTCCCAACCCCTGATGCGAAGAGGGAAATTACGGTGTGGCTCGAGTCCAAAGGCCTCGGCCGCAAAACAATCAACTACAAACTGCGCGATTGGCTCTTTAGCCGCCAGCGCTACTGGGGCGAACCGTTTCCGATTGTCTGGAAAAACGGCCATCACGAGGCGCTGCCCGAATCCGCACTGCCCGTGCTTCCACCGGAGTTGAGCGACTACAAACCGACGTCGTCGGGCGAACCCCCGCTCGCGCGAGCAAAGGATTGGGTCACGCTGCCCGACGGTTCGACGCGCGAAACCAACACCATGCCGCAGTGGGCGGGCAGTTGCTGGTATTACCTGCGCTATCTCGACGCGCAAAACGACACGGAGTTTTGCGGCTCGAAAGCCGAACGATACTGGATGGGAATCGAGCCCTCGACACTCGACGCTCGACGCTCGACCGGCGTGGACCTCTACGTGGGTGGCACCGAGCACGCCGTCTTACACCTCCTGTATGCGCGCTTCTGGCACAAAGTGTTGCACGACCTCGGTCACGTCTCCACGCCTGAGCCGTTCTTCAAACTCGTCAATCAGGGTCTGATTCTTGGTGAACTTGAGTTCTATGCTTTCAGAAAGACACCCACCACGTCAGGGCCATGGATTAGCGCTACGGAAATCGTCGATATTGAAGAAGTCGGTCAGGTCCTTCGGGGCAGGCACAAGATTTCTGGCGAAATAATTGAGGCGCCTAAGCTGCTGGAGAAAGAGCATGCCGTCGAAAAGGTTGGCGACCACTTTGTCTTAAAGGCAAACAACGATATCAGGGTTGAGGCTCGATGCTCCAAGATGTCGAAGGCGCGAGGCAACGTGGTCAACCCCGACGAAATCGTTCGCGACTTCGGCGCGGATGCGCTCCGCCTTTACGAAATGTTCATGGGCCCGCTGGAAATGGTGAAGCCCTGGAGCACGAAGGGTGTCGAAGGTGTTTACCGGTTTCTCGGGCGCGTGTGGCGCTTGTTCGTGGATGAAAAGAGCGAAACGGAATTCGAGCAGCGCTCAACGACCGAGCGGGCAAATGCGGAATTGCTGAACATGATCCAGCTTCACGCGGCAATCAAAGATGGTGAGCCAACGCCGGCGCAGATCAAAACCCTCCACGCGGCTATTAAAAAAGTGACCGAGGACCTCGATGGCCTCCGTTTCAACACTGCCATCTCCGCGTTGATGGTATTCGTGAACGAAGCGATGACATGGGAGACGCGGCCGCGTTCGGTGCTCAAGGATTTTCTCGTGTTGCTCCAGCCGTTTGCGCCCCACCTGGCCGAAGAACTGTTTTCGCGATTAGAACCAAACGCCAGTTTGCGACTGCCATACGTCCCCTGGCCGAAGTTCGATCCGGCGTTGCTCGTCGAGGACACGGTCGAGATCCCAGTACAAGTCAACGGCAAGCTGCGCGACAAGATCGTAATGCCTGCGACAGCGACCCAGGCCGAAATCGAAGCGGCCGCGTTGAAAGCTGAGAAGGTTCTGCCCTTCCTCGCTGGAAAAACGGTGAAAAAAATCATCGTGGTTCCGAAACGGCTGGTGAACATCGTTGTCGGTTGACCTGCCGAGCATACCAGTTTGTCCCTCACCCTAACCCTCTCCCCAGGGAGAGGGAATGGCGATCGGCCGCTTCTGTATTGCATCACCGGATTCGGGCTTCAGATTCCATCGCTGGAAGGTCGAGTCAACGGACACCGAATCCTATGACGCTGAAATCTACAAAGAAACCTTCGATTGTTTTCCCCTCTCCCTCGGGGAGAGGGTTAGGGTGAGGGACAGACCGGTCATTCGCCAAAGTGCGTGCGCTGTCAACGCGCTTCGTTTGCAGCTCTGCAAGTCTTTGCTGTTCTTCTCTGCAAAAATCCTTTCCAAAAGAAAACTTTCTTTTCGCAAGGCGCGTTCCGTCCGCCCAGCATTTTTTTTTGATTTTCACCGCAGCACGGCGTTGACAGTTTGAACGCACTCCCACTTACTCTTGTATCTCTAAGACCAAAGCTTATGACACCAGCCAATCCATCCAAAAACGTTCTTAATTCCGACGTCGAAATCAAAGGCAACGTCAAGTTTGCGGGCGAACTAACCCTCGAAGGCAAACTCGAAGGGGAGGTTAATTCCGATGGTACTCTTATTATCGGAGAGACCGGGACCGTGAACGGAAACGTCAGCGCCGGCACTGTCAGCGTCCGCGGCAAGATCAATGGCAACATCACCGCGCGCGACAAGATCGAGATCAAATCGAAAGCCGAAGTCTTCGGCGACATCCGCTCCGCGAAGCTCGCGATCGAGGAAGGCGTTACGTTTGTGGGCAAGACCGAAGTGAATCCGAACAAACTCGCGCCCAGCGCCGCGCCGCGTCCCGCGACTGGACCCTCCGGACCCGCTCCCGAACCGGCCAAAGCCGGCATTCGATAGTTTCCCTCGCGGGCGTGTCCCGCGCATAGTCCCGCGATGAAGGCGCAGAAGGTTGTGGTGGCGTGCCCGGCTTGCGGGCACCAGCAACCGGAGCCGATCACCGCATATTCGACGGTTTGCAAAAAGTGCCGCAAGCACTACCGCGTCCAGGAGCAGCTCCAGCCGGCCACGCCGGTCGCGCCGGCGCAGCGCGATACTCGTCGCGTCCAGTGTTTTAACTGCCGCACGGAACTTGATGTGCCGGCGGCTGCGCAATCGACGATGTGCAAGAAGTGCAGCAGCCACGTCGACCTGCGGGATTACACGATCACCAACGCGACTTCGAAGAATTTCAAGACTCGCGGGCGGTTCGTGATCGAGGAAGGCGCGTATCTGTTCAACACGGATACGACGGCCAACGAAGTGGTGCTGAAGGGACGATTTCTCGGGAAGTTGACGGCCGAAAAATCGCTGGAGGTCTACAACTCTTCCGAACTGAAGGGGACCTTCACAGCGAATTTGCTTATCATTCCCGCGGGTCAGCGGTTTCGCTGGCCGGATGCGCTCCAACTCGGCGGCGTTGACCTCGCGGGCGAACTCGTGGCGAACGTTCGCGCGAAGCAAACCGTCACACTGCGCTCGACCGCGCGTCTCTTTGGCGATGTCGAAGCCGCGGGCCTGGTGATCGAGCCGGGCGCGGTATTTGTCGGCCGGGCGAAGATCAAGCCGTCCTAAAGTCATGTTGAATCGGGTTGATCGCGCCAACGGGAAACAACCACTTGTCGTTCCAGCGGGGCTGTGTTCACATTTCGTTATGAAATGGTTGGTCAAGGGATTTTGGTGTACGGTTTTGGTGGTTTCATTTGGGGCATGCACGACGGTCACTGAAACAGGGCGCAAGCAACTGATTCTGCTCGGACCGGGAGAGGAGACCCAGCTTGGGCTCACAAGTTTCGAGCAGATGAAAAAGGAGATGCCGATCAGCAACGATCCGGCGGCGAAGGCTTTGGTAGAACGAGTCGGACGGCGCATCGCCCAGGTATCGTCGCTCACGAACGCGCAATGGGAATTCGTCGTGTTCGACAGCAAGGAGGCAAACGCGTTTTGCCTGCCGGGAGGAAAGGTCGGCGTTTACACGGGCATTCTGCCGATCACAAAGGATGAAGCCGGCCTGGCGACGGTGATCGGGCACGAAGTCGCTCACGCCGCGGCGCGGCACGGCGCGGAGCGCCTCAGCAACCAAATGCTATTGCAGACGGGCGGGCAGGTCCTGGGCACCACGGTTTCCCTGGCTGATCCGCGCTGGCAGGGCGTTGCGACGACGGTTTATGGTTTAGGAGCGAACGTCGGCTACGCCCTTCCCCACAGTCGGGGTCAGGAATCCGAGGCTGACCGCATTGGCCTGGTGTATATGGCCCGCGCGGGTTACGACCCCGAAGCGGCGGTGGGTTTCTGGCAGCGCTTCGCCGAATACAACAAGGCCTCCGGTTCGGGCACGCCGTGGTTTCTCCGCACGCACCCCCTGGACGAAACTCGCATCCGACAGATTCGGGAATGGCTTCCCCGGGCAAAGCAAGAGTATCGCAAGCCGTAACATGCAGGTTCCATTTCTGAATCTTTCGGCGCAATACCAGGCGCTGAAGCACGAGATCTTGCCGGCCGTGGAGCAGGTCCTCGCAAAGGGGCACTACATTCTCGGCCCGAACGTGGCGGAGTTCGAGCGCGAGTTTGCGGCGTATTGCGGCACGCAGTTCGCCGTGGGCGTGAACTCCGGTTCGGACGCGCTCATCCTTGCGTTGCGCGCGCTGGAAATCGGTCCGGGTGACGACGTCATTACCACGCCGTTTACTTACATCGCGCCCGCGGAAGCCATTCACGCTGTCGGCGCAAAAATCGTTTTCGCAGATATCAATCGCGACAGCTTCAACATCGACGTTGCGGATGTGGCGCGACGAATCACACCGCGCACGAAGGCGATCATTCCGGTCCACCTCTTCGGTCTGCTGAGCAATCCTCAACCTCTGCTCCAGTTCGTGGAAAAGAAAAAAATCCACGTGATCGAGGATTGCGCGCAGAGCGTCGGCTCCAGGTGGCACGGGAGGAAAGCCGGGAGCTTTGGCGCCGTGGGCTGCTTTAGCTTTTACCCGACGAAAAATCTCGGCGCCGCAGGCGATGGAGGCGCCCTGGTGACCGATGATGACTCGCTCGCGCAAAAACTCCAGATGCTCCGAGTGCACGGCATCCAGCGACGATACTTTCACGATTTGCACGGTCAGAACTCGCGGTTGGACGAGGTGCAGGCGGCGATCCTGCGCATTAAGCTTCAACGCATTGACGCCTGGAACAACCGCCGGCGCGAGATCGCCCGGCGATACAATGCGGGGTTCGAGGGCCTGCCGCTTGCATTGCCCGGGCCCGTCGATGACTCGCATGTGTTCCACGTTTACGCGGTAATTTCAGACCGGCGCGACGAACTGCAAACGCACCTGAATAGTCGCGGCGTACCCACCATTATCTATTATCCGCACCCGCTCCACTTGCAGAAGGTTTATGCTGATTCGGGATGGAAGGCCGGGGATTTTCCGGTGGCCGAAGAAATCTCGAAAAAGATCCTCCCCTTGCCGATGTATCCCGAACTGACAGACGAACAAGTCAATTATGTGATCGCCAGCGTGCGGGAATTTTCTTGATCACTTCGAAGTGAGTTGGACGGGCACCGCGCTGAAGCGTTTCTTTAGGCTTCCGTCCTGCACATTCCAAATTCGAACTTCACCGTCGTAGCTTCCAGTGGCGAGCAGAGCCGACTCTTCGTGCAGAGCGAGGCTGTAGACCAAATCTTCGTGTCCGGTAAACGTCTTCGCTCGCTCGGGTTTCCGCTCGCGAGAGTATTGATATACGATTTTGTCCGCGGCGATGAACACTCCGCGCTCGGAGAGCAGTAACCTCTGAATCTCTGCATCGACTGCGATCTCCGAAATTTTTTTAGCCTCGTGTTTTTCCCAGACGTGCAGCTTTTTGTCGCGGCCGCCGCTGAAGACAAGCTTGCCATCGTCGCTGAACATTGCGGAGAACACCGCCTCGGAATGCCCGGTGTAAGTCGCTTCGAGTTCGCCGTTGCCTGCATCGAACACACGCACGGTTTTGTCGCGGCTGCTTGAGACGATGTTGGACCCGTCGGCGCTGAACGCCACGCTTGACACCCAATCGGCGTGCTGCTCGATGGTCAGCCGCGCCTGCCCCGATTCGACATCCAGGATTCGGATCGTGTTATCGGCGCCCGCGCAGGCGATGCGGCTTTGCTGCGAATCAAACGCGACCGTTAGCATCAGATCGGGAATGACCGCCAGCGTGCGCAGCCGCTTGCCTGTTTTTGCGTCGAACAGTTTGGCCTCGCCGAGCTTTCCGGGCGTGCCGCTGGCACTGGCCAGCAGTGTGCCATCGTGGTTGTAAGCCAGGCCGAGTGTTCGCTCGGCGACATTCGTGATCCGTCGCAACAACGCGCCATCGTTTACATCCCACACCGTAATTTCGTGGTAGCCGCCGACCGCCAGCTCATTTCCCCCGGGGTGAAACGCTATTGCTGTCACGGGAACCGGAGCGCGGTAGACGTTCGGCGGTGACGGTTGCTCCACGAAACCTGCCAGAGCCGCCAGCGATAGCTTCGGATCCGCAGCATCGTAACGCGCCCCTTCTTTAATCCAGCGCTCGATTAATGTTATCTGTTGTTTTGGCAAAGCTTCGTCCTTCTGCGGCATGCGATCGTCTTCGTCTGGTGCAGTCACCAACTCAAACAAATGACTTTGCGCAGGCGCGCCGGCCGTGATTGTTGCGGCTTTGCTGGCGCCGGGCTTTTGGAGCAACTCAAACGTATCGAGCCGATATTCTCCTTTGGCCTTCTCGGGGCCGTGGCATGTCAGGCATTTGTCGCGAAGAATCGGCGCAATCTCCCGCACGAAACTCACCGGCTCCGCTGCCCGAACGCAAGGCGCGCCGGGGAACAGAACGATTGCCACAAGCAAGCTCAACGTTCGCAGCGCGGTTCCGGGCATGCGCCGATCGTATTCGATTCACTTCATTGGTGGAAGACCCCACGCACGGTTTTTTGACGCCGCCGCGAATGGGGCGTACGGTTCAGCATGCGAGCGGTGGAGGAGGGTCTTATGGAAACGAAGCGTAAAATGGGAGCAGGTCGGAACTTCTGGTTGTTTGTTGTGGGTATCGCCCTGGCGTCCGGCCCGGGATGTACGACAGACGTCAACCCCGTGAGTGGCAAGCGCCAGATGATGGGTTTTTCCTGGAGTCAGGAACAGCAAATCGGCCAGCAGGCCGATGCTGAAATCGTTCAGGAGTATGGCGTATATGACGATCCCGAGCTGGCCGCCTACGTAACACGCGTCGGTCAGAAGGTTCTCGCCGAGACTGAACTCCGCGCGCCCGAAGCGGCCGCACAGTATAAGAATACCCAGTTTACCTTCCGCGTCCTGAACAGTCCCGTGGTTAACGCCTTCGCGGTGCCCGGCGGCTACGTTTACGTGACGCGCGGCCTGCTGACGCATCTCGATAACGAAGCGCAGCTTGCCGTTGTCCTTGGACATGAGATCGGCCACATCGCAGCGCGACACCCGGCCCGGCAGGCGGCGAAAGCTCAACTCGGGCAACTCGGCTTGATGGCCGGCGCCATTCTTGGGTCGACGGTTTTGGAAAACCCGCAGGTCGCCGAGCAACTCATCGGCCTGGGCGGGCAGGCCATGCAATTGCTGATGACCAAGTACAGCCGCGACGCGGAACGTGAGGCCGATCAACTCGGCGTCGGATGGGCTGCCGAGCGAGGCTACGACGCTGCGGAAAGCGCGACCTTCTTCCAAACACTCAAGCGCATTGGCGAGCGCGACGGCATGCGACTGCCCGCGTGGCAATCCACCCATCCCGATCCGGGCGAACGCGAGCAGACCGTTAAAATGATCGCCGCGACAAACACCCCTCGCGGCGCCATTCTCTTTAAGGGCGAAGACGAATTCCTCAAACACATTGATGGCGTCATTGTGGGCGACGATCCTCGGGAAGGCTTCGTTCGCGGCAACACCTTTTACCATCCTGAACTCCGCTTCCAGTTCCCGGTCCCTCAAGGTTGGAAAGTCCAAAACGAGCGGTCAGCCGTGATGATGATGTCGCCCAATCGCGACGCGGCGATGGTCTTTCAACTCACGGGCGCCAGATCCGCGCAGGAAGCTGCGCAAAAATTCGCAGCCACACAGGGCCTTCAGGTCATCGACAGCAAAGCCACGCGCGTCAACGGACAAAACGCCATGGTCGTCGTCGGCCAGGCCAACACGCAGCAGGGCAACATCGGGCTGCTGAACTATTTCATCGAATACAACGGTCGGGTCTACAGCTTCCGCGGTATGAGCGGCGCCCAACAGTTCGACAACCACAGACAGCAGTTTCAGCGCGCGATGACGGGCTTTGCGCGCGTCAACGATTCAGACGTGGTTTCGGTCAGGCCCGCGCGGCTTGCGGTGGTCACGGCGGATCGCAGCGCAACATTCGCGTCCTTCCTTCCG
>Ga0137340_1000296_pt1 | contig 11400 bp, 9 predicted proteins | sample EasRivERMLT400_2_FD_102295 | JGI IMG/M metagenome (GOLD analysis project Ga0137340, IMG submission 102295) | Soil microbial communities from meander-bound floodplain in the East River, Colorado, USA - East River MetaG ERMLT400_2 | ecosystem: Environmental > Terrestrial > Soil > Floodplain ...
AGCTAAGTTGCAGGCCCGACTTCAGCGTCCTGGTCTATCCTGGCTACCTCACCGTCAAGGAGGATGGAGATAAAGTCGCGGGAGACGTGAACGTGACCACGAATACCCCGCCGACATTCCTGGTGATGTCACAGGATGACGGTGTCCGGGTCGAGAATGTACTCCACTACTTCCTGGCGTTGAAGCAAGCGAAGGTGCCGTCTGAACTGCACGTCTATCCGACGGGCGGACACGGCTACGGTCTGCGTCACACCGATCACTTCGTCACCACTTGGCCAGACCGGGTTGCGGACTGGATGCGGAGTCGAGGACTTCTGGAACGCAAGTGAGCCGATGTTCGAGCTTCTAAAGACGGACGCGCACAGCCACGCGCGGCTGGGGCGGCTCACGACGAAGCATGGCGTCATTGATACGCCTGTGTTCATGCCGGTGGGGACGCAGGGCAGCGTAAAGGCGCTCGACCCGCGCGAGTTGGTCGAGATGGGCACGCAGATCATACTCGGCAATACGTATCATCTCTACATTCGGCCGGGACTCGAGATCATCACGCAGGCGGGTGGGCTGCATAAATTCATCAACTGGACGGGACCGATCCTCACCGACAGCGGGGGGTTCCAGGTTTTCAGCCTCGCGAAGATTCGAAAGATCAAGGCGCACGGCGTTGAGTTCCGTTCGCATCTCGACGGCACGCTGCTGTTCCTCGGCCCGAAGGAGGCGATGGAGATTCAGCGCACGCTTGGCTCGGACATTGCCATGGTGTTTGACGATTGCCCGCCGCACACGGCGACGGCAAAGGAAGTGCGAGCAGCGGTGGAGCGCACGGTGCGCTGGGCGAAGGAATGTCGTGAGCAACCGCGTGCCGATGGACAGATGGTGTTCGGCATCGTGCAGGGCGGGAGTCATGCGAATTTGCGCGAGGAATGTGCGAAGGCGCTCGTGCAGATGAAGTTCGACGGTTACGCGATTGGCGGCGTCAGCGTCGGCGAACCGGAGCCGGAAATGATGAAGGCCGTGGAATACACGACACCGTTTCTACCCGAAGATCAGCCGCGCTACGCGATGGGGCTCGGCACGCCCGCGCAGATGGTGGAGTTGGTCGCGCGCGGAGTGGACATGTTTGATTGCGTGTTGCCGACGCGCGTGGCGCGCAACGGAACAGCGTTCACGCGCAAGGGCACCGTGAGCATCAAGGCCGGTTTCAACAAGGCAGACTTTCGACCGATTGAAGAAGGTTGTGAATGTTACGCGTGCCGCAACTTTACACGCGCGTATCTGAGGCACTTGTTGAACGTGGAGGAGATTTTAGGGCTGCGTATGGTGAGCGTTCACAACTCGCATATGTATCTCAAAGTGATGGAGGAGATTCGCCAGCAGGTCGCAGCGGGGACATTCGCTGAGTTTCGCAAAGAGTTTATCGCGAACTACGTGCCCACACAGCGGGTGCTCTCGATGCGCGGGCAAACAGTTGTGCGTGGGGCCGACGAGTAGGTTACTTCGTCGTGCTCAACTCGAATTTCGGATCGAGTTCGATCTTCAGATCCTTGAAGCGCACTTCCATCGCCTCGCCGGAGTGCAATTGAAACGCGATGATGCCCCGTCGCGCGCCCTTGGGATCGTCGAGGTCCACGCACAACTTCCCATTGATGGCTGTGCGAATCCTGCTGCCGACCGCGACGATTTCGTACGTGTTCCAATCTTCGGTTTTCACGTGCGCTTCGCCCGATTTGTCCCACAGCAGGGCGCGTCCGTGCTCCTCGTAGAGTTTGCCCCACCAGCCCGCGCCGACGTCCGCCTGGTACCCTTTCACGCTTCCGCTGGGTTCGACTTCGCTGCGGAATTGAATGCCGCTGTTCTCTTTGTTTGGAGTCAACTTCACGCGAAGCACCAGCCTGAAGTCGCCGAGCAAGAGGGAGTTCTTGAGGAATTCGTTGTTCTTGAGGCCGGCGGTCTTACCGACGATTTCGCCATCCTGGACGGTCCACAGGTTTGTGTTGCCTTCCCAGCCGCTGAGATCCTTGCCGTTGAAGAACGTCAGCACATTGTCGGGTGTCGCGGCCATCGGCACCTGGCCGGGGCTCTTCAGGTAGGCCACGAGGTCGCGGACTTCGCCGTTGTTCAATGCCTGCAACAAACCCTCTGGCATCATTGAAATCTCGCCCTGTTGAAGTGATTTCACGTCGCTACGCGGCACGATCACGGTTTCGTTTGCAGTTACGATGGTGACCGCGTTTTCGTCCTGCTTCGTGACGATGCCGGTGATGACGCGTTCGTCCTTCGTTTCGAGATTTGACGTGCGGTAATCATTTGGAATGACGGCATTCGGATCGACGATGTTTTGGAGGATGTAATCGAGGTCGCCGCGATTCGACCCGGTAATGTCGGGCCCCACTTTGCCGCCTTCGCCGAAAAGCGTGTGGCATTGGAGACACGTGCGAGCAAAGATGGCCCGACCATGCGAAGCATCGCCGGCAGGCTCAACTGTGATCATCGATTTGTATTTCGCGATCTCCTTGAGCTTGTCGGCCTCGGTATCGCGCGCGACACCCCACAGCTTCTCAACCTGCTGGTTGATTTCCGCGTCTTTGAAATTGCGGAGTTGACGCACGATGTCGGCGCTCAGATCGCGCGCGGGGACCGATTTATTGCCGACAGCGCTCAGAAGTGCTTTGGCGTAGGTGGCGCGGGAAACCAGTGTGTTCAACGCGTCCTTCTTCTCCGCCTGGTTCAATGAGTTGTAGAGATTGAGAAGGACCTCGGCAGATTTGGGATCGTCATATGCCGCGAGGCCGCGCACCGCCGCGGCACGAACCGCCGGATCAGACAAAAGCTTCTGCAAGACTGGCGGGAGGTTTGGGTCGCGCGCCTGCACGAGGGACTCGAGGGCATTGCGTCGGGCGGCGGGATCGGCATTGGCATCCGCAAGGGTGTTGCGCAAGGAGTTCATGGCTGTGGCGCTGCCGAAGGTGAGTGACAGCGACTGGGTGAGCTCGCGCACTTCCCTGTTGGAACTCTTGCCGAGTTTAGTTGCGACGTCATCCCAGCCCTGGGGCATCCTGACACCGCGGCGACCCTTGAGTCCTTCGCTCATGCCGCGGAGCACATCGAGCTGAAACTGCAGGTCGTCGTTTTCACCGAGGACCTGGACGAGGGCGGTCAGCGCTTCATCGTTCTGCGCGTGCGTTGTGAAACCAATGGCCAGTGCCGCCATCAGCACAAACAATCTGAGAATCATAAATGCCGGGAAAACTTATCGCGGGATCAATTATTCGCCGCCGTCCTGGGCGCAGTGGCGGACATGCGCTGCGTCACGAATTGGCGGAGCACGGGAATCTTCGCTTTGCCCAGCAGTTTCGTCGCGGCGACGATGTCGGAGCCGACCAGTGGCTCGGCGGCGTACCAATACATCAGCGGCAGGTTGTGATCAGCAATGTCTTCCGCGTGCGCGAACAAGCCTTCGAGAATGGGCAGGCGCTTGCCGACCGCGACGCGCTGAGCGGCGGAGGCCACGTAGAGCCGGACCAGCGGCGAGGCGTCGTTCTTCGCGAGGGCGGCCAGTTCATTCAGGAGGGCTTCGGAGGGCTTCTTGTCTTCCATGAGCAACTGGATTGCCCAGGCACGAACGAGTTCGTGTTCGCTCTTGAGCAGCGACAGGCCAAGTTTCTCAGTCAGGCCGCCCGTCGTATGGAGCGTCCAGAGCGCGCGGAGCTTGCGAGTCACATCAGGATTCTGCGCGACGATTTTTTCAAGCGACGCATGCACGGTGGGTTTCGCTCCGCGCTCCTGAAGGATGCGGCGGGCGTGGCGCGCGTACCAGTCGTTCTTGTGCAACTGCATTTGAGCCAACTCCTCATCAGACCTGGTTTGTAAATCGACCCTCGTCACCTTCTGATTGTTGTAAGTGATCTTGAAGATACGGCCGTTCGATCGGTCATGACCATCGACCTGATTGTGGTGGCACTGGTTCTTGTCGTACCAGTCGATCATGTAGAGAGAGCCATCCTGGTCGGTGAGGAGATTGAGGACTTGCGACCATTTGTCGTTGAAGTTGATGAAGTCAGTGCCATGGCTGGCGACGTATCCCGAGCCCTTGCGCTTCGGAACGTCCATGTTGATGCGCTGGCCGTGGATGTTGTTCATGAAAATGTTGCCGCGATACTCCTCCGGCCAACTGTCGCCCTGGTAAATCAGCAACCCGGCGTGCGCGTGTCCGCCGCCGGCGGCGTCCGAACGCGCGTTCCCCGCATGCGGCCCTTTGGCGCCCGCCCAATGCACGTGATCACCAATCGTTTTGATGTGATCGTAGAAGTAGGGGTAGTTGGGCTTGCGCGACTTCGGATCGCGATGCCGTTCATTTTGCGCCGTCTGCTCGATGGTGACGGAGTAATGCTCGCCGCCCTGCCGCTCGTAACGCGCGCCCTGGATCATGTGCCAGATGTGCGGGACGACGCAGGCCTCGATGAAGCATTGGCCGTATTGATCGAAATCGATGCCCCACGGATTGCTCGTGCCCTCGGAGAACACCTCGAAGACATGTTTCGTGGGATGATACCGCCACACCGCCGCGTCGATCCACTGCCGCTCTTTTTCGGGCGCGCCGGGCTTGCCAACGAGCGAGGGACAGAACACACCATGGCAGCCGTAAAGCCAGCCGTCCGGACCCCACATGAAGGTGTTTAGTGTCTCGTGCGTATCTCGTGTATAGTCCCATCCGTCGAGGAGGACTTTCGGTTCGCCCGCCGGCTTCGGCTCGTTCCAATCTTTGACGGGAACAAACAGCAGGTGCGGCGCGGCGCCAATCCACACGCCGCCAAAGCCGATTTCCAGCCCACTGACGAGGTTCAGGTTCTCCATGAAGACGTGGCGCTTGTCGAACTTTCCATCACCGTTCTCGTCTTCGAACACGAGAATCTTGTCGCGGCCCTGGCCTTCGGGCGCGCGCTTCGGATAAGTATGACCCTCGGCGACCCACAGCCGGCCGCGGTCGTCGATGCAGAACGCGATCGGTTGTTGAATGTCCGGTTCGCCCGCGAAGAGTTTTGCAGTAAATCCGGGGCGCAACGTCATCTCTTTCGCGGCCTGCTCGCCCGTGAGGCCCGCAAATTTTACGTCATCGGCTGGCGGCAAATCAGCCGTGTTCTTGCGCGCGTCGATGGCATTCGCCAACTGCGGTTGCTTGTCGTAGAAGCGGAAGTTGTCGAAATTGATGTGTCCCCAGGGCGCGGTTTCCTGGTCAACGATGCGAATAGCGATCTGTTTGCCGACATACGGGGTCAGGTTCGCGACGATCGGGCGCAGGGTTTCAGTGTCCTGCCCTGAGGCGCGGAAAACCACGCGCTCGCTTTCGCCGTCTTTCAGTACCAATTCGACCCTGGTCTTCGGCAAGGAGCCTCCGCCAACGAGGAAACTGGCCCATCCATGCTCGATTTTGAACGGTGCCGAGATGAGCGTGCCCTGGGCTTTGTCGCCGCGGCCATTCTCGTACGTGCCAATCCAGTACTCGCCCTGGTGCTGGCTCTTCGTGTCGTTGCGGCGCGGGCTCACCGTGTCACCTTTGACCGGTTGCTTTTCAAAAGCGTCGCCGGTTGCGGTCCAGTCTTTCAGGGAACTCAGTTCAAAATCGAAATTCAGCGGTTTGCCGTCGGCGCCGTTCGGCAGAACGCCCGCGGGTTCGGCCGCAAACACGAGCGGGCTGGTGGACAAAACGGCCGCACACGCGGCCAAACGAATTAGTTGGCATTTCATAACAGGGTCAGACGTCGCCCTACGCGCGGCTATTGAAACTTATCGAGCGCTGGCCGTTTGAGGCGCGAACGGTTTCGGTTGCGCCTTTTCCCACTCTTCGCGGCTGACTTTCTTTGCTGCATGCAGGAGGACGAACGTGCCCTTTTTGTTGCCGACCACGACATCCGGCAGCTTGTCGCCATTGATGTCGCCTGCGACTACCTGGGTGCCGACGCCCGAGTCGTTATCGATGAGGTACGGGATAAAGTCCACCGCCCCGCCGTTGCGGGCGAGCTTGAACCAATAAATCACTGCGGGCGCGCCGGGCTCGGCATCGCCAGTCGCGCCGTGCGCCCAAAAACGTTTGCCGGTAACGATGTCTTTGAGGCCATCGCCGTCGATGTCGACAAGATCAATCGCGTGGAGTTGGGAGAACTTGACGCCGTAACGGTTCTCATTTGGCTCCTTGTTCATAACCATGTGCTGCTTGAACTCGATTTCGCCGTCCTTTTTCTCTTTGAGTTGTTCGTACCAGGCGAGGCCGAACCCATGTGCGGCGATGCTCGTGATGATGTCATTGAGTCCATCGCCATTGACATCATAGGCGTACATTTGTGCGCCGCCCGTCCCCAGGTTGATTTTGTGGTGCTTCCAAACCGGGTCGCCTTCGAGCGATGCTGGTTGTTCCCACCAACCGTCCTTTTCCATGATATCAGCCTTGCCATCGCCGTTCACATCGCCCCAGCCGTAGCCGTGGTTGAACCAGCCCCACTTGCCCGGGCCGGAAATCTTGTGAAACGCAAACTTCTCGGTCGGGTTGCTCCAGTTCGGCGTCGCGTAGCCGAGGTAACTCACGTCATTCGTCCCTTCCTTGATGCGCGTGTGGAAAATCACTTCCGGTTTCCCGTCTCCGGTGAGATCGCCAAACGTGGGCGATTCATTGTCGGTCTTGTCGATCGCGACGTGCCGCTTCCAGTGGCCTTCGGCGCCTTTTGGATTTTCGAACCACCAGGAGGCCTGACCTGGAAAGCCGAGGATGAGAATGTCCATCCAACCGTCGGCGTTGAAATCGTGAGTGAACGCGAAAAAATTATCCGAATAGGTATTCTTCTTGCCGAGCGCGCCCTCGAAACCGGGAATCGTTTGCTCCGTGCCGTCCTCCTTCTTGACCGCGAATGACTTGGTGGCGGCGTAATACTCGTGCATTTTCTTGAAATCCGGCCCTTCCCACCAATAGGGGCCGGAGACGACATCCATTTTGCCGTCTTTGTTGAAATCTCCAAAGTTCGCGCCCTCGCACCAAAAGCGATTGCTCAATTGGAGTTTCTTAAACGTGTGAAGGGTGTGATCCGCGGCAGAAAGCGAACTGGCAACAACTCCGCAACAAAGCCCGGCGAGCAACGAGGAGAATTTGATCATCCTTTATCTGTCGCAAGGCGGGCGAAGGCGGTCAAGCGTCGAGAGTGGCCAAAACGTTGGGTCGGGCGCGCTGTCCCAGCGCGCCGCGTGGTGTGCTCTTAAGACTGCCCCCGGGTAGTGTCCTCAAATTAGGACACTACCCTCCCCCGAGGCCATTTGCTTTTTTGAATGGGTTGCGCTACGGATTGAGGGGAAAGGAAATCACGATGAAACGTTGCATTGCGCTCGCGATGATCTCGCCGGCGCTTCTGTTCGGCCAAAACGCCAACACCACTGACACCGACATACGCGTGATCAATGGCCGGTCCGTCGACCTTGCACCGCTCCACCAATGGTATCGAAACCCCGAAGGGGCTGACCGGCCCTTAAAACATTGGGTGAAGCTTACGTTCCTTGAAATAAAACCGGCATACTCGGGGTCGTATGTGTCGTGTCTTGTGGACGCCGAAAACGCGCAGCGCGAGGTGCTGTTTAAGACGTTGCCGCCGATTTTCAAGGACACGGTCGCCAGGATGCACACGCTGCAAACGAACCTGAATACTTTACAGCAGGAAATCGAGGCTGAGGAACCCGACGTGCGACGCAACGAAGCCCGATATGAGGGAAGCGTGGTCCGCTCGACCCGCGTTGAACTCACGTCGCAATTCGTTACGCAGCGCTACGATTATGAGCGTCCAAGCCGGCGGGCCGTTGGCGCGAGACTCGACCGCGTGGCCTTGACCGAAAAACAGGAACTGGCTGCAAAGGTCTACGAAGAACTGAATGCGATCCAGCAGAACACCAACTCATACACGGTTTTTGCCATGGATACGCAGCGCAAGTTTGGCGGCTTGCCGATTTGGGACACGGGACTCGGAGCGCAATGAGGGGAACGCCGGCTAATTGTAGGCGAACGGGTCCTCGGTTTTCTTCGCTTTGAGCTTTTGCTCGGTGAGCAGAATGGTCGCATTCATTAATTCCCGCGTCTGCTCGGCCCTGGCGATCAGTTCCTTTTCCAGTTCCATCGCCCGCCTTTCGTAAGCGGCGATGCGTTCCTGCATCTCACCGCACACTTTTGCAAAGCGCGCTTCGAGAGCGACGATTTCGCGTTCGGCCATTTGGTGGGCCCGCAGCAACGTCGCCCGCTGCGTGACGAGTTCCTGCACCAGCTTGTGCGTCAGTTCCCGTGCGAGGTGGGGCGCGAGGCCGGCCCGGACGATCGAGAGCAGTTCTTCGGCGCGTCGCTCGGCGTCGCGCAATTCCATCTGCCACTCACTGCCTGTGTGCAGCGCAAGGGAACCAGAGTCTGCGCCGTCGGCCTGCCGGTCCACTTGAGGCACGACAGCCTGCGGACGAGCAGGATTTGTAATCAGCGTGAAAGCTTCGGTGATGGGTCGACCGCGCGTCATCGCAGAACCGCGACGCGAAAGGCCCCAAATGATCATCACAACAAGCACGCCGAGGAGCCATAATGCCGATGGGTATTGGCGCGCAAGGTTTCGTAATGCCTCAAGCGTGAAGCGAATGTCCGCGACAGGCTGGCGCCGCGCGGCAGGCACAGCTTCTGCCTGAACGGCGCGTGCCTCGCGAAGCGCTTCGGCGGCCGTCAGCACTTCCAGCGCGGCCGCGGCCTTTGTGTCGATCACCTGTCCCGCAAAGACCACGACTTGCCCGGGGCTGTACTGGTCAAACGCGACCAGTTCGGCGGACCGCCGCTGGCGCTTTAAAGTCGTGAGCCATTCTTCGTAAATCAGGTTCTCTCGCAGGTGCCGCGCAAGCAGAGGGCGAAATTCCGCCAACTCCTCCGGCAGCTTCAGTCGCTCCCGCGATTCGGAAAGGCGCGGCGCGTCCGGTCCGGGAATGACTCGCGCCGAGGTTTGAAGATCGTCCAGCGTCGTTGGCATGGCCCCGTGTTCGGTGACAAACACCTGCACTTCGGGCGTGTCGGCGCCCTCCGGCACGACATCGCCGCGAATGTATTGGCGCATCGCTTCGCGCAATGCCGAGCGCAGCGCCGGCTCCACGTCTTCCCGGCCCAGGGCCCACGCTTTGGCGACATTCGTGCTGATGGGGAAATCGGGATGCCGCTGCTGAAACCAATCGACGAAACGCCAGAAGCTCGGGTGATCGAGTGTCGCTTCATCCACGACACGCTTTTTCGCCGCGACTTCCATGGCATCGAGGAAGGCTGAACGGGTGGTGCTGAAAACCGCGCCGAACTTTTCCTCGGCTTGAACACCCGACCAGGGATCGCATCGATACACCGCGGGCACTTTGGCCAATTCCTCGCGGCGCAAACGCTCGGTCTGCTCGTGATTGACCACGGCAAAATCGAACGGCGCCACTACATCATTGGTCGCGAGGTCGCCCGATTTGTAGCGGGGCGCTGACGATGCTGCGGCCACGAGCAGAAGCGTTCCGGTGGAGTATATGAGGCGACATGTGCCCTTCCACCACCCGGCGTTGCTGAGTGATGGTGCAGTGGGTGCCCACAACCACTGGCCGTCCATGTGAGTTTAGTTTGTGCCGGCTCGGTGCATTGCGATAAAACAGCGGGCACAAACAGGTCGGGATAAGCTCTACTCCTCCCCTGCGTCGTCTGCAAGCCCTAAATGTGGCAACGGTCCCGACATGCGTAGGCTACTCGTTATGCCCCCCAATTGACAGAGGCACACTCGGGGCTTAGTCTCGCGCTTAGAAGGCATTTTGGGATGTCTAAGTTATCGAACCGGAGGAATTACTTATGGATGAACAGGGCGCGACGGAAAATGATATGACTTTTGGAAAACTCATGCAGGACTTCAAAGTCGTGGTGCATGATGCGGAAGGCCTTTGCAAGGTTACGGCCAGCGACCTTGGCGAGAAGGCGCGCGAAGCGCGCGCGCGGCTTGCCACCAGCCTGGAATCAGCGAAAGTGAACTTTCGCAAAATGGAGGAGAAGGCCGCCCAGGGCGCGCGCGCGACCGACGAGGTCATTCGCTCGCATCCCTACGAATCGCTCGGCGTGGCTTTCGGGGTGGGATTGCTGGTGGGGTTGCTCGTGACGCGAAAGTAAGCGCATGGCCGAGGGGGACCATTCGGGAGGGCTGTTCAGTTCTGTCCGTCGCGTCGCGGACACGTGCGTAAGCAGCGTTCACAACCGCGTCGAACTTTTAGCGGTCGAACTTCAGGAGGAGAAAATCCGGCTCGTTCGGTTGCTCCTCTGGACGGGCGCGGCCTTGTTCGCCGCGTTCCTTGCAATCACCGTGATCACGATCGCGGTCGTGTTCCTTGTCCCCGATGACAAGCAGCCCATTGCACTCATCGGGTTCGGAGTAATATATGCGTTGGTCGCCGTCTTCATCGCCGTCAAATTGCGCGGCGAAATTCGCAACGCACCGCCGCCACTGGCGGACACGTTGTCCGAGTTGAAGAAAGATCTGCAGTCTCTCCGTTCAAGAAATGACAATTGATGCTCGAAAGCGTGCGTTGCTCTGCGAGAGCGCGCTGAATCGCAAGGTGCTGGAGGTTGAGCTTGGCCAGTGGCATGTGCGCACAGCGCGCTGGGAGGCGCGAGCCTCGACTGCGCAAAAGTACTGGAGCTTTCTCAGCCCCATCGTCCACGTTTTTGTTCCGCAAAAATATTCCTCGGTGCTGGGGATTGTGCGGGCCTTCTTCAGTTTTCGGAGGTAGTCGTGAACACGCCGTTGAAATTCGGGACCGACGGTTGGCGGGCGGTCATCGCCGAGGATTTTACCTTCGCCAACGTCGACCGCGTGACGCAGGCCTCCGCCGATTACTGGAATGCCAACCCGCCGCCGAACACGCGGAAGAAAATCATCGTCGGCTACGACCGGCGATTTCTCTCGGACCAATTTGCCCGTCGGGCCGCTGAAGTTCTAACGGCCAATGGTTTCCAGGTGGTGCTCACTTCCGAACCGACGCCCACGCCGGCAGTTTCGTATGCGGTCAAAGCGCAGGACGCGGCGGGAGGCGTGATGATTACCGCGAGTCACAACCCACCGAGCTTCAACGGCTTTAAGTTGAAGGCATACTTTGGCGGTTCCGCGGAACCATCCATGTGCCAGGCGATCGAAGCGCTGCTCGACAGGAATCCAGTGCGCGCGACGGCTTTGACCGGGCAGACCACGGTCACTGACATTCGCCCCGCGCATTACGCGGCGATTAAGAAACTGGTTGATTTCAAGTCGATCGCGCGCTCGAAGATCAAATTCGCGCACGATCCCCTTTTCGGTGTCGGCGCAGGTTGCTTCGCGCAACTGCTCGCCGGCACGACTTGCA
>Ga0137340_1000298_pt1 | contig 11345 bp, 12 predicted proteins | sample EasRivERMLT400_2_FD_102295 | JGI IMG/M metagenome (GOLD analysis project Ga0137340, IMG submission 102295) | Soil microbial communities from meander-bound floodplain in the East River, Colorado, USA - East River MetaG ERMLT400_2 | ecosystem: Environmental > Terrestrial > Soil > Floodplain ...
ACACTGGAATGCCGGACCTGGAGCAGATCATCGCCCTGTGCGCGGCCGAGGGTGGAGCCGACACAATGGTTCGGCTGGCGGACGTGTTTGCCGAACGTGGCGAGATTCGCCGAAGGCTTGGGAAATCCTCCGGCGCCACGAACAACGACGCGCTGGCGCTTGGGTTGTATCTCGAAGTGCTCCACAGCGGTCTCGTTTCGCTCGACCTCATTCAAAAAACCGAAACGTTGATCGAACGCACGACCGGAACACGGCTTCCCGCGGCGGTTCTCAAGCGGTTGCTTCGCTATTACGAAGCGCGCGGACTGCTTGGCCGGGCCGAGGACGTGCTCTACGACTGGCTCGATACGAAAGACCCGCTTGCGCCCGAGGGCGGGTTGGACTTTTACCAGCGCGCGTCGAGACAATCCGACGAAGACCTTGCGCGCGGCGGCCTTTCGCGCGATGAGGTTGAGCAAGGTCTCGCTGATTGGCGTCAAAAGACCCGGAACCTGTAAAATCAATATGCCCGCCACGCCCGAACTCAGTTTGAAAGAAGGCAATCTCGCTCCCGACTTCACCGCGCCGGCGAGCGGCGGCGCCACCGTCTCGCTCTCCGACTTCAAGGGCAAGAACGTTGTCTTGTACTTTTACCCGAAGGACGATACGCCGGGATGCACGAAGGAGGCGTGCGGATTTCGTGACGCGTACGATCAGTTCACGAACGCCGGGGCCGTGGTGCTGGGCGTGAGCATCGACCCCGTGAAGAAGCACGACAAGTTCATCAATAAATTCAACCTCCCGTTTACGCTCGTTGCGGACGAGGACAAGGCTATCGTGCAGAAATACGGCGTGTGGGGCCAAAAATCGTTCATGGGCCGAAAATATATGGGCACGCTGCGAATCACGTTTTTGATCGACCCCAAAGGGCGCATCAGGAAGATCTGGCCGAACGTGAAGCCGGAACAGCACGCGGCGGAGGTGCTGGCGGCGATCCGCGCGTAAGATTTATTTCGTGCCAGAGCTGATGTTTTTTGGCATGAATGCTGATGCGTTGGCGGAGCAAAGACAAATTCTTTGCAACAAAACGTCTGATAGTTGGGTGTTCTATTTGGGCATAGCTATGGCAGCACGAGGACAAATTGCGGCACTGCGGGGCAGGGCGTTCACGTTGATCGAACTCCTGGTTGTCATCGCCATCATTGGCATTCTCACGTCGCTGCTTCTGCCCGCGGTCGTTCGCGCCAAGCAAGCCGCCCATAAAATCAAATGCATAAGCCAAATGCGCCAGCTTGCCTTTGCCCTCCAGATGTACGCCGATGAGCACGACGGCGAGTATCCTCCCCGCCGGTCCGCGCCCAACCATTGGGTCTTCACCTTGAAACCCTATTACCTGGACTCCAGCGAGAACCTGCTTCAATGCCCGAGCGATCGCTTTTTCAACCGGCGCAGTTACCTCATCAACGGATGGAACGACTATTTCGAGGCCGTGCTCAGCCCGGCGGATTATCTCCAGTACCTTAGTTGGAACTGGACGCGCGGCATGTCGGAGTCCGGCATCCCCGATCCATCCGAAACGATCATCTTCGGCGAGAAGGCCAAAGACTCTCAGCATGTTCACATGGATTTCCACCAGGGCCTTGGCAATGATCTCGAGGAACTCGACCACAAGCGCCATGGCCGCGGCTCGAATTTCGCATTCGCCGACAGCAGCGTTCGATTCCTCGGTTACGGAAAATCAATTAACCCACTGAACCTCTGGGCCGTCACTGACACGTGGCGCAATACGCCGATCGATCCGGACCCCTGAAAAGCATTGCCGCGTCGGAGTGATTGTGACGTGATGCCCGCATGTTAACGTTGGAAGAGCTGGCGGCGCTGGTCGAGCAACACAGGCCGGCCCTAAACGCGCGCGTGCGCGAATTTGAAATCGGAGGCCGGCTTTTCAGCTTCAACGCACGTCCCTATTTGATGGGGGTCATCAACCTCTCGCCGGATTCGTGGTATCGCGAAAGTGTCTGCCTCACTGCGGAGCAAGCGGTCCGTCGCGGCAAAACGCTGCACGCGCAAGGCGCGGACATCGTCGACATCGGCGCTGAGTCAACGCTGGCTCACGCGACGCGCGCGGACAGCGCGCTGCAAACCTCCAGGCTGCTCCCGGTCATCGAAGAGCTGAGAGCGGCGAGCGTGCTCGTCTCGGTTGAAACCTACGACGTGAACGTGACGCGCGAATGTCTGAAGGCCGGCGCGAATATCCTGAACTGGACCGGCACCGACGAGCCCGGGCGCTTTCTCGAACTGGCTGCGGAACACCGGGCTGCCGTGATCGTTTGTTATGTGCAGGGACGGCACGTGCGCGACGTTGGCGACTTCAATTTCAAGGCTGATCCGATTTCGCAGATGGAGCCCTACTTTGAATCGCAGCTCAAAGCCGCGGCGAAAGTTGGCCTGGAGAATCTGATTATCGATCCCGGCCTCGGATTTTATTATCGCAATTTGCAGGACAGCGCCGTGCGCGTGCGACACCAAATGAAAGTGTTCCTCAATACATTTCGGCTGCGGGCGCTCGGCTTTCCGGTGTGCCATGCTCTGCCGCATGCGTTCGAGTACTTTGGAGAAGAAGTGCGGAGTGCGGAGCCGTTTTTTGCGGTGCTCGCCGCTCTCGGAAAGACCGATCTTTTCCGCACGCATGAAGTGCCGCGCACGAAGGCCGTGCTCGAAACGCTACGCGCTAACTAAGTCGTTGAAGAAGGGCTCGCGGAACTCGGCCCTCCAAATGGCGCTTCGCTCGACTGGAGGGGCGAGCTCTGCGAGCCCCATTTACTTAACTTTCGATGACGTTGATCTCGACCGGTTCCACTTTGATGCCGTTCTTCTCCAGCCACTGGATGGCGGCCTTGATGTCCGGGCGCTGGCCTTCCAGTTCGAGGCAAACGATCCCGATCTCGTCAGTGACACTTGCCTGGCGCACGTTCGTGATGACAGGGAATTTTTGAGTGAGCTGCCAAATCACCGGGTTGGTGATGAGCTTCGGCGGGTACATCAGCCACAGACGAGACTTCTGCGGCCCGGTGCCAGCCGCAGCGGCTGCGGAAGGCGTTGACTTCTTTGCAGTCGGCGGCGGAGCGCCGGCCTTACCTTTGGGTGCAGCCATAATAGTATTTATCCGCCGGCGATTGCGGGGATGATGCTGATCTCGTCTCCGTCCTTCAGCGAAGTTTGCTGGTTTTGGAGAAAACGGATGTCCTCCTCGTTGACGTAGACGTTGACGAAGCGGCGAACGGCGCCGCTCTCATCCACGAGGCGCTCCTTGATGCCGGGATAGCGCGTTTGTAATTCGCTGATCGCGTCGCCGATGGTGGCAGCGCTCACTTCAACAACCTCTTCGTTGTTCGTGAGTTTGCGCAGCGGGGTTGGGATACGAACTTTCTGTGCCATAAAGCTTAAGCATTAACGAGGGCGCGCTCGGCAGGCGAGAGGATTCCTTCGAATTCCCGGAGGCTGGGCTTGATCTCGCGCGGTTGGCCGGCGTGGCCGTTCACCGCGTCGAGGGTCTTAAGGCCGTTGCCGGTGATGCAGAGCACAATGGAGTCTTTCGCCGGAATCTTGCCCGAGGCGATGAGCTTGCGCGCAACGCCGACTGTCACGCCGCCGGCGGTTTCGGTAAAGATGCCCTCCGTCTCGGCGAGCAACTTGATCGCGTCGCGGATTTCATCATCAGTCACGTCTTCGGCGGCGCTGTTGGTTTCCTTCATCACCTTCAGCGCATAGAAGCCGTCCGCCGGCGTGCCGATGGCGAGCGATTTCGCGATCGTGTTTGGCTTCACCGGCTTGAAGAAGTCGAGCCCGGCCTTTTGCGCGGCAGAGATCGGCGAGCAACCCGTCGCTTGCGCGCCATGCACTCTGTAGCTGGATTCCGAGGTGAGTCCGAGCTTGATGAGTTCCTGATAGCTCTTCTGGATTTTCGTGAGGAGCGAGCCCGAAGCCATCGGCACGATCGTGTGCTCGGGAATACGCCAGCCGAGTTGCTCGACGATTTCGAAGCCCATGCTCTTGGAGCCTTCGGCGTAATACGGCCTCATATTCACGTTCACGAAAGCCCAGCCGTACTTGCCCGCGATCTCAGCGCACAAGCGATTGACTTCGTCGTAGTGGCCTTTGATGCCGATGACGTTCGCGCCGTAGACCAGGGAGTTGACGATCTTGCCCTGCTCGAGGTCCGCCGGGATGAAGACGTAGGCGCGCATGCCCGCGGAAGCCGCGTTCGCGGCGACGGAGTTTGCGAGATTGCCGGTGGAAGCGCAGGCGACGGTGCTGAAGCCGAGTTCGCGCGCGCGGCTCAACGCGACGCTGACGACGCGGTCCTTGAAGGAGAGGGTCGGATAATTGACGGTGTCGTTCTTGACCCATGCTTCGCGCACGCCAAGGGCTTTCGCCAGGCGGTCGGCCTTTACCAGCGGCGTGAACCCGACCTGTTTGCCCACCGTTGGTTCATTCGCCACCGGCAGCAATTCGCGATAGCGCCACATCGTGTGCGGACGATCGGCGATGGCCGCGCGGCTCAATGACTTCTTGATCCGGTCGTAATCGTAGACGACTTCGAGCGGGCCGAAGTCGAATTCGCACACGTGCGTCGCGGCCAACGGATACTCGCGGCCGCATTCGCGGCACTTGAGCGCCTTCATGAACCCTGATTCGCTATGCATAAACTTCCCAGTCGTTGTTCAGGGGCAATAAAAAACCCCTTCTCATCGGAGAAGAGGTTACGAAAAACCGGTGCGCTCTTCTCATCTTTCCCCGAACCGGAGTCCGGGCTGGATTTAGCACCTGTCATTGTCCCTACGCTGGAACAACCGGTTGCCGTGGCGTCTTCGGGCCAGTCCCTCGACCACTCTCGATGAGTCCGTTAATATCAACGGATGCGGATAGGTTGATATATTCATGTTGGCGTGTCAACAGGGAAATTATCATCCCAGTCTGTTGGGCACAGGTTGGGCCAAAGTTCCCACTTCGGTCCGCACGTAAGTTTGTCTCTGCCATGGAGTTGTCATGGTGGGCAAAAGAATTGGCGCAAGCTTGCGACCGAGAAAGCGCGATCAGGCGACGCAAACAAAGCAGCTGCCTGGGGCAGTTCTACTCCGCGGCAAACGTTGGAATTCTTCCTGCTGGATAACCCAATCGAATTCCGGCGAGCGTTTGACGCAAGCTGCAAGTAGCAGCCAACGGGTGACTTGCGCTCGGAGCCGGAAGATCTTTGCGATGGCAGTCCTTGCCTGGCGGCAAGCGCCAGGGTGAGCGCGCGCAAAGTGTAACCCGGTGCGGCCCCGGCGGCACGGGACAAAACTCAGGATCGAGTGCAAACGGGGAATTGTGGGATGAAATTATTAATTGCACACAAGAACAAAACCAACCTGAGACTCCTCCGACGAATGCTCAAGGCTGAGGGTTTCGCGATCGTTGAAGCCACCGACGTCGCGCAGGGCTTGAAGTTGCTCAAGGAGCAGGGACCGGACGCGATCATCTCGGATATTCCTTTTCCGCAGGTCGATCGGGACGGGCTCGAAAGCGGGAAAGGGCGAGCCAGGAAGTCATCATTTGCGCCAGCGATTATGGACGCTTTGCGACGAGCGCCGAGGCGTTTCAATCGGGTTCTTCGCGGGCGAATCGCACGGCGACGGTTGCCGCGCGCGAACGGGGACAGTGCGGTATTCGTCCGTAGCGTGGACAACGGAAGCAATGACTTCGACGGCGCACGCGAAGCCATGCGCCGTGCCACGGAGGAACTCGAGCAACGTGTCAAAGAACGGACGTCTGATCTTGAACGAGCGAACAGCGAGTTGCAGGCGTTCAACCACTCCGTGGCGCATGATTTGCGCAATCCGCTCAGCGGCATCATGTACAGCGCGCAATGCCTTGATCTCAAGTACCGCGACCTTCTTGACGCCGACGGACGCGAGTTGCTGGGCTACATCACGAACAGCGGCACTCGAATGACGGCGATCATTGGCAATCTGATGAAGCTCTCCGACGTCAGCTATCGTCCGCTTCGGCTGATGGCGTGTGATCTTTCGGAGTTGGCGACGCAGATCGGGGCGCGGCTTCGATCGACCGGCGGCCCGCATGCGGTGGAGTTCACCGTCGAGCCGGGAGTGACTGCGACGGCAGATCCACATTTACTGACCCCAGCCCTGGAAAATCTGCTCGAGAACGCGTGGAAGTACACCGCCGAAACGCCCGATGCGAAGGTGCAGTTCGGCTGGGAGTGGAACGCTGGGCAGGCAATCTATTTTGTGCGGGACAACGGGATTGGTTTCGACGCGAGCAAAGCGAGCGATTTGTTCAAACCGTTTGTGCGGCTGCACAGTTCGACCAAATACCCCGGCACTGGAATTGGCCTGAGTATCGCGCTTCGAGCGATTCACCGGCACGGCGGGAGGATCTGGGCGGAATCGCAACCCGATAAAGGCACGACATTCTTTTTCCGTTTGTAGGTGATTTGTCGCGCCGTAGAGGATGATCGGCCGCGGCGAACTTTGTTATGAAGAATGAAGACGACAATATCCCCATGGCGTTGGAAAAAATGATCGGGAATTCGGGAGGTAGGATAAGAATTGATAACCAGACTCCTCCGCGGCTGGGTTGGCGAAGCGCGCGCGTGACAATTTTCGTGCCTGGGTCATCGGAGCCGGTGAGTTTCACGGTGCACTGGAGGGAATCTTCGACGTGCTACATCGGGTTTCGACGGTTCAGCCGGCCAACCGAGTCTGAAGGTGAGCAGGAGCACGACGGGTAAAGGCAAGAACAGGGTTTACAGGGGGGCGGTCGGTGTTCAAGTGTAAAGCATGGCAAAGCGAAGCGGGACAGGGGAGGGACGGAAGCAGGCGTTTGACGTGCGAAACGTGCTGGCGCCGGTGGACTTTTCGGAGAACGCCGAAGCGGCGGCGCAATACGCCAGCGACCTGGCGCAGAAGTTTGGCGCAAAGCTGCACTTGATGCATGTCATCGAGCCTGCGTCGTTCGTCAACGATTTGACGAACGTGCCGTTTACACTATCGGACAAGCAGCTCGAGGCGACGGCGACGACTGACCTGGAAGCGCTCGCGACGCGTTTCATTGACCCGGGCGTGCAGGCCAGTTGGACGGTGAAGCGCGGCAAGGGTTACCTGGAGATCGTGAAGGCGGCGAAAGAGTTGAAGGCCGACCTGATCGTGATCTCGACGCACGGCTATACGGGTTTGAAGCATACGATCATGGGCAGCACGGCGGAACGAGTGGTGCGGCACGCGCCGTGCCCCGTGCTGGTGTTGAGGGCGGAAGCGGAGGAGTGAATCTTATTTGGCGATGCCGACGAGTTGGAGACCGGTGAGGATGAGCCAGGCGAGGGCGGCCGTGATCGGCAGCGTCATGATCCAGGCCCAGACCATGCGTTCCACGACTGTCCATTTAACTGCGTTAAAGCCTTTGGTCGAGCCGACACCCATGATGGCACTGGAGATGACGTGCGTGGTCGAGAGAGGAATACCCCAGTGCGTCGCGAAGCCGATGACCGCGGCGGCCGTGGATTGAGCCGCGAAGCCGTGGATAGGCTGCAGTTTGACCATGTGCTTTCCGAGGGTCTTGATGATTTTCCAGCCACCGACGGCAGTTCCCGCGGCCATGGTGATGGCGCACGTTACCTGAATCCAAAGGTCGATGCGGAATTCGCTAAGGCGCAAGAAGCTGAGCCACGAAGGAAGATTGTCGAATGTACCTTGCTGACTGCTCGCAGTGAAAAGCGTGAGCGCAATGATGCCCATGGTTTTTTGCGCATCGTTGCGACCGTGCTCGAAGCTCATCCACGCGGCGCTGAGCAGTTGCGCCTTGCCAAACAAGAGGTTGACGAGCCGGGGCCTGACGCGCCGCAGAAACAACATCAACAACGTCATGACAAGGAAGCCCAGAAGAAAGCCGGTGCCCGGGGCAAGGAACATGGGCTTAACGACTTTCGGCCAGAGGCCGGTGCTCCATTTGATGACTTGCCAATTGCCGTGAGCAGAAGCGAGTGCGGCACCGCAGAGACCACCAAAGAGCGCGTGGCTGGAACTGGAAGGAAGACCATAATACCATGTGACGAGGTTCCAGGTGATGCCCGACGCGAGCGCGGCAAGAATGGTGACGGAGGAAATGAATTTCGCATCCACCAAATCCTTGCCGATCGTCTTTGCGACGGCGACGCCGGCCAAAGCGCCGATGAGGTTGAAGACGGTAGAAAGAATGATCGCTTGCGCGGGCGTGAGGACCTTCGTGCCGACAGACGTGGCAATCGCGTTGGCAGTATCGTGGAAGCCGTTGATGAATTCAAAGACGAGCGCGACGAAAATGACGCAGAAGACGAGTGTCAGCATGAGAGTTATGCCCTGTGACCCGCTGCGGCCGCGCTAAGAGTTTTTAAGCACGATCTGGGTGATTACGTTGCCTGCGTCGCGGCAACGGTCGGTCACTTTTTCCAACAGTTCGTAAAGGTCTTTGAGGAAGACGACTTGCACGTCGCTCACTTTTCCTGAATAGAGTTCCTTGAGGAGTTCGAGGACGAGTTTGTCGGCCTGGCCTTCGACATGCTGGAGGCGATCGTTGATGTCCTTCATGCGCTCAAGTTTCACGCCACCGCGAAGTTCCTTGAGCATCACGAGGACGGTTTCGGTGGCTTTCTCGAGCATGTCGAGTTGGCGAGAGATGTCGATGCCTTTGAGGTGCTGGGGCGCGATCTCGATACGCTCGCCGATCTTCTCGATGGTCTTGGGGATTTTGTAGAGTGCGATCGAGAGCGCCTCGATATCTTCGCGCTCGAGAGCGGTGACGAAAGTGGTGCAAAGCGCCTCGCTGATTTCGGCGGTGATGGCTTTGTCTTTGCGGCGCGACAATGCGAAATCATCGAGGACATTCGCCTGGGTGGGATTGGCGACGAGCTTTTTGAGGGCTTGAACGCTGGCGCAACCTTCCTGGGCCGAGGCCTCAAGCAGGTCGAAAAACTTGTCTTCTTTTCCAAGAAGACGCTGTAGGGAAAACATAGCGGAACCTTCGTAACATAATTGTAACAAAAGGCACGCTAAAATTTTGCGGCGCGCGGCCAAAACTGCTGAGGATGCGCCAGTTGCGGACGCGCTTAGGTGAAAAGGCGGACGAACAAATAAGCGAGGCCACCACTAACCGGGATGGTGAGAATCCATGCCCAAACCATTCTTTCGACGACGCCCCATTTGACTGCGGAGAACTTTTTGGCTGCGCCGACCCCCATAATAGCGGCCGAAATGTTGTGTGTGGTGGAGACGGGGATGCCGAGAGTAGTCGCTGTGAAGATAACCGCAGAGGAGCTGGTTTCCGCAGCAAAGCCGTTGATGGGTTGAAGCTTCACCATTTTGTGGCCAAGCGTCCTGATGATTCGCCAACCGCCGGCGGCGGTGCCTGCGGCCATGGTCAACGCGCAAACGACTTTGATCCAAAGTGCGATTTCGAGTTCCTTGCCTTTGGCCGGCTCGGGCGTGCGGAGGAATGAGAGCCAGTCAGGAAGATTTTCGAAGTTACCAGACTTGGTGCCCGCGAGCAACGCAAGGGCGATGATACCCATGGTTTTTTGGGCGTCGTTGGTGCCGTGCATGAAGCCCATGCCCCCGGCGCTGACGATCTGCAGCTTACCAAAAATGTTGTTGACCATTTGCGGGCGCATTCGCTGGAGGACGACGTAAAGGACAGCCATGATGAGGAAGCCAAGAACGAAGCCGCAAGCCGGAGACGTGACCATGGGGACGATGACCTTCCAAAGAAGGCCCTTGCCTTTGTACCATGTGTCGGGGTCTGGCACAGACCAGATAATGACGGACCAGTTGTTTTGCGCGGCGGCGACGGCGCCCCCGCACAGGCCACCGATGAGCGCATGACTGGAGCTGGATGGCATACCGAAATACCAGGTGATGAGATTCCAGATAATGCCTCCGAGAAGCGCGCAGATGAGCACTTGGTTGGTCATGGAGAAGACCTTCGAATCGAGCAGACCGGAAGAGATGGTCTTGGCGACGGCCGTGCCGTACATCGCGCCAACCAGGTTGGTGCACGCGGCGAGGACGATCGCCTCACGGGGCGTCAGCACTTTGGTGGAGACGACCGTAGCGATGGAATTGGCGGTGTCATGGAACCCGTTGATGTACTCGAAGATGAGCGCAACGAGTATGACGGTGAGAATCAGCGTCATAAAATAATCCCCTGGAGACCCGTTACGAATTCTTGAGGACGATGTGATTAATGACATTGCCGGCATCGCGGCAACGGTCGGCGACTTTCTCGAGGAGTTCGAAGATATCCTTGAGGAAGACAACGCGAATAGCGTTGCCCTGGGAGGCGTAAAGTTCCTTGAGTTTGTCGAGCAACGCGTTGTCCGCATCGCCTTCGATGGCCTGCAATTGATCGTTATAGGTGCGAATGCGTTCGATGTTCACGCCTTTGCGCAACTCGCTGATCATGGTGACGACCATGTCGGTGGCGTTTTCCAGCAGGCCCATTTGGCGGGAGAGGTCGATGGATTGGACGTACTGAGGGCCAAGCATAATGCGCTCGGCGATCTTCTCGACCGTCTTGGGGATTTTGTAGAGCGCGTTGGAAAGTGCTTCGATGTCCTCGCGTTCGAGGGTTGTGACAAAGGTGGTGCAAAGCGCCTCGCTGATTTGGGCGGTGATGGCTTTGTCTTTGCGACGCGTGAGGATGAATTCGTCGAGGGTTTTGAGGCTTTCCGGGCTGGCGAGGTATTTGCGCAGCGTGCGGACGCTGTTGCGCGCTTCTTCGGCGCTGGCTTCGAGCAGCGTGAAGAACTTGTCCTCTTTCCCGAGGATTTTTTGCAAGGAAAACATAGCAATCCTTGTTTGCTACATTCTCATGCATGTGTCACGGGCATTCCTGTGAAGTGTTTGTTACGGGAGTGTTACGGTCGTGTTACGGCGCGAAAAGGGTAGACGCGCTAGTTATCGAGCCAGGCGGTAGAACACGGGCGTGCTCGCGGGCGCTATGGTGACAGGACTCATCGCGCCGGTCACGGTCGTCCATGTCGCATTTGGCGCCAGGGAATCGGTTGCTTCAAGGCGCGCGGCAGCATCTGACCAGTGCAGCACGAAGTCATCGCCAAACTGCGTGAGATTCAAGCGCGGCGGGCCCCCAACGAGATTGCCAATGAGTTCGAAGTCGAAACTGACATCGGATGAGCCGGTGGATTCCTGGTGGATTTCAACGGCAATGACGTTGTTGCCCGCGACGAGGTTGGTTGCGTTTAAGGTCGCGACGTCGATGTTGTTTTCTCCCGTCGAGTCTGCTTCGGTGAGATAATTGATGGCGGCGGGAAACGC
>Ga0137340_1000299_pt1 | contig 11343 bp, 5 predicted proteins | sample EasRivERMLT400_2_FD_102295 | JGI IMG/M metagenome (GOLD analysis project Ga0137340, IMG submission 102295) | Soil microbial communities from meander-bound floodplain in the East River, Colorado, USA - East River MetaG ERMLT400_2 | ecosystem: Environmental > Terrestrial > Soil > Floodplain ...
CACTCGGAGCCGAGGTCCGTTCCGGTCGCCTCAAACCGCCAATCGCTCGCCATGCTCGTCAGGTTTAGGGTCACCGTCTCGACAACCGGGATGCTGCCGGGATTTGGTCCACCTGGCGTCGGCGGGTTGATGCGGCCAATTGTCGCCGATCCACTTGGGATCCGGCCTTCCGCGATGCCTCGCGTCTGCGGACCGTAAACGACATGATCGACGAGGATGCCGTCTCTGCTGAACAGCGCGATCTCGCCCTGGTCGCCCGAAAGCTTGAAGTTCAGGTGGCTCGCGTCGTTCGTGTTGCCGTCCGCGGTCAGCGCCACGAAGCCGCGCGCCGGGATGAAGCTCAGATCCGGGATACGATGGCGGGTTGGCGCGCTTTGCGGCGCGTCGGTGAGGTATGCCCCGCCTAGATTCGCCGGCACCGGGAGCGGATTGTACAACTCGACGAAGTCTTCGCTGAACAAACCGCCTGGGCTGGCAAGCCACTCGTTGATCTTCAGCGCGTGCGCGTCACTCGCCGGCTGCGGGATGTTGCGCGCGCCGAACGTCGGCCTTGTGAGGCCCCACGAATGATCGGCGAGCCTGCCAATCGAGTAATCAGGGATTTGCAAGCCGAAGGAAATTCGATCGATGAGCGCGCCGGTCGTGCTGAACAGGAGCAGTTCGTCACCGTTTTGGCTGAGACCAAAGCCCAGGTGATGGCCCGGTCCTGTTTCGTTGTCGGCATACACGGTGAGGTAGCCTCCTCCGGATATTATTGTGCCCGTGGGAAAAGTGAATTTGAAGGGCTCGGCGGGATCGTCGGTCAACCCCATTCCGGAAAGGTTCACGGTGTTGCCCGCATTATATAGCTCTACCAAATCCGGAAACTCGCCGCTTACGGGAACAGCGGTGTCGTTGCGCGCCAGGATTTCGTTGATACGCACGGTCGGAAGGCTGGTATTCACCGTCCACATCCGCGATGCGGTCGCGTTTGTTTCGGGCTGCCAAACGGCGGCCGAATTTTTCCCGATGACGAACACCTGATAGTTGCCATTGGTAAGGGCGCTCAGCGAAATCGACTGAGTAATCGGGGTCTCGGGCCCGAACAGCCCGCTCTTCAACCGGTAGCGATAGTGCGTGATGCCCGGCCCATCGACCGTCAGCAGCACGAACGTTTCATGGGTGACCGACGGCGGTTCGCCGCTGATGGACGCGCCCGCGGGGACGTATGCGCCCATGTCGAGGCCATTCGGGCCCGAGGCGATGGCAGGGGATCCCGGGCGCAAATGAAAGTCATTGATGTTGTTCACGAAGAGCGGGTCGGCATTGATGTTGCCGACGCCGGGATGATTTGTGCCTTGCACGAGAGATCGAACGATTGTGAGGTCCGTGTTCGTTTCGACGGGATGATTGATGTAGAGATGCCGGAACAACGCGGCGTTGTTCCAGAAAATGCAGCCATCCATCAATGCGCCGCGACCGGGATTCACCGTTCGGTTGGTTTCATCAAACGAAATCGCTGCAACGGTGCAGCCGACGATCGTGTTGTTTTCCGCCGTGAGGAATGCGCCATTTTTCAGCAAGACCGCGTGGTCGTTGTCGTAAAACACATTGCGCACGACGGTGATTTCCGCGCCGAAGTCTGTCGCGATCGCGTGCGCGGCGCTGTCACGCGGGGCGTCCTGGTGTATATGCTGAAAGAGGTTGCCCTCGATGTGCGCATCGGTGCCGTCGAGATCGACGGCGTCATCGCTTCCCGCGTTGAAGACGTTGTTCAACACCTGCAGGATGGGGCCGGGGCGCCTGCCGCCCGTGAAATCGATAATGTCGCTATAGCCCGTGGTGCCGCCGAAGTGGTTCCCCTCGATTATGACATAGCCATTCGCCGGCATCGTCTGGCCGTGGATCGTCTCGTTATCGACGATCGTCGGAAAGACTGAGTTCCGGCAGATTAACGACGAGTTTGTCAGATCAATAATCGTCCGCGTGGTGTTCACCCAGGTCACGTTGTCGATTAACAACGTTGAATTCACGAGCACGATCGGGTCGGCGGCCGCGGCAAAATCGAAGTCCGCATAGGTGATACGGTTGTCCTGGTTCGAGTTGTTGAATCGGATGCCGGACCACGTCGTGTTTGCGCTGGGCGCGCGCGTGAACCGAATGCGCTGCGTCTCGGTACCTTCCGCGATCAATCTCCCATTCACAATAAACCCGGTGCTCTGCTCGAAATAGAAGCTCGTGCCAGGCTCGATGGTCAGCGTTGCGCCCGCCGCCACCGTAATCATGGTGGTGACTTCGTAAGGACCTCCAGCGGCAGTGAGCGTCAGGTCGCTCGTGATCGTCGTCGGAATGACGCCAATGCTGCCGTCGTTATAAACGATGTCGACGAAAGCGCGTTCGAATTCCTGGCCCTGCGAATTAAACGCCTGGACGAGCACGCGATTAAATCCCGGGACAAGGTTCACCACGTTGCTCCACGAACCGCCGACGGGATTCCACGTCGCGACGCTGCCGCCAACACGCACGCTGCGCGTTTCGATGACGTTGCCGAAGCCGTTGAGCAGGATCGCGCTGTTGGTGGTCGTGAGGTATCCGTTCACCACGGGCAGTGTGTTTGTTATGACGCGTATGTTCAGCGGAATCTGGGACTTCACAAACGCGACGCGGTTGGTCGCGAATGTTTTCATCGCGTTAATCGTCGGCTCGGGGACCACGCCGCCCATGACGCGATCGAACACCGGGAACAATTCAGCGGGCGAAAACGGGTTATTCGCCATCCAGAGAAGCTCGTCGTAGTAAATCGGCACGAAGTCGCGCCATGTAAGGAACCGCGCGACCGCGGGTTGGTCGCCGAAGTCCGCCGCCAGGAACAGCCCCTGACTCACGTTGCCGCCGCCGCCCTGGCCAAAGATCGTATCGAAGTCATGCGCGAGGAGCTTAAAGCGCGGATCAACAAACCCGCGATACATCGCATAGTCATCTCCCTCGCCCGTCCCCAGGGCCGTTTCGCCGTAGGCCGTCATCGTGATGATCGCGAAATACTTCATCCATTGGCGCACATCGACGACGGAGGAAATGGTCGCGGTGTAGTTCGCATCGGGCGTGTTGTTCAAGACGAAGGTAAGATTGATGAGGTCGCTCCAGTCGTTTTCGCTGGTGTTCGACGTTTTCGAATATCCGGCGGCAATCAGGCTCGCTGGATCAGATCTATAGGAAAGGTCGGCAAAGTGCTGGCCGCTGGACGCGCGATAGACGTTGCCATCGGGATCGCTCGGATAATGGTTTTCGGCGAACTCAGAATTGATCGGTTCGACCGCAACATACGACCCGAACTGAGGCGAGCCTGCGTTGGCCAGATTGATGCCATTGACTCGCACCTGCACGAGTCGCGCATCTGCCGCGGTCATTCCGGAGCGTTGCGCGACCACACTGCCGACGGCCTGCGCATGGGTGAATTGCGTGTTGAGGTTGATCGCATCCAGGTCCTTCCACGGATTGTCGTTCGGGATGTTGAGCCGGTAGTTCGACGGGTTCGCGCCGCGACTGCCTGCGCCGCGGGTGCGCACACCGCAGTTGTGGCGGACTTGCGTTTCCACTCCGTCCACTGTGACGAATGTGCAATGCACCTCCGCGTCGCTCTGCCGATTGATGTTCTGCAATTCGAGCCGGTTCACTTCCGTGAGAATGATGCGGTAAAAAGGTTGGTTACCCGTGTAAGTCGAGTCATCGATCTGGTAGACCATGTTCAACACCTGGGCGGGCGCGCCGACCTGGTTGATGCCGGGCGCGGGATACGTGCGGGTGTTGCTGCCGGCATCGCTCGCCTGGATGTAAAACTCGACCACCGTTCGGTCGCCCATCGCTGGAATTGTTGCAGCGTAAATCCCATCCCCTGCTCCACCGTCTCCACTCAATCCGTCATCAAGCATGTCGAGCTGAATGAATGGATTCTGCAGAGTGCGATAAAATAACTGCACGGCTACACCCGAGCTTTGTTCGTCGGTGACGCGCGCGGAAATTGTGACCACGCTCGTCGAGGTCGGCACGATGGGTGAGTGCGTTGACTCGGAAATCAGGGGCGCGATGTCGGCATCGGCGATGGAATTAGCCACACCCGGCGTTCCCCCCACGGGATTACTGGGTCCCCAGTTTTGTCCGTTATCATTCGATAGCGCGGTGTTGATCAATTCGATCGACTTGCCGATGCCGTCGTGGTCGGCCGTCCACTCCCAGCCGGGCGTTCCCGTGAGGGGGTCGGGCAAGCGCCGACGAATGCCCCAGTCTCCGTCCGTCGCGTAACGCACGCGGTCGACCCTGTCTCCCGCGGCGTTCTCCAACTCCACACCCTCGCCGTTGTTGCTGAGTGTACCGAGCCACCCGCCGACGACGTTGCTGACGCTCGGGAAAAGTCCACTGAACGCCTCGGTGTCCGCGGCCACCACAAGGTAACCGCCCGCGGGAATGGTGACGTTGCCGAAGGTGTAATCCACGCCATCCGAGATTCGCCATCCGAGCAGGTTCGCGGCGGCCGTCCCACGGTTGTGCAGCTCGATCCATTCCTCCGCGGGATCTGCCGACGGCGTGTTGTACATGATCTCGTTGATCACGACGTCCTGTCCATGGAGCGGCACAGAAGCGGCGACAGCGATCACGCCGGCAAAGATTAAGGGCAACTTCATAGTTCTGCTGGTGCGGAAATCCGAGATTAGATTGACTGCGGGAGATCCTTTATTCAAGGCGGATATTGTAAAACGCCGTGTGAAAGAATGGGAATCGCGCAGCGTTTAATAGAGATTGGTCTCGGGTTTGCGCCGTCACGTAGCGGTGATGGTGCGTGCGCCTTTCGGGGTTGTATGCCCTGACGTTCGAGCCATTTGCGGGTGTTGGCGGCCTTGAATTCGTCGCGAGTTCGTTAAGCAAAACTCAGCGCCTCTTCCAGGTACTCCCGGTTGGCACGCGCGTTCGCCGTCGTTTCTTCCGCGGTCGCGCCCACCTTCACCCCCTCGACCATGATCGGACCGTTGAACCCGGCAGATTTCAACTTCGCGAACACCGCCTTAAAATCCACCTTCCCCGTGCCGAACTGCGACATCACGTCTCCCTTCGGCGCAGAACAATCCTTCGCGCAAAAGCCCGTCACGTGCCGGGCGATCGGCTCCAGTTCCGCCAGCGGGTCCTTGCCCGTGTAGTAGATGATGTTGCCCGCGTCGTACCAGATCTTGAAATTCGGATGCGCGACTTTCTCGATGCAGCGCAAAATCTCCTCCGACGCACCGCTTCCGCCTCCGTGCGGCTTGAGGACAAGACGCAAACCGAGCTTCTCCCCTTGTGCTGCCGCGTCGGCCATGAGGCGATAGAACTTTTCGTAATGCTCGGGCTTGTCGACGCCAAACGTGAGCAGAAACTTTAACTCCAGCCGCGCCGCATTTTCGATCTGTTTGCGGACATCGGCCATATTCTCGTCGAGCGCGGCTTCTGGTCGGAAGCGGATGGCCGTCATGTTCACAGCCAGTCCCCGTTGTGCGATGCGCTTCCTCAACGCCTCCAAGTAATCTGGCGTCGCGGCGGAAGAGGTGAACGCCTCGCCGCGGTGTGCCGACAACAGGCCGGTCAGCTTGTAACCCGCGTCTGCAATCCCATCGAGCGCCTCGTCGTAGCTCCACTTCGTCCACGGGCGATTGAAACAACCAATGGCCCACGGTGTCTTCTCGGCAGCCAGGGCGCTTGTCAACGGCAGCGCGGTCAGCGAAGCCGCACCTGCAGTTGCAGTCTGGATGAAAGTTCGGCGGTTCACGGCACGCGATTGTTTTCCTTTATCTGCGCCCTGGCAAGGTGCTTCGGTACGGCATTATTCCCTGGCCCAACTCAAATTGATCCCGTGATGCCGTGCTGTTTGGGACTGACAATAATTTGAACCTTTCTGCCGCCGCTGGAGATTGATAATGGGACACCCGTCGTGGAAGAACGCATCGAACTGCTGGACACGCCCGCGCTCCTGGCACGGGCGCGGCAGGGCGACGCGCCGGCTTTTTGCCAGCTGGTGCAGCCTCTGGAGACCCGATTACTCCAACAGGCCATTGCTTTGTGTCGCGACCCCAGCGCCGCGGAGGACCTTGTCTCAGAGACTTTGGTGCAAGCCTGGAAGAGTTTGGCGAACTACAACGAAACCTGCCGGCTTTCCACCTGGCTTTATGCCATCCTTCTCCATCGCCACCAGAGCAGCTGCCGTGCGGCGCGCTCACGCCCCATTTCGCTCGCGTGGCTGCCCTCGTCCGATGCCGAAAAACATCGAGAAGCCCAACATATCCTGCCCTCCGCCGAGGCTTCGCCCGCGAGCGTAGTCGCGCAGCGGGAACTGGCCGAGGAACTCAGACGCGCCGCGGAATCGCTCCCCGAAAAGCATCGGCAAGTCGTCCTGCTCCGATTCTTCGAGGAGGCTTCGCTGGAGGAGATCGCCGCCGTGCTGGATTGCTCCCTGGGCACCGTGAAGTCACGGCTTCACCACGCGCTCGAAAAGCTGCGTCGCATGAAAACTGTGAACCTTTCCGAGTGGGGACGCGATACATGAACATGAGATGGCGACTAACCTCCTGCCGCGAACAGCGCGAGAATGTCAGTTTGCTGGCGAGCGGCGCGTTGCCCGAAGCCGAACAGACTTCCGTGCGAGACCATCTCGCGCATTGCGCCCAGTGCCGCCAATACTACGACGAAATCGCCCGGCTGAGCGCCCGGTTTCAAAAGTGGGCGAGCACAGAGCCCCCGGTCGAAGTTGGCCCCGCTTTTCACGCTCGCTGGATGCGATCCATTCAGACCGCCGATGCCCCCGCGCAAACCTCGACCCTCATCTCCCGCTGGACCGACTTGCTGTGGCCCTCTCCTGCGGCGTGGGGTGCGCTCGCCGCCGTTTGGGTTTGTCTCCTTTCCCTCCAATGGGCCACATCGGCCCGGCAACCCGCCGGCCAGATGCACGCCAAAACACCGTCCAGCCGCACAGAAGTCACCTTCGCGCAACGGCAACGCGAGTTGTCATCGCTGCTCGAAAGCCTCGCGCCACCGTCCGCCCCCTCAACGCCTGCCCCCCCTCGCCCGCGCAGCCAACGGCGCGTTGAATCCGCCACCATTTAGATCCGATCCCGACACGCATGAACACTTCCCCTCTGGCAAATACCAGTCGACGTTCGCGCCTTTTGCGGCGAACCGCATTCGTCCTCGCCGCGCTTCTCACGCTCATCGCTGCGTTTTACATCATTGAGAACTGGCGTGGGCGTCGTGCGTGGGACAATTGTCAGCGCGAGCTCAAAGCCAAAGGCGAACAACTGGATTGGGCCGCCTACGTACCCGCACGCGTCCCGGACGAACAAAACTTCATAAAAATTCCCCTGCTCGAAGCAGTCGGCTACCGCAACCAGGTGAACACAAACGTCTGGCAAACCGTGGAAGATGCCAGGCAACACCTGGTGTGGGACGCGTGGGTCGATTCACAAACTGGCCGCAAGTTGGACTGGGCACAATACCAGAACGCACTGCGCGCCCGTGCGAGTCTCAACTTTCCCCCGCTGCCCCAGGAACCCGCCGCAGATCTCTTGCACGCACTGCGTGGAGTCGAACCGCAACTGGACGAACTGCGCGCCGCCAGTCTGAAACCGCTCGCGCAATTTGACATCGACCGGACCGCCCCATTCGAGGGATCGCGCGACGTCAACCTCGTCGCGCTGCGATCCTTGTCCCAACTACTCGCTTACCATGCCTGCGCGGAACTGGCCCTGGGTCATCCCGAAAAGGCCTTCGCAGACGTCCGCGTCATTCATCGCCTATCCGACGGACTCAAGGGCGAGTGCACACTCGTCGCTTTGATGATTCACGTGGCACTGCAGGGATTGGCCCTGGAACCTTTCTGGCAAGGTTGGGCGGAAGGCAGGTGGACCGACCGCGAACTCGCTGGCTTTCAGGAACTTTTCGGTCGCGTCGATCTCCTGCCGGAGTTTGCGCCCGTCATGCGCGCCGAGCGCGCAGGCATCACCGAACTCATTGAAAAATACGGCATTCGCGGAAACGAATTCTGGCGCGTCACGATGCGCGGTGAGCCAGGGCCAAAGGACCAATGGAAGAAGTTGGGCTGGAAACTCATTCCGCGAGGCTGGATTTGCCAAAACCTGGTCTCCTACCACCAGTGCATGCAAGCCTTCACTCCGGCCAGCCTGCAATCCGCCCCCCCCACCGTCTCTCCGGCTCAGGTAAACGACCTCAGGGAACGAGTGCCACGGGAAATTCCCGGCGGCCCGTACGGATGGCTCAGCCAAAGGGCCATTCCCAACTTTGCCAAAGCGCTGGAAACAATTGCCCGCATCCAAACCTTTGTGAGCCAGGCCGGGATCGTGTGTGCTCTCGAACGCTGCCGAAAAGTCCGGGGCCAGTATCCGGACTCACTGGCCGAACTCGCGCCGCAATTCATGGCACAACTGCCCGTGGATGTCATCAACGGCGGGCCGATGAAGTATCGCCGCACGAACGATGGCAAATTCCTCCTCTATTCCGTTGGCTGGAACGAAACCGACGACGCCGGCACTCCGGCCCTGACCCGCGACACTCCCGCGAAACCCGACTTCACACGCGGCGATTGGGTTTGGCGCTACCCCGTGGAGCCGAAGTCCTGAACCAACCTTCCGACAGCAACGCCCTCGGGGAAGGAACGAAACACCTTCTCTAATTGCGCAATGCATCTCATTTCTTTCGCCCGCCTATCAAACGCCCTACGTTCCACGATCCCAACGTTGCGTTTCCTAACCGCGAAGATGTACACTGCTGGCGATTCGCCGCTCCGGTATGAAAAGCAATTTCCTCTTCGAACATCAGGAGTTGACGCGCCGCTATTTCCTCCGCCTCGGCGTCGTGGGTGCAGCCACCCTGGGTTTTTGGCCATGGCGCGCTGCGCGTGGTGAATCAGCCGGGAACACTGCCCCTCCGGAAGGATTTGAACCTTACTTCACGCCCCAGGACAAATTCCGCGATGTCTCGCGCGGTAAGCCTTTACCGCACTCCCTGCCCGACGATAAAAAGCGCGAGGCCGGCCTCACCCGCGAAACCTGGAAACTCGAGGTCATCTCTGATCCCGACCACCCGGCTTCTATTCGCAACCCACTCACAAAGAAAGACGGCACCGCGCTCGATTTCCCCGGTCTCCTCAAGCTTGCCGAAAAACACTCCGTCCGTTTCGCCAAATCCATGACCTGCCTGAACATTGGCTGCCCGCTTGGCACAGGCATCTGGGAAGGCGTGCCCCTGCGCGAACTGGTCTGGCTCACTCAACCCCGCGAGAACCTGCGCCGCGTTTTTTACCATGGCTACCATAACGACGATCCGCGGCAGATGTTCCGCAGTTCCCTGCCGATCGACCGCGTGCTGGAAGATCCATTCGACCTGCCGCCTGTCATCTTGTGCTACAGACTCAACGGGCAGTGGCTCGACAGCGAGCGGGGCGGTCCAGTCCGCATGGTGGTGCCAGAAGCCTACGGCTTCAAATCCATCAAATGGCTCACGCGCATCGTCCTCACCAATCTCTATCACGCCAACGACACTTACGCCGAGGGCAATAACGACGTGGACAGCGCGCTCAAAACCTTCGCCGCGACATTCTCCGTCCCGGAAAAAGTCAAACCCAACCAACCGATCCCCATTACGGGCTACGCCCAGGTCGGCATCTCCGGCCTCTCCAGAGTTCAGGTCTGGATTCAATCCGACGCCACGCAACGGCCGCCCGGCGACAGGTACTTTGCGACTGCGCCCTGGACCGACGCACAAATTCTTCCGCCGCCGAAACATTGGGGCCTTTCAGATGAGAAGATATTGAACGGCACCATAGGCTTTGACCCGGCGACCGGCCAATCGCTGACGTGGCCGATGCGCCTGACAAGAATTCATTGGGCGGCCCTCCTGCCCGGTCTTCCCGTGGGCGAGTACACCTTGCGCAGCCGCACCATCGACGCCAAAGGTGTTGCCCAGCCGTTGCCCCGCCCTTTGCAAAAGTCGGGCCACTCCGCAATTGAACAAGTGAACATTTCCGTGAAGGCGTAAGGAATGAAGCAGTTGGACGGCGCGCGGGCCGCAGTTCAGACTCCTGACATGCACATTGAAAAGCTGCCGCGCTTTCCGCTCGCGCATCTCCCGACGCCGATCGAGAAACTTCCGCGACTCTCGCGCGAACTCGGTGGGCCCGAATTGCTCATCAAGCGCGACGATCAAACTGGCCTCGCGCTCGGTGGCAACAAGGCGCGTAAATTGGAATTTCTCGTCGGCGATGCTCTCGCGCAAGGAGCCGACACTGTCGTCACCGTGGGCGCTGCGCAGTCAAATCATTGCCGTCAGACGGCGGCGGCGGCGGCGAAGGCTGGACTCCAGTGCGAGGTGATTCTGAACGGTACGCAACCCGACCTGCCAGGCGGAAACCTTCTGCTCAACCATCTCTTCGGCGCCAGGCAACACTGGATCGATCGCTCACAACGCGCGGAAAAATTGCGTGACCTTGGTGACCAACTTCGGGCAGAAGGCCGCAAACCGTATCTGATATGCGTCGGCGGGTCGAACGGCATCGGCGCCACGGGTTACGTGGTCGCGATGATCGAATTGATGGACCAGTTGCGTGTGAGCGGACAAAGCGTCGATCATATCCTGTTCGGCACGAGTTCCGGCGGGACACAGGCGGGTGTCGAGTTGGGAGCGAGGATCACCGGCTTCAAGGGCAACCTGCACGGGTTGTCCATCGACAAGAACGAGCCTGAGCACCTGGAATACGAAAGTGAAGTCGCGCAGATTGCGGGCGAGTGCGCGGCATACATCGGGTCGGATGTGCGGCTCACGAAAAGCGACATCAAGGTCGTTTACGGTTACATGGGCGAGGGCTACGGGATGGTGGGCGCGTTAGAACGCGAAGCGATCAATTTGATGGCGCGTTGTGAGGGCATCGTGCTCGATCCGGTTTATGCGGGCCGCGCGTTCGGCGCGCTGGTGGATTTAATTCGCAAGGGCGTCTTCAAGCGCGATGAAACGGTTTTGTTCTGGCACACAGGCGGCGCGCCTGCGCTTTTTGCCTACGCGAAGGAATTGGTTTAACGGGAGCGTGGACCAAGTCGCAGGACGTGAAATGGCGACTCCACTGAAACAAGGCGTTCTATATTTCAATGTTTGAGTCTCTCTTTATTTCCTCTGCGGCACCGTCCTCGACTGTAAGCCCGTATCATGTCATGATCGCGTAGAAAGGCTTAGGCCACATATGAGGCGCATTGCCATGATAAGTCTCCTGTCTCTTCTGCTCGGTTGCTCCAGGCAACACCAGCCGCGGGCTGGCACTCTTTGTACGGTTGATGACGG
>Ga0137340_1000300_pt1 | contig 11322 bp, 9 predicted proteins | sample EasRivERMLT400_2_FD_102295 | JGI IMG/M metagenome (GOLD analysis project Ga0137340, IMG submission 102295) | Soil microbial communities from meander-bound floodplain in the East River, Colorado, USA - East River MetaG ERMLT400_2 | ecosystem: Environmental > Terrestrial > Soil > Floodplain ...
AGGCAAGGAGCGCCTCGGCACACGTGATTACAAAGCGGCGATTGCGGCCTTTGAGAAAACGCTCGAAGGAAATCCCCGTTCCGCGCTGGCGCATTTTGAACTGGGCGTGCTCTACGAACAGCACAGCGCGCAACGCGAAGACGATTACGTGGCGGCGCTCTATCACTACAACCAGGTGGTGCGGTTGCGGCCACACATTTACCCCGCCGACAACGCGCGCCAGCGGATCGCAAGCTGCAAACAGGAACTTGTGCGCTCGCAATCGATAGCCCCTGTTTACCAGCAAATAACCCGGGAACTCGACCGGCTCAAGGAAGAGAACGCGCAGCTTCGCCGCCAGATCGAGACGCTCCAGGCGCAGGTCGCCAGTCAGTTCGTAGCGCCGACGACTCTCGGAAATGCTTCTCTGCAGCAGACACCCGGGAGCGGAGCAACCACCACCGCCAGGCTGCCCGCCGAACCGATTGACACGCCGATCCTGGTAGCGACGAACCCCGCATCATCAATTGCGAGAGAGCGGCCATCGCAACCCTCTCGCGCCTTCCGCACGCACACTGTCCGCACACGCGAGACGCCGTACTCGATTGCGCGCAGCTACGGCGTCAAAGTGGACGCGTTGCTGGCGGCGAACCCCGGCCTTGATGCCCGTCGGATGAAGACCGGCCAGACGATCAACGTTCCCCAGCCGTAGCACAAATGTTGTCAAAGACCGTTATCATCGCCATCACCGCACTGAAGCAAGCTTCCCTCGCGCTCACGGCGGAGGAGAAGAACGAAGCCCGGTTCGCAACAAAATGATTTTGTGCGCGGGCCCGCGGCATGGTATGTCCATGCGCGATGCTCTCCAAAGTTTGTTCCGCAGCAGTAAACGGCATCGAGGCTTTTCCAGTTGAAGTTGAGGCCAACGGAGGCACGGGCGATTTTCAGATCCTGGTCGTCGGCTTGCCCGACGCCGCGGTGAAGGAATCCAAGGACCGCGTCGTCACGGCGTTGACGAATTCCGGGTTTCGATTCCCGATTGGTCGCTTCACGATCAATCTCGCGCCCGCCGACGTGCGCAAGGAAGGACCGAGCTTCGACCTGCCTATTGCGCTTGGCATTCTCGCGGCAAACGACCAACTCGAAACCGATCAGCTTGATAACTTCGTCATCGTCGGTGAACTCGCATTGACCGGCGCCGTGCGACCCGTGAAAGGCCTGTTGCCGATTGCGCTTCGCGCCCGCGCAGACAAGAGGGCGGGCCTCCTCTGCCCAGTGGATAATGCTCCACAAGCGGCGGTGGTCGAAGGGCTGCGCGTGTTCCCGATCCAGAATCTGCGTCAGGCGGCAAACTTCCTTGAAGGCACGGAAAAGATTGCGCCGCTAAAGGTGGATCTTACGGGAATTTTCGAACAGGGACGCGACAACGAACTGGATTTCGCGGATGTCAAAGGCCAGGAATCCGTGAAACGCGCGCTGGAGATCGCGGCTGCCGGCGGCCATAACGTGCTGCTAATCGGCCCGCCCGGCACTGGGAAATCGATGATGGCGAAGCGCCTTTCGACAATCCTGCCGCCGCTCACTTTGGACGAAGCGCTGGAGACCACCAAGGTCCATAGCATCGTCGGCCTGCTCGCGTCGGGGCAGGCGCTTGTGACGCAGCGGCCATTTCGCGCACCACATCACACAACCAGCGACGCGGGACTGCTGGGCGGGCAGGCGAATCCGACACCGGGAGAAATTTCCATCGCGCACAACGGCGTTCTGTTCCTTGACGAGCTTCCGGAATTCAAACGCAGCGTTCTCGAAACCTTGCGCCAGCCCCTCGAAGAAGGAAAAGTGACAATCTCACGCGCGGCTGGGTCGATGACATTCCCTTCGCAATTCATGCTGGTGGCGGCGATGAACCCGACAGGTTTCGTTGCCTTTTGGTTAGTTCTTCACAAGAAGGCATGTAGGCGAAGGTTATGTCGATTTGATCACGGGTTAAAACGATTTTCTCGGCGATGCTTTCAACGATTCGTCGCTTCTCGCCTATGTTCATGGCCGGCCAGAGTTTGTGCAGGTTGGTCGCTTCGGCCACAACTTCATCGGCTGAGACCTGGCGCACTTCCAAGGCATCGACTTCGCCCTGAAGCCGGGGCAGTTCTGTCGTAAGCGCCCGTTCCTGCTCCTCCAGAGGCTTATAGACCCTTCCGAAGCCCTCCGGGGTAATGTGGTCGGCTTGGTAGAGCTGATACGTTTTACGCATTTCAGCCCTGACTTTCTCAAGCTGGCGGGTATGGGCTTCGACCTGATGCTTCTTGTCCATCAAATACTGGTTGGCGCTCGCCAAGTGGCGCTTGATCCGGTCTGGCTGGGCAAAGAAGTCCTTCGATTCATCGCAAAAGATCGCCTCTATGTCTTCGATCGGAATCTTTGTCCTGCATTTTGAGCAGACGTATTTTGGAGTGCGGGAGAAAACATACATCTTCTGTCCGCAGCCGCAAAAGAGCAGACCAGCAAAGGGGTGCGTTGGCTTCGGCCCAAGCGGACGCTTTCCTTCGCGTTCGTTGAGGATGTCGTTGCACTGCTTCCAGAGTTCCTGGGAAATTATGGGTTCCACAGGCGTTAGCACCCATTCTGACTCCGGTTTGTTGATGAGTTTGCCTTTGGAGTCACGATATGTGTGGTTGGCCCGGTAGAGCCCTTTGGCAGTTGGGTCTTGGATGAGGCGCATGACCGTTGTGTCGGTGAACCGTGCACCTTTTCGGGTGCGATACCCGGCGCTATTCAAAAGCCTGGCTACGCCTTTTCGCCGCTTGTTTTCGGCAAACAGCTCATACATCCGCTTTCGGATTGGAGCCTCCGTCGGGTTTACGAGCAGCTTGTTGTCTTTCCACATGTAGCCGAACGGGGCTGCACCGCCTAGGCTTTTGCCGAGCTTCGCCCGAATCTTTATCGACGCCTTCACCCGGTCGGCGATCTCCTCCCTCTCCCACTGCGAAAGGGCGGCAATCATGGTGTAAAACAGGCGACCAGCCGGCGTGCTGGTGTCGATCTTCTCTTGAAGGGAAATCATGTCCGCACTGTTCTCGCGGAACATGTCGGAGAAATCGAGAAGCTCCCGAGTATTCCGGGCCAGACGGGCAAGTTTCGAGAAAATCAATCCCGAGATGTGGCCGCGCCGAACATCGGCAATCATCCGCTTGGCTTCAGGGTGTTCCATGACGGTCTTTCCTGAAACACCAGCGAGGTCATAAATCTCTCTGACATTCCAGCCGTTAAACTTGGCATATTCCCGGGCACGCTTTTCATGGTGCTCAGGACTCTCACCCTGGGCTTGGTCTTCCGTGGAGACGCGAATCCAGATCCCCACATTCTTGGCCGTGTCTTCCTTCGAAGCCGTCTTCATGACCTCCTTTTAGCCAAATAGGCTAAGGAATGCAAGTGAATTGAATGGCCATTTTGGCTAAACCTGGCACCATCCGGAGGATGGCAGATCAGTTCCTGCACGAGTCAGAGTTAGCGGCGCTCGCAAAGAAGCTGCGGATGGCAGCGGGAAAAACGCGGAGTGAAGCGGCCCAAGAACTAGCGGTGACTCCTCCTTCGTTGTATCACGCCGAAGAGAGCCCGCAAAAATCGTTGACCAAGCTTCGGTGTCGAATCATCGAGTTGTATTCCGGAAAAAAGGTCACCGGTCCCTATTTCTGCTTGGAACAGTCAAAGAGGTGAGGGGTTACTTCTTTTTCTCTCTCAACGCTGCTTCGCGTGCCCGCCGAAGTATCTCGTCCAGGTGCAGTTCTAAAACCGAGGAAATTCTTAGCAAAGTTTCCAAGCTCGGGTTCCGAATTTCTCGTTCGATGAAGCTGATCATGGCCTGTGACAGGCCTGATTTTTGGGCAAGAACCGTCATCGACAGTTTACGCTTCTCCCGCTCTTCGCGAATTATTCGCGCAACGTGATGGCATATTGCTTGGTGCGTCTGGTTCTGAGGCACGCCTGACCAATAGCGAAGACAGAGCTTGACAATAGACATTACTATAGTAATTGGTTGGTATGTTCCTGAAGCGAATTGGACCTGACCCGCACGCAAACGGCGCAAAGACTGCGGCGTGTAACGGTTGTCCTGACATCTGGGAGCTTGAGAACGGCGATTTTGCGGTGATCGGCTCGGACATAACGGAGTTGTCTGCTGACAAATTGCCGGTGACTGCCAGCTGCGGACCGGACGAGAGGATAATCCGCATCCCGCGTAAGACACTTCTACTCGCCAAACCCGATATTGTGGGCCTCACCTAGGTTCCTTGTTCTATCCGCATGATTCTGCTAGGCTCGGCAGAATGGGAGGAATTTCATGGGTATTGGCCAACTGGCTCGATCTGCTTCAAAGCCTGGGGATTATCAGCGGGTTCGTGTTCACAGCGCACTCAATACGCCGGGAGGCAGAGGCCCGGAAGATCAGCAATCTTCTCGCAATTACGGAGCGCCATCACGCGATCTGGAAACCCATCTATGAACGTCCTGAGCTTGCTCGAATTCTGGAGGAACGACCGGCTTTACACGAAAAACCGCTGACCCGTGATGAGCAGCGGTTTGTGACTTCAATTGTCATTCACCTCGACAGCGTTCATCGCGCTATCAAAGCGAAAATGTTTGTGCGATTGGAAGGGCTTCGCCGAGACATCAAAGAATTCTTTTCCCTGCCGATACCGAATGCTGTCTGGCAGCAGGTCAAGCCACTGCACGATAACGATTTCGTCGACTTTGTGGAATCCGCGCTGAGGTAAATTTTCAAGCGGCACAGAACTCTAGGCGCAATTGTAAGTGACCCATTCTTCTCCGCTGTTTTTGGCCCATTCGATGCTCGCCTTGAGCGCTTTGCGGATGCGTTCATCGATTTTCAAGTCGTTGCTATCCAAGGCGCGTTGGAGCGCTTCTACGGGGATATGAAGCAGTTCACTTTCGCCTTTATCCTTTTCAATAAAGTCCATAAATTCCGTGTCGTGTGTGAGGTTGAAGGCGTCCTCGTCGTCGCACTCGAATTTTGTGACTCTGTAAGCTCTGTAGCCCATGATTGATTACACTGCCGGAGGCAGTGGGGAGCTCGATAACATTATTTTAAGCGTGTTACGGCTCCCATAGGCGGCACAATGGCTTACGCCGCTCCGGGGAAAAATAACGGGGAAGACAGTTATCTTACCACAGTTCGAGAACGGTCGCAAGACTAGCGCGATCATTCTGAACTCTGGCTTAGTTCCAATCAAGCCAAAGCAAGTGCGGCGAGCTGACCGCGGGGTGCAGATAGCTCACAACTTGCCGCGCCGAAGCAACTCAGTATTAATTTGCGATAACTCCTCCAATTGGCCTTGAAAGGCTGCATACGCCGCGATGCCAGCCTTGGCCGTTTGCTGCTGATCACGGCCTTTAAGCAGAAACTTTTGGACGACGCCCACCTTCAGGCATTGGACGAGATAGCGAAAAGGACCATGCTTGTGACCATTGCGACACCGACACCTCTCCTTGCCGCACGTAAGGTACTGCTCGACAGACGAAGCTCGCAAGACGTTCTGTGGCGGTTGAAGAAGCCTGTTTAAAAGCACTCTCTTTCGCGATTGCAGCCTTGGAAGCGGAAGCTTTCGTAATCGCAATATCTTAGCCATATAACTAGATAGGACTGGACTCAGCTTTTTGTTCTGCGCATTGATTCTGCGATCGTGCGAATTGCCTCGCTTTCACGCCGCCGTTGCTCCTCTGGAGATAGCGCGACGACACTCCGCTTAATCTTGTAACCACGCCGCTCAACAACTGCTTCAAAACCAGGTGGACGCTCGATTGTGCGCAGCCACTCAATGAACTCATCGGGTTGATAATAACCGACCGATTTGGCAGCTTCCGCCCCAAGACTTCCTTTAACGGCTGCGCGCATCTTCTTGAGACGACTCTCTTCGATGGAGATCACCGCTATCGTGTGAAACCCCGCTTTGATGCACTTGATGACGTTTCCTACTTCATGATCGACCGTCCCGGTGACTCCGATCTCGCAAGCGATAGTCCGCCCGTCGCGTGCCAAGAGGAGATCGACGCTTCCATCCAAGCACTCCTTCTCAGGCCTGGCCCCGAAACCAAGCTCGAAGGCTGCCTTTCTGATTCGCCCCTCAATGGCGGTATGCTGCGCTCCGCCTCGACCGAGATCACGAGGAACTGCGGGCTCACGCTCTCGTTCGGAAGCGGATTCCCTCTGAGCTAGCCGCAAACTTGCTTCGGCCGTTACCGGTGGGATTTCAATAGCTGCGGGCATCGTGGGCCTAACTGGCATTGAAATGGGCGATGTGACCGACGTTGGCGCGAGAGCTGTAGCGGCAGACGGTCCCGTTGAGGACGGTGCCTGCTTGGGTCTGGCTTGTCGCTCTGTCCGCGTTTCCTCTAGTGCTGCCTCAATCTGGGCTCGCGGCGTCGCATACTTTTTCCTTGAAGCAGTGACCACTTCCTCTCGGCGCAGCGTGGCTTTCGAGACCAGTTTGCTGGGAACTTGTATGCTCAGGTTAAAATCGAAATCACTTCGTTGGACTCGACAGATAGCCTCGCCAATCTCGAGATTTTGCAAGTCGCGCGCTTCGAAAAAGGAAAAGCCGTCACTCAGTTTGCGTGCATCGTCATCTCCGACACGAAAGCAAATACGTGTGGCCGGGTTAGAGATCACCGCGCTCGCGATTTTTGGATCGGTTTGAAGTTGTCGGAGATCTTGATGCGCCAAAACAAGGCCAAGCCGGTACTTGCGCGCGCCCGAGAGAATCTCGCCCATGGATGCCGTGACAAAATTGTGACACTCATCCAAATACAGCCAATAGTCGCGACGCTGCTCAATATTCAAACGTTGTCGGCTCATGGCGACTTGTTGAAACTTGGTAACGAGCAATGATCCAAGGAGGAAAGCATTCTCCTCGCCGATGATACCTTTCGAGAGTTTGGCGAGGAAAATTTTTCCCTGGTCAAGCATTTGCGCAAAATCCAGCCGGTTTGTCGTTTGCGAGACCATGTAGCGAATCGGCTTAGGTGCGAGAAAAGCATTGAGCCTCGTAATCACAGGGCCAATCGAGCGGTTGCCGCCAAGGTGTGGAAAGGCATCAGTCCAATAGTACACGATGTCTGGATCAGTCACGGTTTCGAGGAATGACGTCCGGTAACGGGGATCAACCAAAAATCTTTGGAGATCGGAAAGTGTTCCGCCTTTCTTGCTTTCGAGGAATGCAAGTATTGCGTTGTTCAAAACCGAGTTGAGCTGGTCTCCCCATGATGAAGAGAGTCTCCGGAAGATGGAGACCAAGTCGGATGCCAGTAGCGTTTTCTCAAAGTCCGCGTGAGCAGAAAGAATATTGAAGCCAACAGAGTATTCCTCATCGGTGGCATCCAATAGAACCACATCGTCGATGCGATTGCCCGGTATGCATTCCAGAACTCGTTCAATCAAGTCGCCGTGTGGGTCGATCACACCAATACCGGCGCCGGTTTCGATATCCTGCTGGATGAGGTTGAGAAGGAAGGTCGATTTTCCGGTACCGGAGGCGCCGATCACATGCATGTGCTGCACGCGCTGTTCAGGAGCCAGTCGAACCTCCGCCGTCTGTCCGGCATGCCGATTGTAACCCAAAAGAATTCCGGTCGAAACTGTGGCCGGAGCTTTCTTTGTCCGTGTCCGTTCCCGCAGAAGCATGGGCGATCGGACCTCGTCAGAAGGGAAATGGACAAAGCCTATGAGTTCCTCCCGATTGAGGAGCATTCCTGAGCGACGCGATTGCCGATGCGTCAGGTCTTCTTCATGCGCGCCAGATGCATACCCGTCGTTTTGAAGTGGAATGAGGTGGTTCCACTCAGGTCGCGTGTACGCACGCAAGGCGTAGGCCAGATCGCGGACAACTTCCGATGCACGTTCGAATTTTTCGGCCTTAGCAGCTGCACGCAACACGACACCGAACAATGGCGATTCGAGCTTCTCTTTGGTGCCGGGGATCAACTGGAGCTTATTAATGAAGAGCGCTTTTCCGTTTTCATCTGTCACCGAACGCCAAACGCTCTTCGTCCACGGATGCCTCGTTGGTTGAAAGACAACCTGGAACGCTGCGAGTTCATTAACTTGCAAATCATTCAAAACGGCGACTAGGCCAACGAATGGATCGACGGCGCGGCCTGTTTGAAGCGGCATCATGAATTCATGAGCCAGGCCGAACTCGACAATGAGGTTCTCACCGTCAATGCTGTTCCAAGCAAGCGAGAGTTCGGCGCGCACCGGGGTAAAAGCGACACTGGGGAAGAAGGACTCGAGCTGTCGCTTCACTAGGTGCGCATCTCGTGAAGTTGCGGCAAACTGGAGGCGAACGCTTGCGTGCTCACCAACAATTTCAAACGCAACTGGGTCCAGACAGGAGTGAAGCGAACTTACAAATCCAGCAAGGCTTTCAGCAGGTACCTTGAGATCCCGCGGAAGAGAGATGACAAATTCGATGTCTAATGGCTCATCGTGCACCTCCGGCTCGGGAGCTTCCTCGGAGACCTCGTGTGCTGTTTCCATCCTTCTGGTTGCGAACGAATCAAAGAGTGATGCAAGCAGGCCCGGTCGTTTACTGTCATCGTCCTGTTGCGATTCGACAAGCCGGTAGCCTGTAAATTCACGAAAGCCCGGTTCCGGCAGGACGGGTTCGGGCCAGAGATCCCAGCCCCGGCCGCGTTGTTCCCAGGCGGCGAACTCAGAGCTAACGAGTTCATCAACGCGCCCCACTTACTTTGCTTCGTCTCCTTTCGGCTTACGGGTAAATGTCTTGTAGAGGCCATCAAAGATCGGTTGGTGCTCAAAACCTGACAGCAGTTTTATCCCCTTGGCCGACGTCTCTTCGTCAACATGTTCCTTTACGAGGTCATCCATTAACTTCAGGAAGACCATGCGCGCGTCGTGTTGAAAATAGGTAGTGCTGTGTCTGAACCACGTCTCGTAGATAGGACCGATTACGGGCAGACGCATTAAAATTCCATCAAGGCGCGTCAACCCCATGCGCAGAATGTTCAAAAGGAGAATAAGGGTGGCAACTAAGACGATCGCAAAGCACAATGCGCCAGAGAAGAGACCCAAGAAACTAACGCTTGTCAAAAACACCGCGCCGACAACCATTAGAAAAATGATGAGAGTGGTGAGTGTGACCTGGGGCTTAATCTCGGCCTCGCGCAGGGTGAAGAAGTAATCTTTGCCGAACGTGGCGGCGCAGAAGTCAAAGACCTGTCGCTGCCTGATCACGCGGAGGTACTCCCGTTTGTGGGACAGCATCCCTGCTTCACTATGGAGCACCCGAAGAAACTCAACGCCTGGCCATTTGCGCTCGCGAACTTCAGCTTCAATGCGTCCATAGAGTTCTTGGGCAGAGAAGTGGATTCCCGAGACGACCGTCCCCCAATGTGTCATCACCTCCGCCGCCCGAGCGTTGAGCCTGCGCATGGCAAAGTCCCCGGCCTTCTGTAAACCCTCATCAGCAGAAAGGACCAACACGGCCAAGGCAAAAAGCTTTGTCAGCTGAGCGCCATACGCATTCTGACCCGCAAGACCGCCATACATCAGAAGCTCGAAGCCCGTAGCTAGCGTAACGATGATTCCAAACCATGGCCGAGCGCGCGGACTCAAGACACTCCAAGGCGTGAGGCAGTACAGGATGAAAAGGCCAACCAAAAACAGGGAACTTACGCCTGAACCGGATTCCAACAACATGTCCCAAGGCGTTTCGTTCTCTCGCCATGGCAGGAAGTAGCAAGTGATGAGCATCAAACTAGAGAAGACAAAGAGCTCTTCCTGAAAACTTAACCTCTTATGGCACTCCTCATCCGTTCCCGGCTCCTGTCTTACCGAAGTCGGCGCTCCTAGTGTTGTGGTCGCGTGCTCTCCCATATCAGCGAAGCTCCTGTTCTATCCGAAGTTTGAATTGGGCGACATCTCGGGCTACCTGCGTTGCAATAGACACTGGCGACACCGATGAGTGCTGTGGATGATATGGCACGTAGCCACCTCCCGAGATTCCGCTCAAGCTGATCTCGATCTTTCCTCCAGCAATGAAGGTGATAATTTTGAAATAGATCGTGACCTCGTTATCGGCTGTTTCTCCGACGACTACGACAGCATGGTATTTCATCCCTATGAATTTGCGGTCGGCTTGTATTATCTCGACTTCAGAGTCTGGCGTCTGATTACGCCCGGCGTTCCACTCGGGATTGCGCGACAGTGCGCGAATGACTGCTTCAACAACCGCATCACGGGAGCCCTTAACAACCATGGCGTGCTCGTTGAACAACGCATGATGGGGTTTTGCACGCAAAGTTTGAGCGAACACTTCGAGCGGCAATTTACGACGGGCCTCTTCCTTTGCACGCGCTTCGGCTTGAGCAACTCGAACCTTTGCACGCGCTTCGGCTTCGCTGGCGCGAAGCTTTTGTTCCTCTGCGACGCGCAGGTCGGTCTGGAGAACTTCCTTAAGTGCTAGCGCATCAGTATCGCCTGCGTTGATCTTTAACGCCAAGTCGACTTCAATGAGTGCCCTCGAGAACTTGCCGTCACTCCGCAGTTCCTTGGCATTGCTTACGTGCTGGCCGAAACTGAGATGCGATCGTAATTGAAGCGCCTCTTCGTCGCTCGGTCTGATTTTGAGTGCTTTGTCGACCTCGGAAATTGCGAGTGCATAATCAATCCGCACGCGCGAGGCAGCAGAACGGGCGTTAGCCATGGCCTCGGTAAACGCGATGTTGACGAGATTAATGCCGATTTGGCGCAAATCGGTGCCCGCTAACGCAAATTGGATATTGGTTGTATAGTACCCGTCCTTTTCTATGCGGAAGCGATAGCCGCCGGGAGCGAGAGACAACGTCAGCGGTGTCTTGCCTCGCATATTGTCGCCTTCTATCACACTGGCGTCTTCCGGGTCAGATCTTATTGAAACGTCGGCGTAATCAAATTTCACCGTAAGGCGATTAGTCGGGTCAGGAGTCAACCACAGTGGAACTGTTTTGCGATAATCCCCGCGCCACGCGGAAACCTGATACTCGCCGATTGGCAAGTGATCGAGGGTCGCAGGAGTAGCGCCATCGATTTCGATCTGTTTATAGCTTCTGGATTCCAATCGAAATTTTGCGTCGGACGGTTCCGAACTGATATCGAAGGAAACAATATCCGGATTGATTCGCACCGGATGTGATTCGTTTCGGCGAACCGCGACAGGCCTATTCACGGTGAAACGGTTGAACATCGTTTCGATCTCATAGTCACCGATGGGAAGCGAAAGAGATTCTCGACTGCAGTTTTGAATCTCCTTGCGAAATTGATTGCCTGTTATC
>Ga0137340_1000301_pt1 | contig 11317 bp, 10 predicted proteins | sample EasRivERMLT400_2_FD_102295 | JGI IMG/M metagenome (GOLD analysis project Ga0137340, IMG submission 102295) | Soil microbial communities from meander-bound floodplain in the East River, Colorado, USA - East River MetaG ERMLT400_2 | ecosystem: Environmental > Terrestrial > Soil > Floodplain ...
CAAATCCTGCGCGATTTCAAACCATCCAGGGAATTCTTCATCGGGATTGATTCCGATGGATGCGTCTTTGACAGCATGGAGATCAAACACAAAGAGTGTTTTGCGCCCATGTTCATCAAGCACTTTGGCCTCCAGGCCGTGAGCAAGTACGCGCGCGAAGTCTGGGAATTTGTGAATCTTTATTCCAAGACGCGCGGCGCGAATCGTTTTCCGGCGCTGTCGCGGTCGCTCAACCTGTTGGGCGCGCGCCCGCAGGTGATCGCCCGTAAGGTGAAAGTGCCGGACACAAAGGCTGTCGATGAATGGATCGCGCGCGAGACCAAGCTCGGCAACGCGACGCTGGCGGCGGAAGTTAAAAACGGGAACAATGGTCTCGAGCAGGTCAAGCGCTGGTCGGACGCCGTGAATACCGCTGTGGAAGACATCGTGCACGGCGTGCCGCCATTCCCGCTCGTGTGCGAGAGTTTGAAGAAGATGAACGACAAGGCCGACGCGATGGTGATTTCGCAAACGCCCGCGGACGCGTTGAAACGCGAATGGGCGGAGCATGGCATCGAGAAAGACGTCCGGATCATCGCGGGGCAGGAGATGGGCACGAAAACGGAGCACATCAAGTTCGCCGCCGTCGGAAAGTATCCGCCGACAAAAATCCTGATGATCGGCGACGCCCCCGGCGATTTCAAAGCCGCGAAATCGAATGGCGCGCTCTTCTTCCCGATCAATCCCGGGGCTGAAGAAGCGTCATGGGAACGCTTTTTCAAAGAGGGTTTGAATCGGTTTTTCGCCGGCACTTACGCGGGCGACTATGAGGCGGCGCTGGTGAAAGAGTTCGACGTCTGCCTGCCGGAAAAGCCCGCTTGGCAGTAGGCGGATTCCAGTTCGCTGTCGTCATTCTCGGCGCGGGCCGTTCCTCGCGGATGGGCCAGCCAAAACTTTTGTTGCCCTGGGCCAACAGAACCATTCTTGAGCATCTGATTGAGCAGTGGCTCTCTGTTGGCGCGTCACAAGTCGCGGTCGTTGTTGCAGGCGACAACTCCGCGGTCGCCGATGTTGTGCACAGGGGCGATCGCGCCATTTGTATCACAAATCCTGATCCCGACCGCGGGATGTTTAGCTCAGTGCGGTGCGCGGCAGAGTGGGGGGATTGGAAGTCAACGCTCACGCACTGGATCATCTCTCTGGGCGACCAACCGCATTTGCGCAAGACAACGCTAAGTGCGTTGATCGAAGCGGTGCGAACCGACCCACAAGCCGTGTGGCAACCGAGCTATCGAGAGCGCCGGCGCCACCCCGTTGTTGTTCCCGCAAGCGCATTCCATCCTCTCCGGCAGACCGCAGCCACCGATTTGAGGAGCTTTCTCGAATCGTCTTCGATCCCGCGCAAGACGGTGGATGTCGATGATCCGGGGCTGGAAATCGACATCGACACTCCCGAAGACTATGCGCGCGCGAAGAAACTCGCCGGCATCGACTGATCAGAAGTCGACAATTTGTTTGTAGTCGGGCACGGCGACCTGCGCTTTGGGTTTAATCGCGCGCAGTCGCTCGGCGAAGGCGAGACATTGCGATTCCTCACCGTGGATCACCGAAATCTTTTTGATGTTTCCCGTGAGCTTGTTGACGTAGGCCTGCAATTCGTTGCGATCGGCGTGTCCGGAGAACGCGTCAATGGAGGCGATGCGCGCGCGCACTTCGTGAGGTTCCCCGAAAATGTTCACGGGATTTCTGCGGGACAGAATCTGCGCGCCCAGCGTGTGCTCGGCGCAATAGCCGACAAATAGAACGAGATTTTTCGGGTCGCCGATGTTGTTCTTGAGGTGGTGGCGAATGCGACCGGCTTCGGCCATGCCGGACGCGCTGATGATGATCGCGGCATCCTTAAGTTCGTTGAGCTTCTTTGAATGCGCCACTTCGCGAATGTAGGTTAGGTTCTCCATGCCGAACGGGTTGGCCTTCTCGCGGAGGAATTTGTAAGTGCCTTCGTTAAAGCATTCCGGGTGCAGCCGGTGCACTTCCGTCGCGTTAACACTGAGCGGGCTGTCGACATACATCGGCACCGCAGGCAACTCTCCCGCGAGCGTGAGTTGGTGAAAGGCATAAACGATCTGCTGCGTGCGGCCGATTGAGAATGCCGGGATGATTACCTTGCCTCTCGCTGCGAGCGTGTCGCTAACGAGCCGTTTCAGTTCCGCTTTGGCGTCAATCTTTGGCGAATGGTCGCGCCCGCCATACGTTGCTTCGATCTGCAGAAAATCCACGTTCTCAACCGGCTCCGGGTCGCGCAGAATGTCGTCATCTCCCCGCCCGATGTCGCCACTGAACAAGTAGCGAAATTTGCGTCCGCCCTCCTGAATGTCCAATACGATCTGCGCAGCTCCGAGAATGTGCCCCGCATCGCGAAAGGTAATCGTCACGCCATTGGCGACTGGCATCGGGCGGTCGTAGTTCAGCCCGACAAACTGGCGCACGGCTTTCTCGGCATCGATGGCGCCGTAGAGAGGTTCGACCGGCGGCAAATTTCTTTTTGCGCGCTGTTTGGAGACAAAGATCGCGTCGTCCTTTTGGATTTCGGCGGAGTCCTCGAGCATGATCGCTGCGAGATCGCGCGTAGCGAAAGTGCAGTAGATGTTCCCGCCGTAACCCTGCTTGCAAAGGTTGGGGAGATTGCCGCAGTGGTCGATGTGTGCGTGGCTGAGGACCACGGCATCGAGCTTCGTCACATCGAACGGAAAGCTGCGGTTGCGCTCCATCGACTCGTCGCGCCGCCCCTGGAACAGCCCGCATTCCATGAGGATGCGCTGCTGGTTCACTTCCAGCAGGTACATTGAACCGGTGGTCGTGCGGGTCGCTCCGAGAAAATGGATCCGCATCGTCGTTGAGGTTAACTGTGCCGGAAAGTGATGCGCGCTTTGCTGAGATCGTAGGGAGTGATCTCTACATCCACCCGATCGCCCACGCTGATGCGAATGAAATTCTTTCGCATCTTGCCCGAGATGTGCGCGAGCACCTCGTGGCCGTTCGGCAGCGCCACGCGAAACATGGTGCCGGGCAACACTTGCGTCACCGTGCCCTGCAACCCAATGGGCTCTTCTTTCGCCATGTATAAGGGATTAGTGAACACGCCGTCGGCCATCCGGCGGCGACTTGCAACGCGCCGGAAATAAGCCATTTCCGGGGCACAGATCAAGCATTTTTGGGCCGGATTGCACTGGCAAAAACGCCGGTGCGATGTAACTTTCGTCACTCGAGATGGTCCTGGTAATCGATAACTACGACTCGTTTACGTATAATCTCGTCCAGTACCTGGGCGAGATGAACGTGAACATGCAGGTCCATCGCAACGACCAGATTTCGCTCGACCAGATTCGCGAACTGCGTCCCGAGCGGATCCTCATTTCACCCGGGCCGTGTTCGCCGCGCGAATCCGGCTTATCGAACGAGATCATTCGCACCTTTGGCAAGCAGGTGCCGCTCTTTGGTGTGTGCCTCGGGCACCAGTGCATCGGCCACACGTTCGGCGCCGATGTGGTGGTGAACTACCGCATGATGCACGGGAAAACGTCGCCGATTAAGCACGACGGCAAGGATTTGTTCGCGGACATGCCGAACCCGTTCGCGGCGACGCGCTATCATTCCCTGGTGATCAAGCGCGACACGATGCCCGACTGTCTTGAAGTCACCGCAGAAACTGATGAGGGCGAAATTATGGGCGTGCGTCACAAGGAATTTCCGATCTGGGGCGTGCAGTTTCATCCCGAAAGCATTCTCACCGAAAGCGGCCGCACCATCGTGAAGAATTTCCTCAAGCTCCGCAGAAACTGAGCGAGATCGGTGCAGGTCAGAGCAACTCCAGCAAGCGCTGCAACTCCGCATCGGTGTTATAGAAGTGAGGCGACAGCCGAATGTATCGGTTGCCCTGGCGATTTCCCCGCAGTGACGTGACGATCTTCGCGGCAGTTAGTTTTTCGTGGAGCGCAGCGAGGTCGGTCCCCGGTCGATGGAAGGTCACAATGCCGCTGGCCGCTTCCGGCGGAGCATCCGCATAAAGTACCTCGTAATTCTTCTGCTGTAACGCCGGCACAAGCCACGCCCGTTTGCGTAGCAACTCGCGCGCGATGTTTTCGACGCCGAGTTCGAGCAGTATCTGCATCGCGGCGCGCAGACCCGCCAGTCCGACGAGATTGGCTGTGCCTGCTTCATAGCGGCGGCCGTCGGGCGGATGAACCATCGCGTCCTGCGCGACGTAGTTTGGGCACCGCACGTTGTGCCACCCGTAGATGGAGGGCCGCACCTGGTCCTGCCACGACTTTCGCACGAACATGATCCCGGCGGCGCACGGCCCGAGCAGCCACTTGTGGGAATCGGCGGCGAGAAAGTCGACGTGCTCGACCGGCGTCGGGAATGCGCCGACGGTTTGAATGCCATCGACGCAGAACGCGATGCGTTTCTCTTTGAGAAATTTGCCGATGCCAGGGATATCGATGCGATAACCGGAAACAAAATGACAGGAGGCGAGGGCGACGAGCCTGGTTTGTTCGTCGACCTGGCCTTCAACATCAACGCGCCGGATGCGGCCATATTGCCGGATATTCAACAAGCGGACCTGGACGCCTTTTTCCGCCAGCGGCATCCACGCGTAAACGTTCGAGGGATAATCGTCCTGATAAATGACAACGTTGTCGCCTCTGCGGAGCGGGAAGCCATTGGCGATGAGGCTGAGCCCCAAAGAAGTCGGGCCGACGAGAGCGATCTCCTCCATTTGCGCTCCAAGGAGCCTCGCGGCGAATGTGCGGGCCTCGCGAAACAAGCCCTCAGCGACGACCGTTTCCTGGTCGTCCAGGCTCGCCGCATCAATATAGCGCTTCATTGCTTCCGTGACGCGGCGGGGCAGGGGGCAAACCCCGGCATGGGCGAGGAAGGTCTTGTCGGTGGCAACCGGGAATTCGTGACGCCGCAACTCTTCGTTGCTGAGAATCTCCTCAACAGTCATTTACTCGATAACGTTGCCGATCCGGCTGAAGTAGCCGAGGTAAAAGCTGACGACCGACCACGCGACGTAAATCACGATGGCGAAATAGATGATCTTCGGCAGCCAGTCGGCGATCAGCCGGAATTGCGAGACACCCCGCTCCTGGTGCAGACGTTGAAGGCGCGCGAGGCTGTCATCGATCGTCCCGCTGATCTCGCCGGTGTTGTACATATTGGCGAACAATTCGGGGAAACATTTGCTGTCGGCGAGCAGTTGAGCCGGTGTCAGGCCTTCATTGATGAGCGCCGGCCACGTCGCGACTTCGCGCTTCAAATGGACTGACCCGCTGGCGGCGCCGGCGAGTGGCCATGCGCGGACCACGGGCACGCCCGCGTTGAGCAACGCGTGGAGTGACGCTGACAATCGCGCCAGCGCAAGGTTGCGGCGGGCATTGCCGATGAGTGGAATGCGATTTGCAATTGATTCAATGATGCCGCGCCAGCGCTCGCCATGCCTGGTGCCACTGGCCCAGAACAGCACCAGGACAACCGCATAGACCGGCAGGAACGTCGCGCCGATCGTGCGCAGGTAGCCCGCAAGGTCGCCACTCAGGACGAGCTGCGGTAGCGGCCCAATCATCACCGCGAAGTGAAACAGCATGAGCGGATAGAAAAGATTGGACAGGACTTCCCGCGCGAGCCGCGCGCGTTCGGAGTAATGGTTGGCGAGAAGTTTGAAGCACGAGGGCAACTGGCCGCTTTGCTCACCGGCGTCCAGCAAGGCGGCATCAAACGGTGGCACCCATTGCGGCGACGCTGCGACCGCCTCGCCGAAAGTGCCGCCTTCCTTGATATAACCAAGGAGGCGTGCCGCCGGTTCGCGAAGCCAGCGCGCCGGGGGATGACTTTGTTGAGACTCGAGCGCGGAGCGCAGCGTCAAGCCGGCGTCCGTGAGCTGAGCAAGTTGATGGTAGAATTCAGCTCGTTGAGCGAGTCGGCCGGGAGTCGGAACGGCGAGCATCGCTCATCCCCGGGTGCGGTTACGCGGCGACGCGATCAAGCTTGGCTTTGAAATCGCGCTTGCTGCGCAGGCCAACAATCTGGTCTGCGACCTGGCCGGCCTTGAACAACAGTAATGTGGGGATCGCGCGAATGCCATATTCGCTGGCGAGGGACTGGTGATCATCGATGTTCACCTTGCCGATCTTCACCTTGCCGTCGTATTCGCTGGCGAGTTCGTCAAGGATCGGGGCGACCATTTTGCAAGGGCCGCACCATTCAGCCCAAAAATCGACCAGCACCGGCGTGCCCGACTTGAGCACTTCCTCGTCAAAGTTTTCGGCAGTCAACGTGACAATGTTGGGCGAAGACATAGCGTGGCACCTCGGCATCGGTCCGAGGCAAAAATCGTTTACTTCAGCGTGAGCAACAACAGCATGCTGGCGACGCTCGCCAACCCTATAACAGCGGCGGCAATGGCCAGTCCCATGTCGAGCCCACTCACGCCGCGGCGAACCGGGGCGGTTGCAGGAATAGCACGCGATGGGGCAGCCGCCGTCGCAGTGGTCGTTCGTGTCGTGGTTGTCGTCGCCGTGCCAGGACGAGTTGCCGTCGCTGGCGCCGCGGGAGCAGCGGTGGCCGGTCTCGGCGGCGTGGGCGCGGCGGTTGCAGGAGCCGTCCCGGCGGGGGCGGCCGGCGCTGCGCCGGGGACACTGGGTAATTTAATCGTGGCCGTGGGTTTCGGTGGCGTGGGCAGGCTGATGCGCACCGTTTCCTTCTTCGGCTGAACTTTTGATGGCTCGGGTCTTGGCGGGACACCGCCGCCCGGCACGTTTGGAGTATTATCGGCCATAGTATTTCGTCAGTGCAAACTAGGTTTGCCCTCGCGCACTGTCAAACGCTATTCGCGCGCGAATTGGACAACTTTAGCAGCGCGGCACCTGGGAGCCGCTCGTGACTTAACGACGGTCGCGACGATCCCCACGGTCTCCACCACGGTCGCGGTAGCCACCGCCTTCGCGTGGAGGGCGGTCTTCCCGAGGCCGGGCAATGTTCACGGTCAATTCGCGTCCCTGGAATTCCTTGCCGTGGAACATTTCGACCGCCTTGGTCGCATCGGCGGGGTCCGTGTATTCGATGAACGCAAAGCCACGGGACTTGCCCGTGAATTTGTCGAGCATCAGATTCACCGAACTCACCACCCCGGCCTGCGCGAAATAATCCTGCAGGTCATTTTCCATCGTCTGATACGAAAGATTTCCAACAAACAGTCTGGACTCGCTCATAGGTCAATCGCCGCTCAAAAAACCGAGTGGGGGGAATCCTGCCCTCGCAGTATTTCTGAATGTCTGCCCTTTACGAAACCGACATCTGCCTTTTATTGCCACCGACCGCATGTTCTTTGCGCTGACGGAGGCGACACTCTCCAAATTTCAAAAACCCGTCAACACCATTCGCGGCAGGGCGTGCTGCTGCAAAGTCTCGATCCCCTGGGATTCCCGGCGCCGCAACCAGGAAACATCGCCGCGAGCGATCCAGCCCGCGGCACGCAAAGGCGCCTGCCATCGCATTCGAGCAGTGTTACCGGATCGTCCCGCGCCGGTCACCAGTTGTGACACTGGGTTCTACGCATAGGGATGCCAGTGGTCTGTGTTGGCAGACGGGCGGCAGAGATGGTGGTTTCGCGGGGTGTCTATCCACTTTGGTGGCGCTCTGCCGCCCGTTCATTCTCCTGTCAACCGCTCACACGCGCCTGGCGACCTCGTCGCGGAGTTTAAAGGTTTGATCCCAGGTCACGCGTCCAATTAACCTGCGGCCAGTCCGGTAGCAGCAAGGAACTCCAGGTCTTATGAATCAATTCCCTGCCACCATTTTGTTGCGGTGCGTATTTGCGATGGCAGCGTGTGCGATCACAGCGGGAGCCGCGTCGATCGACAATGGAGATAACTTTCCGCCGAGGGGCTGCACGCTGAATCCGGCGATCCTGACCGACATCGCGGTTAGTCACGTAGTGCAAATCAGTTGCGACGGGCTCGGCGCGAAATACCTCGAGAGCTACGTTGCGGTTGCGCCGCAGGAATTCCCAACGTTCGTGCGGCTAATGAACGAATCGGCGTTCACGATGAATGCGCGATGCGACCACGATGTCTCGGAGACGATTCCCAACCACGCCACGATGTTCACCGGGCGGCCCGTTCTGCAGCCTGCCGGCTACACCAACACCACGCATCACGGCTACAACAACAATGCCCCGATGGCCACGGAAACGCTGCACAACTCGGGCAACACGAATGTGCCATACAAATCGAGCATGTTCGACGTCGCCCACGATTACGGGCGCACCACGGCTTTCTCTGCCGGCAAAATGCGGCTTGCGATTTGCGAACGCAGCTACAACGAAACCAACGGCGCTCCCGACGTGATTGAGGCAGGCGGCGACAATGGCCGCGACAAAATCGACGTCGCTTCGGTGCTCGACATTTCAGGTCCCGCGATCTCAAACCAGGTCAACGCTGTTCTCGCCGACCTCACCAACTCGACGCCAAAGCATTACACGTTCATCCACATTGCCGAGCCGGACCTGACGGGGCATTCGCAAAACTGGGGCACGCCAAACTGGAGCAACGCCGTGCGCATGGTAGACGCGCAACTCGGAAGGATCATTAACGCCATCGATGCCAATCCAGCGTTGCTGAACCAAACCGCCCTCATCGTCACGGCGGACCATGGCGGCGGCGGCGTAACACGCAGCGGCCACACCGAGGCGTACCACATCACCAATTACACCGTGCCGTTCTTCCTGCGCGCGCCTGGCATCGCCGGCGGCACGGATTTGTACCAGATCTTCGCGAACCGCGCCGATCCCGGAACCAACCGCACCGATTACACGACGCAGCCCCAGCCAATCCGCGGTGGCGACGGGAGCAACCTTGCGCTTTCATTGATGGCGCTGCCGCCGATTCCCGGTTCGTTCATGGTGCCGGTCTTTGCGACACGGCCTGCGTTGCGCATCGCGCGTTCCAACGGACGAGTGGCTCTGTTCTGGCCGGATGCCAACGACGAATTCGAACTCGAAGCGGCTGAGAGCATCCCGGCCACACAGTGGCAGCCGATCACCAGCGGCATCGAAGTTAACGACACGACGAAAGTTTATACCATTCCTGATACCTCCCTGACCGCGATGCGATACTTTCGCCTCCGCAAAAGGTGAGCGATTACCCCGGAGGAGCGCATCATCATAATTGAAAACCTGCCGGGGCAATCCGAAACCCGTGTCGATCAAACCTGCGATAACCAGGCGCAAGCTATCCCCTTTCCCTCGGGGAGAGGGTTAGGGTCAGGGACAGACCGGTTCTTCGCTGTCGCATATGGCCAGCTGCCAAAAACTGGAAACGAATCATCACGGCCAGTGAGCCGTTACCGTCGCGAAGATAGCGTGCGCGGTGTAGTCGGTGAAGTGGCCGCGCGACGGTTCGTCGTACTTATAGAAGCCATACTGCAAACGCGTGCTGATCGTATCGAGCCAGCGCCGCGAGATGCCAATCTCAACGCCCTGGCGGCGAAATTCGAGGCCGAGGGGCAGGCCGTCGTTGAAGTTGTCTTGCGCGTAGTCGGCGTACGCGAAGGAGTAAGATCCATGTAGGTCCGTGCGATCGGTCAGTGCGTAGGTGGCGCTCGAAATCACACTGTAGGTGTCGCCTCGATAGGGTTCGACAGCCGCGCTATTGTTATCCGCGGCAACGGTGCGCGTGTCGTACCATGCGAGCGTCGTGTTCCAATAAAGTCGCCGCATCGGCGTCAGCGTCACGCCCGCCGTGTAAACGTGCGCGCGCTGGTCCCCGGCAAAAATCCAGCCGCCCGGTGAAGCAGCGCCACCGAGCGCGGGATCGGTTTCCGTCCAGTAGTCGGTCTGCACATATTTGTAGCCGAGAGTGGTCTTTAGCCAGCGCGTCGCGCGTAGTGTCAGGCGCGCGTCGATCTCATCCGTCGTCACATCGCGCGAGCGGATGAAGGCGGAGTAGCCGTCGTTTGGTCCCTCAGGGTTGAACACGTTAGCGGGAACGATATCGAGCAGATGGTCGTAGCTTGCGAGTCGCTGGAATTGCCGGTAGTACGCCGTCATCGACGCGCGCGTCCAGGGGGACGTGCTGAAGCCGACCCGCCAGTCACGCAGGTCGCTCGACGCATCGGTGTCCCGCAGGAAATCCTGGAAGCCGTTCCCGCTTTGATCGATGGATTCCTCGTACTGGCCGATGCTTTCCTGCTGCAGGCGACCCTCCGCGAACAACGTCGTGAAGGGGAGGCCCGTGTAGCGCACATGCACGCTCTCCTCGATGGTTGCGCGATCGATGTCCGTCCTGAAGTCGGGCAGAAACTCCAGTGAGAGTCCAGAAAAGAGTATCGATTCCGTGGCGCCGCCGAGCGCCTTCTGGCGCATCCATTCACTTTGCACGCCTCCGGCGATACTCAGCCCGTGCCACGGCCCGAGCAGCGCGTTCACATTCACAACGTGCGAATCACGGTCGATCACGATCCGATCGCTGCTCGTGAGCTGCGTGAGGCTGGGCATCTCGAAATTTTGGCGAACCGCTGCGTCCGAGTTGAGGCTCGAAAAAAGATAACCTGCCGAAGCCAACAGCCAATCATTGACCGGTTTCTCCACTCGGAATGTGTTCGCGCCGTGAAAATACGATTGGCCTTCTTCGATCAGTTGGTAAGTCGTCAACGCAGGCGCCCCCGGCGTGAACGAAGTCACGTTGCGGCGGTTGGTTTCGAGATCGTAAAACTCGCCGCGAAAATTGTTTTCCAGGAAAAATCCGGCGATCGTGTATGACGCATCGACCTTGAGAATGTGCACATCCTCGTCGATCCGTTTGTATGCAGGGTAAATCTTTCGCGTTACGCCTCCTTGCGTCACGTCGCCCCATTGCAGCGTCGACTTTTCTCCTTCGCGATACTGGTATTCATACCCGAACACAATGCGCGGCAAGTCGGGAAGCGTGAGGCCGAGATCAAACCATGCGCGTCCGATGTCCAGCCGCAGGTCACGGTTCAACTCAAAAACGGAAGGGCTGAACAGCGGATAGTAACCGCCCGCATCGGACGAAAATTTGTGGAACTCCTCCGCACCTGCGCGAATAAAACCAAGGTCTGTGCGCTCCAGCGTCAGTGCGACGCGATATTCATCGCGCAAGGCGCGCCCCGTAATGAGCGCGCGCGTGCGCGCATCGATCACCTCGCGAATCTCGAAGTGTTCCACGCCGGCAGTAAGGTATTCCCGCTGCCACGCGTGCTCGCGAAACGTGCTGTTGTTGCCATCAACAGTGATCCATCGCACCGTCGGCGACAC
>Ga0137340_1000303_pt1 | contig 11312 bp, 8 predicted proteins | sample EasRivERMLT400_2_FD_102295 | JGI IMG/M metagenome (GOLD analysis project Ga0137340, IMG submission 102295) | Soil microbial communities from meander-bound floodplain in the East River, Colorado, USA - East River MetaG ERMLT400_2 | ecosystem: Environmental > Terrestrial > Soil > Floodplain ...
AGTTCATTCTTCATTACAACTTCCCGTATTTCTCCGTCGGCGAGACGGGCCGCATCTCGGGCCCCGGTCGCCGCGAGATCGGTCACGGCGCTTTGGCTGAACGGTCAATCGAGCCGATGCTCCCGCTGGACACATATCCGTATGCGATTCGCGTTACCAGCGAGATCATGGAATCGAATGGCTCGACCTCCATGGCCAGCGTTTGCGGTGGCACGCTCGCCCTGATGGATGCGGGGGTTCCCCTGATCCGTCCGGTCGCCGGAATCAGCTGCGGCATTTGCACGATTGGCGACGACAAGGACAAAATCCAGGAATACAAACTCCTCACCGACATCATCGGCTGGGAGGACGCGTTCTGCGATATGGATTGCAAGATCGCGGGCACCGATCGTGGCATCACCGGTTTTCAGCTCGACCTGAAGTTGCGCGGACTTCCGCACAACATCATGGCCGAGGCGCTGGAACGCACGCGCGTCGCGCGCCTTCATATTTTGAAGGAGATGGCCAAAACCATCGCCGAGCCGCGCAAGGAGTTGAGCAAGTACGCCCCGCGCATTGAGACTTTGAAGATCAACCCGGAGAAAATCGGTTTGGTCATCGGCCCTGGCGGCAAGAACATCAAGCGCATCGTCGAGGAGTCCGGTTGCGAGATCAACATCGAGGACGACGGCACGGTGAACATCTATTCCGTCTCCGAAGACGGAATGAAGATTGCGCGCGAAGCGATCATGGGCATGACGGCCGAAGCGGAAATCGGGAAGATTTACCGCGGCAAAGTCGTGACCATCAAGGAATTCGGCGCCTTCGTCGAGTTCCTGCCGGGCAAGGACGGTCTGGTTCACATCAGCGAACTGGCCAACTTCCGCGTCAAGCAAACTGAAGACATCGTCAAAATGGGCGATGAGATTTGGGTCAAGTGCCTTGGCGTGGACGAAAAAGGCCGCGTAAAACTCTCGCGCAAGGCCGCGATGGCCGAACGCGACCAGGAAATGGCCGGCAAAGCCTAGGCCTCTCGGAGGGGCGAGCTCCGCGAGCCCCTAAAACTTTTCCGCTCAGGGCGGGCTGGCAACAGCGCGCCCTTTTGCTATCCTGCCTCCGTGGGTTTAAAGATCATCTCCATTGCGCTCCTGGCCGTCGCAATCCTCCCCTTGCGCCTCCTCGCGCATGGCGACTTGCACGAGCAGATTCGCGCCGTCACGGAACAAATCGCGAAAGACCCGAAGAGTTCGGAGCTCTATCTCAAACGCGGCGAGTTGCATCGCAACCACCAGGAATGGGACCTCGCACAAGCCGACTACGATCATGCCCTCGCTCTCAACCCGAGCCTGGCCGTCATCGATTTCACGCGAGGGCGGATGTTCCTTGAAGCCAACTGGCCACGTTCAGCGAAGATCTGCCTCGATCGTTTTCTGCTCAAACACACGAATCATGTCGAGGGCTTCATCGCGCGTGCGCGGACACTGGTGAAGTTGGAGAAGCCCCTTGAAGCGGCGCGCGATTTTACGACGGCCATTCGCTATGCCCCCGCCGGCAGGCCCGAGTTGTACATTGAGCGCGCACAAGCGCTCGCCAGCGCTGGCGACAAGCATTATGCCGAAGCATTGCGCGGTCTCGATGAAGGCATCGAGCGCCTCGGTCCGTTGGTCACGATTCAACTGCACGCCATCGACCTCGAGTTGAAGCGCAAGCAATTCGACGCCGCCCTCGCCCGTCTTGAGAAGATCGCTGCCCAATCTCCTCGCAAGGAGACATGGCTGGCGCGCCGGGGCGAAATCCTCCTGCAAGCCGGTCGCCCCGAGGAGGCCCGCGCCGCCTACGAACAGGCCCTCAAGGCCCTCGACAGCCTTCCCCCGGGTCGGCGTAACGTGCCTGCCATGAGCGAGTTGGAAAGGCGAATCAAAGCCGCGCTCGAAACGACACGCCCTGTCTCAGCCGCGAATTAGTCCCGATTTGGACGAAAACTTGCTTCCGCAGGCACCAAGGGCCTGATGAAACATTTCGCGCACTTTAACCTTTGGAATCGCCGGCCGGGCGGCTGTGTCCGCCTGTCGGCCGGATAAATTATGTCTGAAACCTGGAGCATCGGCCGCCCGATTACCTTGTTGCTGGTCCACGATCAGCCATCTGTGGCCGACGAATGCCTGCGCGTCCTCCAGGACGCCGGCCTGAACGTCCGCTCCGAGGTCGTCGCGACCGCCGACGCATTTGTCCGTCGCGTCGCCGATCGAGAGTTCGACGCCGTGATCGCCGATTTCACTGCGGGCGGTTGGAATGGCCTTGCGCCGCTCGAACTTCTTCAACGCGCCGACAAAAAGATCCCCTTCGTTCTGCTCACAGGCGTCCTGCACGAAGAACAGGCCAACGGCCTCATGCAAAAAGGCATCACCGATTGGGTTGAGAAAGATCGCCTCGCACGCTTGCCCGTGACGGTCCAGCGTTCGGTCGAAGCCGCGTGGGCGCGCAAGCGTTACGAAGATCTCGACGAGCAACTTCGCCGCGCGCAGCGCGTCGAAGCCGTCGGGCGTCTCGCCACAGGAATCGCGCACGACTTTAGCAACATTGTCACCATTATCCACGGACATACCGGTTTGCTGCGCGCCGAGTCGCACTTGAGTTCGTCGATGCAGGAGTCGCTGCAACAAGTCGCGCGCGCGACCGAGCGGGCCGGAAAACTGACGCACCAACTCCTCACGCTGGGCCGCAACGGCGTGCCCAACTTCCGCAGCGTCGATCTCAACGAAGTGCTCGCCGACATGAGCACCCTCCTTCAGCGCACCATTGGCGAGGACATCGAATTGGAATTCTGTTACGATCCAAACCTCCCGCCAGTCTACGCCGACCCGCACTCGATCGAGCAGTGCGTGCTCAGCATCGCCGTCAACGCGCGCGAAGCCATGCCCAGCGGCGGGCAATTGTTAGTTGGCACATCGACCGTCGATTTGACTCGCTCGAACCTCTCGCATCATCCCGACGCGCGCCAGGGACAGTTCGTCTGCCTGACCGTCGTCGATTCCGGCGCGGGCGAGCAAAGCGTCAGCCGCCTCTTCAACCCGCTCTGGACCGCGCGCACGGGCGGCACCGGCTTCGAATTCGGATTAGGCGCGGTCAACTCCATCGTCCAGCGCCATCAGGGATGGGTCGAAGTGCAGGGTCAAATCGGGCACGGCACGACGCTGCGCATCTATCTTCCCGTGGACAAAAATGTCGCCGCGCGCCATCTGCAGACTGCGCAGTCCCTGCAGACGCTCGGACAAACGGTGCTGGTGGTTGAAGACGACGCCCCGGTCCGCGCGATCATTCGCACGATGCTCGAACGCCGCGGCTTCAAGGTCCTCGAAGCCGCGTCCGGCATCGACGCGTTGGCCATCTGGCACCAGCACCACGAGACGATTCAGTTGTTGCTCACCGATCTCGTCCTGCCGTCCGGCATCAGTGGCGAAGAACTCTCCGAGCAGTTCCGCGCGCAAAAACCTTCCCTCCGCGTTCTCTATACCAGTGGCTACAGTCCCGGCGCGGCGACGAACGGAATTTCAGCCGACCACGAGCAGTCCTTCCTCGAAAAACCCTTCGACGGCACGAAACTGATAGAGGCGGTCCATCGCTGTCTCGAAGCCGCCGCCGCGTAATTCATTACGGACACCGGACGTCCTCGTCGGCAGCATTGTTGTTGCCTGCGGGAACTTCACACGTATCGCGCGAATTTGATCAAGGAATAGCCCTTTTGACGCAACTCGCGTGCGCCATACAGCCGAAACACACGTGGTACCCGCGATGCTATTGATCGCGCATGGCAACGGAAACGCAGACAGCAGAACGGCCGGTTCCGATTGGAGCGGCCAACACCCCTGCCTCTGCCAACCTCTCTTTTCGCCCGCTTACTGCGCGGGGATTGCTCGTGTGGGGACTCGTTGCCATTGTGGCGTTCCACGTCGCATACGCATTCCTTCCGCCGGTCATCCTCGTGTTCCTGCTCTCCATGTACCGCCTTGGACATACAGCGTCGCGTCCCCAGGCAATGTATTTGGGATGGCTGCTCGGCCTGGCGATTTACGCCCCGCAACTCGGGTTCTTCTGGAACATTTTCGGCTTCGGCGCGCTCGGGCTTTGGCTTGTGCTCGCCACCTGGCTGAGCGTTTATCTTGTCCTCCAGCGTTTTGCTTTGCTCAAACTCGGACCGGCCCTGGGAGCTGTTGCCGCGCCCTTTCTGTGGACCGGCGTCGAGTATTTTCGCAGCGAGCTTTATTACCTGCGGTTCTCTTGGGTCAACGTCGGTTACGCTTTTTCGCCATTTCCACAGCACGCGGTAATTCCGTGGCTGGGAATGTATGGTGCAGCGTTTCTCCTCATGCTTTTCGCTGCTCACTTCCCGTTCTTTGATCGAACGAGTCGTTGTCGCAAGTGGACGTGGACGGTTGGTTTCGCGACAGTGGTCGTCGCGGGCTTTCTACTGAATGGAAAGGGCAGGGTGGCCGCTGGTCCGAGCGCTCAGCAACTGAAGCTCGCCGGCGTGCAACTCGAATTTCCGGATGAGCAAACCGTGCTGATAGAACTCGACAAGTTGCTCGCGAAATCTCCAGACGCGCATCTCTATGTTTTGAGCGAATACACGTTTAGTGGCCCGGTGCCGGAAAGTGTAAGGAAGTGGTGCCTGAAGAATCGCAAGTATCTCGTGGCAGGCGGAAAGGCTTACGTGGACGCTTCCGAAACACAGTTCCGCAACACGGCGTTCGTCATCGGCCCCGACGGCAACGAAATTTTCTCGCAGGTCAAAGCGGTGCCGATCCAATTCTTCAAGGACGGCTTGCCGGCGGATCAACAAACCGTCTGGCATTCGCCCTGGGGCAAGCTTGGCCTGTGTGTTTGTTATGACCTGAGCTACAGCCGCGTGACGGACGAATTGGTCCGCAAAGGAGCGCAGGCAATCATCGCACCCACGATGGACGTGGAAGACTGGGGCGAGCGCCAGCATCTTCTGCACGCTCGCGTGGCGCCGATTCGCGCCGCGGAGTACGGCGTTCCCATTTTCAGGCTGTGCAGTTCAGGCGTATCGCAAGCGGTAAACCAATATGGGGAAGTCCTCGCGACCGCGCCGTTTCCCGGTCAGGGGCAATCGCTGGAAGCGACGTTCGACCTGCCGTCACACGGGCGCCCGCCGCTCGACCGATTTCTCGCCTGGCCCTGCCTCGCAGTTTGCGCAGTGTTCCTCGTCTGGCATGTAATCCATTCCTTTCGGCCACGGCCAAACCGCGCACTCTTAATCCCAACCACTCCTTAAGCTCGTTTGATTCGGCGTCAGAGCTGATCTTCCAGATGCGAACGCCGTTCCGCCGGAGGGGTGCGACTCCGGCGGCGGCGTGCCGCGCTTACACCCATTTGGCGTTGCGCGTTTTGTAGGTGAGCAGCGGGCGCAGGCGTGCGACGACGCGAATCAGGCCGGCTTCCTTGAGATCGGCGATGACCTGTTCCACGTTTTTGTACGCCAACGGCGCTTCCTCATAGAGCAGATTGCGATTGTCGCAAATCACCCGGCTGCCGAGAGCGGTCTGCACGAGTTGCGCGGCCTTTTGATGCTCGCGCACGCGCAAGCGGCTTTCGCTGCGGCTCCACTTGCGGCCCGCGCCGTGCGGCAACGACCAGGCGGTTGAGGTGAGGTCGCCATCCGGCGCGACGATGTAGCTGTAGGAACCGCGCGAACCGGGAATGACAACGAACTTCGCGTGCGCAGGCGACGCGCCCTTGCGATGGACCCATCTGTCCTGTTCGTGCGAGATCGCGTTGTGCGTGGCGTCCCATACGCAGTCGGCGCTCCACCCGAGTAGTTCCAGGAAACGTTGCGCGATCAATTTCCGATTGGCGCGCGCCCAGCGAACCGCGAGATCGTGGCCGCCGAGATAATGCGTACACGCGGCGGTCTCGTGGCAGAGGCACGCCTCACTTTCGAGGTAGGAGCGCAGGACCGCTTCGCCGAGGCCGCGCGATCCGCTGTGAACCAAAAGGAACACGCGATCGGAAGCGAGCCCACACTGCTTCAGGTCAGCGGGATCGAGCACTTCGTCAATCTGCTGCAACTCGGCGAAGTGGTTTCCCGCGCCGAGCGTGCCCATCGCGTGGTCGAAACCCGTGGAAGGCAAGCGTTCGTTGGTGAGGAAATCGGTGAGGTCACCCTCCCATGGCTCTTCCAAATCGAACGGCAGCTTCGCCCAGCGATCGAGCTTCACCTTGCGCGTGGGAATCTGCGTCTGCCAAAACGACATGCCACAGCCGATATCCGGACCGATGACCTCCGGATGGATTGCGCCGTCGGAGACGAAGACAGCGCCGACGGGATGTCCCTTGCCGGGGTGCAAGTCTGGCAAGCCGACCGCCAATTGTACTCCGTCCAGGCGCGCGGTAGCGTAAAGCTGGCGGACCGCTTCTGATTCGATCCAGCTTTTGGCGGTGGATACCACGCGCACACATGCTTCAGTTGCATTCATAAATTTTCCCGATTCAGACAAATAAAAAACCCTGCTTACTTGCGGTAAGCAGGGTTTCGAAAATATGTTGCCTTTGTTACCCGCTTACCACGCCTTCAATTTTGTTGATACGATTCAGACCGACGACGTACACACTGGGGGCGTCCACACAACCCTTCGGCCACGCCAATGGCGCGGCAGACGGCATCTGATGCCGTCTCTGGGTTGTGATGTTGCGTGTGTTTGTCATTGTATTGTCGTAACCAACATGGTTCTTCCTGTCACAGGAGCTATCCTGTCGCAGGGGTTATACGGGAAACGAACGACTTGTTACAACTTATATCTTTAGGAGAGCTAATTCTTGAATTCTCATATCCGGATGAGAGGAAATGACGGAGGAATGACGGACCAAAGAGTGACGAAGCGCGAGTCGACGCGACCCTCGCTTTACGAGGGCAAGAGCATTTCGTACACTAAGAGGTGTGAGCTCACCTGAATTTCCGCACTTGCGGCTGCGACGGCTGCGCCGGACCCCGGCGTTGCGCGCGTTGGTCGCCGAAACGCGGCTGAGCGTTCAGCAACTGGTGCTGCCGCTCTTTGCGCGGCCCGGTCGCAAGACGCGACTGCCGGTGCGCGCCATGCGGGGAGTAGCGCAGCTCTCACCCGACGAATGCCTGAAGGAGGCGGAACTGGCTTTCAAGCTTGGCGTTCCGGCGGTGCTGTTGTTCGGCATTCCCGAGAAGAAGGACGCCAGGGCTTCCGGCGCGTACGCGGCGAACGGAATCGTCCAGCAAACGGTGCGACTGTTGAAGAAGCACGTGCCTGAGTTGCTCGTGATCACGGATGTGTGCCTGTGCGAGTACATGGAGCACGGTCATTGCGGGATTGTTGAGAGGACGAAGGACGGCGCGCGCATCCTGAACGATCCAACGCTCAAGTTGCTTGCGCAAACCGCGGTGAGTCACGCTGAGGCGGGAGCGGATATTATTGCCCCGAGTGATATGATGGACGGGCGCGTGCGCGCGATTCGGAGCGCGCTGGACAAGAGCGGATTCGACGACCTGGCGATCATGTCCTACGCGGCGAAATTTGCGTCGGCATTTTACGGGCCGTTTCGCGAGGCAGCGGAGTCTGCGCCGCAGTTTGGAGATCGCCGCAGCTATCAAATGGACCCGCCGAATGCGCGCGAAGCGCTGCGCGAAGTGGCGTTGGACATCGCGGAAGGCGCGGACATCGTGATGGTGAAGCCGGCGCTGGCGTACCTGGACATTATCGCCCAGGTGAAGCGGGAGTTTGGTTACCCGACCGCGGCGTACGCCGTGAGCGGCGAATACACGATGATCAAAGCCGCCGCAGCAAAAGGATGGGTGGATGAGCGGGCGGTAACGATGGAATCTCTACTCGCGATGCGTCGGGCGGGCGCGGATATTTTGATTACGTATTCCGCGCGGGACGTGGCGCGGTGGTTGAAGGAAGGCTAACTGACTTTGAACAAGACCCATACTAGAGCGACAAGAAGCAAAATGCCGATAAGCACCGTGATCGTGATGAAGGTCTTGGTCCCTGTGTTATCCTTCTTTTCGAAGCCGCTCTTGCCGAAGTCGAGAGGGGTGCGCGTGCCTTCGAGTTCGTCGAGTTTAACGCCCTGCGGAATGACACGGGTCTGATCGAGCGTGTGCACCTTTTTGCTCGCGGCGGCCGCCGCCGCGGCATCCGAGGTCTCGAAGCGCATTTCGACCATGCCGAGTCTCAGGATTTGGCCGGGTTTGACGACGCCTTCGCTGATTTTTTCGCCGTTGATGAAGGTGCCGTTGGTCGATCCGAGGTCTTTGATGTGAAGTTCGTTGCCCTTGAGCAGCAGTTCAGCGTGATGGCTGGAGACGGAAGCCTCGGGGATCTCGAACATGTTGTCCGAAACGCGACCGACGGTCGTCTTATCGGTTTTGAACTCGAAAGTACGACCTGTCAAACCTTCACTCAGCAGGACCAATCGCGCCATAGGCTGTGTGCGTGATTATGTTGAGCACCCCCTGCAAGTCAAACCCCGAAATCGTTTTCATTGCGGCCTTTGCAACAAGTGCGTTAGGGGTTACAATGGTCACTCGTTGAGGACCATGCCCAGCGTCTACATCAAGACTTACGGATGCCAGATGAATGAGCGCGATTCGGAAGCTGTCGCGGCTCAGCTCGTCGCGAAGGGCTACACGCTGGCGGCGTCGGAGGCGACGGCGGACGTGGTGCTCCTGAACACGTGCAGCGTGCGCGACCAGGCTGAGAAAAAGGCGCTGGGGAAAATGACCGCGCTCGCGGCGGACCTGCGGCGGTCCCGGCCCAATGTGGTGCTCGGGTTCATGGGGTGCATGGCGCAAAGCCGCGGCCAGGAATTGATCGACCGGCTGCCGGACGTGGACCTGGTAATCGGGACGCAGAAATTTCATCGCGCCGCGGATTATCTCGACGACCTGATTGCCGGGCGGCGGGAGAAGGTGGTGGACGTAGCCGAAGAAGCAGGCAGCGAAGCGACGATCCGCGAGCACCTGCTCAACGGCAGCGGTACGAAATCGGTGACGGCGTTCGTCAGCATCATGCAAGGATGCAATCAATACTGCACGTTTTGCATTGTACCGTACACCCGGGGCGAGGAACGGAGCCGGGCGATTCCCGAGATCGTGGCCGAATGCCGGCAGCTTGTGGATGGAGGCGCGAGAGAGATCACGTTGCTGGGGCAGATCGTGACGAGTTACGCGAAGCGCGATCTGCCGGTGAAGGACGGCAAGTCACCATTCGTGCAGCTCATCGAAGCGGTGCATGAGATCGATGGGCTTGAACGGATTCGATTCACTTCGCCGCATCCGAAAGGTTATGGCGATGACCTCGTCGACGCGTATGGGCGCCTGCCGAAGCTGGTTGAGAGCGCGCACATCCCGGTGCAGAGCGGGAGCAACCGCATGCTAAAGGCGATGCACCGTGGCTACACGCGGGAACGGTTTTTGGAGATCGTTCAGAAACTGCGAGCGGCGCGCCCCAATATGGGGATCACGACGGATGTTATTGTGGGGTTTCCGGGCGAGACTGAAGACGACTTTCGGGAGACGCTTTCGCTGGCGCGCGAAGTGGAATTCGATAATGCCTTTATTTTCAAATACTCGACGCGGCGCGACACGCCCGCTGCGGCCATGCCCGATCAATTGCCGCAGGAGGTGCGCGAAGAGCGGCACGCGCGGTTGCTGCAACTCGTGAACGAGTTGGGGGTTCTGAAATACCAGAAGTACGTGGGTAATATGGTGGAGATCCTGGTGGAAGGGCCTAGCAAGAGGAACCTTGCGCGGATGATGGGCCGGACGCGTAGCAATAAGATCGTGGTATTCGATGGGTCCGAACGGCACCGTGGCCAGGTGATGGACGTGCGGGTGACGCGGGCGGGCTCGTTTACACTTTACGGGGACCCGGCCATCGTTAACCTCGACGTCGATCCGTTATGCCGCCAATGAAGTTATCAGTGCTCGCCATTCTACTTGGGTCAATCGCGGCTTTGCCTGCCGTCTATGGTGTGGCGAAGCCGGGGGCGTTTGGCAACGCTGCGCGCCGTTTCCCGCGCTACACGCCCGTGGGTTACGTGTTCATTATCGCTGCGACGCTTTGGTTCCTGACGCTGTTGAAACAGGAATCGATTGCGGATTTCGCGGCGTTCAAGCCTGCGCTTTACACACTGTTTGCTGCCGTGGGATTGGGCGCGTGTTTGTTCGTGAAAGATTATCTACCGGTGCGCGGGTTGGCTGTAATTTACCTGTTGCTGGCGAAGCTGATGGTGGACACGGCGCGATGGGTCGAGACGGACTGGCGGCTTGTGATCACCACGTGGGCTTACGTGCTGGTGATCCTTGGCATGTGGTTCACGATCTCGCCGTGGCGTTTGCGCGACTTGCTCAATTGGTTCACGGCGAACGAGAAACGCACGCGCGTGGTGAGCGGAGTGCGCCTGGCCTTTGGGGTGTTTGTCGTTATCCTGGGGCTTACCGTTTACAAGTCCGCCGAAACCAATGCAGTCGCCCAACCCCCGCCGCCGCCGACGCAGCAGCCGTAAGTGTCGAAGATCTTGGTTATTCGGGGCGGGGCGATCGGCGATTTCATTTTGACGTTCCCGGCGCTGTCGGCTCTGCGGCAGCAATTTCCGAACGCGAAACTGGAGGTGCTTGGTTATCCGCACATCGCGCAACTCGCTGTGGCGGGCGGACTGGCTGATGCTGTTCGTTCCATCGAGGCACGGCCGCTTGCAGGATTCTTTGCGCGAGGCGGAATTCTGGAGCCTGAACTGCAGGAGTACTTCGCGAGCTTCGCGATCATCATTTCGTATCTTTACGATCCGGACGGGATTTTCGAAGCCAACGTCCGACGCTCGTGCAAAGGGCAGTTCATTGCGGGGTCGCATCGCCCCGACGAGTCGAAGAATGAGCATGCAACGGTGGTGTTTCTTGAGCCGCTGAAACGGCTGGCGATTTTTGATGCGAATCCAGTGCCGCGACTGACGCTTTCGGAGGGGCGAGCTCCGTCGAGCCTGCAATCAAACTGCATCGCGATTCATCCCGGCAGCGGGAGCGAGAAAAAGAACTGGGCGCTGGAGAAGTGGATTGAGCTCGCGCGGCAACTCTTGAATTCCAGCGCTGCTCCGCTGCTGATCATCGGAGGCGAAGCCGAATCGGCGAAGATTGCAAAGCTCAAGAGCGCGTTATCTCAGCAGCCCGCCGAGCTCGCGTTCAACCTTCCCTTGCCGACGCTCGCAGGACGAATCGCCTCGTGTTCGCTGTTTATCGGTCATGATTCAGGCATTGCGCATCTGGCTGCGGCCGCAGGGGTCCC
>Ga0137340_1000305_pt1 | contig 11291 bp, 24 predicted proteins | sample EasRivERMLT400_2_FD_102295 | JGI IMG/M metagenome (GOLD analysis project Ga0137340, IMG submission 102295) | Soil microbial communities from meander-bound floodplain in the East River, Colorado, USA - East River MetaG ERMLT400_2 | ecosystem: Environmental > Terrestrial > Soil > Floodplain ...
ATTTTTTCTTCAATCCAGGTAAGTCATAAATAATATTGACAATAATCAATCAGAATGTCAAGGAGATTTTCCATGAAAATGGTCCCACGTGTTGTCGATATCTCACACTATACCACAGTGTCGAATTTTAAAAAAACCGCCAACGCGGGCATCTGGGGCATTATCTGTAAATGCACTCAAGGTATATCCATGGTGGATGGAACCTATCTTGCCAATCGAGATAAGGTCTGGGATGCCGGGATGTTGTGGGGAGCCTATCATTTTGCCACCGGTCATGATCCCAAAAAACAAGTCGATCATTTTTTAGCTCATGCCGCTGTTGATGACCGCACCCTACCTTGTCTGGACTTTGAAAAAAATCCATCCGGAACTAGCATGAATGCCGAACAAATGCTTGAATTTTTAAGTTATGGTGAAAGGAAAATTGGTCGCAAATTCTGTATCTATTCCGGCAATTTTCTCAAAGAACAACTCGACGATTTGAGTGTTGCCGACCAATTATATATTTGTGATCATAAACTATGGTTGGCTCAATATTCTTCGCTCTTTAAATTGCCAACGGGATTTACTAAATATTTTCTATGGCAATATACCGGAGATGGAATGGGTCCAGAGCCTCACACCATTCCTGGTCTAGGTGGAGAAACTGGTGGTCTTGATTTGAACGTCTATGATGGCACCCGAGAACAACTGATTGCTGAATGGACCGTGCAGAAACCTGTTCCGGTAGTCGTGGCCGATAATCCTCCTTCTGAACCAATTGCAAATACCCCTTATTATTGGTGGGAGAATTTATATTAAATGGATAATGACTCACAAGCCAAACTAGCCGAACTATTACAACAATACCCAGACAAGACTGAGTTTCTTAATGCTCTAGTCAAGGCTATGTTTGAAGGACACCCCGGTTTGTTCGTAGAAGTAATGAAGAAACTTTACCCATGATCGTTAAATTCAAGAAATTTATTAAAATAAACAAATATGATGTGATTGTTATTGGAGGGGGAGCGGCTGGAATGGCGGCGGCCGTCAATGCCGCCTCGGAAAAAATGAAAGTAGCCGTCTTAGAAGCAAAACCACAACCCGGAGGAGGAGCCCGAGAAAGTTGGGCGATTGAAAATGTGATAGGATTTCCCAAAGGAGTAACCGGAGTAGAGTTTTATAAAACCATTACAGATCAAGCCGCCAAATTTGATGTTCATATTCAAACAAATTGTGCAGTTAAAAAAATAGAGACAATAGGTAATCATAAATTTATTACCGCAGAAAATGGTGAAAAATTTATGGCTCCAACTGTTATTGTTGCAACCGGACTTGAACCTAAACCATTGCCTGTTATAGAAAAATTTCTGGAAAAATTTATTGATAAGGGGGTTTATTATGGAATGCCTCCAGAAGTTATAAAAACTAAAACCAGTCGTCTTCGAGCAAATGAAGGAAATGTTGCGTTGATTGGAGCGGGAAATAGTTCTGGTCAGGCCGCCTTAAAATTAGCAAGCATTAAAGGCATCACTGTTAATATGGTGGTTAGAGGAGTTTTAGATACAGTTATGAGTCACTATTTGGTTGCACAAATTAGATCACATAAACACATCAAAATTTTTGAAAAAAGCAACATTGTTGATGTAAAAGGCAAGGACGATTGGTGTTCAGCAATCAAACTCGACAATGGAACAGAAATACCAGTCAATGCTGTTTTTAGTTATGCCGGTGCCGTTCCTGAAGCAGCCGAGTGGTTAAAAGCCAGTGGTATTAATCTCGATGAACAAGGATTTGTTAAAACTGGAAAAGAAGTAAACAGTGAACTAAAACTTGAAACATCAGTGCATGGAGTGTTTTGTGCGGGAGATATTAGATCGGGTTCAGATAAACGCATTCAAGTGGCGGCCGGAGAAGGTTCCAGTGCTATTTCAAATATTCATGCCTATATGGGGAATCATCCTGAAATAAAATCTTATTATACACCCAAACAAATACAACTAAAATCCAATCCATGTAAATATGCATGGCAAAAAGCCGCTGATGGTTCTATTTGTGGGGACCGAGCCAGTCTGTCCCCACAAACATCAAAAGATTTTATGCTTTCTCTCCCAGATGATTAACTAGCAGATACGGTTTGGTCTGTTCCTTATTGAAAAATGCCGCCGATAATGTTCCTTCATATACACAAGCGGTATCCAAATTGATGCGATTATCCAAAACATGAGGAAGTCTATAAGCCTTGCTCAAAGGGGTGTGACCATGAACGACATATCGTCCATCTGGAAACATATCCGAAAAAAATTGTTCACGTGTCCAAAGCATGTAATTATAACGTTGATTATCCATGTTAGAAATTGATCGTTTAATTCCGGCATGGACAAAAACTCTCCCCCTCGTATCCACATGATACAAGGGTAGTTTGGCACACCATTCCGAGTGTTGAAATTTTGTTAATTCATCATCTCCATAACTTTGTTGAGTTTGCCGACCCCCATTAGCCATCCACATACTGTGCTCATACAACATCATATCTTCATGATTACCCATTAAACAAATAATTTTTGAATCAGTCATTGGGACTCGTTGCAAATCAATTAGAAATTGCACCACCTTTTTCGAGTCAGGTCCACGATCAATGTAGTCCCCAATAAACACATACTCGACTGGTTCTTCTGGAATATTTTTATAGATGTGTTCGAATAATTGCATCAATTCCTTGTAACAGCCATGAATATCACCCACTGCGATTGTCGTCGTCATATATTGCCTTTAAAATTGCTTGAGTTACCGCATAAACACCACGACTATCCTTCCATAGAGACGGATTGCCGGAAAGATTGTCTTGTTCCTTAAACTCTTTTTCTGCCTCATGGTATATATTCATTAAATCAGAAAAAGTAAGACCCGGAGCCATATATTTACATGATAATTGAGTGGTGTATCCCCCACTTGTAAAATCAACGACATGATCACCAAAATCCGGTATCATCTTTTCATTCTTTTGCGTTTATTCATGGCTCGGCGCTTCTTACTTCCCAACTTGCGCCGACCATGGCGCGGTCTATTTTTGTGCGGCCAAGGCATTCTTTTGTTCCATTATTTGTTTTAATTTACGAAACGATTCCTCAGTCATAGCCTGTATATAGGCATCCACATACTTAAATGCCAGTTCTTTATAATATTGCCGATAATACATGTCTAACATTTGTCGCAAAGTTGGTTCACCTTTTCCCTGTCCAAGGATGGGAGAAAAATCAAAAAAATCATTATTTGGATTTGATGACATTTTACTTACCTCATATAATTATTTTGGTTGATATTCTGCATCCAATTCAACTAATCTTTTAATCAAAGATTTAACATTGGACCTTTCATTACTTGTCCCCGACGCTGACATTTCTAATTCTTTAGCGGTTTTTGTAATCAAAATGAGTATTTCCCATTCATTCAAATGCATTACTGTTGTTCTCCTTATATCCCTATTATTATGTTCTTTAATTTTTAAATCATAATCATATCCATACAGGAAGAATTTCAACCTTGACAGTTCTGCTTGTATCACATTATTGGGAACAGCATTCTGAGGTTGCAATTGACGAGACAATTCATCGGCATGATGTTTCATAAACTCATAAATTTCGACTTGAGATAAAGTAATGCTCATTTCCACTTTCTCATTCGGGATTTAATTCGAGTTGTAATTTCCAATTCCGACATTGTGTTCTCGATACCTGTCAATTCTCGAAAGAATAAAATATTTAGTTTGGGATCGTAAACCGTTAAAATCACTTCTTGTTTTCGATTTGCGTGTAGTGATATTGTCATAGTCTACGATCCCAATTCTTTATTATCTTTACGATGACGCCAACGCCAATATAAAGAACTAACACCATCTCGAATTGCCTCTGCTAAGTCACAGAGCAACAATACCGGGATGAATGGCCAAAATATCGGAAACAACAAACACATGGCATATATTTTACCTTTTTCCGATAATGGACCACCACGAGGAGTCATCACACAACCGCCTCCGCTTTCCAAGTGTCAAAACGAGCCTTACGAGCACTCACATCATTATCCTCACCATATCGCATAACCATGGATTCAATACGATCCCAAGGAGGTTTGGTGTAAGCGGTTTTTTCAACATCCTTGTAGGCATGACCCTGAAGAAATCCATAAGCCAGATTGGTGGCACGAGCCTCCTTGCGCACATCCAATACCCGATGGGTGTGCAAACCCAGGTATACTTTCTCATTATAATCAAGGTTCTGTTGAGCATATTGGGTTTTGTTGGCTTGTCGCTGCAACCATTCCAATTTCATTTCATGATAAGCAACTTTTGAATGAAAATCATGAACATGAGGATTATATTTCACATTCTGCAATCGAAAAATTTCCTTCTTATGAAACTCAATTGCGGAATGAGTATCAAGCAGTTCACGTGCTCGACCGGCCGAGATCTTACGTTTATTTTCATATTGTCGAATGATTCTGGCTTCGGCTTGTAGGGATAGCAATTTGATTTTTAGATATTCTTTCATGGGATAATTCTCCTGTTTTCGAAAAATGGGATAGCTCATAATAATTCAGAGAGAATTATAAGGCGGGCCACGTGCAAATAATATAAATCTAGCCGTGAACTTTTATAAACATTTTTTCCTCATATCTGGTGCGATGTATGGGAATCGAACCCATCAATCTTCGGTTTAGAAGCCAAGCCCAACGCCTTGCTGGATACATCGCTTCAAGATTATTTATCATCCAAAAAATAAATATATTAGTATGATTGCTACTCCAATCCAAATTAAAGAAACTGGTCCCCAAACGAATAACGACCCGATAATGATCATCAGGATAGCAAAAAACAATACACAACCAATTCCGTTATCGTTATCATCGTTAGCTTTAGACATGATGATAATCATATAGGATAAATATCAGTACATGTCAATTTATAAAAAATGAGGACAAATGAATGCTTACAGTCATTGCGGGTCTTATTGGATTGGCCGGTTCCTTTCTTCCGGCTCTATTAAATTATTTAACGGCTGGAGCGAATAATGCCTACCAACTCGAACTTATCAAACTCCAAATTCAAGCGGCTGCGTCGGGTACACAGCTACAGATTGATCTTGCTCAGACTAAGGCGGATATTGAACTCCAACAATCTCTTTACAGTTATGATAACGGTCCTGCTGGTCCTTTCATGGATGCGGTTAGAGCTTCTGTCCGACCTGTCATTACTTACGCTATTTTCACGCTCTGGGTCTTAGTAGAATTTGTGGGATTTTTCTGGGCCATTCATCAAGGGAAAACTATCACCGAAATCATTCCGATCATTTGGGATAATAACACGGCGGCAATTTTCATGACCGTTATCGGGTTCTGGTTTGGCACCAGACTGCTCGATAAGTATGCGGTGTTCCCCCCAATCAATCAGCCCAAGGTATCGGCAACCAGAAAAGTGGGAGGCATGGAAATCAGAAGTGCGTCTTTTCAAGCCAACACCGAAACGGGCACCGTTGATGATGCCCGTTTCTAGACGCTAAGGCCAAGCACTTTAATTAAGCGTCTTCTTCTTCAGGAGGTTCGCCTACACCATCATCGTCATCAGCATCATCGTCATCTGGTTCTTCGTAACCAGCATCATCGTCATCTGGTTCACGAACTTCGGCAGGATCACGAGGCGGTTCTTCGTCGGCTTGCGCTTGGATAAACTCAGCAAAACTCAGCAATTTATTCATGGATTTCCTCCTTTACGGGCATGGTAGCGTGTTATTTATCTTATTCTTTTGGTTTGTCAAGCACATTTGAGACCAAAATTTCCATTCCATTGTATTCTTTTGGCCCCCATTGGACGGATGTTCCCGGCACATCAACGATTTGACGACTGATATACGGAATGTCCCGGCCACGTTTGTCGCCCCCGAATCGCACCCAGGAGCCCTGCAAAGTTGGGTTAACTCCTCGACGAGCATTAGCAAATTCAACGGGTGATAATGTGCCACGCTCAAAAATACATCCGGCCACATCCAATTTGGCAAACTCTTGAATATCAAATGCATTTGGATTTTTTAAAATTGGCTTCAACCCAAGTCCAATTGCCTTCGTATATGTTTCCATAACCACTGCACGATCACGTTCAAGAGCATGGTCAGCATTATCAAACTCCATATAACCCACACCAGATTTGACGGCTCGATTCATCTGGTCTCCCAGCCAGTTGTCCCAGCCCGGAGAACGAATTTTCAGAAACGATTCTTTATTTGTATCGAATGCCCGATCCACCCATTTACGATTGGCTCCCAGGTAACGGTCCTGGTCTTCCCCAATAAATTCATCCTGCCAATTAAAGTTCCCATACCAGGACACGTTGGCCCAGTCACTATACTCATAAAGATATTCACACGACCAATTTTTTAAATCGGTAACCCAAAGGTCTGGTTGCATTTTCCTTATGGTCCCTTACATCCACAATCACTTCCTTGTTGACATTTACATTCCTTAGAATCTTTTGACACAACCTTGAAATCAAATTTGTCCAAAACCTTGACATAATTTTCCGCAAATGACCAAGAACAATACTCACATTGACCGAGTTGATTTTCAAAACATTTATTAATTGAGTTGATACAGAAAAATTTTGTCATCTTAATGTTTCAAACTGTCCTTTCAGAATTTGTCCGTAGGTTGTTTGTTTTCCAGTGAGGTGATCCTTGACAGTTCCTTCTTGGAGGCGATATGTTCTTCGCTTATCTCCCCGCATTCCGGACCCAACTTGTGATTCCACAAGATTTGAAATTCTTCGATCATTATCTGATAATTTCGCACTTGTAACTGCATCTCGTAAAGCACCCATAGCGGAACGCAAAGAACTTGTCCTATCTCGGCTCTGGCTAGTTCTAACAAGTCCTGTAAGTCGGTGAGTCGCTCGACAACAGTTTTGAGTCTTATTTCGATTCTGGCCACCCGCTCCTGATCCGGAATACCACTCAACATCTACATCACTTTCTTTGAAATAGGTTTGATTAAGTTGTTCCACATGGCACGATACTGTGACAGTGCTTGTATGAACTCGCCCACGTCTTTCGGTTGGTGGTATCCTTTGAAATCGATGACCTCCAACTTCCGATAATAAATCGGGGGCATCACATACTGTAAATCGTATGGAAAAATACCCAATGGATGCTGGTACATTTTCTCTCCGGTGCTTTCAACCACATCTAATGAAATAATACTCATAACACCCGGCTAGTTCCCCAACCAATAACTTGGCATCATCTCCACCCTCGGCGGCTCTTATTTCAAAAATGTAATTTACCATGTCTATATCCTTCCATTATACGTAATCGTCAGCCCCCCATCCAACATGCGTAGGCTCAACTGGCCCACATTTGCTACACTCAATTTTTCCAAAATCACAAATATCATCAAATCTCTGACGCCATTTGTAAGTTTCTGGAAATCGCATAAATCGAGCACATTGAGGACATAACCGCTCAAACACCGGTCCAGTCTTGCCATAAGCAATTAATGGTGCTTCACTCATTCCATCAACTTTCTTTTTTCACTACATGATTACGATGTATGCGAGCCCCCACGTAATTATTATAATATAAAGCATGATTAAACAGGACGTGTCGCACCATTTGCTCCCATAATTCATAATATGTGGCCTCGGTGTTTGTCAAGCATAGTCGCAGGATTTCTCGTTTAAAGTTATCCTTGCCGTATTTCACAATATCCTTTGCTAAAGATTCGGACGATCCATAATAATCTTCCCAGTCAGATTCTCGGACGAAGGTCTTACGGCGGTTGCTGTCCTTTATTTTTTTGCGGCGCGTGAATTGAAGTTTTTTCTTTCCAATGTACTGCTTGCCATTCACCAAGCACGTTATTGTATATACAAAAGATTTATAACCATTTATTTCTTCAGGAGTGATTTCAGAACCATTGTAAAGCCACATGCGGAATACCTCCGCATATATTTATTCCCTTTTACATTGGGAAACAGGCTCAACAAGTTCGAAACGCTCCCCACGATAGTTTGCTTCATATCCAAGGTCATTAATGATGGTTGGCTCATATCCTCCTCCCATCACGGCATATAAACGATTTAAAGAAAGGACACCATTCGGCATCACACATCGAATAATATCACCTCGATAAAACATATTTTATCTTTAAATCTTTCTTACACTTTGCCGCTGATCGCTTTGCTACTGCTCTTTTCACTGCTCGGAACATCATTATCCATTCATGAACAGTATGCACATGGACATTTCGCATCTTATTCATCTTCTGCATCCGTCTCCGAATTGATCATATCCTTAAACACACTGTCATAGATTTCATCTTCTCCCAGGGCAAATTCCAGCACCATTTCATCATCAAACACCGTGATTAGTTCGGTGTAAATATCCTGTCGGACAATTTCCTCGGGGACGTTACGATGCACAATATTTACTACGTCCAATAAAATTCTTTGTTGCTCAGATACTGTCGTCATTGTTTAAACTTTCTTCTTCAAAATATTCGGTTTCATCAATAAATTTGACACATCGAAGATTTTCAATATCCAAATTGACCAAATCTAGTTCTCTTTTCACTTCTTGTAATATCTCATAAGGAGTGGGGGCGTCATCCCAAAATTCATCATTCCCTTCTAATAACTCAAACTGGATTGTCCACTTTTTCATCTGGATATATTCCTTCATCTAATACAAGTAAAAAACTAAACGGCAAGACCCGCAAATAGGCAAACCAAAACTCTCCGATCCTGTCATACTCGCTTATATATCTAAAATTCCATGTGAATGGATTGAAGTCGATGGATATCTTGAAATTAGACCAACGCAAATATTTAAAAAACATCACCATTTTCTTTAATCTTTTGATCCTCATAGGGAGCGGTTCGACGCCGATACAATTCCTTAGCCATGTGTCCCAACACTCCCTCAACCTCACAATAACGTTGATAATTGGGCTGTGGTCCCAAATATTGTTGAACAATACATGTCAACAAATAATTCAAATGACCACATGGAGTGTTCGTATTAATACCTGATTCTGCAAGACATTCTTCATAATGATATCGAAGTTCGTCTTTGATGTACGGCATCATACATATTCCCAAACAATGGTTCGTCTATTCTTATTATAAACAAAACGACCTAACGCCGCATCCTTCTTTTCTGGATATGGTTTATAATAAATTTTTCCATATTTCTTTTCCATCCAAGGCTTATTTTCTTCAAAAAAACTTTGAACTTTACATACCCCATAACAATATTCACGAGGAAGTTTGATAGCATCAAAAGGATATGTCTGAAACATCACATAAGATTCTAATTTAAGTTCTGGCTCTTGTGGCGGTTCAGTAGGAGGCATTCCATATGCCAGGGGGGTGACACCAAGTCCAAGCACCATATTGCGACGATTTACCATGACACACCTCGCTTATTTTTTTCAACAATATAACGGACTATAATACATGTCAAGATTAAATAACACACCCTTCGGACACTCGACCCCCGTCTCCGGCTCCAGCCATACAACCCAATTCTTGACTGCCCACCGTATGATCTTCTTTTTCATACTCGGAAAGTTTGGACCAATCAACTTTAGTGGGCATTTTTTCCATCCATTTTTTATATTCTTCTTCGGAAATGGCTTGGAATGGGGCTTGCACATAAGAATGATCCGAGAACGGCAAAAAAGAAATACCTGATAAAAACTCAAAATTATCAAACACCCAGGAACCGACGCGCATCCATTCTTCTTCTTGCACTGATACCGTCATTGATGGTTTGTGTTCAGTCCAATATTTTTGATAAACCAACCACAATTCTAATTGTTTAATGGCATCAAAATCTTTACGGAAAATGGCGTGCTTGGGGCTCTTGATTGGAAAATAAAATACAATATTATCAGCCGCCATTTGATCTATTTCATGATAAAATCCTTGCTCGATCATCATCTGAGCCATCGGGTCTTTCTTGTCGGAACGCACCGTGCGAATATAATAAGGAGAATGTCGAGTATGAATTCCCGATGCTGAATCAGCCAGACACGAAACGGTTCCGGATGGCTTCACCGCCGTTGTTGCTACAGAAGGAGGAATACCTATAGTCTTGGCAAAATCAAAATTAGTCAATATTGCAACTTTACGCATTTCAGTAAGAGCATCTTTTAATTTGTCATGATTTAACTGTCCTGACGTTAATCGATTATCCATGATGCCAGTCAGGGATACTCCCAACAATCTTTCCTCCTCGGTATTATCTTTCCATTTTTTGGAAAGAAATCTAAATTCTGTCAAAGTCGATTGAAACGTTCCTAATATGGCTGCAATCCGAACCTTATGTTTCAAATCATCAAGAGTGTCTGATGCTCGAACAATAACTTCAGTCAAATTACAAAATTGTTTATCTCGCAAAATGATTTCCGAGCAAGGATTTGTTCCCCATTCATAATCAGGATCACGATAACGAATGTCCTGATAATTTTCCCATCCTTCGAAATGTTGTTTACGAAACGCATTACTTCGTTCAATCACATTCTTGGCGGCATAACGAGAAAAAATACCACGCTCCCCACTCTTAGAATCATACAAAGATTTCCATTCCGCCATAAACTTATCCATGGTCGGATGCTTCTCGGTATAGACCGCACTATTATTTGAAATTCTTCGATATGGAGTCAGACTCCACCACTGCCCCATCTTGGCAGTTCGCATTCGGTCATCCGATAGATTGGATAAAGAAATCAAGGCTGATCGTCGCACTCCCCCCACCACCACACACTCCCCGACCATGCAAACAATATCATGACAATCCAGAGAAGATAGTCTTTGCCCCTTGTTATTTTGAAATATCTGCACAATAAATTTAAATAATCTATCCAAAGGCTCTGGACCAGAACTGCGTCCTCCAAATGTTTTTAAAATTGCCCCAGCCGGTCGCAACTTTGACAAATCCCATTTTGGAATATTGCCGGTATAAAGCAATGAAATCAATTCATTAAGGGACTTGGCCCAACCCAACTTGGAATCATTGACAATAATTGTGGTGTCAGACGGATACAATTCATCAGGTATTTCAGCCAATTTATTGATGTATTGTCTCTCAACCGAGAACCCCACTCCAGTTCCACACATCAAAATAAACAAAACCTCGGCAAAAGTCTTGGGATTATCAATGGCGATGAATGAACAATTATAACCGGCAATATTGTCCCGCTCCAAGGCCGATCCGGCCGTCATCAGGCATCGCATCGATGGAACAACTTCAAGATTAAGAATTGCC
>Ga0137340_1000306_pt1 | contig 11290 bp, 9 predicted proteins | sample EasRivERMLT400_2_FD_102295 | JGI IMG/M metagenome (GOLD analysis project Ga0137340, IMG submission 102295) | Soil microbial communities from meander-bound floodplain in the East River, Colorado, USA - East River MetaG ERMLT400_2 | ecosystem: Environmental > Terrestrial > Soil > Floodplain ...
CGACCAGGGCTTCCGCGAAGCTCAAATAGGTGTGCATGGGAATTGGAGGTCCGTTCGGTTCGGCACTGTAGATTTTGCGGCCATTCTGCTCGCGCGAATAGAACGGCTGCCCGGATTTGTACCGACGGCCAAACGTAGAAGCGACATTCTCCGCGAGGACGCGCGAGCGCAGGCCAGCGAGCTTTGCCCGGTCATTCATGGTTTTCCTTGTCGGGTCCGGATTCTCATGATCCACGAAACCGCCTTTGGCCATGTCGCGCGATTGCATCTGCGCTGCGGCGCGCGCCCTCTCGTCGTATTTCAATGCGGGCAATCTCTGCTGCTGGCGCCGGCGATTGGTCTCGTGGAACACCGCGGCGTCGAGCAGATCATCATTCACAGCATCGGGGTCAATCACCTGGCGCGCCTGCGGAAGTTTGGCAAATGACGCCGAGTCATACTGGGTAAACAGATCCGCCGCGTTGCGTGTTCCGCCCTTACGAGGTTTGGAAATGATTTGGTCGGCGGCGAAGGCCTGCAATGCAGCAAGCAAACTCAGCCAAAGTGCAACTCTCTTGAGCGGTTCCATCCCGCGGGAAGTTCGTTGCCGGCGCGAACTCCGTCAACACAGGTCTGTGCCTGCCACACTCCACTCCACCACCACGTTTTTCCTCGCTTCCCCGCCCGGTCGAATGGTATCACCGCACTGCACCCGAGCGCCTTATGTCAACAACCCACGAAACGGGGTCGCACGACCCTCAAGCGATCAGCAAATGGTTTGTTACCACACACTGGAGCCAGGTGTTGCTGGCAGCCGACCGCCATTCGCCGGATTCCGCACAGGCGCTGGAGAAGCTCTGTCGGGCTTACTGGTCTCCCCTTTATTGTTACCTCCGCCGCGATGGCCGGAGCTCGCACGAGGCCGAAGATCTCACACAAGCGTTCTTTGCGCGGCTCCTGGCGCGTAACAGTTTCGCCGCGGCCGCTTCTGAGCGGGGACGTTTTCGCAACTTCCTGTTGAGTGCGCTCAAGAATTTTGTCATCAACGAATGGCGCTCACAGCACGCCAAAAAGCGGGGCGGCCATTTGCAAATCCTATCGCTCGACGCCGAAACCACCGAAGGATACTACGTCGCCGAACCCGGAGACCACCTCACGCCCGAGGTCGTCTTCGACAAACAGTGGGCGCTGACCGTGATCGAAAGAGTCATGGACCGATTGCGAACCGAGCACGCAACAAACGGAAAAAGTGATCTGTTTGAAGATCTTAAAAACTTTCTCGCCGCAAAGAAGGGAACGCCGCACGCCGACCTGGCAATAAAACATGGGATCACCGCCAGCGCGATCGGCGTGACCATTCACCGCCTGCGTCAACGATATGCGCAGCTATTGCGGGAGGAAATCGCCGCGACCGTAAACGACCCCTCGGAAATTGATGACGAGATTCGGTGTCTGATTGCGGCCCTTGGCGATTAAAAGTGGGAAGCGCGAAAGATTTGCAGGGTTTTCCTGTAGATAAATACGATGCCTCAAAAATGTTCCGGTTGCGGCGCTGAGCTTCCAGCAGGCTCGAAGCTTGGAGCCTGTGGCAAGTGTTTGATGTCACTGGGGTTGGATGGGGGCGGGGGCAACACGTCTGTGTCCGAATCGCTCGATGCTCAAGCCAGCGAAGGATACTACGTCGCCGAACCGGGAGACCATCTCAAGCCCGAGGTTCTCTTCGACAAACAATGGGCGCTGACCCTCATTGAAAGAGTCATGGACCGGTTGCGAGCCGAATACGCAACAATTGGAAAGGCCGCCCTGTTTGAAGATCTTAAAACCTTCCTCGCCGCAAAGAAAGCGACGCCACACGCGGACCTGGCCACAAAGCACAGGATCACCGCGAGCGCGATCGGCGTAGCGATTCACCGTCTGCGCCAGCAATATGCGGCGCTATTGCGGGAGGAAATCGCCGCGACCGTAAACGACCCCTCGGAGATTGATGACGAGATCCGCTATTTGATTGCGGCCCTTGGCGATTAAAAGTGGGAAGGCAGTAAGATTTGTGGGATTTCCCTGTAGCTAAATACGATGCCTCAAAAATGTTCCGGTTGCGGCGCTGAGATTCCCGAAGGCTCGAAGTTAGGAGCCTGTCCGAAGTGCCTGCTGTCCGTTGGCCTCGATGCGGGCGCGCAGGTGGCTAGTGGGCCAGAACCTGAGGTCGGTGATCGCATTGGACCTTACAAACTTCTCGAAAAACTCGGCGAAGGCGGATGCGGCCTGGTTTACATGGCCGAACAGCAGGAACCCATTCGCCGCCGCGTGGCGCTCAAACTCATCAAACCCGGCATGGATTCCAGGGAGGTGATTGCTCGATTTGAGGTGGAGGGCCAGGCGCTGGCGCTGATGGACCATCCGAACATCGCCAGGATTTTCGACGCGAACACCACGGAAAGCGGGCGACCTTACTTCGTCATGGAACTCGTGCGCGGCATTCGCGTCACCGATTATTGCGACCGCCATAATCTTTCCACCCGCGAACGCCTGGACTTGTTCGTCCTGATCAGCCATGCCGTCCAGCATGCTCATCAGAAAGGCATTATTCACCGGGATCTCAAACCCTCCAACATCCTGGTGACCGTCAACGACGGTGTGCCGGTTCCGAAGATCATCGACTTCGGCATCGCCAAGGCCACGCAGCAAGCCTTAACCGACAAGACCCTCTTCACCCGCTTCAACCAACTCCTTGGCACGCCCGCTTACATGAGCCCTGAGCAAGCGGAATTGACGAGCCTGGACATCGACACCCGCACCGATATCTACAGCCTGGGCGTCCTCCTCTACGAACTGCTCACCGGTCGCACACCCTTCGACTCCAAAGAACTGCTCAAGGCCGGACTTGAACAAATGCTCCGGATCATACGTGAAAGGGAACCCACGCGGCCCTCCGCAAGTCTCAGCACGTTGACGGCGGAGGAACTCACCACCATCGCTAGCAGACGCCAGATCGCTGGAACTGCGCTTCTCCGACTCTTTCGCGGCGACCTGGATTGGATCGTGATGAAATGCCTGGAGAAAGATCGCACGCGCCGTTACGAAACTTCCAATGCTCTGGCGGCGGATATCCAGAGGCACTTGGAAAACGAGCCCGTTTTGGCCGGCCGACCGAGTAACCTCTACCGACTTCAGAAAACGGTACGTCGGCACAGGCTGGCCTTTGCCGCCGCCGCAGCCGTCCTTGTCTCGCTGCTCCTTGGCCTCGGAACCACCACCGTCATGTTCCTCAAAGAACAGGCAGCGCGACACAGTGCGAATGCCGCCCGCGCTGAGGTGGTTCGCCAGAACGCTGAACTGGAACTCATGAAGTCCGAAGTGGAGCGCAAGAACGCCGAGTTCCGAGCGATGCTCGCCGAGGCCGCTCGTTCCGATCGATTCGTGGCCGAGGATAAACTCCGCCTGGGACAAGAACAATTCGCTTTCGCTCACCTTGCTCGTGCTTGCGAGTACGACCCGTCGTCCGCGCTCGCTGCAGAAATGGCTATTGCCGCTGTGGCGAGTTGGAACCACGAGCGGCCGATCTCAATTCTTGCGGGACATACGAACGGGGTGAAAAGCGCGCGATTCAGCCCAGACGGGACACGCATCGTCACAGCGTCGGACGACAACACAGCGTGTATGTGGGATGTGGCCACGGGCCGGATGCTGGCGACGCTCTCCGGACACACTGGAAAGGTGTCGAGCGTAGAATTTAGCCCGGATGGAACGCGCATCGTGACCGGGTCATACGACAAAACCGCGCGCCTGTGGGATTCCGCCACCGGTGCGACGCTGGCGACGCTCGCTGGACATACGAATCTTGTGACGAGTGCGCAGTTCAACCCGGACGGCACGCGTATCGTTACGGTGTCTTCCGACAAGACCGTGCGTGTGTGGGATACGCGCTCGGGCAACGCGCTGGCGACCCTCTCCGGATATACGAACATGTGTATAACCTCACAATTCTCTCCCGATGGGACAACCATTGTCACGGCAGGCGACGGGATCGCGTTCGTGTGGGATGTCGTTACGGGTGAGACGCTGGCCACGCTCGCTGGACATACGCGCAGTCTGAGGGGGGCATGGTTTAGCCCCGACGGCACGCGTATCGTTACGGCGTCGGTTGATAAGACGGCGCGTGTGTGGGACGCGCAGTCGGGAAATATGCTGCTGAAGCTCGTCGGTCATGAGGGACCTCAATGGGGGGTGGAACACGCCCAGTTCAGCCCGGATGGGACCCGCATTGTGACGGCGGGAAGGGACGACAAGACTGCTCGTGTTTGGGAGGCGAGCACGGGAAAATTGTTAAAAACACTTATCGGACATAAGGGTGAAGTCAGTCGCGTGCAGTTCAACCCGGACGGCGACCGCATTGTGAGCATGTCTTGGAGCCCATCGGACAGCACCGCTCGTGTGTGGGATGCGTCCACGGGCAAGGCGCTCGCGACGTTGGCCGGCCATCAGGCAGGTGTGTGGAGCGCACAGTTCAGCCCGGACGGGGAGCATCTTGTTACCGCGTCGGACGACAAGACCGTAAGAATCTGGCAAGCAGCCACCCTCCGGATGACTCTGGCCAAACCCTTTGGGCGGCCAGCATTCAGCCCGGACGGCAAGCGTGTTGCCACGATGTCGAATGACAAGGCGGTACGCGTGTGGGACTTAGCCACTGGTAAGGCGCTGGCAACGCTGGCTGAACAGAATGAAAAAGTGTCGAGCGCACAATTCAACCCGAATGGCACGCGGATCATCACAAGGTCTCGCGAAGGGCCTGCGCGCTTATGGGATGCCGCTACAGGGACAACGCTAAGGACTCTCGGCGGATCCACCGATGTGGTGCATATCGCAGAATTCAGCCCGGACGGAACGCGCATCGTTACAGCGTCGGGCACGGAGCTCGCACATTTGTGGGAACCCTCGACGGGTGGGATGCTGGCGACGCTGGCCGGACATATGGGAGCAGTGCGGTTCGTGCAGTTTAGCCCGGATAGCAAGCGCATCGTGACGGCGGGAAGGGACGACAAGACTGCGCGTGTTTGGGAGGCAGAGACAGGAAAACTGCTGAGAACGCTCGCTAACAAGGGTGAAGTCAGTAGCGCGCAGTTCAGCCCGGACGGGACCCGAATCTTCACGACGGCAGCCAACGAGCCTGTACAAGTGTGGGATACAACCGCAGGAAACTCGCTGGCGACCCTCGGCGATAGGGCATGGATGACAAGGGCGCAGTTCAGCCCGGACGGAACACGCATGTTGACGGTGTCGAGCGAGAGGGGAGCATCTGTCTCGAACTCCACGGGCCGGATAGTTCGGTGGCAAACTGCTTCGGGCCAGATACGGCTGTGGGACCTTGCCACTGGCCAGTTGCCGGTGACCCTCATCGAAAACACAGGGCGTTTTGGGGCGAGCGCAGAGTTTGGCTTGGATGGGACACGAATCATCACGACAATGGCTAACGAGCCGCCGCGCTTGTGGCACGCGACTACGGGTAAGGCGCTCGCCACGCTCGGACACCGCAGTGGTGCCGTTACGAGTGCAACGTTCAGTCCGGATGGGAGGCGCATCATTACGGCCCCGGGGATCGTTAGGAACCCGGGTGGAGCGATCGCAGAGTTGTGGGATAGTGCCACTGGCGAAGCGCTGGCGAAACTCACCGGCCACACCGGCGTAATCGGGAGCGCCCTGTTCAGCTCAGACGGGACCCGCATCGTGACATCGTCGGACGATGGGACCGTGCGCGTCTGGGATTCCACCACGGGCGAGCAGTCGGCGATACTCACCGTGAATGAGGCGGTGGCCCAGGCAGATAAGGATCTGGCGACACTCGGCGGTTATGACGCTCGCCTAAGGAGTGCGCAGTTCAGCCCGGACGGCGCGCGCGTTTTTATAACATCGGGCAACGGCGCCGTGTTGGTGTGGGACGTAATGCCGAAGGATGCCGGGCCGCCGCCGGAATGGTTTCGGGATTTTCTCCGCTACATGGCACAGGCGCGGCTGAACTCAGACGGTGAGTTGGAAACGCTCAAAACTGCGGACTGGCTCGCGCTGCAGGAGCGGTTGTGCGGTGTTTTGCGCGCGAGCCCAAATGCCGACACGCCTTACCTCCACGTTCTCCGCAAATACGTGCGCGAATAGCGCGTCGTCGTAGCGGATGCAAACGGCGACCGGCGTCTGAAATTCTTTCCAAAAACTCCTTCCAATTTCCTGTGACGCTTTCTGGTTCTGCTTTGGAAAGATAAAAAGTTTCACCGGAATCTTCACCTAACGAGCGGTTGTGGAGCGATGAAAGAGCATTCGGGAGCACTGAGCGAGCGACCGGATCCATGTCGTGTTTGGCAGAGACGTGAGCGATTGGTGGACCATCACGCCGGCGCCGACTAATGCGACGGTCGCCTGGACTGGGAGGAACCAGTCGGCGACGGCGTATGGCCGAACCCTGCGTCTGTTCAAGATGACCTGGGAAAACCCGGAACCCGAACGTGAAATTCGAGCATTGGACTTTCGTTCCGAAGGCGCGGAGTCCGCACCGTTCCTGATCGCCATCACAGCGGAGTAACCGAGAGATGAGCCTCCTTACGTCGGCTGCTACAAAGACGCGCGAAGAAACGTTGGTCAACTTAATCAGTTGATAAAATCTTCTCGACGCCATTAGAGTCCGGCCCAAGCGCTTATGAGCATCATTGCCGGAATCATCGTGGGGTTCGTCGCCTGGTTTATTCTTCGTTATGTCCTCGCCGGGATTTACACGGTGAACCAGGACCAGCGCGCCGTGAAGACGATCTTTGGGCGCGCCGAACGCGTTGGCGACGCGACGACACTGGACGACCCGATTTCAGAACATCTCAAGCCTGAGGAGCGCGAGCGCTACGAGTTTCCGCAAGTGCGAGTGATTCCTCCCGGCGGCCCTTATTTCAAATGGCCGTGGGAGAAAATCTACAAGGTCCACGTGTCGACGCAAACGGCGAACATGGCGCACGACCCCGAGACGCCGACGGCCAACCAGGGCGGCACGGTGTTGGAGGCGGTGACCAAGGACCAGTTGAACACCGGCTTGAGCGGTCAGATCCGCTATCGCGTGTCGGAAAAAAACTTATACGCGTACTTGTTCGGCGTGAAGCGGCCCATCGTCCACGTGATGGGTTACTTCACTTCGATTCTCCGGGAGCGCATCGCGAACTTCGAAGCACCACCGCCGCCACCCAAGCCTGAAGGCGCGTTGCCCACGCCGGAGATTGCGACGGCGGCGATTGGCGTATCGATCAATGATTTGCGCAAGAACTTGCGGGACATCAACGAGCACATGGATCGCGAGTGCAAGTCGGCCGAGGCACGGTATGGCATCGTGCTGGACGCGTCACTGATCACGGGGATCGATCCGCCCGCGGAAGTTGAGTCGGCGCTGGCGGCGATTAATACCGCTTACAACCAGATTTCGTCGGACATCAGTCTGGCGCACGCGGGAGCGGATCAAAAGTTAGTGCAGTCCCGCCGCGCGGTGGAGATCGAGACGCTCAAGGCACACGCGGAAGTCGAGCCCTTGCGCGCCATGGCCGAGCAATTGCGGTTGTTAAGACAGAGTGGACCGGAGGCGATGGCCGCGTATGTGCGGAACGTGCGCCTGAAACTGTTCAGCGAAGCGCGGCGCGTCATCGTGGAGGTGCCCCGTGATTGAGTTTCTTTTCACCGCCGGTGCGACGTTCATCGGGTTATTCATCCTCGTGCCGCTGCTCCTTGGGATTCTGCGCATGTTTGGGTTTTACACCATCATCCAGGAGCGCCAGTGCAAGGTATACATGTTGTTCGGCAAAGTGGTCCTGCTGCTGAGCGAGCCGGGCCTGCATTTCCTCTGGTTTAAGCTGGGCTGGCGCGCGCCGCTGGTGCACTGGATCGGCCGGGGCTACACGCTCGATCTGCGTGTGGACCAAACATACCAACGCAGTCAGGCCGTAAATTCCGAGGAAGGCGCGCCGATGGGCATCGGCATTTGGTATGAAATGTTCATCAGCGATCCCGTCGCCTATCTCTTCAAGAACGCCGATCCGCGCGGATCGCTCGCCGCGAACGTAAGCAACGCGACGGTGCGTTGCCTGAGCAATATGAGATTGGCAGACATGATGGAGAACCGTCACGCCATGAGCCAGACGGTACGGGCGGAGGTATCGCCTAAATCGCACGAGTGGGGCTACAAGCTGGGCTCGATTTATATCCGCAAGGTACACTTTCGGGACCATGGAATGATCAAGCAAATTGAGGAGAAAGTGGTGAATCGGTTGCGCCAGGTGACGTCCGCCATCAAGCAGGAAGGCGTGAATCAGGTGCGCATTATTACGAGCACTGCGGAGCGGCAGGCGGCGGTGGAATTTGCGAAAGCGGAAGCCATGCGGCCAAGGATCGTTGGCGCCGCGCTGCAGGAAATTGCGCGCGAACCTGAAATTGCCAAGGGGATGTTTGACTTGCTGGAGACGCAGAAGATTGTCGATGGCGAGGCGGACATTACGCTCGTGCCCGAGGGAAGTGAACTGCTCAAGGAACTTTTGGCTGCCCCGGAGCACGGCGGGCGCAAGGCGATAGAGGTCAAAAAGTAGCGGGCTTACTTCGGAGCTGGCGCCTTCTCCTTGTGCCAGGCTGTCGCTTGCTCGTAGGCGTGCGCGATTTTCAGGAGGTTTGATTCGCCGAACGGTTTGCCGAGGATTTGGAGGCCGATGGGGAGTTTCGGATTTTCAGTGAAGCCACACGGCAGACTGACCCCGCAAATTCCCGCCAGGTTGCACGAGATCGTGAAGATGTCCGAGAGGTACATTTGCATCGGGTCATCTGACTTCTCGCCGACCTTGAAAGCCGCCGTCGGCGTCGTTGGTGTCACGATCGCGTCGACTTTCTCGAATGCTTTCAGGAAATCCTGGCGAATAAGCGTGCGGACTTTTTGCGCGCGCAGGTAATACGCGTCGTAGTAACCGCTGCTGAGGACGTAGGTGCCGAGGATGATGCGCCGTTTCACTTCCGCCCCGAAACCCGCGCCCCGCGTCTTGCTGTAAAGGTCGGTCGGGTCCGTGCCTTCGACGCGCAAGCCGTACCGAATTCCGTCGAAGCGGGCAAGGTTCGCGCTCGCTTCGGCGGTGGCGACGATGTAGTAGGTCGCCACTGCGTATTCGGTGTGCGGCAGCGAAATCTCGACCACCTCCGCCCCCATGCTTTGCAGTTGCTTGACGGCGGCTTGAACCGCCGCTGTGACCTTCGGATCAACCCCGCCGATAAAGTATTCTTTCGGCAAGCCGAGCTTCAGGCCTTTCACGTTGCCGTCGAGGGCAGCGACGTAATCGGGCACGGGCTCAGGCACGCTGGTGGAATCGCGCGGGTCGTGACCGCTCAGCACGCCGAGCATCGTCGCCGCGTCGCGAATATCTTTGGTGAACGGGCCAATTTGATCGAGGGAAGAAGCGAAGGCGACAAGGCCGTATCGTGAGACACGGCCGTAGGTTGGTTTCAGTCCGACACAACCGCACAACGCGGCAGGCTGGCGAATCGAACCACCCGTGTCGGAACCAAGGCTCGCGATGCATTCATCCGCGGTGACCGCCGCGGCGGACCCGCCCGATGAACCGCCCGGAATTCGCGACGTGTCCCAGGGATTGCGCGTGGTCACGAACGCCGAGTTTTCGGTGGAACTGCCCATCGCAAACTCGTCCATGTTCAGGCGGCCAAAGATGATTGCGCCGGCAGCTTTGAGTTTTTCGGTGACCGTCGCGTCGTAAGGTGAAACGAATTTGTTCAGGATTTTCGAGCCGCAGCCGAGCGGGTGATTTTTCACCGCGATGACGTCCTTCATGCCTACCGGAATCCCAAGCAGCGGCTTGTTCGCGCCGTCGCTCGCAAGCAACTTGTCGGCGGCATCGGCCTGGGCCAGCGCGTCCTGCTCTTCGAGGCTGAGGAAGGCGTGGATTTGCCCGTCCACCTTTCGCACGTTGTCAATGCACGCCTGGGTGAGTTCGCGCGACGAAATTTCGCGTTTGGCGAGCTTCTGGCGAAGCTGAGAAATCGTGAGCGTGTTTAACATGCCGCGGGAGTTCGGTGTTTACTCAACGATCTTCGGCACAAGAAAAAGGCCGTTGGCTTTCGACGGCGCATTTCGGAGCGCCTCCTCGGTCGGCAGCGACGGACGAGTCTCGTCCGGGCGCGTGATGTTCGAAAGCGGTGTGGCGTGTGCCGTTGGTTCGACTTTGGAAACATCCAGCTGGCGCAACTTCTCGATGTAGCCAAGCACGTTGCCGAGTTGCGCGCCAAACTTTTGCTCTTCCTCGGCGGAAAGGCTCAGTCGCGCGAGGTGAGCGACATACTTAACGTTCAGGTCCGTAGCGGCCATGGCGGCAAAAAGTTAGAGGTGACAAAGTTCAAGGGAAAGCGAGAAGTGAGATCGAGCGGACGAGTTCAATCCTCGTCAAACTTCCGCCGGAGAAGTGCTTCGAGTTCGACGACGGCCTTGGCGGCGTCCTCACCTTCGGCAAACACCAGCAATTTGCTGCCAGGACCCGCCGCCAGCATCATCAGGCCCATAATGCTCTTGCCATTGACGCGTTCGCCGTCCTTTTCCACGTAAACGTCGCACTCAAACCGATTGGCGGTCTTGACGAACATGGCCGCAGGACGGGCATGGATTCCCAGCTTATTAGTCACGAGCAACTCCTTCGTGATTCTAAGCTCCTCTCCCGCTTTGCGTGCCGCCGACATCTGTGTCCAAAGAATAATCTGGCGAGTACAGAAAGCCAAACGAAAACTCCGGACGCAAGGCACAGTATTTAAAGCGCACCCGGCTGAACACTTCACTGTGGCTCGCCAAAAAAGCGCCAGAGCACTGGCGCACTCCATGACGCTTCGCGCCTGCGGAAAATCAGATCTTCTTTGTCTTGGCCATCTGGGCGATGAGGCGGTCGTTGAGTTCCTTGGCCGGATTGTGGCCGGAGCTTTTGAGCTTCGTTTGGAACGCTGCAACTTCGATCAGACGCGCAAGATCGCGACCGGGACGTACCGGGATAATAATATGCGGAACCTCGACGCCAAGAATTGTCACGTATTGCTCTTCCATGCCAAGCCGATCCACATCCGGCACTTCGTTCCAGGCCTTCAAGGAAACGACGAGATCAACGCGCTTTTCCAGGCGCACACTTTTCACGCCAAACATGGCCGCGACGTTGATGATGCCGATGCCGCGAACCTCCATGTGGTTGCGCGTGATCTCCGAGCTCGTGCCCATGACTTCCCGGCCATCGAGGAGCATCACCTTTGTAATGTCGTCGGACACCAG
>Ga0137340_1000310_pt1 | contig 11257 bp, 10 predicted proteins | sample EasRivERMLT400_2_FD_102295 | JGI IMG/M metagenome (GOLD analysis project Ga0137340, IMG submission 102295) | Soil microbial communities from meander-bound floodplain in the East River, Colorado, USA - East River MetaG ERMLT400_2 | ecosystem: Environmental > Terrestrial > Soil > Floodplain ...
AAAAACATTCGCCAAGAGATTGCTGGAATTTTCGCCGCGCGTTCTCTAAAAGAGAATTCAATGCACACGGACAAGGGTTCCGGTTTATGAACTCCGCTCCATCGTTGACTTTCAAGATCGCCAGCGAGCCAGCGGAATTCGAAGCCATTCACCGGCTTAACTACAAAACTTTTGTCGAAGAAATCCCGCAGCACGCGAACAATCCCGAGGAACGGCTTATTGACAAATTCCACGCCGAGAACACCTACGCGATCTGTCTTAGCGGCGGTAGCCTCGTGGGCATGGTCGCAGGCCGAACGAACCGCCCGTTCTCGCTCGATAAGAAAGTGCCGAATCTTGACTCCCATCTTCCTGCCGAACGCAGGGTTCTCGAAGTAAGGCTGCTCTCCGTCGAGAAAGAGCATCGCACCGGCTTCGTTTTCTCGCGGCTCGTGGGCTTGCTCGCGCAACACTTTCGCGACAAGGGCTACGATCTCGCGATCATTTCCGGGACGGTCCGGCAACTCAGATTGTACAAACATCTTGGGTTCGTTGAATTTGGCCCGGTCGTCGGGTCCGGCGAAGCGCAGTTCCAGCCCATGTACCTCACGCTCGAGTCGTTTATCGAGATGGCCAAGACTCTTTCGCCGTCGTCGCCCACCGTCGAGCGCATCCTGGCGAACTACCTTCCGGGGCCGGTTGAAGTTCATGAGGAAGTTCGGAAAGCCTTCGAGCGTGGTCCCGTGTCCCATCGCTCGGACGCGTTCGCGGGCGAGTTCAAGGCCACAAAGAAATTGCTTTGCGATCTCACCGGCGCTGCGAAGGTCGAAATCCTGCTCGGCTCGGGCAGTCTTGCGAACGACGCCATCGGCGCGCAAATCTCGCTGCTCGGCGCGCGCGGCCTGGTCCTGAGCAACGGCGAGTTCGGCGACCGGCTCATTGACCACGCGACTCGCCTCGGACTGCAGTTCGACGTCTATGAGATGGAATGGGGCGAACCATTTGACTACGCCGAAATCCGCCGTCGCGTTGCTGCTCACGGTTGGATCTGGGCTGCTCACTGCGAAACGTCCACCGGCATTCTCAACGATCTCGCAGAACTCAAACGAATCGCCTGCGAACACAATTTGAAGTTGTGCCTCGATTGCATCAGCTCGATTGGCACCACTCCAGTTGATCTGGGTGGCGTGTATCTCGCCTCCGCCGTCAGCGGCAAGGCGCTCGCCGCGTTCCCCGGGCTTTCGATGGTGTTTTATCATCAAGAGCTTGTTTCCGCGCCGAAACTGCCGCGCTATCTCGACCTCGGATACTGTGCTGCGCAACAGGGCATTCCGTTCACGCATTCCTCAAATCTGATTCACGCGCTGCAAACTTCCCTCAAGCGCACCAACTGGTCTGAGAAATTTACGCAAATCCACGCGACGGCGACATGGCTGCGCGCGATGATTCGCGAAGCCGGTTTCCAAATCGTCGCGCCAGATGCGCACGCTTCGCCTGCGGTCATCACTCTCGCGTTGCCCACCGAGATCAGTTCCAAGAGCGTCGGCTGGCAGCTACAGAAAGCGGGCTACCTCCTCAGCTACAAGAGCAAATATCTCCTGCACCGGAACTGGATCCAGGTCTGCCTTATGGGCGAGTGGACGCACGACCATCTGCGGGCACTGCCCGACGTGCTGGTCGAGCTCGCCGCGAACCAACGCCGACGCAAAGTCAAACGCCCGCTCCAAACCGCTGTCTGATGCGCGACCCGGCTCCCGCCGTTCCAGCATCGCCGCCGCCCGCTCACCAAATCACTCGCCGTGCTGTGACCGGCTGGGTGCTCTACGACCTCGCCAACACGATCTTTTCCATGGGCGTGATCTCGCTATTGTTCCCCCTGTGGGTGCGCGATGTGGTTGGGGCAGAAAGGGCCGATGCGCGCTACGGCGTAATCACAGCGATTTCGATGGGCATCATCTTTCTGCTCTCGCCGTTGCTCGGCGCGATGACTGATCGCGCGCGGACCCGCATGCCGTTCTTAATGGTCAGCACGGTCATCTGCGTGGCCCTTACGACATTGCTCGGCCGTGGACCGTTCATGATGACCGCGATCCTGTTCATCATTGCCAATGCCGCGTACCAGGCAGGGCTGCAGTTCTACGATGCGCTGCTGCCGGAAGTAAGCACGCCGGAGAATCGCGGCCGCATCGGTGGGATTGGCGTCGGCGTCGGCTACTTCGGCTCCTACATCGCCGTCGGCTTGAGCATCTTCGTCAAGACAGACAGCAAACCATTCCTCTTCACACTCTACGCGATTGCGTTTCTGCTCTTCTCGATCCCCTGCCTGCTCTTCGTGAAGGAACGGGGCAATGCCAATCCGCGCCCGATCAATTTGGCCGCGATGGTCGATTCATTGCGCTGCACGTACGACGCGCTCCGCCACAGCCAGAAATTTCCTGGGTTGCTCCGCTTTCTTGTTGGCCGCGTGTTTTACACCGACGCCATCAACACGGTCATCAACATTATGGTGCTCTACACGGTCAATGTCGCCATTGCGTCTGGCCTGTCCAAGGACGCTGGCGAAGGGCGCGCGAAACTCATCATGCTTTTCGCGATCACCTTTGCCATTGCCGGTGGTTTTGCGTGGGGCTGGCTGGCCGACAAAATCGGACCGCGCCGCACTCTGCGCCACGTGCTCCATTTCTGGATGGGCATTTTCATTCTCGCAGCGCTGGTCGGCATTTTGAAGCTGCCGCTTCTCTTTATGTTCATCGTCGCGGCGCTCGCGGGCTTCGCGCTGGGCGGGGTGTGGGCCGCGGATCGACCCTTCATGCTGCGGTTGACTCCACCGGATCGCATCGGGGAGTTCTACGGACTCTACGGGATGGTTGGCCGTTTCTCTGCCATTACCGGCCCGATCGTCTGGGCCATTGTCACCTCGGCCCTCATCAAAGGCGGCGCCACGCCGCTCATGGCGCAAGGCATCGCCGTGCTGGTGTTGTTGGTGTTGGTCGTTGTGAGTTACGTGATTCTGCGGCCAGTGTCCGACGAACCGGCGGCACGCCTGAGTTCGGGCCAACCGCAGCAAAAATAGCGATTTTCGCCGCATTATGCGAGGTTCAGCCTCAATTCCCTTCTTGTCACGCCCTGTACCTGTGCCTAAAATTGTGTTTGTGGTTGATAAAAGAATTCTCCCGCCCCTGGCGCTCCGTCGTGATGTCTACCTGCCAATGACTCACCGGACAGGCCACTGATGATTGAACTGATTCAGTTCCCATGGAGTCCCTACTGCCTGGTGCAGAAGCGCATCCTCGATTTCGGCGGCGTCCGCTACAAAACGACCAACATCCGGCCGCCGATTCGTTCGCTCGTTTGGAAACTCACCAAAGAGCGTTATTACCAGGTGCCGGTCGTACGCCGCGGGCGCGACGTGATTTTCGAGACGGACCAGAATTCCCAAGTGATCGCCAAGTTTCTCGATTCCGAGCTGAACCTTGGCCTGTTCCCGCACCGTTGGGACGGCATCCAGGACATCCTGTGGCAATACATCGACAACGATGTCGAAGGAATCACCTTCAGGCTGAATGACGGGCATTTCAAAAAGTTCGTTCCGAAAGCTGACCAACTCGAGTATATGCGTTTCAAGGAGCGAAAGTTTGGCCGTGGCTGTCTGGAACAATGGCGCGACCAATCCGCCGCGCTGCTTGAGGACCTTGCCCATCGCGTCATGCCGTTCGAGCAGATGCTCGCGCACCGCAATTTTCTTCTGGAGGACACGCCCCGTTTTGTCGATTTCAACTTGTGGGGCATGCTTGCCAATTTCCTCTATTCCGGGGCCTACAAAATGCCTGCTGCTCTCCCTCAGGTGGCGAGGTGGTACAAGCGCATGAGCAAACTCAAATTGTCCGATGCACAGCGTGAAAAATTACATTCTTGATACGAACGTCCTGCTCCACGATCCGAATTCCATCCTCAATTTCGACGATAACAACGTTCTCATTCCGATTGAGGTGATCGAGGAGATCGACCGGTTCAAGCGCGAATCGACCGAGCGCGGACAGAACGCGCGCACGTTCTCGCGCAGCCTGGACGCGCTGCGCCACCAGGGGCACCTCAGCGAAGGCGTGCGGCTTTCGAATGGCGGTTGCCTGCGCGTGATCTTCAAGAACGAGAACGGCCACACCAACGGCGCCACCAACGTGGACAGCCGTATCGTCGCGCTCGCCCTCGGCGTGCAGAAGACCGAACCGAAGTCTCGAACGATTCTCGTCACCAAGGACATCAACCTGCGCATCAAGGCCGACGCGCTCGGCTTGCAAGCCGAGGATTACGAAACCGACCGCGTCATGATCAAAGACCTCTACACGGGTGTCTTTGAGTTGGCGGTGAGCGCCGAAAAAATGCTCTCGTTCCGGTCCAATGGCGAACTCGACCTGGAGTCCGATTCCAAATACTGCCCGAACGAATATTGCACGTTGACGGAAGAAGGGAATCCCAAGCGTACCGCGTTGACAAAGGTCGACCCGAGCGGGCACAAGCTTGTGCCGATTATTGATTGCCGTGAAGGCGTCTGGGGCATCAAACCGCGCAACCGCGAGCAACACTTCGCGTTCGACGCGCTGCTCGACGATCGCGTCAAGCTCGTCACGCTTATGGGCAAGGCCGGCACGGGCAAGACCCTCATGGCGATGGCCGCCGGATTGAAACGCACCGTGCTCGACCGCGAGTTCCGCCGCCTCGTCGTCGCGCGACCGACCATTTCCATGGGCAAGGAACTCGGCTTCCTGCCCGGCTCGCTCGAGGAAAAACTCAGCCCGTGGATGCAACCGATTCACGACGCCCTGGAACTCCTCAGTGACTTGAACATGGGCCACGAGAGCCGCCGCAGCCACGATCTTATGCGGTCGGGCAGCATCGTTGTCGAAGCGCTCAGTTATATTCGCGGGCGCAGCATCGCGCATCAGTTCATGGTCATCGACGAAGCGCAAAACCTCACGCCCCTCGAAGTCAAAACGATCATCACGCGCGTCGGGCATGGCACGAAGATTGTCTTCACCGGAGATCCGTACCAAATCGACAATCCGTACGTCGATTCCTCATCGAACGGTTTCAACTACATCATCAGCAAGTTCCGGGAGCACGCAGTCGCGGCGCACATCGAACTGCAAAAGGGCGAGCGCTCGGAGTTGGCCGAGCTGGCAGCGAATATTTTGTAGGTAGAACCCCGCAGGCGAAACCGGGGAAACCACAATTGCGGCGCGGCGGCGCGGGCCTATAGTGGCAGCGTGAGGCGTGCCTTGCTGTGGCTTCTTCGCTGGCTGTTCATCGCCGTTGTGATCTGCTTCGGCGTGGTCGGCGGCACGGCTGTTTTACACCGCACCCCCTGGTACAAAGAGCGGCTCGTTAACAAACTATTCTCGACCAACTCCCAGGAGCAGCTTCACGCCGCGATGGCCCTCGCCCAGCTGAAATGCGAACCGGAGCTTCTGCGCGTGCTGCATTCGGAGCAGACGCACGCGCGCGAATTGGGCCGCCGCGCGCTCGAACACATTTGGTTCCATCGGGCCGGCAAGCAAGCGTACCGCCTTCTCGAACAGGCCCACGAAGCCACGGAAAAAAAGGAGTTCCAACGCGCGCTGGCCATCCTGGACCGAATGATCGACGAATATCCCGAGTTCGCCGAAGCGTGGAACCGCCGCGGCGCGGTTTACTGGGAATTGGGCAACTACCAAAAATCCGCGGCCGACTCGGAACGAGCTCTCGCGCTCAATCCAAATCATTACGGCGCAATGCAAGGGCTTGGGATTTGCCGATTGCAGATGGGGGATGTAGCCGAAGCTTGTCGCTATCTGCGCGCCGCCTTGAAGGTCCTGCCCCATGACACAGCCACGCGCGATTCACTTCAAAAATGCGAAGATCTGCTCCGCGTATTTCCGTCTCCCGCGAAGAAACGAAAGACGCACGACGAAGCCTAGCAGCGAATCGCAGCGCGATCTTTACTCCGAGACCAGGGACCGAATCGGCTTGCCGATACAGAAGAGGTGCTTGTCCCCGCGAATGAACAGTTGACCGTCGCTGATCGCTGGCGATGCAAAGGTGCGTTCACCCAGATCGTTTTTGGCCACAAGATTGTATTGCGGGCCCGGCTTCACGACGTGCATCACTCCGTTGTCGTTCAGGAAGTACACAAGGCCATTTGCTGAGACCAGCGAGGCGTGATGCTCGCCCATGCGTTCCTGCCACTGGAGTTTTCCCGTCGCGGCCTCAAAGCAATGCGCCACGCCGGAATCCGAAACGATCAGGAAGTAGTCACCCTCGATGATTGGTGATGGCACATAAGCCACGCCTTTGTTGGTGCGCCACACGATTTTGCTGCTGGTGACGTTGCCGGCGCCATCCGGCTTGATCGCGAGAATGTGGTGATCGGGATAGCCACCAGTAATGTAAACCAACCCGGTGCGCTCGCTGTAAACCGGAGACGCGACAAATTGATCGGTCGGGCCGTCGATAATCCAATGGAGTTTGCCGGTGGCGGGATCGTAACTCGCCACGCATTGGCTGCCCGCGAGCACCATTTGCATTTTGCCCGCCATTTCGCGGATCAGCGGCGCGCAATAACTGCGCATCTTGTTGGGCCGATCTATCCTCCACGGCTCTTCCCCGGAATCGCGCCGCAATGAGACCATGTAACCGTCCCCGTCATGATCACCGTTCACAATAACAAGGTCCTTGTAGAGGATCGGTGAACTGCAAAAACCGTGCATGCTCGAAAACGCGCCGGGACGGACGAGCCATTTGCGGTGGCCCTCAAAGTCGTATGCCGCAACCACCATTTCGTTGCGATCAAGGAACGCAACGTAAATCAGTTTGCCGTCCGTCGTTGGCGTGCTCGAAGCATGGCTGTTCAAGGAGTGTTTTTTTTCGAGGGGCGAGTTAATGACAGTTTTCTGCCAGAGCAATCGGCCTGTCCCGCGGTCGAAACAAAGAAGATCGCGCGCCTGCTTGTCGGCTATCGACGTGACCGTAAACACGCGATTCTCCCAAACGATCGGCGAGGCGTGGCCGATGCCCGGCACCGGCGTTGACCAGACCACGTTGCTTGAATTGCTCCAGTGCGTCGGCACGTCGCGCCCGGCGCTCGTACCGTCAAGACGCGGCCCCCGCCAGGAGGGCCAGTTCTCGGCAACAGCTGCGGTCACCAGACTCAACGCGCAAATTGTCAGGAACCATTTGCTCAGCCTCATTGGGGAGATGCTATTCAAGCGAATCAGAAAAGGAAGTCGCAACCGTTCTCCTGCGTTATTTTGTGTCAATTGGGCGTTGCACTGGACGCACTTCAAATTTTCGGAAGAAGATTTCAGAGCCTTCGCATTGCAGCAAAACCCTGCCACTCGCCGGCCAAACGTCTCGCACCATGTTGACCAACTGCCCGTTTACGAAAATGTGAATCGTATCGCGCTCGCACACGCACCTGACCTGATTCCACTCGCCGTACGGTTTCTCCACATCGAGCCCCCCGCGGAAGTCGAGTTCGTCCCGCCAGTCGCGCGATTTGTTGATCCAGTTGAGCCGTCCCCAGCGCTCGATGATCTGGCTGCGGCCGGAAGACCGGCTTCAGGGCCATCCTTCGCCGTCGCTCTCTTCCGAAACAAATGCGGTGATTCGTGGCGCGATCAACTTGCCGCCGCGATCGTTGCCGCGGATCAGCAAGATATCGCCAGTCGCGCCCTGGAACAGGTTGCACTCGATGGCGGCCATGAACGCGCGGTCGCCGTCGTGACTATTCCCATCCGGGCCGGTGGCGTGCAAAAAAATGCCGGAGTCCCGCGCCTTGCCAGTGCGCCAGGTTGCCACGGCTGAGCCCCACTTGAATTCGACCGTCAGTTCAAAGTCCTTGAACTCCTCTGTGGTGGCGAGATAGCCGAGCCCCAAACCGGTCATGCGGATCATTCCGTTGGTGACCGAAAAAACACCGCGCGGATCTTCGCGCTTGGTGTCCTTCAGAAACGTGTAGAGCCCGGAGAGATTCGTGCCATTGAAAAGGCGAATAAGGTCACGGGGCGCTATGACCTCGCCACCCGGAGCTCTCAACGGGAGCGCAAGCACAATGCTGGCGGCCACCGATGCAGCCACGAGCCTTATCAATTTGAATTTTGCATTTTGCAATTTTCAATTTGCACTTGTCGTTATTTCCCCGCGCTCCAGCCCCCATCGATGATGAAGTCTGTTCCCGTAACGAACGCGGAGTCGTCGCTGGCAAGGTAAAGCGCTGCCGCCGCAATTTCCTCCGGTTTGGCCATGCGTCCAATCGCCTGCGTTGAGGCCATCTCCTTATAAGCTTTTTCCGGGTCGGGATACTCTTTCAAGCGCGCGGAGACAAACGGCGTCTCAACGCGGCCAGGGCAAATGCAATTCACGCGAATGCCGTCGAGCGCGTGGTCCAGCGCCATGCTCTTGGTGAAACCGACGACGGCGAACTTGGTCGTGCAATATGCGAGGCGATCGCGCACACCAACCACGCCACCGATCGAGGCGAGATTGATGACATTGCCGGATTTGCGTTTCACCATGTCGCCGATGAACGCGCGCGTGACATTAAACATGCCCCGCACATTGACTGAGTACATGCGGTCGAGATCCGCGCCGGTGGTTTGCAGAATAGTCCCGACGTGACCAATACCAGCATTGTTGACGAGCACGTCGAGACGACCGTGCGCGGCTTGCACAGTCTCACGAGCCGCTTCGCACTCGTTCTCTTTCGTCACGTCGAGCGCCAAAAACGATGCCTTTCCGCCGGCGGCATTGACGCGCTTGACGGTTTCCTGACCACCGTTGGCGTCGCGATCGGCGACATAGACGAACGCTCCCGCTTTCGCAAACGTTTCGGCGATAGCGCGGCCAATTCCCGAACTCGCGCCCGTGACCAGGGTGACTTTGTTTTCGAGACGGAACATTTACTTCATGCGCTTGGCAATTTCCTCGACAAGCTTATACACGCCCACCGCTGTCATCGCGACGGCGGCGAACCACAGGCACGCGGCCCATGCCTTGCCGGGGAGGAGCGACTTCTCCGTGCGGCGATAGTAAAAATACAGCGCGGCACAGCCGAGGAACGGCAGCATCAGGGCCTGCGCCAGGGCTCCGACAAACACGAGTGTGACGGGTTCACCCACTAAAATGAAAACGGTCGTGAACGCAATCGGCAGCAACACGCAACCGACCTTTACCATGAAAGCGCGATGCGCGGCGTCGCGGTAACGAACGATCTTGAAAAGCTGAAGTGCATCCGCAAACAAGCGGGAATTGGAGGCGGTGGCGCCGAAAACCGTCGAATACAAAACTGCGAACGCGCCGACAAGGAAGAACCAGAAACTCCACTGGCCAAACGTCTCGCGATACATGTGCGAAAGTGTAGCGATCATTTGATTGTTTTCGACCACGAGGCCTTTGGCGTGAAGCACGGCGGCCCCGAGCAAATAGAAAGAAAGCGTCGCCGTCGTGTAGATTGCGAAGCAAACCCACGCGTCGATTTTCATCACGCGCAGCCAGCCATGGGCGCGTTGGATCCACGCCGCAGAACCATCGAATGGCCCAACGCTTTTTGCGTACCCTTTTTCGAGGCACCAGTACGGGTAATAGATCAGCTCCGACGCGCCGACACCGATGATCCCAAATGCTGCAAATGCGTCGGTAAAGTCGGGCGGCAATTTGAACTTAAGCCCTTCGGCAAGATTTGCGCCGGTAATCGCGTAGGGAGTCGTTTGGAGTGCGCAGACGGCCACGAGCGTGCAAAGCGTAAAAATAGCGACCATGGCCGTGGAGCCAGTCTCGACCATTTTGTAGCGGCCCACGACGAGTAGCACAGCCGTAAGAAGCCCCACACCCACCGCCAGCACTTTCACAGGCAGATTCACCCCCGCCAGATCAAACACTGTCGCTAACCCGCCCACCATGCCTGCGACTTGAAAGATCAGAGCGACGTACATGAGCACCCACAGCCACACCAGCCACGACACGATCAACCGCGGACCGGGAATGGAGTTCATCGCCTCGAGCGTCGTCATCCCGCGCGAAACCGCAAATCGGCCGAGTTCGATCTGCACGAACACTTTGATGAAACATCCGAAGATGATGAACCAAAGCATGATGAAGCCGACGCGCGCGCCAAGCTTTGGCGTGACGATCAGCTCGCCCGAACCGACGATCACGGCGCTGATAATGAGCCCGGGCCCAAGTTGCCGCAGGATGCCGGCGAAGTCCGTCGGCGCGGACTTGATGTCCGCGGAAGCAGACACGGCTGCGCTGGCCTTTTCATCGGTGATCACGCAGGCAAACCTAGTGCACGACGGTTTCCAAAGGAAGAATTAAGAGGAAGTTGAGAATGAAATCGAAAAGCAGCTTGACGGTTGGCAAGGGTTTGATTGGACTAGTGCAGGATGAAATTGAGAATAGTTGCTTCGCTTTGCGCGTTTGCGCTGGCTCTTATTGTGTCGGGTTGCATGACGAGCGTCGATGGCCGCCAGCACGCGGGCGTCCCGTTCGTGAAGGACAAGCTGGAGAGCCGATACGAACGGTCGCCCATGGAAATCTGGCAAGCCGCCAAGGACGTGCTGAGTTCTCTTGGCAAACTTTACAGTGAGGACGTGATGCGAAGCACCCTCGAAGCTTCCGTCAACACCCGCACCGTTTGGGTGAAGGTGGAGCCTGCCGATCAGCAGACCACGCGGGTCGTTGTCCAGGCGCGCACCAAAGGCGGCGGGACCGACCTGGAACTGGCCAGCGAAATTGACAAGCAGATCGCCCTGCGGCTCGCGACCGGCAACCTGACCCCCGCCGCCCCGCGGCAGTCAAGCGGCTTGTAAGCGCAATCAGCGTTCGGCTTCGGCTGAATCCGGCGCGCCCGTACCGCGGAACCTCTTCAGGCCGATATTTTGCTCGTACTCGCCGAGCTTAACGGCTTCTTTGTTCTCGCGCCCCTTGAGTTCCAGTCGCAAGTGCGCAATGCGCTGGCGGGCGTTTTCTGCCGGGGCGAACTTCGGATAAAGCTCGATGATTCGTTCAAGGGCTGCTCTGGCGGCCTCGTAATCTCCCGCGAACTTCATGTGCGCGTCCGCCAGCAAATTCAAACAATGCGCGACGTTTTTCATCGGCTGGCCGGGTTGCGCGATGATTTGCTCAAGCTGGTCGGCCGCCAGATCAACGCGCTGATAGTGCTCGGCGTAAAGCATCGCCAGGCTCTCCCGCGCTTCCATGTCGGCGGGAAACTGTTCCAGATGCTGCACAAGCTTGCGGGCGGTTT
>Ga0137340_1000311_pt1 | contig 11243 bp, 5 predicted proteins | sample EasRivERMLT400_2_FD_102295 | JGI IMG/M metagenome (GOLD analysis project Ga0137340, IMG submission 102295) | Soil microbial communities from meander-bound floodplain in the East River, Colorado, USA - East River MetaG ERMLT400_2 | ecosystem: Environmental > Terrestrial > Soil > Floodplain ...
AGGTCGAACCTGGTTGTCCAGCGCGCGGTAACGGGCGCGCACGTAAGCATCGCCCAAACCGAACTCGCCCGAGGAGCCGAACAGCGTGGTGTAGCGGCCCTGCTCGTCGAAGATAAGCTGGAGCCAACTCGAGTCATTGGTCGGCGCGAGTCCCCCTTCGGGCGCGGCGTACTGCCACTCGAACGACCACTTCTCCGGAGTGCCGGAGAAATCACTGATGTGGCGGAGGGTCAAGTATTTGTCAAGGGGGTTGGCCGACTGAATGATGTCGATGCGCCCGCGGAAGAGGTTCGTTTGAATGCGGATGACGGCCATGTCAACCGGATCGCCCGGATCCACCATGTCGAGGTTGGTGCTATTGTTGAACACCATCGTCAGGTAACCGGCACCGAAGCCCGGCGTGCAGAGTGCCAGTGTATCAAATGGCTCGTTCTCGTTCCTCATCTCGATGCGCTGGGTCGGCAACGCATCGATCGCATTGGTCCAGGCCAGATCGATCCCCACCACGCGCGACGGGTTTTTGGCCAGTGCGATCAGGTCCGGCGTCATGAGGTTCAAGCGCAGGTAGTGGTAGTTCGGGTACTCGACAAAAAGTCCTTTGAGTTGCAATCGCTCGGACGGATCAGAGAACGGCACCCAGAAAAGCCGCTGCCGCAGGTCCGGGTCGAGGTCCGAAAAGAACGTGTTGCCGGACCGTGGGTCGCGCAATGCGCGCATTCGCGGCGGGATGTTGGTGAGCGTTACCTTGCGAGCGCGCGTCGCGTCGATCAAGAGGCCGCTCTCAATGTCATCGTTACCCGCCAGGGCCACCGACTGTTGATACACAATGCGCACGCTTTTCTGTCCGCGCACCGCAGGCAGACTGTTTTTGGGGAGAGTGAGTGTGTCGGCGATGGACAGCGTCGGCACGATCACCGGCCATGTAATGTTGAAGGCCACACGGACCGGCGTGCCGTTGAGGACGGTCGATGCCGGCGGACTCGGGGTGCCCCACGCGCTGAGCCACGGCAATTCGGTCAACGGCTCGGGCTGGTTGTTCGCCGGGAGTTGGGGGATCCAGAAGCCGGCCTGCATCGGGTAGAAGAAGCGCATCCCGACTTCCAGCGTCCCGCCGTTGTTGCCGGCCTGCTTGGCCCAGAAGTAACGCAGCCGGTCGCGGAAGAGATAAGGCCGATCGGAGAAGTCGCTGTCGGTGCGCGCTGAGTTGTCCGGCAGGACGGAGCGGAGTGGCGCTGGCGGCTGGATCATTCGGCCGGCTTCGATGTTTTGGACGAAGCGCGGGTAATCGCGGTTCGTGACAACGATCTGATACACATCCAGCGCGCGTTGCCACTCGGAACCTTCGGGCGTGAACTCGACGAGAGTGAAGGGCTGCGACGTGGCGTCGGCCGTGTCGTTGGTCTTGTTCAGGTCGCTGCGCAGCGCATAGGCAATGGGCCCGACCATCAGCGCGTGTTCTTCGTTCGGATTGTAGCCCGGGAGGTTGACGTCGTTCTGCACATAAACGCGCGGGTTCCGGTTGGGATACGCGCGGCCATTCCGCTGCAGCGGCACATTGGCATTTGGCGCGAGATCGAAATCGACCTGGCCCGGGGCCGTGCCGTCCACAAAGAACACCTCGGTGACATCGGCGGGGAACTGGTCGTTGCCATCAAGGCGGTCGGGATCGTAATCGAAGCGCCAGAGCAGATCCAGGTTCGCCGCCGCATCGACCGCCGTCGTATAATTGAGGAACATCTCGTCCTCGGTCCGTTCGCTGAACCACATGCGTGTTTCATCCATCGCGCCGCCGAACAGCCCGAACGGCAGAGAGGGTGCGCCGCCGCTGTCAAACGAACGCATGCCGCCCAACTGCACCGAATCGAAGACATAGCCCGCCAGGTCGGCAGGAAGGTTGGTGTGGCCCCCTGCCGGCTGCCCGTTTACGTAGAACCTGACCGTGCCGTTGGTGCCGCCGGAAAACGCCACGTGCGTCCACTGGTTGGATGGGACAGTCATCGTGCCGAAGAACTCGTTGGTCGTCGTGGTGCGCGAAATGGGATTGAAACTCACGAGCCCTGCGCCGATCAAACTGTCCTTGATGAAAAGCGAGAAGGCGTTCGTGCTGCTGACCATGTCCATGACACCGCGATAACCGGTGATGGACGTCGGCTTGACCCACGCCTCGAAGGTGAACTCGTCGAGGCGAGGATTTCCCCACTCATTCGTCACGACGTCGGTGCCACGCACAGTCACCGCCTTGTTGCCAAAGAACCGCAGACTCTTCGTGCCGTCATCGAAGTAGCCGCCGTAAGCGGAGCCCTGGAAACTGGCGACCACAATCTGCGGCGCGGCCTCGGGCCATTCGTTGCGGTAATCGCAAACGAGCGACGGCCAATAGATGGGAAATGGAAACTGCTCTGTCTCGACGAGCGCCGTGGTGTTCCACCACCACGCGCTCAAGTGGCCGATATTGACGGCGAAGAGTTGCGACTGCACCGCGGCCACATCGCCCGGGTAACCCGTCGGGTAACGATACAACCCGGCGTGGTATCGGTCCCAGTCGTCGCCCGCCACATTCGTGACGCCCGGCCCGGTGGGAATGCTGCCGGGAACCCTGACCATTCCGGGCCAGCCAGCGTATGGGTTTGAGTTCGGACTGACGTTGTAGCCGAACGGACGAAGCTCGTTGCCGATCGTCCATGGGCTGACTCCCTGGTAAACGAGCGGCGACAGTTCTGGAACGATGCGAACGGTTTCAAAATAAACGTCTTCGCCCACGGTATACTTCATCGTGACCATGCCGGCCCGGAGAGGCCGCAACGCACTGCCGGAAATCGTCGCGACGGGAACGGTTGATTTCGGGAAACCGTTCGGCAGTTCCGCCGCCTGGTAAGGCATCACCTGAGCCAGGACCTGCGGCGGGAAATAAACGTTGCCCTGCGCGCCCTGACGTGTCGTCGCGAGCGCGCAACGCTGGCTGTCGAAGTCCCACGACACGTCGTAGATATCCACTTCGAATGGCCAGATGACATCCAGTTGCTCCTTGGCCTTCCAAAAGATTTCCAGTTGCCACGGCGCGTCCGTCGGACGAATCGCCCACACCCAGCCGTTCCTTGCTCCCACGATATGTTTGTAGGCGAAAATCTCGTCGGGCCGCGCGCCGGTGGCATCGATGCCGCCGCGCGTGACGTCGCAGAAGACCGGGTTGTTGGTGTTGTCGGTGCGCCGGGGCAGGAGACGATCGCCCACGTTCACCGCGATGGTGGCGCTGGCCGGCTCGAGCACATCGACGACTTCAAAGCCGAGCAGTTCGCGATTTGTGTTTACGCCTTCGGGCCGGCGCGAGTAAGCGACGGCCACCCGTCCTTTCGCACCCGGAATGGCGCGCAGCTCGCTGTTCTTCAGGAAGATCGTGGGCGGAAATACTTGGCTGATTTGCTCGTTGGCAATGTTCGTCATGTTGGCCGGGTTGAGGGCCGGATTCGGAATCTGGTTGTTGTAGTAGATCTGGACCTCGTAGCTGTTGCCGAAGCGCACGCGCGGCCCGGAATATTGTCCCTCCGTCCAGAAAAGGCGCACGGGCCGGCGCGTCAGGTTAGGCCCGATCACATACGTCTGGGAAAAACTGTTCGTGGTCAGCGAGTTGGTCCAGCTCACGTTGGCCACGCCTTCGTCCACCGCGATGAACAGATTTGTGTTGGCGTAGCGGAGCCATTGCACGGCGTTGGGATTGCCATTGGTGCCAATCACCGGCACCCATCCGTCGCGGAAGAGCAGGAGCGCGTCCTCGGGGGGATACAGCGTGTCGCCGACGCCGTATTGGGAATTCAGCGGGACGATGCCTGAACCGATCCGGTTCTGGCGTGTGTGGCCGACGGCGATCAAAGGCGGGTTGGTGCCGCGCCAATTCGTGAGGATCACCGAGCCGCCACCCGGCGTGAACGCCGCGTTGCGGTTCCCTGGGTTGTTGGTCGGTGTGAACGGGTTGGGCGCACCGGGCCTCAACTGCGGCGTCTCGTACTGCGCCTGCGCGAGCATCGCCGAACCCAGGAGAGCGACGACAGCGAGCGTCCAGGTAGGGCGTGATGTCCCCATCGCGCCGTTCACCGCAGTTTTGAAGCGTTGAAATTTCATGACAGCCCTGGGATTCAGGCCGGTGACGCTATTGGTGTTCCGATAACCCTTTGGCGGTCCCCAGGAAAAAGAGGGTCACTGACCCACCGGTCGGAGTGCCTTGGAAAATGATGTATGCATATGTCCAATCCGAGTAGGTGTAAGCGGCTCGAATGCTTGGAGAATTTGCGCTGTAAAAATAACCAACGAGCGCGATATCGTATTGAGCGGTATTGATGCCGTGAAATACCTGCGTGACGGTCGAAGCAGTGTTAACCGTCGCCGTCACCTCCTTGCGGACGAACATGGGCCGACTGTTGAAAGAAAAGTCCGGAGTGCCGATGTTCACCGATCTACCACCCATAAAGATCGCCGAGCCGGGGCCAGATATGTTTGTCTGGGAGCCGATGTAGATCTCCGAGGCATGAGCGGGGCCAAAAGTTAGTCCACCCAGGTAATTGATTCCCAACGCCATGGGACCACCACTGTTGAGCAGTCTCAACCCAGGGGAAGCGCCGTGCGCCTGCACCAGGTTGGCGAAAACGGTGCCGCCGGCGGCGCCGTTTATCCGCATTGGCACGCTCACGCCAATCTCGTTGGTGGTGCTGGAGAGCGACGGTGTTTGCACACCCTGCGGAGCGCCGAACAGACCATCGGCCCTGGTGGCGTAAACGCTTTGATGGGCGCGATACGCGAACGGAGATGTGAGGAACTGCTGGCGCGGAGTCGCTTCCACCGGGGTCGCCAACACAGTGCCATTCGTTTCAGTTCGCACCGTCAGCGCCATGAAGAACGTATCCGGACTCGCTCCATCGGCTTTCCAGAGCACTTGCCAGATGGGAGGGTTGGTCACTCCCGGTATGGCTGTGCCGCCCGAGCCGAGATTGACCGAAAAATAACCATCGCGCGTCAGCACGGAGTAACGTTCACCCCATATTCGCGAGCCGCCCGAGGCCGTCGGGTACAACACAAGGTCAATCGTGTGCGTCGTGTCGAGGTAGGGAGCGTTGGCGGTCGTCACCAACCGTCCCTGGTAGTTGATCTGTGGCGGGATCATCACGAGCGATGCGGGTGGAGCTCCCGCGTGCGCCGCGCCCGCGAGCGCCATCAGCACAAGTGATATCCCAATTCTGGTATTCATGTTTGTTTCCTCACGTTTCGCGCATCACGTTTCACAACTCTCATTGCAGCAGCGGCACCGCCGAGGCCCGCTGGAGCACAAACCTTCCTTCCGCTGTGATCACCCGATTTGTTTCACCCAAGGGTCCGCCCAGGCCATAAACGCTCTCGCGGTAAACTCCGCCGATGACTGTCTCGCCCCAGCGCGGCTCCGGGTTCACCGCGTCCGGCCCCTGGAAAACCATCTCGATGTCCCGACGAACCGAAAATACCTCCACATCGTCGCTGTAAGGCACGTCGTCTTCGGCGCGACGCTCCTTGTTGTCGTGCAGCGGAGCGAAAGCGTGCAGGAACGGATTGACCGGATCACCGCGCGTCAGCAGCACCGCCCCCTTCACCGCCTGATTCACCACCCCGAACGCGCCATTGCTCAGGACGGTGGGCGACATGAAAGGGAAATTGGCGCTGGAAAGACGAAACAATTTGGCGTCCGGATACTGTGTGCGGTAGTTGGACAACGGCGCTTCCGTGGAGAACAGGTCAGTGACAATTCCGCCGTTCACAGGATCGGGCCGCGTGCCGACAAACACACGTTGCAGCAGTCGCGCGACACCGTTGGAATCAACGTGCGCCAGCAACCGGAAGGTGAACGGGCGCCCCACCGGCCGCGGTGTTTGCGCGATGCCAAACACGCCGGGCATGCGCAGACGGCCTACGTCCGTGATGTTCACTTCGCCGACCCACAACCCGCGCGATTCCTGGGCGGAGCCAAGCCTTGCCATCGCCCGAATGCCAAAACGTTGCCGCACTACTCCCGCACCGCTGACGTCATCCGTCACTTCCAGAATGCTCTGGAAAGCGCTGTTCGTATTGCCAACGGCGAGCGCGACTGCATCCGGCAGCAAGGCCAGCCGCACAGATGCTCCGGCCGTAAGTTGAGTGGTAAATGTCGCGGGCAGTGTTTGGTACACCCGCCCCTGGGCCTCGGACGTGCCGCTCACAACGGCGTACTTCAGCGGCACCGCCCCGGCCAGCGGCGGTGTGCCGACCGGCGGCGCGCCAGACGGCAAAAGTGCCAGCCTCACTCCGCGCGTCGCATCCGTCACATTTCGAATATCCACGTATTGCGGAACCAGGCGCCGTCCGAAATCCATCCAGCCGGTCGGCGATTCCAGCTTCACTTCGATCGGCCCGCCATAAGTCGAGTACTGCTGCGCTTTGACCCAGTAAGCCGTGCCCGGCGAAAGTGTAGTCGTCGTGGGCGTGAAAATTCGCTGATGGGCTCCGCTCGAAGTAACTGTGTAAATCTCCCCGCCATCCCGATAATCCACGAGGATGCGGTTTCCGGCTGCCGCAAAGAACGTGCTGAAGCTTACCGTGGAGGAATAAACCGGCAGACCCAGAAAATGGTGTGAACCTGGCTGCCATTCGTAGGTCAGAGCAAGGGGACGCCCCTGGAGATTCAGCGTGATCGGCGAGCCGGCGGAAACTTCGATCAGATAAGCCGCGCCACCGGCCATCTCCACCAGATTCAACAGCGCGCGATTGGTGCTGCTACTCGGAAACCAGGTCAGCCACGACCCACTATTCGGGATAATTGCTCCGGTCGTCTCGTCATACTGCACGGCTTCAATCGGCGGCGGGGCCCAACGCCGCACACTGACAATGCGGGGATTCGATCCGAAGAGAGAATCGCAATCCGAAGGAGTGGGCAGCACCGTGAGCTGGACTGGATTCCAACCCTGTAACAAGGTCAGGGTCTGAGTGTTCCATTGAGCCTGGACGGGCAGTACAAACAGCGCAAGTACGGCGATGACCCAGCCGCTGGCCTCGTGACCTCGCCCCGAGGTCCTTAATATCCCGAACATGGTAATATCGTTGCTCAGCAGCGGGCCCGAGTGCATTCGGCCGAGAGCTGCTTCAAAGAAGACGCGCGTATCAAAGGCATCAAACGGGTTTTTGTCAACATAAAAACACGCGGGAGGACAAATTTTCATTTTAACACGACGCACGCAGTGCTTGCAGTGACCTTGACTGACTCGTCGGAGGCTGATAATGCGGAAGTTGTTTCGTCGACTTGCGTTAACAAAACGACAGGATCTTATGAAGAATCTCCGATTGCTCGCTTTTGTTGCAGCCGTGGTGGGTCTGATGGCCGGGACTGCTGCCGGACAGGAATGGGCCCAAGGCAAAAATTGAAAAGTCTCCCCGGCACCTGGAATGGGTGAAGGTCAAGCATGGGAACCGGGAGGTGAATTGTTTCATTGCCTTTCCGGAGGTGAAGGAGAAAGCGACCGCGGTGGTGGTGATTCACGAGATCTTCGGACTGACGGATTGGGTGCGCAGTGCGGCGGACCAGTTTGCCGAAGCGGGATACATTGCGATCGCGCCGGATTTGCTGTCAGGAACCGCGCCCGGCGGAGGTGGAACGGCCGAGCTAGGCGGCGGAGATGCGGTGCGAAAAGCGATTTCGTCGTTGCCACCGGAGCAGATCACGACGGACTTGAACGCGGTGACAGAGCACGTCGCGAAGCTGCCGGCGAGCAACAGCAAAGTCGTGGTGGCGGGCTTTTGCTGGGGCGGGACTCAGACATTCCGTTTCGCAACCAACAACAAAAAGGTCAAAGCCGCGCTTCCCTTTTACGGCTCGGGTCCGGAAGAAGCGGAGGCGATCAAGCGGATCGAATGCCCTGTTTATGGATTTTACGGCGGCAACGACGCGCGAGTGAACGCGACGATTCCGAGATCGACGGAGCTCATGAAGAAAGCTGCCAGGACGTACGAGCCGGTCACGTACGAAGGCGCGGGTCACGGGTTCATGCGTGCGGGTGAAATGCCGGATGCGAACGCGGCTAACAAGAAGGCGCGTGACGAGGCGTGGCAACGCGTGAAGGAGTTGCTCAAGAAGATATGATCCATCGTCACGTGGTTGCCATGGAGAGCTTTAGACGTCCTGCTCGCGCAAACCTGGCGCTGGCGTGTTGTCTGGCGCTTGCAGCGGTTGTCGCCGCGGTCAGTTTCCAGACGACGGCGCAAGTTCAACCCGCTGCCGTCGCGGTTCAGAGTGGGACAAACGAAATTGCGGCCCTGAAGGCAGAAATCGAGCAACTGAAAGGCAAATTGCCAGACCAGGCGCACGTGATGAAGGATGTCGGCTATCATTTCGCCAATCTTTGGTTTGCTGCCCAGAAGAAGAACTGGCCGCTCGCTGACTTTTATTGGGCAGAAACGCGCTCCCACATGCGATGGGCGGTGCGAATCATTCCCGTGCGGAAGGATCCCCAGGGAAAGGATATTCACTTGCAGGAGATTCTCGATCCGATCGAAAAGACTACGCTCGAAGAGATTCGCAAAGCGATCGGTGAGAAAGATAGTCAGAGATTTGTCACGGCCTACAAGCAGATGTTGGATAGCTGCTACGCCTGCCACCTGGCTTCGGGGAAATCGTTCCTGACACTGCAGATTCCTCAGCAACCCGAAGCGCCCATCATCCGCTTCGAACCCGAGCCATGAATTGGCGAGTTTTGGCGGCGTGGCATCTCCGGGCACAACCTGCCGCCGGTGAATCCGGAAGCATCGAAGGAGTCGTACTTTGTGAAACGATTTTCGATATTCGTTGTTTATCTGCTGGGGAGCGTCGCTGCCGTGGCCGCTCATTGGGTTTTGCACCTGGAGCGGATCTCGAAAAGCCATAGATTGACGAGTCCGCCCGCGCGCCGGCTTTGTTGCCTCCGTTTCTGTTGGCGTGGGCGGCGTCATTGCGATAAGAATGATCCGCCATGCGTTACCCTCACCTCCTGGCGTGTTGGTTCGTGTTGCAGTCGTTCGCGGCCGACGGGCCAACATCTCGTCTTCCCCTCTTCCGCGTCATCGATCTCAATCGAGGCGAATCCGCAGAGATTTCGCTTTCCGATGGGAAAAGAGTGAACGTCAAGTTGCTCGAAGTCACTGAAACACGTGATCCAGTGCGCTCAGCCATCCGCCTGGCGCAAGTGGTTGTCGAAGTCGATGGCAAAAAGCTCACTCTGAATTCGGGCAACTATCATGTCCCTGAGAAGTTCGGCCGTGTGCAAATCGATTGTCCTGTGACGAAAGGCTATTACGTGAACTGCGATCCTTTTGAGGATTCATGGGGCCTTGATAAAGATGCGCGCTTGCGATGGTGGCCCGCCGATTCGCCGTGGTTCGAAGCCGGCAAGTTTACTTACCCGGTTCGGCAAGGTTGGTTCGCCACACAAACACAAATCGGAAATGAGCCCTCCCATGTTGACGGTGGAGATTGTCCGCCGCGCAAAATTTATTATCACTCTGGAAACGACATCGGGGGCTGCGAAGGTTTGGTCGATGTCGTTTCGGCTTGCGATGGTCTCGTCGTTTCAGCGCGCGGCAAGGCGATGGAGGGATACACGAATGCGCCGTTCTACAAACCGCATGGAGACTACGATTACGTGTATGTCAGGGATGAACACGGCTGGTTCTATCGGTACGCCCACCTCCAATCCATCGATGACGCTGTTCAACCGGGCAAAAGAATCAAGGCGGGCGAGAAGATCGGGGTTCTGGGAAAAGAGGGCAGCAGCGGCGGTTGGGCCCATCTGCACTTCGACATCAAGGCGCTTCAACCTTCCGGCAAATGGGGCATACAGGACGCCTATGCCTTTCTTTGGGAAGCATACCTGCGGGAACACAAGCCGGACATCATCGCTGTCGCGCGTCCGCATCATCTTGCGCAAGTCGGTGACAAGGTGGTTCTGGACGGGTCGCGGGCGTGGAGTTCCACGGGCAGAATTAAAACATACGACTGGAGTTTCACTGACGGCTCGACCGGCTCAGGCGCGCGGGTCGAGCGCCATTATGAAAAACCCGGGGCTTACAGCGAAGTCCTGAAGGTGATCGATGCCCGTGGGCGGATCGGTTATGACGTCGCAACCGTCCAGGTGTTCGCGAAAGGACAAACAAACCATTTTCCACCGACAATTCACGCAGCATATGCGCCGACGCTTAATATTCACCCGGGGGATCCAGTGACGTTCAAAGTTCGGACGTTCCGAACCGGCTCGGGAAACGAGCGCTGGGATTTTGGCGACGGCAGCCCAAGTGTTGAAGTCCAGTCCGACGGAAACGCCAAGCCTCTGGGAAAAGATGGCTATGCCGTGACGCAACATCGTTATGCGAAACCCGGCCATTACATTGCGCGTGTCGAACGAACGAACGAGCGCGGCGAAACGGCCGTGGCGCGGCTTGTCATCGAGGTGGTTAAACCTTAAGCATCGCGCATTGAATATGAGATCGATCGTTCGACTTATCCTTGCCGGTTTCCTGACGATTGCCTGCGCCAACGGGCAAACAATGGCGCTCGTGGCGGGCGGTGGAACTGAAGTTAATGGCGATGCGACGAATTGCCGGGTTCACGCTCCGTTCGGAATCGATTTCGATCGCGCAGGCAACCGTTACATCGTTGAGATGGCCGGCGGAGAACGCGTGCTGAAGATCGATACGGCCGGGAAGCTTTCTGTCTTCGCGGGAACCGGAGAGAAGGGGGACAACGGTGACGGCGGTCCGGCGCTCGGCGCGCGGTTCAACGGCATGCACAGCCTGGCGATCGGTCCGGGCGGAGACATTTTCATAGCGGACACCTGGAACAACAGGATTCGGCGCATCGACGCCAAAAGCAGAAGCATTTTCGCGTTTGCGGGCACTGGAAAGCGAGGCTTTGGCGGGGATGGAGGCCCCGCGCGCGATGCCGAATTTGGAAATGTTTATTGCGTCGCCTTCGATGCGTCGCAGGAAAATCTTTTTGTCGCAGACCTCGACAATCGGCGAGTCCGCGCCGTAAACCTTAAATCAGGAATTGTCACCACGGTCGCTGGCAATGGCCAGCGTGGCATTCCAGTGGACGGCGCCAGGGCGAAAGAAGCGCCGCTGGTCGATCCACGCGCTGTCGCGGTGGATTCGAAAGGTTCGATCTACATTCTCGAACGAAGCGGACATGCTCTGCGCAAAGTGGACAGGAACGACATGATTCGGAC
>Ga0137340_1000312_pt1 | contig 11238 bp, 14 predicted proteins | sample EasRivERMLT400_2_FD_102295 | JGI IMG/M metagenome (GOLD analysis project Ga0137340, IMG submission 102295) | Soil microbial communities from meander-bound floodplain in the East River, Colorado, USA - East River MetaG ERMLT400_2 | ecosystem: Environmental > Terrestrial > Soil > Floodplain ...
CGGTTCGAACTCCTCGGAGAGGGGGACGATGGCCATCATCATCACCTGATGTGCACCCGTTGCTCGGACATCGTGGAACTGGACGAATGCTTCTCGGAGAACCTGCAACAGAAGATCGCGGCGGCGAGTGGATACGCAAAAGTGACGCACAGGCTTGAGTTTTTTGGGGTTTGCCCGCGCTGCCAGTAAAAGACAAAGCCGCGCCTTGCGAGCGCGGCCATCAATCCAAATTGTCAGTTTTATCAGGCTGCCGAGTCTTCCGGCATCCACTGACCCAGTTTCATAAACTCCTTGATCTTCCTCCGTTCGTAACGATGTCGATTTGCTTTTTCCGCATGGGCATCAGCCTTGCGGAAGGTATGCTTGGGGTTCCTTACGATTTCGGTGATCACATCCAATGATTTCGTCATGGTTGATGCTGTCCTTTCTCGAGGTGAGCCTTGAGCAGGCGGAATGCCGAGTGGCCACAATGGGGAGGAAGCGAACGAAGTTCCGCTAATGGCTTCTGACATCACCGACACAAAGCTCATTGCTTTAATTGGACGCCGAGCGAAACCGGAACGTTCAAGCAACGTTGCCAAGCCGTAACTCAGCGGCCTGCCACAGAGTATATGTTAATTGTTGGGCGAATGCAATAGCAATGACTCCCATTCGCCTTCTGCGTGTGACCTTTCTGTGAGGAAGCCGCGCAACTCGAAGCACTTGCGCACAGAAAAAATTTGTGCGCGCAAAATTCCGGCGAGCACGAGCCGTCCGCTGGGTTTCACAAGGGAGGCGATCTTCGCCGCGCAGCTTTCCAGCAGATCGGCCGTCAGATTCGCGCAAACCACGTCGTATTTTGACACGCTGCGCGCCAATTTTGTGACATCCCCGCGTGTAAGATGAAGTGTGACTCGATTTTTGCGCGCATTCTCCTTCGCCACTCGCACGGCAGCAGGGTCGAAATCGAACGCGCGCACGGGGCAATAGCCCAGTTTTGCTGCCGCTATCGCAAGAATTCCCGAGCCGGTCCCGACATCGAGAAATGTCTGGCGGGCGCTGGGAATTCGCGCCGCGGCGAGTTGTTCAAGGCAGAAGCGCGTGGTGGGGTGCTGGCCGGTGCCGAAGCTCAGGCCGGGATCGATCACGATTGTGCACTGACCGGGGCGGGCCTTTCGCTGGCTCCAGCTCGGCTTTACGAGCAACTGCGGCCCCACGGTGAACGGTTTGAAGTGGCGCTTCCACGATTCGGCCCAGTCCTTCTTGCGCACCCTGGTGATCGACAGCCGGCCCGTGCCCGGATCGAGCCCGAACTCGCGCATGCGCGCGAAAGCCTCATGTATAACGACCTTCAGCTCCCGGCGAACGGGCGGCGATTCGACAAAGATTGTCGCGGTGATTCTCCCCGTCTCGACATCTGTGTAGATCGAAGGAGGATAGCCGAAGTGCGATTCGATCAACTCCGAGACCGCGTCTTCAGCGTCGGCGTTGATTTCGACCGCGACGCGCCATAATTCGCGAGTTCCTGCTTGTTTATTGGCCTTCATGCCTTCCGGACGGGAAGTGTGACCGTCCCGCGCTTGTCAACGCAAGGCCGCGGGCTAGATTCGGGGCGTGGAAAGCTGCCGCTTCGCTTTCGCGATTCATGTGATGACGGTCCTCGCCCTGCGTCGCGATGAACTTTGCCCCTCGACCCTCCTGGCAAAGACGGTGAACACCAATCCCGTGGTGATCCGCCGGCTGTTGCTCGATCTCCAGCAGGCGGGGCTGGTGAAGACAGAGCGTGGACCGGCCGGTGGAGCGCGCCTGGCCCGCGCCCCGGGCCGGATCAAGGTGCGGGACATTTACCGGGCGGTGGAGGAGCCCGCGCTGTTTGCGCCGCATCGCCGAAAGCCTTCCAAAGCGTGTCCGGTGGGGTGCAAAATCGAATCCGTGCTGGAGCAGTTGTTCCAGCGGGCGAGCAGGGCGTTGGAGAACGAGTTGGGGACGGTCACACTTGAGGGTCTGGTGCGAAAAATCCGACGCGGTTGATTTTTTGCGCATGTATGTAACCATGTTAGTTACTGAATGAGAAAGGCAGTCATGAAGAACATGGTAAACCTTCCGGCGAGCCGGTGGACGCCGGTGTTGCATGAAATTTCGCCGGAAGTGGGCGCGCCAGCGCCAGCCTCTGGCAACGGCGATGATACGCCTCTGCTCGACGCCTATTCGCGCACAGTGAGCGGGGTCGTGGAGAAGGTCGCGCCGTCAGTGGTAAATATCCGCGTGGAGCACGAGAATCGCCGGGGAACGGGGCAGGGCAGCGGCTCCGGGTTTGTCATCGCGCCGGACGGATTTATCCTGACCAACAGCCACGTGGTGCACGGCGCGAAGAGCCTTGAAGTGACGCTCGCCGATTCGCGCACCTTCCAGGCGAAGGTTGTGGGTGACGATCCCGACACGGACCTGGCCGTGATTCGCATCGGTGCGCCGAAACTGCAGCACTTGAAGTTTGGCGATTCCTCGAGGCTGCGCGTCGGCCAGGTGGCGGTGGCGCTCGGAAGCCCCTTTGGTTTCCAGCAAACGGTGACATCGGGGATCGTCAGCGCGCTCGGTCGCTCGATGCGCGCCCAATCGGGCCGTTTGCTCGACGACATCATTCAAACTGACGCTGCGCTCAACCCCGGAAATTCGGGCGGCCCGCTGGTCAACTCGAGCGGCGAAGTGATTGGTGTGAACACTGCCATCATCCTTGCTGCGCAGGGCATTTGTTTTGCGATCGCGAGCAATACGGCGGAGTTTGTCACAGCGTGGTTGATGAAAGAGGGGCGCGTCCGCCGGAGCTGGATTGGAGTAGCGGGGCAGAACGTTCCGATTCACCAGCGCGTAATTCGCTTTCATCGGCTTGCGATTGATCGTGGCGTGCTGGTGATGGGCATTGAACCCAACAGCCCGGCGCAGCGCTCGGGCTTGCGCGAAGGCGACGTGATCGTGGCCTTCAAAGGCGAACCAATCGCGACTATCGACGAGTTGCACAAACGGTTGACGGCAAAGGAAGTTGGCGTGGGCTCACCGCTGACCATCGTGCGGCATACCGAGAAGCTGGAGTTGTTCATCGTGCCCGAGGAACTGCCTCATCGCTCGCTTGCGCCAGTCGGCTAACGCCACCGCCGTCCTCCAACGGCGGGGAGCGGCGGCAGCTCCGCGTGAGGCTTTGGCGAAGCTGCTCGCAGCTAAAAGAGACGCACACGCATCGTGATGGTTATCGCAGGTGCGGCCAATAGGCGCTTTGTTCGAGGCGCGATTGGAGGCGGGCTATGAAGTCTTCCTTTTCGAGGGGATCGTCGAAGCTGGCGTCGATGAACTGCCATGCCAGGCACTCATTACCGGAGTAGAGCAGTTCGAGAACCGTCGCGGAGAATTCGTCTGAGATGTCGGCGAATTCTTCCGGGTCCGAGGCGGACCGCCATCGCGCCGCTTTTGCTTCCAACTCGTCCTTTGCTGGCGGGGCTTTTGACATCAGATCTTTGGCGGCGACATATTGGCCATTCCGCCAGCGCAGAATTAATGTCGGCATCGGTTGGCCATCCGCCGGGGTCGGGAAATGGTAAAATGCATTGTCTGAGGCAGTTATCTCCGGGATGCCATTGCTATCGACGTCGCGAAATTCGGGATATTCACCGAGTGACTCAATGTGCGCGATTTGCCGGAAGGTCTTCCCGCACTCGAACAGATAGATTTCCCCGCCTCCCTGGCGTCCTAACTTGTCGGTCAAGGCGATGTTGGGAACGCCGTCGCCGGTAATGTCTATCCCCGCCACGTTGTTGGAGCCGAACTGCGCGATCGCCAGTTCCGCGCCATAGCAGGAAAACACGCGTCGGCCGTTCTGCAGAATTTCCGCGCCGCTCCAGGCTCGCAATCCGGGAACGCGATAGCTGAAGTCGGAGAGGACGGACGGAAGTCGATTAAAGATTCTCTCCCGAAAACCTTCGAGGTGGCGGTAGTAAATTTTGATGTGGTAATCCTGGAAGCGCGCTTCATCGATCAGTTCACCCGGCGGCGAAAAGCTTCCGGGTCGGAACATCATGGAATACGTCGCCGCGATCGCGGCGGCGACGGCGGCGCTTAACAACAAGAGAAGGCGAAGGTGACGCACGCTGTAATGCCTTCACTTAAGGTGCTTAAGAACCGGGACAGAAGACAAGCGTACTCGGCGGATGTCCGCTTATTTTCGGACAACGCGATTGAGCGTGTAGCTGAAATCGGCATGCCCGACCATCGGCTCGCGGTCTTGATTCAGAAAGAAGAGAATGTTGTCGTCCGCTTTCAACAGGAGCAGCGCAGCCTCCGTCGGCGTCGGATCCAAGCGGTAAATGATCGCATTCGGATCAGTTTTCGCGCCGCGGACAATTCCCCACGTGCCTTCGCGAGGGCTTCGGCGGTGCAAACTTCCCTCCACTTTGCAGGTGGTCGGCGCCGATGTCTTGGGATCCTGGTAAAGCGTAACGCGCCATTTTACTTTCGTGCAACCGGCGTGCTGGGGAAGTTTCAGCTCGCGGGCAATTCCATGGCAGGGACTGCGGCCTTCGAAGACTCCAAAAACAGTCGGACCAGTCGCGAGAGGGGAAATCTTGTATGACATGTCGGGGGAGCTCACAGCAAGGGACGCGTCGACCGGCGTCTCTGCACTCGCGGCGCGATTCAAAGTGTAGCTCCATCCGCCGGTCCCAATCATCAGGCTTCCGTCTGGATTCAAAAAATGCAGAAGATTCTCGTTCACTTTGACAACCGAAAGCGATCGGTGAGACTTATCCGCGCTTATCCGGTAAACCACCGCATCCGGGCTGGATTTTGCGCCTTTGACAATTTCGCATGTCCCGTGTGATGTCACTTTGGGGCCCTCCTCCGATTGGTTCGGATTGTTGCGGGCAGGGACGTGATACTGAGCGACGAGATTGTAAGTTGCCGGCAAGCCCGCGTTCTGATTGGTCAACAGCTTGATCTGCCACTTGATGTAATGACACTCCGCATTGGTCGCCAGCCCGTCGAGGAATTCTCGTGGAAGATCACCACCGGGAGTGCTGCCAACGAATTCAGCGGTGACCGAATCCTCCGGGCTGGCCGCAACGCCACCGGGCACGCACGCAACCAACAACAGGGCAATCGACCCTCCAACAATTTGGATCAACTTTCTCATGCCTGCAAAATAGCTGTTCTCGCCGCGAGATTGCCAGACGGCGGTAAAACGTTGATAAAAGATTTGTAAAGGCAAAGGGGGGACGGACGACTCAAATATCGACGTTTTTCACCGTGAACAGGCCGCGAACACTGGCCGCTCTTCCTCGCGAAGGTCGTTCGACATTCCATAGCGTTTCGATATAGTGCGCGGCCATGAACCGCGTTGGGATTGGGTATGACGTGCATCAACTGGTCACGGGTCGCAAGTTGATCCTTGGTGGCGTTGAGTTGGTGCACACGAAGGGCCTCGAAGGACATTCGGATGCTGATGTGCTGATGCACGCGATCTGCGACGCGGTGCTGGGCGCGATCGGGCAGGGCGACATAGGCACGTTCTTTCCCAACACCGATCCCAAATGGCGCGGCGCGGCGAGTCGCGTGTTCCTCGAAGAGGCCGCTCGCCAGGTGACACTTCATCAGGGGCGCATCATCAACATCGACGCGACGATCATGGCGCAGGCGCCGAAGATTGCGCCGCACGTTCCGGCAATGAAGGCCAATATCGCAAAGGCGCTCGGCATCACCGACCAGCGCGTCGGAGTCAAAGCGACGACGAACGAACACCTGGGTTTCATTGGCCGGGAAGAAGGGATGGCGGCGATGGCGGTCGCCAGCATCGATCTTCCGGAGTAACGTTCGTCATGGCGGCCAAGGGCGAGATCAGTTGGAAACGGCGCACGGAGGATGGCGAGCGCCTGGAAATTTACGCGCACCGCGTCGGTGATCGTTGGAATTTTTACAGCCGACAGAAACGTTACGACCGCTGGCAACCGCTGGAGCAACCGCCGCTCGAAGATTGGCTCGAACTTTTGGACAGCGTCCGGCGTCGCGTGGCACGGCGCTTGTTACGTCCCGAAGAGATTTCGCGCGTGGAAAAGACGATTCGCGAACATTTTCCTGGAACGGAGTTGGATACTTAGATGTCGCGTCACAGCAAACCTCTGGTGCTGATTTCCGGCTGCACGGAAAAGCGCGGCGTTGAGTTCAGGGATTTCTCCCTCAGTCTTTCCCACAATTACGCGCTGGCGATCAAAGCTGGCGGCGGCACGCCCACAGTAGCGCCGTGCATTCCCGACCGGGAGTTTGTTGCCGAGTCAGTGGCACAATGTGGCGGGGTCTTGCTCACGGGAGGCGACGACATTCAACCGGAGATTTATCGTGACGACATTCCTGAGTCGCTCGCCAAAACTGTTCACGCCGCGGACGCCGAACGCGACGCGTTCGAATTGATGCTGGTCGACGAAGTGTTCCGGCAAAAAAAACCGCTGCTCGCAATTTGTCGTGGGCATCAACTGCTGAACGTCGCGCTGGGAGGCACGTTGATCGTTGATATTCCGAGCGAAATGCGGGGGGCGCTCAACCATAGCCGGCTGGATAAGAAGGACAAGATTGTCCATGCCACAAAAGTGGACGGTGGCTCAGTCCTTGCTCAAGCGACCGGAACGACAACCCTGGGTGTCAATAGCTCACACCACCAGGCTGTCAAAAAAGTGGCTAAACCTTTGCGGATAACTGCCGTTAGTATAGATGGAATAGTTGAGGGGCTGGAATTAGGGCCGGAGAGCAGGCATTTTTTGCCCTTTCTCCTGGCAGTTCAGTTCCACCCAGAGCGGCTGTTCACGCGGCATAACGAACATTTAGGAATCTTTAAAACCTTTATAACTGCGTGCACACGCGATCTTGGCGAAAAATTATGAAGCACAAAATCTTGCTGGTCGACGACCAGGAGGAACTCCGGTCACTCCTGGCCGACAGTTTCGTAGCACGGGGCTTCGACGTGCTTCAGGCGGCCGACGGGGCGGGCCTGAAAGAACTCTTCACAGGCACCCAACCGGATCTGGCGCTGCTCGATCTCAAGTTGCCCGATGCCGACGGTCTCGACCTGCTTTCCACCATGAAGCGGCAATGGCCGGAGACTGAAGTCATCGTGCTCAGTGGTTACGGCACGCTCGACTCGGCGGTGGAGGCGACAAAACGGGGCGCATTTCACTTTCAAACAAAACCGCATAACGAGGGGCTCTTCAGCCTTGTTGAGCGCGCGCTCGAGCGCAAGCAACAGGTGCAGGAGAACAGCAAGCTGATCGATGCGCTCAAGCGCATGAGCGGCGATTCCTCGCCGATCTTCCAGTGCGCGCAAATGAAGTCCGTGATGAAGACGGTCGAGCGCATCGCTCCGAGCGATGTCTCGGTGCTCATCACCGGCGAAAGCGGCACCGGCAAGGAAGTCATTGCGGATTTGATTCACACGCTGAGCCCGCGCAACAAGGGGCCATTCATCAAGATCAACTGCGCGGCGCTGCCTCGCGAGTTGATCGAGAGCGAGCTTTTCGGGTCGGTCAAAGGTGCGTTCACCGGCGCGCAGGGCGACCGCGAAGGTCTCTTCCGCCAGGCGGAAGGCGGCACGCTATTGCTCGACGAACTTTCTGAAATGCCGATCGACACGCAGAGCAAGCTGCTGCGCGTGTTGCAGGAAAAGGAAGTCCGCCCGGTCGGTGGCCGCACGAGCTATAAGACGGATTGCCGGATTCTTGCGGCGACGAATCGCCGCGTCGAAGACGCGATCAAGGAAGGGAAGCTGCGGGAGGATTTGTATTATCGCATTAGCGCGATTTCGGTGTCACTGCCTCCGCTGCGCGACCGTCGCGAAGACATTCTTCCGCTGGCCCGCGCATTCCTGAAGCGCTTCGCTTCGCAAGCGGACCGGCCGATGGTCGATTTCACGCCGGCAGCGGCAGACCGCCTGCGCGCGTGCGACTGGCCGGGCAACGTGCGCCAGTTGCAAAACGAAGTGCAGCGCGCGGTTCTCATGTCGGAAGGCAAGAATATCGACGTGCAGGATCTTTCCATTACTGACGCCAAGGCGAATGAGCTCGACGACCAGAACCTCACGCTGATGGAAGCGATGGAGCGCAACAAAATCGTTGAAGTTTTGCGCGAGACGAACGGCAACAAGCTCGAGACGGCTCGCCGCCTCGGCATCGGCCGGCAGACGCTCTACAACAAGATCAAGGCTTACGCGATCGCCGCGTAAGGCCACACGATCGTTTAGCCACTACTTTTTCAGGTTCTCCGGATTCAGAGGCTGGAGATCTTTTGGGATGAAGCGGCCGTCTTTGCGGATTAGCTCGTCGTCGAAGCGCACTTCGCCCCCGCCCCATTCGGGCCGTTGAATCAGCACCATGTCCCAGTGCACCGCCGAGCGGTTGCCGTTGTCGCAATCTTCGTACGCCTGGCCCGGGGTGAAGTGAAGGGAGCCGGCGATTTTTTCATCGAACAAAATGTCGCACATCGGGCTCAGGATGTACGGGTTGAAGCCGAGAGAAAACTCGCCGACGTAACGCGCGCCGGCATCGGTATCGAGTATCTCGTTCAAGCGCTTCGTGTTATTTGAACTCGCGTCGACGACCTTGCCGTCGCGGAAATTAAGCCTCACGTTCTCAAACTTCGTGCCGGAATAAAGTGTGGGCGTGTTGAATTGGATCGTTCCATTGACGGAATTCCTGACGGGACAGGAAAAGACTTCGCCGTCTGGGATGTTGCGATCGCCCTTGCACATTTTGGCGCCAATGTTCTTGATGCTGAAGCGGAGGTCGGTGCCGGGTCCTTTCAGGTGGACGCGGTCGGCAGTGCGCATGCGTTTCTCCAGCGGCATCATGGCTCGGGCCATTTTGGGATAGTTCATCGTGCACACGTCGAAGTACAGGTCCTCGAACGCCTCGGTGCTCATGCCGGCGCCCTGCGCCATGCTTGGGGTGGGCCAGCGCAACACGACCCAGCGCGTTTCGTTGACGCGATAGTTGAGCACGGGACGCAGCACCTTCGAATAAAGCGACATGCGGTCGCTGGCGACGTCGGAATTTTCGTTCGCATTGTGGCTGCCGCGGATCGCGAAGTAAGCCTGCACTTTTTTCATCCGGAACATTTCGATGTCGCGCACCAGTGTGGCGTGCGCCTGGTCCGTGTCGCGCAATAACTCGCGGGTGACGCGGCTGTGGCGCACCTCGACGAGCGGCAGCGCGCCAACGGCGCGAATGGCGCGCACGAGTTCGACGGTGAATTCGTCCGGGACATCGATCGCATCGACAAGGGCGCGCTCGCCCTTCTTCAAACTCGTTGAATACTCGACCAAAAGTTTTGCCAGTTTCGTGTAACGTGGATCTGTCATACATCAACAAACATCAATAGCGGCGCGTAGAATTTCGTCTCAGCCCTTCCAAAGCAAGCCGAGAAGGTCGCCGCTATTGCGCGTAGAGCGGCCAATCGCCGTAACCGCCGGGCAAGAGCGCGAGGAGAGTCTCGATGATGGCCCCCAGGAACATGACGTCCATCAACGCGGCCCGTTGCCGCGGGCGCAGCTTCTCGACTTGCGCAATGGTGCGAATGTCCATTTCCTCCTCCCCGATGTTATGCCTTGCGGCGCACATGAGGCGGTGGTCGTTCAACACGGTCAGCAACGCCTGCGAATCCTCGTCGCTGAGCGCGAGCGTGGCGACCGCTTCGCCACGTGGCGCGATGCTGCGACGCCAACGGCGCAGCGCGGCCACGTTCGCGCTTTTCAAATTGTGCAGGTTCTCGATCCATTCGCGCGTTTGCTCTTCGTTGAGACCCGCGCTGACGCAGCCGCGTTTGGAATACCAGACGTCCGCGACACTCGGGTGGACCTCCTCCGGCTTGAGCAAATACTGGCGGATGATGCCGGCGAAAATGCGCCGCAGAAATTGCACCTCGGACGGCGCGAGGCGCAGGACGATCTGATCATTTTCGCGCGACGCTTTCATTTCTCATTTAGCTCCAGCGTCACGGTCAGGCCGTGCGCCTGTAGTTGCTGGTGGTAGAACTCGGCCTTTTCGCGGGTCTCGGTGGCGACAATGCTCTTCCCCTGTTGATGGACCTGCAACATGTGTTTGGTGGCTTTTTCCTTATTGAAGCCGAGCACGCGCATAAAGACGAAGACGACGTAAGTCATGAGGTTCACGGGGTCGTTCCACACGATCACGTTCCAGCTTTTCTCGAAGGCCTCTTCGACCTTCTCGCTGGTCGTCTCAACTGGCGCAGGGAGTGTTTCCGTGTCCATCGTGATTACTTCATTTCACCGCCCCGAAGGGCTGGGAAAAGGTGGATGCAACCGCGGCCTTGCGCAACCCCTGCCTGGTCGTTATCAGAGCGACGGAACAAGGGATGGAACGGCGAGTGATATTGCGGCAGTGGAAGGAGTCGGACGTCGAGCCGTATGCGGCGATGAACGCCGACGCAGAGGTCATGCGCTTTTTTCCGAAGCTGCTCACGCGGGAGGAATCGGCGCTTTCAATGGCTCGCCAACGCGCCCGGATCGAGGAGCGGGGCTGGGGGTGGTGGGCGGTAGAAGTCGACGGCGTCTTCGCAGGTTTCACAGGTTTGGCCGAACCGAAGTTTACGTCCCACTTTACGCCATGTGTCGAGATCGGCTGGCGTTTGCGCAAAGAGTTCTGGGGGCAGGGAATCGCGTTCGACGCGGCGCAGCAGGCAGTCAAATATGCGTTCTCTGAGTTGAGGCTTTCGGAGCTCGTGTCGTTTACTGCGGCGGTCAATCTGAGGTCCCGCAAATTGATGGAGCGCCTCGGTTTCTCGCATGAGGCCGTCGATGACTTTGATCATCCCGAGATACCCGAAGGGCATTGGTTGAGGAGGCATGTGTTGTATAGGAAACTGCCTCCCTGATGGCCAAGGCACGGTAGACCCCGTCATAACGAAAGGGACAGAAGCGGCGCTGTGGTTCAGCGGACGGGTTGGGCGTGTTTGGTGATGAGCCAGCGAAGGGCGGATCCCTCACCGAACATCGTTGAACGACTGTGATAGGTGATCCAATCCTGCTCCGACATGGCTGGGAATAAGTGGTCAGCCTGTTGGCTCAGTTCTCTCACTGTGGCCCGTTCGCGGGTGAGTTCGTCGATTCGGTTCTGCACGGTTTCGCCGGGCTCGCCATAAGGGGTGTTTGGATCCATTGCGTTCAATGCCATGCGCTCGGCTTGAATGCCGACAAGCTGGCTGATCAGTGTTTCGCCC
>Ga0137340_1000313_pt1 | contig 11207 bp, 16 predicted proteins | sample EasRivERMLT400_2_FD_102295 | JGI IMG/M metagenome (GOLD analysis project Ga0137340, IMG submission 102295) | Soil microbial communities from meander-bound floodplain in the East River, Colorado, USA - East River MetaG ERMLT400_2 | ecosystem: Environmental > Terrestrial > Soil > Floodplain ...
CAGGGGCGCACAAACAAAAAACCCGCCGGCTCAGGGGAAGGGGAAGCCAGCGGGTCGTAATATCCCAAAGCAATACCTCAGAAGGTCGTGCTGCTTTGGAATCGGGCCGACACTGGCCCAAACCGGAGTGCCTGCGAATAGGACGAACTTGCGGCGCGGCAATCGGAGCAGCGGCTGAGATGGAGTGCCTTAATTCCGTTTGCGCTTTCGGACGGCGAGATAAATTAAGGCTCCGATTGCGGCCAGAACTACGACCGCGACCACCAGCAAGTCCACCTTCACGGAGAAACCCTGCCAGACAACTACAATGTTCGGTAGCGTCCCATCTGCCAGGTTAGACACAAAGAATATACCTGCCCCCATAATCAAAAGCGTGGCCCACGCCGACAGCAGTATGTTGATGTCTTTCCCGTTCATGGGCTTCGGAGTGTCCGTGCCGATGGTTAGGAATCACCATAGCCGCACCATCCCGTTCTCATCAATGACGAAGGAATCGCACCCGGCTGAGAAGCGCCCGGTATCGACTTGCGGGCGGGAGTTGTGAAGCACAAAAGGCCGCAGCGTTTCATTGGCGGCACTTGTTGCTGACACGTCATTATCGGATTGCCCACTGAGCCGATCCCTGCCATTAGCGGACTATGTCAACAACAACTGAAACCAACGATCCGCAACTTGCTGAACTGGATAAACCGATTGTAACTCGACGACAGGCGACTTGGATACTGACCGCGTTCGCAATCACTTGGGCGTTGCCAGGTGTCGTTGTGCTGTTTACCGCGATAGAAGCCACCACCTCTGGTCCGTTTGGAGACACCTTTGGAACAGTGAACGCGCTATTCTCAGCCGCCGCATTTGGGGGGATTATTTATACTATTCTTTTGCAGAGACGTGAGCTGAAGCTCCAACGGCATGAACTTGAACTGACTCGGGACCAGCTTCGTAGGTCAGCGGAAGCGCAGGAGAAATCGGAGGCGGCATTGCGCACCCAAGCGCAGTCGTTGCTGTTGGCAGCGCAACTCAACGCCTTGGTCGCACGCATCGAGGTTTATAACGTCCAGCATGCCGAGGCACGAAACGATGGGCTGCGGCACAGATTGTATGAAGAGCGCCTGTCTTTGTATCACGAACTGGATAAGCTGCGACGGCGCTCGTTACAACTTGCCGCAGAATGAAAGTCTCCCTCGACGCCAGCGAGCTCCCGCCCGGCAGCGGACGCGGCAACCTGAGCAGTCGGCTGGTGTTCACTGGCGAACGCTGGCAGAGACTTGACCTGTGTCCCCACGGCCAGCATTTGCGCTGGCAGTTCGCGGAGTGTGGCAACTAATTTAAGGAGCGGGAGAAACCGAAGGTGAAGAAACGGGAGTCCTGAATATCTTTGCACTTGGCAACGTCCAAGGCTGTCAACTCCAGGCAAAGATGAGACGGGAATTCAAGACGCCTGTATTTCAGGTCACTGAAAAGCTTCCACGCCCCGGCAAGTGCGTATTTGTCATCACCGCATCTTACCGATGTATGGGCTATCTCGACGAGAAGGGCAGGTGGAAGGACGTTCTTCGCAGGGAGGTCATTGAGGGAGTGAAGGCGTGGTCTGCTGCAAGCGAGGAAGAAACGAATATGTGGAGTAAGACGGCTGGCCCACGGCAGCCAGATCAATGACCACTCACGCGCCCTCCCGCCACTTCCCCGGCGCGTACTGTTCATCCCATCCGGAATCAATGTTCACGATGAACACGGTTGTTTCCTTGCCGTCGCCCGAAACGTCTCACACGCCAGTTCGGGCAGGCCATAGCCCGCATCCAGTTCCTTGATGACCCCTTCGCAGGCCGCCCGTCCATTATACTCGCGCCACACCGCCAGTGCGTTCACGGTCAAGGGCAGGTTCGTCACCAACGCCTGATACAAGGTAGCCCGGGCAATCAAACAACAATTTGCCGCCCGCCCGGCCACGTTTCTCTTTGACCCGATGCCGGATCTGGATCAGCCGCGCGTCCGCCGGCCAGTCGGCCTCCCGATGATCCACTTGCGCCACGTCCGTGCCTTCCACCTCTGTCGCGGCCCAGCGGGTTTCCTTGCCGATCACCCGTTGCAAGGGGCTGGGAGAGCCGCGCCACCACCACGAACTTGAGCCGCAGGCTTTCCCACAGCCGCAGCAGTTCACTCACGCAAAAAGCCCGAATCGGCCCGCACGACGCGAATTCGCAAGTGGCGCGGCAGGTTGTCCCACAGATCCAGAAAAAACTCACGCCATTATTGGCGCAACTGCTGTTGCCCGCGCGCAACCAGAACGCGGCCACCAGCCGCACCTCGCTGAAGACCGCCAGGAGCGGATGCAGGCAGGGCTTGGTCCCCAGCCGCGTGTAACCCGCGGCGACCCCTTCCTGATGACCGTCCTCGTGCAAGAGCCGCGTCGAATCCAGATCCAGCGCATAGCTGCCCGGTCGGCTGGGCAGACACTCCAGGCACCAGCCAAAGAGTTGCCGGAAGCAAACAAGGTTGCGCCCGGCACTGCTAAAGCCTTGGAAGAACCGGGACAAGACCGACTGGCTGGCCACCCGTTTGATGCCCAGCAACTCCGGCGGGTCGCGCCGCAGATAGGCGACGTGCGTAACTTTCTTGGCCCCGCAGAGCAGGCCCTGCACGAAGCCCAGCACCTTACTGACCGGCAGGAGCGCGTTGTTGGACTTGGGTCGTGGATGCGGCAGACATCGTTCCAGCAGTTGGATCCAGCCGCTCTGGCGCAGGAAGGTCCAGAACGTGGCCGTGCCCGCGTGCGGACTGAGCCGCTGATCGGTGAAGCCGATTTGGATGGACTGCCCCGCGCCTTGGAATTGAATATTCCCGGCCACCGTTTGGTGAACTGGGCGTGTGCCCGACGATTGTGTTGTTTTCATCTACCACCAATCACTTCCCAAACGGTGGCCTTTTTTCAACTGCATCGTTCCGGCTACATCGTAGGCCAGCAGAATCGTGATGATTATTCTTCCTGCTTCTCCTCTGTTGGGTGCAGACCGAAATGAATCAGCTTCTCGCGCATGGTGGTGCGGGTCACGCCGAGCCAGCGGGCGGCCTTGGCTTGATTGCCTTCGGCCAATTGTATGGCCCGGCCGAACAGCTCCCGTTCCATCTCTTCGATCATTGTGGCGTGGACGCCGTCCGCCTCTCCGCGCTGTGCCTTGGCCAGCAACTCCGAAAAATAACCGGCCACAGTCTGATCGGAAACGAGAAGCGGCTTTCTTGTCCGCGCGCAGGCTTCTTGCGCGTGTTCCAGACTGATTGGGTAGTTCCGGGCAAGCAAAAGGGTCTGCCGGACGACGTTCTCCAACTCTCGCACGTTGCCGGGCCAAGCCTGGTTTTGCAGAAAGGCAATGGCTTCGGGCTGGATGGAGGGCGCATCCACGCCCACTTCGCCGCCCAGGCGTTGCATGAAATATTTCACCAGGTCAGGGATGTCTTCGGGGCGCTGACTCAACGGAGGCAGCACGATAGCGACTCCACTCAAGCGGTAGAATAGATCCTCCCGGAATTGGTTTTCCTTCAGGGCGGTTTCAAGATCCCGATGTGTGGCCGCCAGGATTCGCACGTCCACCGGAATCTTTTCATTACCGCCGACGCGCTGAATGTATTTTTCCTGGAGCACGCGCAACAATTTGACCTGCGTGCTCAAGGTCAAGTCGCCGATTTCATCGAGGAAGAGGGTGCCGTGATTCGCTTGCTCGAAGCGGCCGACGCGGCGAGCGTGCGCCCCGGTGAAGGCGCCGCGCTCATGCCCAAACAATTCACTCTCCAACAACGTCTCCGGGATGGCCGCGCAATTGACGGCGATGAACGGTTGCGCCGCGCGACTGCTGTGCTGGTAGATGGCGCGGGCAACTAGTTCCTTGCCGGTGCCGGTTCCGCCGCGAATGAGCACGGTGACGCCAGTGGCGGCCACGCGCCCGATCTCCTTATAGACCGCCTGCATGGCTCGGCTGTTGCCAATGATAGCAGATTGATTGGACCGAGCCTGGCCCATTTCCACCGGCTCGGACATGAGCCGATTGCAGGCCACGGATTTGGCGACCAAATCGAGCAGTTCAGCCATATCGAACGGCTTGAGCAAATATTCGTAAGCGCCCAGTTTGGTCGCCTCAATGGCGGTTTCCGTGGTGCCGAAGGCGGTCATCAAAATGATGGGCAGCTTGGGCTTGGCGGCGTGGAGTTGCTCGACCAATTCCAGTCCAGTCAATCCCGGCATCTTCAAGTCGGTGATGACCACATCGAAAGGCTGCTCTTTGGCTTGGGCCAATCCCTTATCACCTCTGTCAGCCACGGCCACTTCATAGCCCTCGGTCTGCAATTCTTTTTTCAAGCCACCGACAATGCTGGCGTCGTCTTCAATGAGAAGAATTTTCGGTCGGGACTTCATCTTCATCTTTCTCTACGCGCGGCAGGACAATGCCGAAGGTCGTACCGCGATCGACCTCGGTTTGATAATGGAGTGCGCCGCCATGTTTTTCAACAATACGCGCTGCGATCGACAAGCCCAGCCCGGTGCCGGTCTCTTTGGTGGTAAAGAAGGGGTCGAAGAGGCGCTCCTGAACTTTCGGCGGAATACCCTTGCCGGTGTCAATCACCTCCAGAATGACGACGGGAGTGGCGTGACCCGCCAAGGGCATCAGTTTGCTTCGCGCCCGTAGTGTAATGTCCCCGTTCCGCCCAATGCTTTCCGCCGCGTTCTGAATGAGGTTAATCAACACTTGTTCGATTTGTTGCGGGTCAACTCGAATCCATAGGGCCGGTGACGAGGCGAGATTTAATCGGATGGAAGCTTTCTCCAACTGCGAGCCTAAAAGCCCCTGCACGCGGCTGAACAAGCTTCCAGCCGTGAGGGTAACCGGTCGCGGCTCCGTCGGCCGGGCAAAATGCAGAACATCCCTGACGATGCGGTCCAGGCGCTGGATCTCCTGGTCAATCACTGTGGCATCTTCGTGTTCGGAGGAGCCTCGGACGAGAGTCCGTTTCAGACTGTGCAGGCGCACGTTGATGGCAGTGAGCGGATTTCGGATTTCATGAGCCACGCCGGCGGCAAGCGTCCCGAGCGCGGCCAACTTTTCCTGTCGCTCGATAATGGCGCGGCTTTCGACGAGCTGTGCGCGGAGCGGAGCAATCTTCACGCGGTAAATCAAGCTCGTGGCTGTAAACCCCAAAATCAGCACCAGCGCCACCAAGGCCATCAGAAGTTGGTGCAAGCCTCCCAAAGCCTCATGTGAATCCTCCACGAACTGGTTTAACGCCGCTCGCTCTGCGCCCTTTAGTTTCGTGCACAGGCCGAGGATTTGCGCTTTGTTCTCAACCTTCTCCAAGACCTCCTTGGGCGAGGGGACGGACCCGGCCTGCGCGCGTTCCTCCAGGAGTTTGGTGGTTCTCGTCAAGTAATCTTCCAATGCGATTTCGATTTGGTTGAGCAGGTCGAGTTCAAGCGGCGTGCTGGCCGAGGGTTTTTGTGTCTGAATCCACCGCTTCAGTTCCTCGCCTTCTTTGTGGAAATGGGCCTTGTCCGCCGGCTCTTTGCGCAGGTCGAAGCGTAGCACCGTCTCGTTTAAGTTCAGGGTGCTCGTCTCCACATGGTCTGCGAGATGAAAACTCTCGCTCTGCACCGCACCGAAGTTCTTCCGCAACTGCTTGAGTTGTTGCCAGGCGGAATGTCCTGCCCATCCAACCAGAGCCGCCAGCAGAACAACCGCCACAGCGAAGCCATACAAACGCAGTCTGACATGCATCGGGTGATTAGCTGGTGGCCACAGGTGGATTCTCACTCGCCACTCTCGGGTGTGGGCCGGTCAACGCGGGATTCATAACCAGTTGCCGTTAAACGTGCGGAGCATCAAGCACGCGCTGGCACAAGGCCAGCTAAATGAAAATCTGACCGGATCAATCACGCCTCCACTTCGCAACAAACGAAGTGCCCAAGCGATGAAAACGCAAACGATTTTATGACAAAGAGAGTTCTTCTGGTGGATGATGAGCGCTCCATCCGCGAGTCCTTGAGCAAAATCCTGAGAGCGGAGAATTATGAGGTCGTGCTGGCCGAAAACGGCCAGGAAGCCATCGAGAAACACAGCGCCGAGCGCATCGACCTCTTGATTTTGGACATCAACATGCCGGTCAAGAACGGCTGGGCTACCTTGGAGTGGCTGGTCGAGATCACTCCGCTGTTGCCCGTCGTGATCATAACCGGTCGCTCAAATCAGCGCGCCCTGGCGGAAACGGCGGGTGCGGATGCCCTGATGGAGAAACCGCTCGACGTTCCGTTGCTGCTGCAAACGGTTCGCGAGCTGATGGATGAGCCGATGGAAAGCCGCGCCCGGCGCGCGAGCCACCGCGCCTCGGGTTCTCGGTACATGCCATCCGACAACCAGCCATTTGACGAGATACTGCTCAAATGTTGCATGACTCCCTCCCCGCTTCCCGAATCGAAGGACACATGCTGAGTTATGAAAGATGATTCCGGCCCTGGTTCATCTGGAAATGTGTAAATCTACACCTGAGCCCAAATCCTCCTCGGGCGAATGAACAGCACTGGATCGGGCTTTATCGAGCGAGCTTCGCGTGTGGAACTGATACCCTAATCAAGCAACTCCTTTCCACCACGGCATCGGCGCCGTGGTGCCCGATAACTTTCACCTTTCGTCGCTTATCTACCATTTCGCACGGTGCCTCCACTCAGCCGGATTGCTCCAGAACTTCACGCTCCCTGCGCAACGCCGCGCAAGCGAAGTGCGATGAAGGTGGCCTGCGACCGCTCTCAGGTGGCTTCCCACTCGCCACTTGCCAGCGGAGAATCTCGAATGCCGGAGTCCCAACGCATTGCCGCTCAGCACACGAAGCGGTCAATGCGTACTGGCACGGCGCCAGCTAAAGAACACCCAGATGCAATCGCGAGGGGTTGCAAGAACTGTGAACGGCACAACTCAAATCACATTATGAACTCAATTCTCGCTCAATCCGTTTTCTTGCCGGGCATGTCACGGTTCCCGGTTCGACGATTTGGGCGGTATGATTACAAAAACTACAACATTCGGAGGTGCTTTCCTTGTCGTGCTCGGGCTGCTCGGCTTCGTTGTCCCGCGCTTCATGGGCATGCACCTCAGTGCGCTCCACAACGTCGTGCTTCTATTGTCCGGCGCCGTGGCGATCTATTTCGGCATGAAAGCCACGCCGGCGGCGGCGCGCACCTTTTGCGTGGTGTTTGGAGCGCTGTATGGACTGCTCGGTCTGGCGGGCTTTGTGGCCGGAGGACAGAACTACACCTTCACGATCATTCCGGGAGCACTGGTTCTGGGAACAATGGACCATCTGGTTTACCTGATCTTGGGAGCTATTTTCCTGTCAGTCGGATGGGGCTGGCGACCGCTCATCACAGCCACGCCTCCGACGCGTTAACGAATGAAACGATATGACCGTCGCCGCCCAAATCGTTGGCGACAGGCACGACGGCCCGAAACTACACCCGCCAACGAGGAATGAAATTATGAATACGTTGACACGTTGGAATCATGTAAGAGAACTGGAAGCCCTGCGACACGGTCTGAGTAGCCTAATCAGCCGCCCCCGGGCTCTGGCGCCCGAGGGCCAGGAGGAACCCTTAGCGGTGGCCGAATGGTCCCCGCTGGTGGACATCAGCGAAGACGACAAGGAGTACCTGATCAAGGCAGAGTTGCCTGACGTGAGGAAAGAGGACGTGAAGGTCACTGCGGAGGAGGGCACGCTGACTATCATGGGCGAACGCAAATTCGAGAAAGAGGAGAAAAACAAAAAGTATCACCGCGTCGAACGGGCCTACGGCAGCTTTGGGCGCAGCTTCTCGCTCCCGGATGATGCCAGCCCCGCGAAGGTCAGTGCCGAGTTCAAAGACGGTGTGCTCACAGTGCATTTGGCAAAGGACGAGAAGGCGAAGCCCCAGCACATCGAGGTCAAGGTCGCCTAAGCGGGCGCAGTGAGGCGGGCGGGGATTCCGCCCGTCCCTTACACCGTCGCGGACGCTCGTCGCCGCCACACAGGACGCCGTGAGCGCGCCGCAACCACAAACGCGTGCCTGAACCAATATGAAAACCACCCTTCGCTATCTCAGCCTCAATGCCCAGGCCACCTGGCACCGCCAAGTGGAGGAACAACTCAAACATTTGCATAGCCTGACAGCGATAACCGCTGCCGAAGTGGTCCTCGAACACCAACGGGAAGCCAAACCGGCCTTCCGCGTCCAAGTGCGGCTGGAGGTGCCCGGCCCGGGCCTGCACCCCAAGGCCACCCGCCATACACGTCAGGCTGCTCTGCTGATTCATGGCCCGGCCCTGCACGCCGAGGCCAGAGACAACACGCTCGAAGCCGCGCTGCTCAAGGCCACACAGGATCTGGAACACCAGGTTCAGGCCCGCCAACTCAGGCGCATGGAACGGGGCAAAAGCAAACTCCAACTCAGCGCCATCTCCGGCCGGTGGACCCATGCTCAGGTCGGTCAAAGGGCTTGAAAGAGAGGGATTATGCACACACTGAAGCTCATTTGCCTGACAATCATCCAACTGCTCAAACAGGCCTGGTTGCTTCCCCAATCTGTCGCGATTGCCGTCGAGCAAAGGCGGCGGCAGATCGTTCTAAACGAACTTGAAGCCGAACGGCTCGATCGGATACGCAACCCGTCGAAGTATCTTGGGAAGTCATTTTAACCCCATGCTCGAGAACGGTCAAAAAGCCGTCTAAGAAAATAAACTGGTGCGGGTGCAGGAATCGAAAGTCTCGAACGTTATGATAAGAACAGTTCAAAAGAGGACAGTGCTGGCCCTGCTGGTCGAGCCCAATGGGCTTGTCCGCCTGGAGCTAAACCGTGCCTTGGAACAGGAGCATTTCGAGGTTCTCTGGACAACCACGACTCAGGAGGCTGTGGCGGCCTACAACCGGCGGCACATTGACCTGCTGCTGCTGGATCTCAATCAGCCACTGAAGGTGGGCTGGGACATCTTCGAGCCAGTGGGCGCACTCAATCCCGCCCTGCCGATTGTCATGGTCACGGAGAAGAAGACGGAGCTTGAACAGACCGTGGCGGAGCGCGTGGGCACCCGGCTGGAAAAACCGTTCAGCCTGCCCGCGCTCATTCAGACCATCCACCTGCTCCTGGACCAGCCGACACGAACCCATCTGCAAGCGACCGGGAGCGGAGCCATCTCGAACCATTTGTGCCCGTCCGGAAGGACCTCAAGCCAACCAGCGCCGCGCTGGAGAACCAGACAAGAAACTGCAAGGAAGCAAACGTATGAAACAGAAAGTGCTACTGGTGGACGACGACAATAAGTCGCTCCTCCGTTCGTTGCGCGATTCAGTCTCGTCGGAAACGTATGAGATCGTCCTGGCCAAAAACGTTCAGCACGCCATCGCGAAGTCTGGAGCGGGTGAAATCGACCTGCTCCTGATGAATCTCAATTCGCCGACGGAACAGGGGTTGGAGGCCATTGCTGAAATCACCAGGGAGAATCCGTTCCTGCCCGTCGTTGTGATTACCAAACAATCCGAACTCAGCAAGCTGGCGGAAACCGCAGGAGCCCGTGCTTTGGTGGAGGAACCGGTCGATGGTCCAATCTTGCTGCAGACGATACGCGAGTTGCTGGCGGAACCAATTCAGAGCCGCATGCACCGCACTTCCAACCAGGAGATTGATTTTCGGCACGTGCTGCCCGGCAGCGGAGATTTTGGCGAGTTGCTGCAACGCCGCTATACTGCTCCGTTCCACTACTCCTTGCCTCAGTCCCGCTGGGGGATAAACGAATGAAACGAGCCGAAGGCGCTCCAGCAAGAAAGACCTATGATGAAATTCCATCCATTCAACACGCCGGTTCCCAAAGTGACGGCTGCTGGATCGCGTGAATGAAATCAAGGGAATCTAATGCGATGAACACCAAGACGGCTGGTTATCTGATTTTTTACGGAGGTTTCCTGATTCTTTGCGGGCTGCTCGGCTATTTGTCCAACCCGGAAAAAGCGAAAACGGCGCTGATGTCTGACGGCACCTTTGGCGCGCTCTCGATTGTTTGGGGCGTACTGGGCGCGCGCGGCGTCCGGTGGAGCCTGCCTGCGGCATTGGCGACCACCGGCCTGCTGGCTCTCGTTTTAGCTTGGCGGGCGAGCGTCGGCTGGTTGGCGGTCATTGATGGCAAATCGGAAAAATTGTTCGCGGCGAGCTTAATCACTCTCATGCTGGCGGCCTCGGTGCTGATGCTGCTGTGTTTGCTGAAGTCCCGAAAGACCGCCGAAGCGGAACAACCGGCGAGCGGCGAGCGATGAAACATATCAAGCCCATCGTCGTGATGGGCTTTTCCAGCGTGAGGAGAACTCCGCCCGCCGCCTTCTGATTGTTTATGCCGCCACCTTTGACCTGCACGATGATTTTGCGGCGAATGGATTCTTCTTGCGGGGAGCGCGGACGCCTCGTCTGCGCAATTGATCGCCCTCGCTCAATCGGTTCAGGTGATTCCAGCGCCTCGCTGGAATCTACACGCGAGGGGCGCGTGTGCTCCCCAAATCGTGGAAATACAGCAGGCCGTCCATCTGGCCAACGTGTCGAGGTCGTTCTTATTTCTTCAAAAACGCCGAGAACAAATCAATCGGCAGCGGCAGGAACGTGGTCGTGTTGTGTTCGCTCGCCATTTCGCGCATCGTCTGGAGATAGCGCAGTTGCAGCGCAATTGGTTCCTTGCTGATCATCGCGGCGGCTTGCACCATTTTCTCGGCGGCTTGAAATTCGCCTTCTGCGTTCACGACTTTCGCCCGGCGTTCGCGTTCGGCTTCGGCCTGCTTGGCCATCGCGCGTTTCATGCTGTCCGGCAACGCCACTTCTTTCACTTCCACCGCCGTGACTTTGACGCCCCACGGCTCGGTTTGTTTGTCTATAATTTCCTGCAGCCTTTGGTTGATGATATCACGTTGCGAAAGCAGGTCGTCCAGCGGGGATTGGCCGAGCACGCTGCGCAAGGTCGTCTGCGCGATGAGCGAAGTCGCCTTCCAGAAATTTTCCACCTTTACCACCGCGGCGTTCGGATCAACGACGCGGAAATAAACCACGGCGTCCACCGTGGCGGGCACGTTGTCGCGCGTCATGATTTCCTGTTTGGGCACGTCAATGGTCACGACGCGCCCAAACAGGAAATCATGACGCGCGACAACGTGCCCGCCACGGTGGA
>Ga0137340_1000314_pt1 | contig 11200 bp, 9 predicted proteins | sample EasRivERMLT400_2_FD_102295 | JGI IMG/M metagenome (GOLD analysis project Ga0137340, IMG submission 102295) | Soil microbial communities from meander-bound floodplain in the East River, Colorado, USA - East River MetaG ERMLT400_2 | ecosystem: Environmental > Terrestrial > Soil > Floodplain ...
CGTTGAGGATGAAAGCTCCGAGCCGAAGCGGGTTCTCAGCGCGGTCGTTCCCGCCACGGTGACGAGCATGACGATTCCTTCGTCGTTCCTGCTCCCCGGTGGCGAGTACAAGTACGAGGTCGTGGCCATTGAGGAGAGTGGCAACCAGACACTTTCCGAAGCCGCATTCCGAACCGCACCTTGAGCACACGCTGAAACCGGCATCACCTGGGGCGCGCTGGCAACAGCGCGCCACTCCCATAGCCATGAGCGGTTACGACCTGAGGGCAGGGACGGCGCCCCGTCGCTGTCCTCGCCGCAATCGCGTTCGGAACGACCCGCCAGGAAGCCGCGATTTTCCTTGAAGCCACTCTCTTTCGCGCTTAGCATCCGCCTCATGGCGAGACAGCGAATTCTGGATCGCAGTTCCTCGCGCGCCTTCACGTTAATTGAACTGTTGGTCGTGATCGTGATCATCGGGATCCTGGCGAGCCTGTTTGCCTTGGGACTCGCCTCCGCCAGGGAAAAGGCGAAGTCGGTCCGCTGCATCTCGAACCTTCGGCAGATTGGGATTGCCACCACGATGTACGCGGACGACAACGGCGATCAGTTTCATCATGTAGCAGGTATGATTCCCGACCAAGGTCAATGGACGGCGAATCCCTGGACAGACAAGTTGCTGCACCCGGATCATTCATCGGCGTACTGGGGGGTCGCTTACAGCCCTTATGTCAGTGGCTCAAGGGAAGTGTTTCGTTGTCCGAGCGCCCAGCGCGTGGATGAATGGCGGGAGGAAGGGCTGCCCTACCCAGGGTCCTTCTGGCTCACCGCCACCTATGGCATCAACCGCCACGTGATCACGCCTTTCGGGACGGGCGCTTCAGGTCCGCTCAAAGTCTCAAGTTTCAAGTCCCCTGAGACGACAATCCTGGTGCAGGACGCCGCCGAACAACGCATGGAAGGTCCGGACGATTCGCTCGGACTATTCCCAGGGCGGACCGAGATTCTTGCGCAATGGCGGTTCGCTTTCCAGGCTCTCTATCCCGAACGCGAGATGTGGTTGGAATGGTATCGTCACAATAAGCGATGCAACACCCTTTGGGTTGCTGGACATGTCACCTCGATTCGCTTCAACGGGTTCAACAAAGGCGTCGATTACCGCTGTTATACCGGTGAAATCCCCGTCAAACACGTCGCTTTCTGAACGCACCATGAAAGTGCTCTTCGTCGAGGACTACAAGCCGCTCCAGAAATCCGTCGCGAAAGCGATTCGCGAAATCGGCTGGGCTGTGGATGTCGCTCCCGACGGAGAGGAAGGCTTGTGGTTTGCCGAGAATCACAACTACGATGTCATCATCCTGGACTTGATGCTCCCGAAGATACCGGGTTTAAGCATCCTCGCCCGGCTCCGCGAAAGCGAAAACGCAACGCCGATTCTGATTCTGACCGCAAAGGACGCCGTTGAAGACCGAATGAAAGGGCTCGACATGGGTGCGGACGATTACCTTGTAAAGCCATTCTTCCTGGGCGAACTGATATCCCGCCTGAAGGCTTTGGTGAGGCGATCTTATAATCAGAAGGACCCGATCATGCGAATCGGCAATCTGGAGATTAATACCAGCGCCCGTCGCGTGCGGCGGGGCGAGCAGGACATCGAACTGACGGCGCGCGAGTATGCCCTGCTGGAGTACCTCGCCCGCCGCGAAGGACAATTAGTCACGCGCACAGATATTTGGAATCACACCTACGAAAACTACGGCGACAGCGGCAGTAACGTGGTGGACGTCTATGTGGGATACCTCCGCAAGAAACTGCACCTGCCGGACATGCCCTCGCTCATCCACACTCGACGTGGCCAGGGATACGTGCTTCAGGAAGAGAAATAAAATTTGTGCACTCCCTGCGCTGGAAACTTGTCGTTGGGATATTGGGGGGCATCACACTGCTGCTCGGGGCCGCTGGCACAGCCGCATATTTCGTCATCAAGCAACGGCTCTATTCGGAGTTCGATCGCAATTTGGTTCAGAGAACAGTTCTCCTCGCGTCCATGATTGAACAGGACGCCGGCGCCATAAAAATCGAGTGGCTTGAGAGCGGAGACAGCCCCCCCGGCCACCAGCGCGGCATTGACTACTTTTCCGTTTGGCCGAAAGAGGGACGCGAGCCGGTCGCTGCGTCTCCGGACCTCGAACCGGGCAGCTTGCCCCGATTTGGCGGGTCGTTCGCACGTCCTGAACTGCGAGACGTCATGCTGCCCGGCGGCCGGCGGGCGCGTTGCGCGGGCATTGAGTTTGATTTGCGCCAGGGCTTGCGCGACGAGAGAGAGGACGAAGACGCGGACGGCAGGGACGCCGCTCCGTCGGCGTCCGCAGCAACCCCCGTCTCCACCATGGTTCAAGTCGTCATCGCTAAAGTGGATACGGTTGCTCCGACGCTTGCGGCTATTCGACGGCCTCTGCTCGCGCTGTGGCCGGCATGCGCAATTCTCGGCGGGGTCATCATCTGGCTGATCGTTCGGCAAAGCTTGCGGCCGCTCAACCAACTGAAGGTCCAAATCGGAAGCCTGGAGGAAAGCGCTTCCGGCCAGCGCATCGCTTTGTCCCAACAGCCGGCGGAGCTGGAGCCGGTGACCCGGGAATTGAATCGCCTGCTCGAAAGGGTCGAGCAGGCACTCCTGCGCGAGCGAACCCTCACGTCCAATGTCGCCCACGAACTCAGAACGCCGATCGCCGGCCTTCTCTCCACGCTTGAAGTGACCTTGAACCGTCTGCGCTCTCCCGAGGACTACCGCGAATCGGCGGGGGAATGTTTCGAGATCGCCAAGCGAATGAACTGGCTCGTCAACAATCTCCTTTCCATCGCGCGCATTGAGGCAGGGAACGTGCAGTTGCAGAATCAAGAGGTCAGCATCGAAAGCGTTTTGCCGGAGTGGTGGAAACCCTTTGAGACGCGTGCCGGGGAGCGCGGCCTCCACGTTGATTGGAGGATTGAACCCGGCGTAAGCGTTGCCACCGACCCCGAGTTCCTCCGTGTCGTTGTCACGAATCTTTTCGACAATGCCGTGTCCTACGCGCCGGAGGGTGGGACAATTCGTATCGAGGCGAATTCGGAGGGGACCGTCCTGGTGGCGAACCAGGCCCTCGCCTTGAACGCCGACGTAATCAACCACGCTTTTGATCCGTTTTGGCGGAACAACGAGTCGCGAGATGCGCAGGTGGCGCACGCCGGCCTCGGACTAAAGCTTTGCAAAAAGATCGTCGAACTGCTCGGCGGCCGCATTAGCGCGCAGCTTAAGGAGCCGGAGCGCTTGTTCGTGGTGCAGCTTGAGATGGCCTGATCGCTTCCTGGAGCACAGTCCGGGATCGGTCCCTTTCCCCAGGGCTTGCATGTTCCTCCGGAAGAATGCACATATTTGCCATGATCCCGGCCCTGGCCATGCTTGTAGTGCCGCTCGTCTTTCAAGCCGCAGCACAGGAATTCACCGCCCAATTCCCCATTGATGACATGCATTTTTCGCCCTTTGGCGGGCCGCCCTCGTTCATTCTTAATCCTGGTCATCGCCTCGTCCTCGCAGGCGAGGACGCCGGGGAGCAAATCGTGCTGACCGTCACCGCGCTGAACCAGACGAAACAGATCACGCTTCAGTCTGGCGGCAGACCTCACCCTGTTCTGGCGCGAGTGGTTGAGGAGAGAGAGGTCGTCGACGGTGCGCTGACTGAAGTGGGCCGGTTTTGGTATGCACGCAGCATCGAAACGGGCGATGTCTATTTTTTTGGCGAGGAAGTTGACTTCTATAACGATGGCGTGATCGTCGGCACTACGCTTTTGTGGGAGGCCGGGACGAATGGCGCGCTTCCAGGCATCATCATGCCACGCACGTTTCTGCTCGGGGCACGTTACTTCCAGAATCAAGCTGCAGCGGCCCTCGACGGGGCCGAAAACATCGCGATGGGCCTCACCATGGCCAGTCCGGTTGGAACGTATTACAACTGCATTCAAATCCAGGAGACCGATACGCTGAGACCTGAGCTTGGAACCACCACCAAGACCTATGCGCCCGGCGTCGGCTTGATTAACGACCACGACACCCTCTTGCTGACTGAGTTTCGTCTCGGGACCGTCGGGCTGCCGGCCGGTTGCGCGTTTGCGCCGTTCAGCAATCACCCGCTCTTCCCCTTTTCGCCGGGGCGTCGCCTCGTCCTCGAGGGAATTGAAAGCGGAACAACCATCGTTCTCACCATCACGTCGCTGAATGAGGTCAGAACAATTCCTGTGACGATCCTCGGCGAAATCAAGAACGTCCCCACGCGCTTGATCGAAGAGCGCAAGAACGCGAACGGCCAACTCGTCGAAGTGTCGCGCAAGTTCCTCGCGCAATGCGTCGAGACCGGTGACGTGCATTTCTTCGGCAAAGAGGTGGACCGTTATGAAGGCGGCGTCATCGCTGGCCACGAAGGATCATGGCTCGCCGGCGTCGCTGGCGCCGAGGCGGGTATCATCATGCCGGCGAACTTCGCTGTTGGCGCCCAATATTTCCCGGCCGGAGGGGAGAATGCCCTCGCCTCAAATTCAGCCTCGGGACTCACCGTGACGGTGCCCGCAGGGACGTTCACGAACTGTGTCCGCATCACGAATACGAGCACGCCGGGGACAAACTCCGCGCCCCGCGAAATGACTTACGCGCCCGGCGTCGGACTGATCAGCGACCGCAATGTTCTGCGCCTTACCTCCCTCACCGATCCCAATATCGTCACTGGCGCGCCCGTGCTCTCGATTCAGGATGCCGTGCTCTTGACCTGGCCCTTCACGGAGAATTCGTTCCGCCTGCAGAGTTCTTCGGACCTCCAAAACTGGGTTCCGGTTCTACAGATCCCCGTCCCGGTGGACGGTCGCAATCAGATCTCCGTGCCGCGCGACAAGACACAAAACCACTTCCGTTTAGCGGTTCCCTGACCGCGAACGCCGGCTGCATGGGCTGAGTCCAACGCTCGTCAAACGTCATCGACATCGCCCCTTCCAGGCGAACAGTGCATATCATAAGCGCACGTCGTTTCCGATGTATTATCCTTTGGCAGATGCGGGGTGAACTTGAGCCCAAAACACAACTCATAGCGTTTTCCTAACGCCACCACATACCGCCTGATCGCATGCCCAAGGAGGCAATGCTGATGCACATTGCCGCTGGAGTCCTTCCAAACCAGATTCAATCGGTAACCATCGTCTTTCGAATCTTCCGGTATTCTTTGCCGGCAAACCTGAAGTCCCATGACGTCGCTCCAGGCTATCGTCTGATTCGTGTTTCTCCGTTTGATGCACAGTGTCTGCTTCTGCGGATTGATAATAATTGTTTGGCGAAAAGCGTTGCACACGAAAAATGCCGCCAGTCCGCAAATCCCGCCCCAGACACAAAAGCCGGCAAGCCAGTATTTCAACTTTCCTCCCGGATTGGCCTCCGTGTCCCAGGGCAACGCCGCGATCACAATGGCGAGGACGATCATTACTCCGAAAAACCAGAAATGTGAATAAGAGGACTCCTGGTAAAAAAGGCCACCACGGCAATGCAACCCTACGGGTGGCAAAAACCCGCTGTAAGTGTGGCCGATGCGGACTTCCATGCGCTACCTGGAATCTTTGCCTTCTGTGAACGGACTGAGCAACACAAACTCTTTTGCGTGTTGCAATTTCTCTTTACTCCGTGTTCACTGATGTTTCATGAGCCCCTTACAACTTCGTGGCTCCTCCTTTCTTTGGGTGTTGGCGCCGGGAATTTTCGCGGCCAGCGCGGTTGATTCCTTTGCAGCTTCGATTTCAGCAAGCGATTACGTAGTGGAGAGAATTGCGGCCGTTCCGCGAATGACCATTCGCGCCATGGTCCAAACGCGCGACGGGTATCTGTGGATGGGCGGGTATAAGGGGTTGGGGCGCTTCGATGGCGTGCGCGTTCGATGGTTCACCATGGCGGACACGCCAGCGCTTTCTTCGGACGCCGTGGCTGTGCTGTGTGAAGATCGATCGGGCAAACTCTGGATCGGGACAGACGACGGCGGGATCATCCGTTATCGTGACGGCGAATTTGTTAGTTTTGGTGCGCAACAAGGGCTGACAGAAGTGGAGGTGCGCTCTATTTGCGAGGACCGCGAGGGCCGGCTCTGGCTCGGCACGCGCAACGGGTTGTTTCATTTTGCGAACGAACGAATCACGGCGTGGTCCGCGACGAACCTTCCGAGTGAAATCTATGAATTGGCTTCAAGTCCGGACGGTGGCTTGTGGATAGGAGCGTCGGAGGGATTGTTTCGGATAATGCACGGGAAGACTGAGGCACTTGCAATTGTCACGAATGGTCCGGTGCCAAGCGTGGCCGTCGATCCGTGCGGCGTGACGTGGGCCATGCTCAATTCGCGGAGGAATATTCGGATTCCTTCGCAGTCGCCCGGCGCGGAGCCTGAGCTGCAAGCCATCCAGTACGGATGGTTTCACGCGGGGCGCGGGGGGAGTTTTCTGTTAGCGGGAACACTGGGGAAACTCTTTCGCCTGGCGAACGACGGTTCGCCGGTTGCTGTCGCATATTTTGAGAAACGCCGCTTCAGTTCGCTCTGCGAAGATTTCGAAGGAAACATCTGGGCGGGAGTCGAGTCGCACGGCTTGTACCGATTGCGCCGGAAACAAGTGATGACACACAGCACCGCCGACGGCCTGCCGACAGACTCGCTGACCACAATTGCTGAAGACAACGCAGGCCGGATCTGGCTGGGCACATTTGGAAGGGGACTCTTCGTTTCAGAGAATGGATCGACGAATTTCCGGAGCGTGCGCCCACCCGCATTATATACTGTCACGGCGTTTCTTGAGCGTCGCGACAGCTCGCTTTGGCTGGGGACGTATCATGGCCCCTCTTATTGGTTCATGGAGACCCAGTTTGTCGCCCAGCCAAAACTCGGGTTCGGTGCCCGCGCTATTTATGAAGATCGCGAAGGCGCATTTTGGATCGGCACGGTACGGCACGGCGTCGAGCGGCATCGCGGCGAAGAGGTGACACGCTTCACGACGCGCGAGGGGCTGTCGAGCGATCTGGTCCGTTGTCTCGCGCAGGATGCCGGCGGAGACATGTGGGTTGGCACGGCGAGAGGATTGCACCGCATTTCGAAGGACCAAATCACGCGCTTTCCTGGTGAAGAGACGCTCGCGCGGCAGGCCATCCTCGGTCTTTACGCCGACAAGCGCGGAGCCCTCTGGGCCGGCACCGCCGGAGCGGGACTTGTGCGTTATCATAGCAATCGTCTCCAGACGATTACGGTTCGGCACGGCCTGGCCAGCGATTGGATCGAGCAGATTCTAGAAGACGATGAAGGCTACTTGTGGCTTGGGACTCAGGCTGGAATCCTGCGTGTGAGCCGTGCCGATCTGGAAGCGTGCGCCGAAGGGCGCACGCATTTCATCAATTGCCTCACGCTCGGTCTGGAGGAAGGCATGATAGCGCCCAATTGTGGCAGCGGCTTCAAGCCGTCTTGCCTGAAGTCGAGTACGGGGCATCTATGGTTCTGCACGCCCGGCGGCCTCGCGGTGGTAGATCCGAAGAACGTTCAGCCTCGTTCGCAGCCGCCTCCTGTGCATATCGAGGATGTGACGGGAGACGATCGGTCGCTCAACGTGCGGGCTGCGCGAGGCCGTGAGCCCGCTGCTGTGATCGTTCCGCCGCGTGTTACGCGCTTGGGGTTTCATTACACGGGCCTCAGCTTCAGCGCGCCGGACAAGCTGCGATTTCGATATCGACTGGAGGGCTACGATGAGCACTGGGTGAACGCCGGCGCCGCGCGGGAAGCTGTTTACACGCGACTCCCGGCGGGGAAGTACCGGCTTCGTGTCACGGCAACGAACAAAGATGGGGTGGCCAACGAGACCGGCGCCACGCTCGCTGTTACGGTCGTTCCTCCCTGGTGGCAGAGTTGGTGGTTTCGCGTGACGGCAATGGCGGGTATGACGGGGATGGTGTTTGGCCTCTATGAACTTCGCGTCTTCCAGCACAAAAAGGCGCGCGCCGTCCAGGAATCATTCGCCCGCCGCCTCATCGAGTCGCAGGAGCAGGAACGCAAACGGCTTGCGCACGAACTTCACGACAGCCTCGGCCAGTCCCTGCAGGTCATCAAGGGACGAACGCAACTCGGTTCGCGCCAGACATCCAACCCCGCGCTGTGCGCTCAACAATTTGAGGAGATCGACGACACCGTTTCGCGGGCCATCCAGGAAGTGCGCGCGATTTCCCACGCGCTGCGTCCCGCCGAACTGGACCAGTTGGGCCTCACCAAAGCGATCGAGTGGATGGTGGAAAATGTGTCGGCGACTTCCACGGCGCGCTTTGCCTCGGAACTGGAGAATTTCGACGGTCTGCTCAGTCCCGAAATGGAAATCAGCCTTTACCGAGTTATCCAGGAGGGATTGAACAACGTGGTGAAACACGCCGCTGCCACCGAAGTTATTCTCGAATTGAAACGTGAATCCAACACCGTGCGCTTTTCGCTCCTGGACAATGGCCGCGGCTTCCACAAAACGAACTGGAAATCCAACGGTGGCCTTGGGCTGGAGAGCATCGCGGAACGGGCGAAGTTCCTTGGCGGCACGTTCGAAATCCAATCCGCTCCGGGCAAAGGCACCCGCCTCACCGTCCTTCTCACTGTGCCACCGCGACAAGCATGAAGAAGAAAGTCCGAGTCTTTATTGTCGACGATCATCCGGTTTTTCGCGCGGGCCTGAAAGAAGTTATCCAATCGGACGAGCAGTTTTGCCTCGCGGGGGAGGCGGCGGATGGCGCGGCGGCGTTGGCGCAAATCCGATTGTCGCGTCCGGACGTAGCCGTCCTCGACGTTCACCTGCCGGACATGAACGGGTTGGACCTCCTTCGTTCCCTGCGCTCCCTGTCTCATCCGCCGGCGGTCATGGTCCTCACCATGCATGACGAGGAAAGCACTTTCAACGAGGCGATGGATGCCGGCGCGCAAGGCTTTATCCTCAAGGACAATGCTATCAGCGATGTTCTCGTTGGCCTCAAAGCGATGGCCTCCGGCGGAATTTTCATTAGCCCCTCGATTGCAAACCATCTCGTGCGGCGGCGTCAGCGCGCTTCCGCCTTGAAGGAAGAAAAGAAGGGACTCGCCACTCTCACGCCCACCGAAAGGCGCGTCCTTCGTCTCGTGGCCGAGAACAAGACCAACAAAGAGATTGGCTCCGATCTTTTCATCAGCCATCGCACCGTCGAAACGCATCGAACTCACATCTGCGAAAAACTCGAACTGTCCGGCACCCGAGCCCTGCTGAAGTTCGCCTTCGAACATAAATCGGAGATTTGACTGCAGGGACGTGCGTGCGGCGCCTGGGCGTGCCGTCCCATACCTCAGGCATCCGTACACCTTCGTATCCGCGGCGTGCATCTACGGAGAGAAGTTCCGTAGCCGCACGAATTCACAGCGCCCACGCTTTCGCCTATTCGTGCGTCTTCATTACACCCTGGCCACAAACAGCGAATGAAAATCATGATCGTCGATGACCACGGGGAAATGAGGCGCCTCGTGCGGTCCACCCTCAGCCACATGGCGGACGAGTTTGTGGAGTGCGACAACGGCAGCGAAGCGGTGGCGGCATTCGCGCGAGAGCGTCCGGACTGGACGATCATGGACATTGCCATGAAACCGATGGATGGACTCGAAGCGACAGGCCGCATCAAGGCGCGGTTCGCCGATGCGCGCATTGTGATCCTGACGCAGCACGATTCCCCGCCGATGCGGCAAGCCGCGCTCGCCGCCGGGGCGTGTGGCTTCCTGGCCAAAGAGAACCTGGACCAGGTGACAGCGCTGCTCGCCCTTCGACCGCAGAACAGGCCGAGCGCCGGTGAGCGCGGACAATGAAAGACCCGTATGAACAGACAAGTTCCTGAAGACAATTACACGACAGCTCCAGTGAAGCGCGCCGTGCTTGCATCGCTGATCGCCTGCTGCTGTTTGCTCTCCGCGTGCAACCGACGACCTTCCGCAACCCCGCCAGATAGCACGCCAGGGGCCGACGTGCTCGCGACGGTGGGAGGGCAACCGATCCTGCTGGCGGATTACCAGGCGGAAGTTGAGCGCCGCGCGCACCGTTTTTCGCGTGCCGGGGCGAAGGAAGAGTTACTGGAGGAACTCGTGAAATCCGAAGCGGTTTATCTTCGCGCGAAGCAGGCGGGCTTTGAACAACGACCGGATATCGCGCGGCAAATCAAACAATTCATTGTTCACCGCTTCATCGAAGAGCAAAAGAAATCCGAGGCCCTGCCGGCGAGCGACAGCGAGATCGCCGATTACTATCGCGCCCATGCAACGCGCTTCACGACTCCGGCGAGAGTCCGTTTCGCCGTCATCGAGCTTCGGCACTCTCCCAGAGCGACGGAAGCAAAGAAAGCGGAAGTGCAACAAAGGGCCGCCGCGGTCCTGGCCGAAGCGTATTCGTCAGGCGCTTCCGAATCCGCGTTCAGTGCCCTGGCGCAACGTCATTCCGAAGATCAGGCGACGCGTTACGGGGGCGGCGATGCGGGCTGGGTATCGCGCAACGAAAGCAGCCGGTGGCCTTCGGCGGTGATCGAAGCGGCCTTCGCATTAGAAAGACATGGCGAGCTTGCGCCAGTGATAACGACTGCGAACGGATGCTACCTGGTGAAGCTGCTCGAAAGAAAGGAAGCGGGCCACAAGCCGTTGGCGGAAGTGGCTGAAGCGATCCGCTACGAACTCGCGATCAAAGCGCGGCACCGCGCGCAGGATGAATTCTACAACGCCGCGAAAGCGGACCTGGCGATTGAAATCAACCACGCGCTGCTCAACTCCCTCCCTGCCCCATCCTCACCGCCGAATTCGACACCACCCGCACTACCCGGAAGCTGAGCCTATGAAAAACTTCTCTGCACCAATTTTCCAGGTCACGGCAGCGCTGGTCTGCGGCTGCGCGATCCATTCCGCGCGCGCGCAAACCATCACGCAGAACATCACCTTGCAGCCCGGATGGAACGCCGTCTGGCTCGAAGTCCAACCGACGGCGAACCGAACCGATACCATTTTTTCGACCCTGCCCGTGGCGAGCGTCTGGACGCGCGCGGAGCGGTTATCGTCCGTCGAATTCATTCAGGATCCCTCCGAAGAGGCGTTCAATCAGGCCGGGTGGCTAGGCTGGTTTCATCCTTCGCGGCCAGAGGCTTTCATCGGGA
>Ga0137340_1000316_pt1 | contig 11108 bp, 9 predicted proteins | sample EasRivERMLT400_2_FD_102295 | JGI IMG/M metagenome (GOLD analysis project Ga0137340, IMG submission 102295) | Soil microbial communities from meander-bound floodplain in the East River, Colorado, USA - East River MetaG ERMLT400_2 | ecosystem: Environmental > Terrestrial > Soil > Floodplain ...
CCGGCGGGTTGCCCATGGAAGTTTTCGACGGATTCCGCAAGGCCTATCTGGCCGACCGCGCACAATTCTTTTTCGATGTCGCCAGTGGCCCGTTCTTCAACTTCAACCGGCCCGGCGCAAAAATTTCGCAGGGCTTGATCCAGTCGTGGTGGACGCAAGGCATGATGTCCGGGCACAAGAACGCTTACGACTGCATCAAAGCGTTTTCGGAAACGGACTTCACCGAAGACCTGAAGAAGTTCGACGTGCCGACGCTGATCATCCACGGTGACGACGATCAGATCGTGCCGATCGACGCTTCAGCGAAGCTCTCCGCGAAACTCGTGAAGAACTCCGTGCTGAAAATCTACCCGGGCGGTTCGCACAGTCTGGGCGACACGAGCAAGGAGCAACTCAACAAAGATCTGCTGCAGTTCATCAAGTCCTGAGACTGCGGCGCAACCAGGCAAACAATTATGAATACAATGAAAGCAGCGCAAATCAGCAAACCCGGCGGAAAATGGGAACTGGTCGAACGTGAGATCCCGCAGCCGGGCGCGGGACAAGTCCGGGTCAAGGTCGAAGCGTGCGGCATTTGCCACAGTGACGTGCTCGTTAAAGAGGGCCAGTGGCCTGGGCTACAATTCCCTCGTGTTCCCGGCCACGAAATCGCGGGGCGCATCGATGCGCTGGGCAGTGGCGTCACCGGGTGGGTGAGCGGTCAGCGGGTTGGAGTGGGCTGGCATGGCGGACATTGTTTCCACTGTGAACAATGCCGGCGCGGCGATTTCGCGATGTGCATCAATCGTAAGATCACAGGAGTCGATTTCGATGGCGGCTACGCCGATTACATGATCGCCCCGGCAGCCGCGCTCGCAGCCATTCCCGATGAATTGCCGGCGCAGGAAGCAGGCCCGTTCATGTGCGCGGGCGTCACCGTCTTCAACGCGCTTCGCAACTGCGGCGCCCGCAGCGGTGACGTGGTGGCCGTCCACGGCATCGGCGGACTCGGACACCTTGGAGTTCAGTATGCACGACAGATGGGTTTCATGACGGTGGCGGTGGGCCGAGGCAAGGACAAGGAACCGCTGGCCAGGAAACTGGGCGCGCATCGTTATATTGATTCTGATGCAGGCGATGCCGCGGCAGAATTGCAAAAGCTCGGCGGCGCGCGCGTAATTCTAGCGACCGCGCCGAACGCAAAGGCGATTTCCGCGCTGGTGGATGGACTATCAGTCGATGGCAAGCTGCTGGTTCCGGCCGCAGCGGCCGAGCCGCTGGCTGTGAACGTGATCTCGTTGATCATGGGGAGGCGGTCCGTGGCGGGTTGGTATTCCGGCACCGCGATGGATTCGCAGGAGACCTTGAGATTCAGTGCCCTTTCCGGCGTGCACCCGATGACCGAAACATTCCCGCTGGAACGGGTCGCAGAGGCCTACGAACGCATGACGAGCGGCAAAGCCCGATTCCGCGCCGTGCTCACCACATAACGTTAAAATCGGCCGTAACAAAACCCGGATCTGACTGGCGTCGGGTTCATAGTCACCGTTCCACTTAACCGGCAACGGGGTCGTGGTTTTGTCCATTGCCACGCCAGCAAACAAATCCATGTCGCGCTCCATCCTGGCAACAATGGTGTGATTTTCAGTCATCCTCTCCAATGCGTATGAATAAGAGACTGAAGGAGATCGCAAACTCGCTTCGAGCCTGGCCACGTTCGGTTGGTCTATGGAGTGCAAAGTCTGCCCGTTGGCGCGCCCCTCGTTGTTGACGCTGTTTTTGAAATCGAGTCAGCCCGTGAATCAACTCGGAAACAAGCGCGATTCCGCGCCGTGCTCACTACATAACGTTAAAATCGGCCGAAACAAAACCCGGACCTGACTGGCGTCGGGTTCATAGTCCACTTCGGCGACGGGAGTGCTGCTCCTTTCCGCGCGTGCTTGCTCCTCCTTTAATCGTTCCCTTTCTTCCCTCCTGTAGGCAAACCACTCGTCTCAAATTTCCTCTTCGTCACTCATTGTGCTTTTTTGGGGTCATCTCTCCAGCTCCGGTGCTATGGTTTTCAGCTTTCCTCTCCAATGCGTATGAGTAAGGAGACTGAAGGAGATCGCAAACTCGCTTGGAGCCGTACGGCGGGCGCGCCCTCGACCCAGGGTCTCTTAAAAAGCACAAACAACAAATTCGAAATATGATAACGAGAAAGCAAACCAGACAAACCACTGTCAGGCTTCCACTGCGAAAGGGCACGACGCGAGCCGCGATGACTTCGCTCGCGAGAGGCCGCTCACGATCATCCAGGAGGGCTGGAGGCAAAACCGCAATCCGTCCCTTCCGTGTCAAGGTGCCGCAAGCGGAAGTGACCGAATTGCGCAGGCGCATCAAGGCGACCCGATTTCCTGAACGGGAGACGGTCACAGATTTCTCTCAGGGTGTGCCGCTGGCCACCGTGCAGAAGCTCGTGAAGTACTGGGCCACGAAGTATGACTGGCGCAAGTGTGAGGCGCGTTTGAATGCCGTGCCGAACTTCATCACGGAGATCGACGGGCTGGACATCCATTTCATCCACGTGCGTTCGAAGCATGAAAATGCGCTGCCAATCATCATCACGCATGGCTGGCCGGGTTCCATCATCGAGCAGCTCAAGCTCATCGAGCCGCTGACCAACCCCACGGCGCATGGTGGAACCGCGGCCGACGCGTTCCATGTGGTGATTCCATCGATGCCTGGCTATGGGTATTCGGGCAAGCCAACCACGACTGGCTGGGGTCCCGACCGCGTCGCACGTGCCTATGGAGAATTGATGACTCGCCTTGGATATACGAGGTATGTCGCGCAGGGCGGCGACTGGGGTGCGATCGTCGTTGATTTGATGGGTGTTCAGGAGCCTGAGGGCCTGATCGGCATTCACACCAACATGCCTGGCGTGTTTCCGCCCGGCGTTGATGCGGCGGTCTTGTTCGGCCATCCGTTACCATCCGGCCTCTCAGCCCAGGAGAAGAAAGCGTGCGAGCAACTTGCCCACAGCGGTTCCGAGGGGGGCGAAAATAAATTCTTTTACGCCTTCTTCATGGGAACGCGCCCGCAGACGCTGACCGGACTGGCGGATTCGCCTGTCGGTTTGGCAACCTTTATGATTGACCACGACTGGAAGAGCATGGCCCTGATTTCGAGATCTTTTGCCGGAGTGAAAGAAGGGCTAACGCGCGACGACGTTCTCGACAACATCTCGCATTTCTGGTTTACGAATTCCGGCGTTTCCGCGTCTCGTTTGTACTGGGAGATCAGGGAGGCAGGAATGTCCTTCTTCGACGTCAAAGGCGTCAAAATTCCGGTTGCCGTCAGCGTATTTCCGGATGAGCTCTATGAAGCACCAAAGAGTTGGGCGGAGAAGGCGTATCCCAAGCTCATCCACTACAATAAGCTTCCCAAGGGCGGGCACTTCGCCGCCTGGGAGCAGCCGAAGTACCTCAGCGAAGAGATTCGCGCGGGTTTCAGACCACTGCGCAATGCAAAAACGGCGGCGCTGAATCAATAACTTCCAATCGCTCCTGTCGCGCAGGAATGCGCGGCAGGACTCCTCGTGGGCGGAACTGGAAAAGCGGAAATGAGTATTGGCCTGAAGGATGGAGCTGCTTTGCTGCTCGCGGTAGCCCCGCGCTCAGTCTTTGCGAATTCGATAAAAGCGTTTGCCTAATCCTGGCTCAGCGTCGTTGATGACAACGATTGGTTCCAGCGTGGCAGCAACGTTGGTCAGCGTGATCCAGTTCATTGCGGTGAGGTCGTCGCTGACCTGGACGGTGTAGCGAGTCGACGGTTGTGTCAGGAAGCGAAAACTCGTAATGCCTCCCGTGCGCCGAGTGTCAACGATGCCCGGTTGCCCGATGATGGACCCGGGAAAAGGCCTCAGTTCCGTAATGTCAATTCTGAAAGTTTGGTAGGGCTGCACTTGATCAATAGTGACATAGATCGTGCCGCCCGCGTCGAACGCACTCAGCGGAGGCACCGTCACGGGCAGTTGATTGTTCGGAAACAAAGCCATGTTGCTGCTCAACAGAGAAAACGAGCCGTAGCCTCCCGGGTAGGTGAATTCCAACATGAGCACGTCCAAAATCGGAATGCCCTGCCAGTCCATAAAGTTATTGAGAATACCCAGGTTGAATGAAGTGCGCTCAACCCGGAACTGGTGTGCCGGAATTTCAAACATAAAGATGGCCGCCTGCCCCGCGACCTGCAGCCTGCCACCTTGCGGATCGTAAGCAAAATAGCCCTTAACACGTGCGTCTCGACGCAAATTAAACGCGGGATCGGACCCGGTTACGCGCCCGACAAACTCGGTGCCGATGAACGCGCCATGTCCGGTCGCACACGACAGTAAAAAGAACATCAGCACCCACCATTTTATACGGCCAGCGAGGAGAATCGCGGCGTGCGGAAGTGAAATGTTGTTTGGACGCGTGAAACAGCCGCCCACCGCCAGCCAATTCCTGAACTGAGGCTTCATGGTGAAACCTTCGAGAAGCTTCTCGACTTTATCACAATTCGTCAACGTTTCCACTCCTATTTAACGGCGGCTGCCTCCGTTTCTTTCAGGCTTCGGCGTTTTATTTGGAGGCGGTAGGGCGACGGGACGTGCTGCGCCTTTACGGTCTGATTTTCAGCCTTCCTCCCCAATGCGTATCAATAAGGAGACTGAAGGAGATCGGAAACTCGCTTCAAGGCGCAAGGGCGGCCGCGCCCTGAAGTCAAGGTCTCGAAAAATCACAAACAGCAAAGTCGAAATATGAAAACGGAAAACCGGATCGAAGTCACTCCACCCGTCGCATCGCAGCGAGGCCTCACCGGGCAAACAACTATTCAGTTGCTCGCCGTTGTAGTCACCGCTGGCACGCTGATCGGTGCAATTGCGTTCGCCCAGACCGCCAGGGAAATTCGTGGAGCTTCACCTTACCTCGAGATCACGAACGAGCCGGCGCCGAAGCTGATCGTGGATGCCCCGCTTCCCGAGGGGCTGGCCAAAGGCATCTTTTGGGCCCAGTTCCGGGTGGAGAACGTTCGCATTGTCCCCGTGTTCGGAGCGGGCGCCGCTCAAACATCTCCACGCGTCGGGCATTTGCACATCCAGGTGGACGATCTGCCCTGGTGGTGGGCGGATGCGAGTGACAACAACACCATCGACATAGCCGGGTTCCCGCCTGGAAAACACAAGGTGAAGATCCAATTGGTTGGCGCTGACCACAACGTCTTCCCCGGACAGTCGGTGACAGTCCCGTTTACCGTGCCCGACTACGACCGCGCGAAAGTGTACGGGCACGAGCACTGAAGCACCTCAATTCAGGGACATCGGAAAGCTGAAGACGTCCACGCTCAAACATCGCAAAAAACTAGACCGAGAGATGAATACTATGGGTAACGGATCCATCCTCGTAACCGGGGCAGCCGGACAACTTGGGGCAGTTGGGCGAACCGTGACCGGTCTGCTCCTCAATCGCGGGCTTCCGGTTCGCGCCATGGTTCGGCGCGAGGACGACCGGGCGGCGGCGTTGCGGGCCGCTGGCGCTGAAGTGGTCGTCGGAGATTTGCTCGAACCGGCCGACGTCTATCGGGTCGTCAGCGGTTGCCGGCGTGTTTACTTCGGTATGTCCGTGTCCCCCGGCTACCTGGAGGCGACCGTCACGATGGCGGCGGTTGCCCGGGAAATCGGTGTGGACGCCCTGGTCAACATGTCCCAGATGACCGTCTCCCAGATGAGCATCCAGAACACCACCCCGAGCCCGCAACAACGCCAGCACTGGCTCAGCGAGCAGGCGCTCGCGTGGTCCGGCCTGCCAGTCGTCACGATCCGCCCCACAGTCTTTCTCGAAGGCTTCTTCCTGCCTCTGACCGGTCCGAGCGTCCGTGGCCGCGGTCGCATCGAATTGCCGTTCGGGCACGGCAAGACCAATCCGGTTGCCGCAGCCGATGTCGCTCGCGTTGTCGCTGCTGTCCTTGCCGAGCCCGAGCCGCACCTGGGCCGCATTTACGAACTCACCGGTCCGCGCTCGCAGGACATGCACGGGATCGCCGGAGAATACTCGGACGCGTTGAACCGCGAGGTAACCTACTCTGACATCGCCCCCGACGATTGGGAACGAGAGCTGAAAAAGGCCGGGTTGCCTGAGCACCTGATCCGACATCTGATGACCATGGCCGAGTTGAACCGGGCGGGTCGGTATGACCGGCTGGCGGACGGCGTGCAGCGCGTGACTGGCCGGCCCGCGATGAGCGTCCAGGAATTTGTGTCGCTTCACGCGGATGAATTCGGCGGTCTTCGATCCTTAAACAAAACAGCAAATGCAAAAGCGTAAAAAACTACTTTGTCACGAATTCACCTTGAAGGCTTTCAAACCTGCACTCTCATACACCGCAAAATTAAACCAAAGGAAATTCAACTATGAATACAGCAACAGTGTCCGAAAAAAACACCAGCACCCAGCCCATGAGAGTGCTCTACACCGCCAAAGCCCACACCACCGGTGGCCGGGATGGCGGCGCGTCCCGCAGCTCCGATGGCCAGTTGGACATCAAACTTTCGACTCCCGGGAGCTCGCGTCCCGGGACGAATCCTGAGCAACTGTTCGCCGCCGGTTGGTCCGCTTGCTTCATCGGCGCGATGAAGCACGTCGCCGCCGGCATGAAGGTTCGTCTTCCCGCTGACGTAGCGCTTGATACGGAGGTGGACCTTTGCAACGGGGCCGACGGGTACTTTCTCCGCGCTCGTCTTAATGCGAGCCTCCCGGGTTTGGAGCGTCAAGTCGCGCAATCGATCCTGGAGGCCGCACACCAAACGTGCCCGTACTCCAAAGCCACGCGCGGCAATATCGAAGTCGCAATTAACCTGGTCTGAACGAAACAAAACGAAAGAGACTCATTTATGAATAATACTTTAGCCCACACCGGCAACCAACCGGTCAACCGATTGCACGGAATAGATAGCGGTCTCACCGCCACAAAAGGGGAGACAAGCACGACCGAAGAAAGCTCGCACTCGACGACGCTTAGTCAGCGGGTGGCGATCTGTTTCGCGGCGGGAGTTTTAGGCGCACTGGCCGTCCTCCTTTTCAGCCACGTCCTCTCCTGGTTCGGGCCCGGGCCAAAGGGGCCGATACAATTTCCGGCATCCTTCGAGCCGCCGGGTATATACAGGCCGCTCTTCTGGGGCGGATTATGGGGACTCTTGTTTGGGTTCTTTATAAAGACCGTCTGGAACCGGCTCTACCTCATCGGTTTCCTTTACTTCCTCATTCCGATGGCGGCGCTGTTTCTGTTCTTCTTCCCGATGGGCGGCGCGGGATATTTCGGGCTTAAGGCGAGCGAGCCGATGTTCCCGCTCTACGTGACGTTGATCAATGTTCCGTTCGGGATAACGATCGCTTTGGTCGCGCGGGCGATCATAGGGAAGACGCCGTGAACATCCGGATGACCGAGAAGTCTCTCGGGATTCGGATACTACCGCCAACGGATTATGTTAACTAAAGAGTTCCATCCTGTTCGGACCCGGCCCGAACCGGTTGTTGCGCAGTCACCGCCGCCAGGTTCCCCTCTCCCCGGGGGAGAGGGGTTAGGGGTGAGGGACAGACTACAGAAACCCTCTTCCAGCATCAGTTCGCGTTGGAAGTGGGTTCTGTACGTAGCCGCGGCCATCGGCCTCGTCCTGGTCTTGAAATACTTTCATGTCCAGGATCTGCTGAAGTCAGCGCTGGACTGGATCGGCAAGCTCGGTCCGTGGGGTCCCGTGATTTTCGTCGGCCTCTACGTCGTGGCCACGGTCCTGTTCGTTCCGGGTTCGGTGCTCACACTGGGGGCAGGCGCCGTGTTCGGCGTGGCGCTCGGTTCCGTTTATGTATCCATCGCCGCAACACTCGGCGCGACGGCCGCATTCCTGGTGGGCCGCTATCTGGCGCGCGATGCTATCGCGCGGAAGATCGAGAAGCACAAGAAGTTCGCTGCCATCGACCGCGCGGTAGCCGATGAGGGGTGGAAGATCGTTCTTTTGACACGCCTCGCGCCGGTCTTTCCGTTCATACTGCTGAACTATGCGTTTGGCCTCACGCGGGTGAAGTTGAGCCACTACGTGCTGGCTTCCTGGCTCGGCATGATTCCCGGCACCGTGATGTATGTCTACCTCGGCTCGCTGGTTAATCTTGGTGCCGGCCATCGTCAGCGTACGACGGGCGAGTGGGTTTTATACGGTGTCGGACTGTTGGCCACGGTCGCAGTCACCGTGTTCGTTACGCGTCTGGCCAGGAGCGCATTGGCGAAGAAGATCGACAGCACCAGGCCTGAGCAGAATTCCAAGGAGATGACGAGCGCCCCATGGACTCCTGCGCCGGTCGAGCCTGCTGACACGCACAATGCGCGACTCGTATCTTATGTTCACCCGCCGGATTGGAAGAATCCCACGCCCGCGCCCCGCTACAATCTGGTGGTCATTGGCGCGGGGACAGCCGGACTCGTGACTGCAGCGGGCGCCGCGGGACTTGGGGCCAGGGTCGCGCTCGTTGAGAAGCATCTTCTCGGCGGAGACTGTCTCAATGTCGGCTGCGTTCCCTCCAAAGCCATCATCCGCTCCGGGCGCGCCGTGTTCGATGCAAAGGAAGCAGGCCGTTTCGGAGTGCGCGTCGGTGATTCCGTCGAAACAGACTTCGCGGCCGTCATGGAACGCATGCGCAAACTTCGCGCCGACCTCAGCCCTCATGATTCAGCGCAGCGCTTTGCAAAGCTTGGCGTCGATGTGTTCCTGGGTGAGGCGCGCTTTGCCGGTCCGGATACGATCGAAGTCGCGGGACAAACGCTGCGGTTCAAACGCGCGGTCATCGCCACCGGCGCCCGCGCGGTGGAGCCGCCCGTCCCGGGTCTGGCTGAGGCCGGCTATCTGACCAACGAAACGGTATTCAATCTGACTCAGTGTCCGGCCAGGCTTGCGGTCATCGGTGGCGGACCGATCGGTTGCGAATTGGCGCAAGCCTTTCAGCGGCTGGGTTCCCAGGTCACGTTGCTCCACAAAAATTCGCACCTGCTCGATCGCGAAGACATGGAGGCAGCCGCGCTCGTCCAGAAGGCCTTCATCCGTGAGGGCATCGCGCTGCGCCTCAATGCGACGATCACCCGTGTTAAGCGCACTGCCGGCGAAAAACTCATCTGTTACCAGGCACAGGGAAAAGAGGAGACGCTCACCGTGGATGAGATCCTGATTGGAACCGGGCGGGCGCCCAACGTCTTAGGGCTCAACCTCCACGCCGTCGGGGTGCAATATGACCGATGCAAAGGCGTCCTGGTGAACGATCGCCTCCAAACCACCAATCCGCGCATTTACGCTGCCGGCGATGTTTGCCTGGATTGGAAATTCACGCATGCCGCCGATTTTTCCGCCCGGATCGTCATTCAGAATGCCCTGTTCCTTGGCCGCAAAAAGGCAAGTGCTCTCACAATGCCCTGGTGCACTTACACCGACCCGGAAATCGCTCACGTCGGTCTCTATGAAAGTGACGCACGCGAGCGTGGCATCGAAGTGGACACCTACGTGCGCGAGTTCAAGCAGGTGGATCGTGCGGTTCTGGACGGTGAGGAAGATGGTTTCGTGAAATTCCACGTCAGGAAAGGGCACGATGAAATTCTCGGAGCAACCATCGTCGCGCGCCACGCCGGCGAAATGATCAGCGAAATCAGTGTGGCCATGGCAGCCCGCATCGGCCTGGGCAAACTGGCTTCCGTCATTCACCCGTACCCCACGCAGGCCGAAGCCCTCCGCCAGTGCGGCGATGCTTACAATCGGACCCGGCTCACTCCAACTGTTAAGAAATGGATGGAGCGCTGGCTGGCGTGGCAAAGAAGGTGAAGTCCCTCTCCCTCGGGGAGAGGGGGTTAGGGGTGAGGGACAGACTGGTTGTGCCGCCGTCATTCCATTCTGCACTTTGCATTCTGAACTCTGCATTTAAGAGGCCGTTGGCTGGCGTGGCGCACTTCGTTCTCTTAATCTTAATCCTACTCTTACTCTCCTCGCACTTTTTACCCACCTTTCGTCTCATTAACACCGCGGCTTCAGCCCGGTGCCGACGAACGCACCCTCTCAGTATGGCGGGTTTCAACCCGCGTTTCTGTGTTCTTTCATCTTCTCGACTCCCGGCGTGCTTTGCGCACGATAGGGCCGTCATGAACCTGTACCGTTTGATCCTCCCAGTGCCCGATATTGAGCAAGCCGCGAGCTTCTATGGGACAATCTTTCAGAACCCCGGAAAACGTGTCTCGCCCGGTCGCCATTACTTTTCGTGCGGGAACACTCTCCTTGCATGTTACGATCCCATCGCTGATGGCGATGGCGCACTCGGCGGTTGGCGTTTTCATCCGCATCAATACCTGTATTTTGCGGTGTCCAACCTCGAAGAGACGTTGGCGCGCGTCCAGTCCGCTGGCGGACTCATCGACGAACCGGTCGCCACCATGCCGTGGGGTGAGCGCCTGTTCTATGCCCAGGACCCTTTCGGCAGCCGAATCAGTTTCGTCGACGAACGCACGCTTTTCACTGGTTAGCTTTCCCTCTTACTCTTAATCATAATCTCAATCTCCCTTCCGCTTTCAACTCGGTCAAGCGCGCGGGTAGAATGGATGTCGGCGGACAGCTTGCCCCGTCACTTCTCTGACTTCGCCTCTTCCACTTCCAACACGATCAACTCCACGGGCCGTTTCGCGGGCGTTAGCTCCAGTCCAAGCTGATTGCGAACCGCTTCGATCAGGACTTCCGGCGCGACTTCGCGTCCCTCCTGTTTCCATTTCAATTGCACGTCGTAGCGATTTGTCAGGCCCGTCTTGTCCAGCACAGGTTTCTTCAATTGATATTCCAACGATCGTGCCACGCTCCTGATGGGTGTGTTCACGGCGCTCATTCGTCCGGGCCCGGAACTCGAAGAGCTGCCGCCGGTCGACACGGTTTCCTCCAGTTTTGGTTCCTTCGCGGTCAACTCATACACATCCACATCCCGCGTCTCCTTGCGTCCGCGCATCCCGAACGTCGTCGCCAGCGTGTCGCTCAGCAATTCGGGAATTCGTTCGCTCGCCGCATAGGGAACGTTGATGAGCACGTCGAACTTTCCTTC
>Ga0137340_1000317_pt1 | contig 11055 bp, 7 predicted proteins | sample EasRivERMLT400_2_FD_102295 | JGI IMG/M metagenome (GOLD analysis project Ga0137340, IMG submission 102295) | Soil microbial communities from meander-bound floodplain in the East River, Colorado, USA - East River MetaG ERMLT400_2 | ecosystem: Environmental > Terrestrial > Soil > Floodplain ...
AAGCAGCGGTGCGGCGGCCCTGCGCGCCCACGGCGATGATGGCGTATTCGTGCGGGCCGGAGCCATCGTCGCGCAGAACGACCGGCGCGGCGGGAACTGACGTGGCGGCCTTGAGCATTTCGCCGCCCCAAAGGTGAAGGACTTCGCGCGGGTCCGGCAATCCACCACCGCCATAGCCTCCTCCGCCGACGGACATCTTGCCCTGGCCGATCAAAGCATCTGTGAGCGGCTCGCTGTGACCGGGGCGGAAGGTCTGGAAACGAATGCGGCCCGGATGGGTCCCGCCATTCCATTCGGCACGCGGGACTTCGGACATCTCCAGGCCTTCACCCTGGATGATGGCCATTTGACGCCAGTTGCCATCGAGCCAAACGTTCCACGAGATGTGCCCCGGCGCGGTGCGGAGCGCGCCGCTGCGTTCGAGGGCGTGGAAGCGGTCGTCAAAGGGATCGTCAATTTCTCCTTTGATCAACCGGCTGCGGACCCAGCGTCCGCCGGTGCCTTCGCCGACGGATTTGGCATAGATGCCGCGGGCGATCTGCTGCGCTTCAAAGCCTTTCTCCCACGGTTCGCCGGTGTCGGAAACAATCAGTTCTTTGCGGACGATGAGCCGATCCACGGTGAGTTCTTTCGGTTGGTCGCCAACTTTGAGAACACCGACGGTGGTGGCGGCGGACAGGACGATGGTAATGATGCGATCTTTCATGCGTTGATCTCCTGGTTTTGTTGCGGCGACATTTTCATGCGCGGCGAAAAATGCAAAGTCTGAAGACGGGGGCCAACATTCCTCTGATGCTTAAAGAGACAGGACGAAGGGGAAGGGAACTGGGAGATTGAGATTACGATTAAGATGGGGACTTGAGGCAAATTGCTTGAACGGGCGTGTGGGGCGCGACAACATGTTAGCGGCCATGCTTTCCATCGGCGGGATTTCCAAATCTTACGGCGGACGTGCTTTGTTCGACGAGGCGTCGCTCCAGGTCAACCGGGGCGAGCGGATCGGTTTGGTGGGGCCGAATGGCGCGGGGAAGTCGACGTTGTTCTCGATTATCCTGGGCAAGGAAGAAGGGGACGCGGGCACCGTCGATTTCGAGCGCGGCGTGCGGCTCGGTTACCTGCCACAGGAGAGCCACCCGGTGCGGAACGAAACGGTGCTGCAGATCGCGACGGGCGCCGCCGAGGATGATCATCATGCGACGCCTGAGCACTTTGAGTTGGAAGCGCGCGCGAAGAAGATCCTGCAGGGGCTGAGCTTCCGGCAGGCCGACTTCGACCGACCTGCTTCCGAGTTGAGCGGCGGCTGGGTGATGCGCGCGCATCTCGCCCGGTTGCTCGTGCAGGAACCCGACCTGCTGATGCTGGACGAGCCGACCAATCACCTCGATCTCGAATCGCTCCTTTGGGTGCAGAACTACCTGAGGAATTATCCGGGCGCGATCCTGCTCATCTCGCACGATCGCGAGTTTCTGAACCAGTTGGTCGGAGGCATCGTCGAGATTCGCCAAACCAAATTGATCCGTTACCGCGGCAATTACGACGAATACCTGGAGCAGCGCGAGGCGCAACACGAGCAGCTCGTCTCGGCCTACAAAAATCAGCAGCGCGAAATCGCGCACCTGATGCGTTTCGTGGAACGATTTCGCGCGAAGAACACGAAGGCGTCACAGGCGCAGAGCAAGCTCAAGCAGATCGATCGCATGGAAAAGATCGAAATGCCGGACGACTCGACGCGCGAAATCGACTTCACATTTCCGCAGCCGCAACGCAGCGGACAGCGCGTGATCACGTTGCGCGACATCCATTATGCCTACGGCAGCAACGTCGTCTATTCCGGGATGAGGTTTCACGTCGAACGCGGCCAGCGCATCGTCCTCGTCGGCCCAAACGGCGCGGGCAAATCGACGCTCCTGAAATTGCTCGCGGAAGTCCTGCCGGTGCAAGGCGGGGAGCGCGTGCTCGGTCACAATGTGAAGTGCGGCTACTACGCGCAGTATCGCGTTGATATGTTGCAACCCGAGCGCACCGTGCTGGAGGAGGCGCTCGACACGCCGCAGCGCGTTACCGAGCAGTTTGTGCGCACGGTGCTCGGCTGCTTCCTGTTCTCCGGCGACGACGTGTTCAAGAAAGTGGCGGTGCTCAGCGGCGGTGAAAAGAGCCGGCTCGCGCTCGTGAAGCTGCTGCTCGATCCGCAGAACCTGTTGTTGATGGACGAGCCGACGACGCACCTGGACATGGCAAGCATTTCGGCGTTGATCGCCGCGCTGGATCAGTACGAAGGAACGCTCATTTTCATCAGTCACGACGTGCATTTCATCCGCAGCATCGCAAACCACGCGGTGCACGTGAAAAACGGCCGGCTGACACATTATCCGACGGGCTACGATTATTACCTTGAAAAGAGCGCGGCGGAGGCGGCGCGCTCGGCTGCCGTCGTGAACGGCAAGCCGGCGACAGTTGAAGCGCGCGTGAACGATCGCCGAGAGCAGAAACGGCTGGAGGCCGAGCAGCGGCAGGCCAGAGCGCGCGACCGCAAGGCGCAGCAGGAACTGACGAGCCGACTCGAAACAGAAATCCACGAACTCGAACAACAGCAGAGGGACCTGACCGCCGAATTGGAAGACCCGAAGACCTACGAGAACAATCTGCGCGTGGTCGAGATCAACCGCGAGCTGGTTTACATCCAGGAACGCCTCGCGATGCTCACGACCGAGTGGGAAGAAGCCGCGCAGAAATTATTGGGCATGCAGTGAATTTCGGAGGGGCAAGCTCTGTCGAGCCCCAAATCGTCAGGCAAATGACTTGCGAGCGAGGCAAAATGTGTTTAACTATTATTTCTTCCGCGCCCGCGTGGCGGAATTGGCAGACGCGCTAGATTCAGGTTCTAGTGAGTAACATCGTACAGGTTCAAGTCCTGTCGCGGGCACCAACTATTTGCGTCAGAATCGATATTTTTCTAGTATTCCTGACCATCTCCAGCCCGCGCCGGGTGGCGGCCTCATTATTAGATGGTCGAGCGTCGCGGGCAAAACCTGCTCCCTTCATCGCACATCCGTGCTCAACACAAGCTTTGCCGTATTGGCCGCAGCGATTCCCGCGAGCAGCTCTTTCACTCAATACACTGACGCTACAGCGACAGGGCCAGGGCCGTATTTCTATCGAATTAAAGGGAATGAATAGGGTACATTGGACATAGCCGAAGAAAATGTTGGATGTGATCACCGAGCACCCGGACATAGCCAAATCGAAGCCGACCACCGTCACTTCCTCCCCGTCTGACCAGCCGAGGGGTAACGGGTACGCATTGCCGCCATCCTTGCTCACGTCGTGGAGTTTCACCCGCTGGCCAAGACGGACCCCCGTTTCCGAATCATCATGGCCGGACGCTGCCTGCACGCGGCACGGTATGGGCAAGGGAAAATCGTCAAATCTCCCAATCTTCCGCCAGAATGAGTCGAGCGATGGCTCCTTAAGTGCCCGCAAGGAACGGACTTGACGCTGGGTTCGGCAGGAGCAAAGTGCCGCGTATGAAGGCACCCCAATGAATCCGAATATCGATCAAGGCGGCAGTAAGAACCCTTCGACTAAACCCAAGTTTTTTTCGCGTGGGCGAGTATTCGGCCTGTTGCTGCTCTGTGCCCTGGTCGGCGCCATCGTATGGTTTATTCGATCCCGAGACGAATGGCCGCGCGGTGAAGCTCTCCAGACGGCGTTGATTCCATTAATCGTCAAAACGAATACGGACCAGTCTCTTGTCGCCGGTGTAATCCTGGGCAACTACCGCGAAGCCCGAACTAACGCGTCAAGATGGAGCGGCATCTATTGGACCTTCACGTTTGCCGCAGCAGCACTTAGCGCACTGGCGGGTCTCATCCTCAAGTTGGAAACTATTACGAACGAGCGGATGAAGAAGGACGTCGCAGCAGTGTTGGCCGTGAGTGCCGCCTTGCTCATCACTATTTCCACGGGTGGTGATTTCCAGCGCAAGTGGCAAGCTAACCGCATTGCCGCAGCCGAACTTGAGCGTACAGGCTATGAATTCCTTGAAAAAGATGAAGCAGCCTCACGTTCGTACTTGGCGCCCGTCGGACAAATTTTGCACAGACGGCACATGGCAATTGTGGGCGGAACTGAGCAGGAAAAATCGCCCACGGACGCTGCAAAGGGCGCGCCGTCTGGCAAGTGACAAACACTCCTTATCCGCACGGCCGCCTGATGCTGCATCATGCTCGGCAGATCTCATGTGAAAGTCACCCTTGAAGCCAAAGAACTAAACCCCGGCAGCGGGCGCGGCAATCTGTCCAGCCGCCTGGTATTCGCTGGCGCACGATGGGAACAACTCGACCTGTGCATACACGGCCAGGAATTGCGCTGGCACTGCGCGGAGTGCGACGAATACTTTAAGGAGCGGGAGAAGCCGAAGACGCGGAAGTGATTTCAACACCCCATTTGTCCATATCGCGTCCGCACTCCTTACAAGTCCATCCGCCCCACCAGAATTGTTGCAAGGATTTCGGGAAGCGAACTAACGGCGCTTTGGAATGACAATGCGGACAGGACGCGCGCTGCCGATTGATACCCCATCGTCCGCTTCGGCTGCGCGTATCGCGAACTATCAAAAAGTATGCGCGAGCAACTAACACAAGCAGAGCCGCACCCGCCAGGATGAGGGTAGTGATGATAACTGGCTGCATGATAACGGAACCTACTCCTTCGCTTCGTCCGGTCAATTCACCTTCCTCTCCCGCCACTTCCCCGGCGCGTACTCTTCATCCCACCCGCAATCAATGTTCACGATGAACACGGTCGTTTCCTATGCCCTCGCCCAGGACGCGCACTTAACCCTAATCGAAGCCGACCACCGTCACTTCCTTCCCGTCTGACCAGCCGAGGGGTAACGGGTACGTATTGCCGCCATCCTTGCTCACGTCGTGGAGTTTCACCCGTTGGCCGAGGCGGAACCGACGCGTTGTCGAATCATCATGCCGGCACGCTACTTGGACGCGGCACTGTATGGAAAATGTTGTGTTGAGTGCCTACGCCAGATGTGCAAAGCTGCGTTCATGGGCGAACCCGGCGAACGACACGGCTCGCGGCTCCTGCGCTGGTTGGGGATAGCCTTGATTGTCTATCTCGTCCCGGCGATTGTGTTGCTTCTGGATGGTGCGCTCTTCTCGTCCCATCTCTGGCACGCGCTGACCCCTGGGGAACGGCATATCGTCAACGTCGTTTATTGGCCGGTGGAACAGCCAGTGAAGTACATCTTTGAGCGCATCAATAACTAGCAGCACCGGGCCAGCGCAGGCGAAACATGACTGTTTAACCGGGCCATCTACTTCGCTCCGTTCTTCATTCTCCTAAACCTGCCCGCCCATTCATTATGAACCCGCATCGCGGCCTCGTCCCGGCCCTTAACACGGCGTCTTATTGGCGATTTGCGGATGGCGTGCGGCCCCCCAGTGGTATTTCCGACTTGCTGGCGTGCATTAGCCAGAACACTGTCCAACGATGCTGCGTCCGAACAAAAAGTATTCCGTTTACGACCTGCGACAACTTAAGGGCAAGCGATGCTTGACCCATGTGCACGTCAAATCGTCCGAAGAGGCGGCCGCGGCGGAAGCAGCGGATATTGACCTGTTAAGTTGCAGTTTTGACACTCCGGAATCGCAGGCACGACTACCTTTGCTTGTGGCGGCGGCTCCCAAAAGTTTCATCTCGGGAGCAACTCCACATGGGCTGGCTTCGCCTGAAGAGGCTATCCGCGTCGGGTTCCGGGCGCTCGAACTGGGCGCCAGCTCGGTCTATTGCTCCGCCAGTCCGCGGATAATTGAGGCAATGGCGCGGGAACGAATTCCGGTCGTCGGCCATCTGGGAATGGTCCCACGCCACGCGACCTGGACAAACATTCGTGTGATCGGCAAAGCCGCCGGCGAGGCCGTGCAACTCTACGAGCAACTGAAACAGCTGGAAAACGCCGGTGCCTACGCGGCGGAACTTGAATTGGTGCCCCACCAGCTGGCTTCGTATCTCTGCAAAAAAACTTCCCTGTTCCTGATGTCCCTCGGTTCGGGTAGCGGTTGCGATTCGCAGTTCCTGTTTTCCGATGACATCCTCGCAGACTACGATGAGCGCATTCCCCGCCATGCCAAGGCATACCGAAACTTTCGCAAAGAATATCAACGACTTCAGCAGGAACGTGTCGCAGCGTTCAAAGAGTACGCCGATGACGTGAAGAGCGGACGTTTTCCGGAAACCCACCACCTCGTGAATATGGATAAAGCTGCGTTTCATGAGGCCATCGAAGCAATCGAAGGCAACAAAGCGTAACAGAGCATTCAACCGATTCGCGATTGCAAGCGAGGTCGCATCGATATGAAACGACCTGACATGGCACTCTAATTTCGCTAGGCTGTTCGAGTCCGCATGAAATTCGGTTTCAACTCCGAGGAGACCGGCGCCGCATGCTCGAAGGCGCTCGAGGCTTTCTTGGGGCGCGCTTTCCACAAACAGTGGTGTCGCTATCGGAGGGCCTTCAAAAGCTGTCAGCAGGATTTCTCGGAAAATTCCGTGCACGAACTGCGCGTGGAAACACGCCGCATGCTGGCGCTCGTCGCACTGTTTCGCGCGCTTTGGTGGGATGACCGACTGGCCGAGATTGAACGGCGCCTCAAGCGCATGTTCAAACGCTTCTCACGACTGCGCGACACCCACGTGCAACTCATGTTTGTCGAAGACGCCCAGGAGCGCTTTCCGGAACTGGCAGGATTCCACAAGGCCCTGGCGAAACGAGAAGTGCGCCTGACCCGCCGCCTCGAGGCCAGTGTTGACAAGTTTTCCGTTCGCCGGATTCACAAGTTCGTCAGGGGCGTGGAAAAGAACTATCGATCTCTCCGCAAGCGCGTATCGAGCCGTCAGGGCGACTGGTCGCGACTTCGCGGGCATCTCGACCACGCGTTTCATCGTGTCACCGAATTGCGCAGCAAGATCGATCCGCAGGACTCCGTCACGATTCATCGGGTGCGCGTAGCGTTTAAGAAATTTCGCTATCTCGTGGAACTGTTGCAGTCGTTGCTTCCAGGAGTTACGGCTCGCCAGATCGAAGCCATGCACGAGTATCAGTCGATGATGGGGGAAATCCAGGACGTTGAAACCCTGCAGGGCGCCCTTGATGAATACGTTTCGAAGAAGAAATCGCGGCCTGGGAAGCATCTGCATTTTCGGGATTACCTGAGGAAGCGCCGCGCCGCGCTCGTGCGAACGTATCTTCATCAGGCCGATCGTCTCGATTCATTTTGGCCGCCGCGACCGGCTCACGGGCAGAAGCACCGCCGGCAGTCGCACAAAATCAGGACCTCCAGGACGCGGGCTGCCGCCAAGGGTTGACGAGATGAAAAGCGCCAGAGAACAGGCGCACTCCAGGACGCTCCGCGTGGTTCGAAATCGCAAACTGAAATTCGCGGACGGCGGCGGAGCGCCGTCCCTACCGAGTTGCATGCCAGGTCGAGAGATCAATAGCATCGCGCCATGACGCTGCCATTGGTGCTGCTGGGACGAGTGCTGCTGAGCGTCGCCGCGAGCACATTGCAGAAGCAACTCACCCGGCGCGATGTGGGAAGCGCAGCGCTGTGGCGGGCCACCTACTTGTGGATGGCATTGCCGGCGTGTTTGATTTTGGCGCTTGGTTTGCGACGTGGCCTGAGCGCTGAGTTTTGGTTCAACGCGATTGCGGCTGGAACGCTCGATGCGCTGGGCAATCTCGCGATGGTCGCGGCCTTGCGGCGCACGGACCTGTCGGTGTTCGGGCCGTTGAATGGATTTCGTCCCGTGCTTGCGCTGCTATTCGGGTGGATCTTCCTGCGCGAAATGCCGACAGCACTCGGCGGGATCGGAGTGGGCGTGACGGTGATCGGCACAGCAATGCTGTTGCGCGACGAGGAATCAGAAAAGGCCGGCGGGATCGCGTGGCAAATGTTTGGGTTGCGGTTAGCAGGGCTTGCGCTTTCGACGTTCGCGTCGGTGTTTTTGAAACGAGCCACGCTGTTGAGTGGTCCGGAACTGACGCTCGGGGTTTGGATTCTATGTGGGTTGCCCGTTTTCTGGTTGTGGTCTTCGCGAAGGGTCGAAACGTCCATTGATCAGCGGCACCTGCTGACACTGCACGCGGCGGCGTTCTTCATCATGCAGTGGCTCACGCTGCATGTCTTCGCCGCCACGCTGCTGGCGTACTCGTTCGCGTTCTTTCAATTGGCAATGGTGCTGCAAGTGATCGTCGGGCGCTGGATGTTCAACGAGCCGCATTTTCGAAAGCGCCTCGCGTGCTGCGCGTTGATATGCGCCGGAGCGGCGTTGATCATTTACGGGAGGTGACGGTCACGGCCTAACTGACCGGAATCGGCAGCCGGATATCGACGTTTTGCTCGCCGGGAGAAATGGGGGAGAGGGGCGTTGGTGGCATTATACTACGCGACCAGGGAGAACGACTGAGTTATGCACCACTGGCTTATTCCCCGTTGGTGACAATTGAGGAAAATCGACCAGATGACGCCGAAAAACGTGCGAAATTGGGGGCGAAAATGTGTGAATAACCGGCGGGTAAGTTTTTTTAAGAATTCACTTGCAACTACCATATGTTGTGGTTTACTTACAGACGCTCCCTACAAATGGGGTATCGAAGCCTGGAGGGAGGCTTGCCGATACTCTGCTGGAGGGAGGGGATAAGCCGTATTTTTCCCACAGATCAGCCAGCCGGAAATGAACATAAAAAGAAAGGTTTTACGATGATCGACGCCCGTGACGAAGTGATTTCTGCCCCGTCGACGACCCCTCGCCGCCGTGGCACTACCATCCCTGCGACCCGCTCCCGCAAGCAGCAAAATGGGACCGCAAAAGGGCTGAAGATGGAACGGGTCTTTAGCGACCCGAAAGTGAAGCCGTTTGACCAGATCGAATGGGATAAACGGACGGCCGAAATCACGGACGACGGCGGCAAGGTCATCTTTAAGCAGGAAAACGTGGAAGTGCCGAAATCATGGTCGGTGCTGGCCACAAAAGTCGTGGTATCGAAATATTTTTACGGGGAGCAGAACACACCGGAACGAGAGACATCGGTCAAGCAACTGATCAACCGGGTCTGCCGGACGATCGCGGACTGGGGTATTGCGGATGGATATTTTTCGAAAGAAGCAGGCGAAGTTTTCTACGAGGAACTGACCTGGTTGTGCGTGAACCAATATGGCGCGTTCAACTCGCCGGTGTGGTTCAACGTCGGGCTTTATCATCAATACGGCGTTGGAAAAAATTCTGCGAAGGGAAACTGGTACTACAATCGCATCACGGGCGAAGCGGAACGCGCGCCCACGCAGTATGAATATCCACAGGGCAGCGCGTGCTTCATCCAATCGGTCGATGACAACATGGAGGATATCATGCGCCTGGCTTACAGCGAGGCGATGCTGTTCAAGTACGGGTCGGGCACGGGCACCGATTTATCGCCCATTCGCTCGAGTAAGGAAAAGCTGAGCGGCGGTGGACGGCCCAGCGGTCCCCTCTCCTTCCTTAAGGTCTACGACCAGGTCGCGAACGTGGTGAAGTCCGGCGGCAAGACGCGCCGCGCGGCGAAGATGAATACGCTGCGCGACTGGCACGGCGACATCGAGGAATTCATCGACGCGAAGCAAAAGGAAGAAAAGAAAGCGTGGGCGCTGATCGAGCAGGGTTACGACGGTTCTTACAACGGCGACGCCTACGGCAGCGTGATGTACCAGAACGAAAACCTGTCCGTGCGCGTGAGTGATGAGTTCATGCAGGCGGCGGTGGATGGCCGCGAATGGTGGACGCGCTCCGTGACGAGCGGCAAGCCGTTGCAAAAGAAGGACGCATCGACGTTGCTGCACAAGATCGCGGAGGGGACGTGGATTTGTGGCGACCCGGGTTTGCAGTACGACGGCGCCATCCAGAAATGGCACACATGCAAAGGCACTGAGCCGATTCACTCGACGAACCCATGCTCCGAATACGTGTTCCTCAACAACACGGCCTGCAACCTGGCATCGCTGAACCTGATGAAGTTCAAGCGCGAGGACAACACGTTTGATATCGAACGTTTCAAGTCGGCGGTGCGCGTGTTTATCACGGCACAGGAAATCGTGGTCGACAACGCGAGCTATCCGACGAAGGAAATCGCAGAGAACTCACACATTTACCGGACACTCGGGCTTGGTTACGCGAACCTCGGGTCGCTGATCATGAGCTACGGTCTGCCGTATGACTCGGATGAAGGCCGCGCACTGGCGGGGGCGATCACTTCGATCATGACCGGCCACTCGTACGAGCAGTCGGCTGAGATCGCGAGCGTGACCGGGGCATTCAAAGGTTATCGTGATGCGCGTTGCGCGCATGTGTCGAAGCCGCTGGTGAAAGACAACGTGGAGTCGATGCTCGGCGTGATCAAACAGCATCGCGAGGCGGTGGAGTCCATCCAGGCGAGCAAGGACTTTGGTTATCTCAAGGATGCGGCGCGCAACTGTTGGGAAGGCGCCCTGAGCCGCGGCCGCGAAGCGGGCTATCGCAACGCGCAGGTCACGGTCCTCGCGCCGACTGGCACGATCGCGTTCCTGATGGATTGCGACACGACCGGCGTGGAACCCGACATCGCGCTGGTGAAGTACAAGCTGCTCGCCGGCGGCGGCATGCTGAAGATCGTGAATCGCACGGTACCCGAAGCATTGCGGCGCCTGGGTTATAACGACCAGGAAATCGGGATGGTCGTCGCGCACGTGGAGAAATACGACACGATCGAAGACGTCGAGGAGACGAGCGGCGACGGGATTAAGGTGACGGTGAGCAGCGGGTTGAAGCCCGAGCACTTGCCGGTGTTTGACTGCGCGTTCAAGGCGTATCGCGGCAAACGCAGCATTCATTACATGGCGCATTTGAAAATGATGGCGGCGGCGCAATCGTTCATCAGCGGCGCGATTTCGAAGACGGTGAATTTGCCTCAGGAATGCACGGTGGGAGACATCCGTGACGCTTACGTGCAAGCATGGAAAATGGGTTTGA
>Ga0137340_1000318_pt1 | contig 11030 bp, 8 predicted proteins | sample EasRivERMLT400_2_FD_102295 | JGI IMG/M metagenome (GOLD analysis project Ga0137340, IMG submission 102295) | Soil microbial communities from meander-bound floodplain in the East River, Colorado, USA - East River MetaG ERMLT400_2 | ecosystem: Environmental > Terrestrial > Soil > Floodplain ...
GTAATCAGTTCGGAAATCCTTGATGCGAATCTTACCCCTGGGAATCAAGCCCTGTTCCTTCACGGCACAAAGCAATCACAGCGGGGCGCCTTGCGCCACGACTTTTCGCTTCTGCGCGCTGCGCAAACCCCCTACGTTGCAGGTGTCCAGTGCGCACGTTGCACCGATACATCCTGCGACAAGTGATCGCCACCCTGCTGATGACCGTGGCGGTGTTCACCTTTGTGCTGTTGCTGGGCAACGTGCTCAAGGAAGTGCTCGCGTTGCTCGTCAACCAGCAGGCGTCCTTCGGCATGGTACTCAAAGCCATCGGGCTGCTCATCCCCTTCGTGATGGTGTTTGCGCTGCCGATGGGGATGCTCACGGCCGCGTTGCTGATTTGCGGGCGGTTCAGCGCCGATAATGAACTCACCGCCGTGCGCGCGAGCGGCGTGAGCCTGATCGCCGTGGTGTCACCCTTGCTCCTGCTGAGCGTCGCGCTAAGCTGCTTATGCGGGCTGATCAACATGCACGTCGCGCCGAAGTGCCGCGTCGCTTACAAGGGGCTGCTGACCGAGGTCGGCGCGCGACAGGCCAGCGCGTTCCTGCCCGAGAAAACCTTCGTCAAAATTGCCACGAATTACATCGCCTACATTGGCAAAGTGAACGAAAGCGAGTTGGAGGACATCCTCATTTACGATCTCGACGCCGAAGGCCGCGTGGGCAGTTACGCGCGCGCCGAGACGGGACACCTGACCGTGACCGTGGACGAAACAAACCACGTCTATCATTTGCTCTTGCGTGATGTTTGGCACGTCAGCGTGTTCGAGGGAAAGTACAACGCCGTGCCGGCGGACCGGATTCGGCTGTCCTACACCAACACTCCCGCCGCGCGCCGCGAGCAGGGCTTGCGCATTTCGGACATGACGTTCCTCCAGCTCCGCGAGGAATTGCAGCGGCTCGAAAGCCGGATTGGCGTTCCGCCGCCCCTGATCCGGGGCACACCGGAAGAACGTCAGAAAAAACTGCAGGAGATGTACGCCAACCGCGAAGACCTGACCACCCCGATCAAGGTGCAAATTCATCGCCAGGTGGCTTTTTCCTTCGCGTGCATCGGTTTCACACTCGTGGGAATTCCGCTCGGCATTCGCGCCCATCGACGCGAGACAACCTTTGGCATCGCACTGGCGATCGTGTTGGTGCTCGCCTACTACAGCCTCGTCATTCTCGGTGAATCGCTGGATACAAACCCGGAGTACTTCCCGCACCTGCTGGTTTGGTTACCCAACTTTATTTTCCAGGCAATCGGCGTGGTGTTGCTCTGGCGCGCCAATCGCGGCCTGTAGGAGCTAGTCGTTCCGCTTCCAAATCGCGAGGACGGATTTCCCGAACCGATGAAATAAGAGATGATCCAGGACGCGCGAGCCCGGCACAAGCACGCGATCCCATAACAGGATTTGTGAAAGCGTTGGCATCGCCTGGCGAAGGAGCAGCCTGTTCGCCGCTGATGCGAAAAGCCCGCATGCGTCCAGATACCAACACCGCTCCAGGCGCAACCGGTCGATGCCTTCGGCGGTTTTATTCATCGACGTGCGCGTATATCGGCGATAGTGGCCAATCGCTTTGTCGAACGGAGAAAACAACCACTGATGGGCCGGCGACAGCACGATGAGATGACCACCCTCGCGGAGCCGGGCAGCGGCGCGACGGATTTCCAGTGCGTCATCAGGGATGTGCTCCAGCACGTCGATGTACAGAATGGCGTCAAACTGTTCGCTGGCATTGAGACTCTCGACGGTGCCCGGCCGTGCTTCGAAGTTCGGCCTTTCGCGCGAAGGAGCAATCGCACCGGGGGAACTGACTGAGCTTCGAAGTTGTTCGAGTAATCGCGAATCGGGTTCGAGGCAAACCCAACGCCGCACGGCCGCGGCATGGGCGCGCAAGAGTTGCGCATTTGCGCCAAGACCGGCCCCAACCTCCAGCACGTCGCCCCGCAGGTATGGACCCACGACAGAGCCCCAATAGCGCTTCCAATTTCGGGCGTGCGCGAATAGTTCCAGTTCGTTGCCAACGTATGGCAGTTCAGCCGGCTCGCTCATAGAGCTTTCGAACCTCGCCAACGAAGTAACGATAATCGCGCAGCGGCAGGAAACTAAGATTGTTGCGGTTGAAAAGCACTAAAAGCGTCAACCCCAACGCGACGGTGAGCATTTGCAGAACGATCACGAGCAACAGGCCGGCGGCTGTCGTGGCCCAACCGGGTATGGCCAGGTCAGTCCCCCAACGAATAAAGAGCACAGTGGCGAGCAGCGCGGTCAGGACGCCCACTCCGCCGAAAATCGCCATCGTCAGCCGCGCGCCCACGACCTCCGCGAAAACGGAAATGGCGCTCAACCCGTGGAGCACGAGCGCCACGAAGTTCATTTTTGACTCCCCTGCGAGCCGCGTTCCGCGCGACGTGGGAAGCATGGTGTACGGAATCCGGCTTCTGAAGACAGAGGCCGCGTAGTGGTTCCATGTGTCGGAGACGACCACCAGGGTCGCCACGTGCGCCGCGGGGATGATGCTGAAGTTGCCGACCTTCACCGCGACGCCGGTGAGAAGCCGATGTCCCCAGCGATAGAGAAGGTAGAACAGCTTGAATGTCCACGTTGTTGCGCGACGGCCTCGCTGCGCAAAGATCACTTTCCGCCCGCCTTCGCGTCGGAACATTTCGATCAACCGCGGCACATCTTCCGGCTTGTCCTCGCCATCGGCATCCATCACAAGCACCGCGTCGCACGGACGCTCCGCGTGGATAAAACATAGTCCGATCGCAATCGCCCGCTGATGTCCTAAATTGCGCCGCAAACGCAGCGTTTCGATGGCGCTAACGTTGCGCAGTTTGGATTCGACAAAATCGTCGGGTGTGGCGCTTAGCGAACAATCGTCCACAAACAACAACCGCGTTGTGACCGGTTGCTGGTCCAGCGCCGCATCCAATTGACCCAGCAATTCACGCGCGCTGTCCCAATCACCATAAAGGGGAAGGAGAATGATTAGATTGAGCGGCTTTGTTGCACGTTCTTCGATGCGCGTTCTTATAGCGGCAGTTCATGCATGTGACAAGCAACGGCAGCATCCAAAGCAAAAGCCAGGCACTGGGCGCTTTGTGCCGAGGGCGGCCTCTACACAAGCTTGAGCTTGCGGGCGGCGAAGATCGTCATCTTGAGAAGAAGCCAGCCGTGTTTCCAACGACTGATATTAGTGGTGCCATACGTCCGCCGCTGGTAGTGGACAGGGAGATCAATGATTTTCAAGTTCAGCTTGGCGGCGCCGAACAAGAGGTCAAAGTCGCCAAATGGATCGAAATTTCCAAAGAAGCTCCTGCCTTTCTGGAGATCGTCATAGTCCTTGCGCCAAATCATTTTGCTGCCACACAGGGTATCTTTGATCGGCTGTCCCAAAATCGCGCTAAACGCAAAACCAAAGAATTTATTCGCAAAGAGATTGAGCATTCGCATGGATTCCTCTTCCAGAGGATAGACCAAGCGTGAACCGTTGATGAAATCGCCTTTCCGGCTGACAAGGGTATTATAAAAGTGCTCCACTTCCTCCGGCGGCACCGTCATATCCGCGTCGTAGATGGTCAAAACATCTCCTGTGGCCATCTCGAAACCTTTGCGAACGGCATCTCCCTTGCCCTTGCCTTGCTGCTGAGCGATTTGAATCCGGCGCTTTCCTTTATAAGCTTCCGCTACCCGGTTAATTTCCTGCCAGGTATCGTCCGTCGAATTGCCTTCAATAAAGACTATTTCGGTGAACGATCCAAGTTCGGGAAGCAGTCGGACGATTTTCTCGATTGTCCCGGCTTCATTCCTGGCGGGTACCACAACGGAAAGCGACGGCCTGACGGCACCGATTTTGTCCGAAGATTCAACCCCTGTATTCTGTTTGCGAAGAACCAAATAATGAAAGACTCCGAGGCGAGAGAAGGGCCAGAGATTCGCAAGGATTTTATTTAGAAAGAGTGATAAGAGCGGCACGTATTTTGGAAAAAGCAGTTTCGTTCCGGATTTGACCGTTTCCAGGCCAGCCAAACTCGCAAAGTTCTTGAGATCAATGATTGAGATCCAATTCTGCTCCATTGAGGGCATCCGTAGCCGCAAAGCTGAAGCTAATCTGAGTATTGGTTCCCATAAAGCACTGTACTGGGTGATGACCACCCGGCCGTCATTCGGGATGAGCGAAGCAGCCCCCTCGAAGAATTGCTGAATGTCATGAACATAGCCCAGGACATCGGAAGCAACCACGTAGTCATACGAGTCACAAAGATCGGGAATCTCTTGCTTATCCAACCGCAAGGTTCCAAACGGAACTTCCAGGACCCTTTTGCCAGTGGGCACCAAAAAATCTGCGAAAGATTTGAGGTAGCCGTAGTAGTACCGGTTTTTATTCTTCCAGGACGGGCGCTGCGGCTTTATCGCATCGAGGTATTTTCGTAGATCTCTTCGCTTCATGACATTTAGAGATGAAGCGGAATGTCCTCAGTGCAGCGGAAAGTCAAGTCCGGCATCGAAGTTCTTCGAAAACTTTTTCGGTTTTCGATGCGGGTTTTCGCTCTTTCAAAGTTCACGCATTGACGCGCGCCAGACAACCGCTAAGCTGCGCAGCGAAACCACATGATCACTGCGATCGATCGGTCCTCAACGACAGGTCCCGCTCAGGCGTTGCTCTTAAGCATTTACGGAACGGTCTGCCGAACAGGGTTGTTTTCGACAACTCTCGGCCGCAATGCCTTCTTGATCGCGTATCACCGTTACAAAACGTGGGCTGAGGCCGCTCAAGTCAGCGCCCTCCGGGCGTTGGTGCCCAAAGGCAGCACCGTCGTCGACGTGGGCGCTAATGTGGGATTCTACACACGACACTTCGCCAATTGGGTCGGGCCGGAGGGCAAAGTAATCGCCATCGAACCGGAAGCGGCTAATTTTGCGAGCCTGAAACGGATGACTTTGCGAAAAGGTTGCACCAATGTAGATCCAATTCAAGCAGTCGCCGCCGAAGTCCCCGGCACATTGAAGCTGCAGATCAATCCATTCCATCCGGCGGATCACAGGATTTCCTCTTCGGGCATAGACGTTCGGGCGCTGACTCTCGATGATTTACTTCTGAAAGGGGATCGACCGCCCCTCTCGCTCATAAAGATCGACGTCCAGGGCGCCGAGGAAAAGGTGTTGAGGGGCGCAACAGCAGTCCTCCGCGACCTTCGTCCTGCATTGTTCCTTGAGGTGGATCATGCAGCCCTCGCAGCAATGGGCTCGAGTGCCGAGAGCTTGTTGGGTTTTCTGAGTGCACATGGCTATCAGCTCTGTCGACTCGGCAAGGGGCAACCGTCTCGACTCGATCTCGATAGCGCGATACGCCTCTGCAGGCCGGGCACTTACACGGATTTTCTGGCGCAGCCAATTTGTTAGGTTTGGTAGCATGCTAACCAGCTTGCGCAGATGCCTTAACTGTTTCCGACCGCCACGCAGGCCCTGCGCAAGTAGTTTCAAGTTATGAATTGGGGCCTGAGTCTGACCGATAGGCCGACGTGGAGAACGACGGCACTTTTCCTCGTGTTGAGTTGGCTCGGTATCATTTTCGTTTTTCGAGGGGCTGTTTGGGGCGACAGGATCGTGTCGCCGCTGGACGTAGCAGCCACAATGTACAGCAAGTACAAATGGATCGATCCCACACTCGGCACCATTCCACGGAATCACTATGTGATCGATATGTTCGATTACGAACTGGCGCGCGTCTACATGGCTCATCGGTCTCTTAAAGCAGGCGAGTTCCCATGGTGGGACCCGTACGCCGATGGAGGTGGTCCCCTCGCAGCGGAGCCGCACTACGGACTGACTGATCCGTTGCGATTGCTGATGTATAAGGCGTTGCCTTTCGTTACTGCCTACAATTGGATCCGGATTTTACAGTCATTCCTGAGTGGACTCGGCATGTTTCTTTTGCTTCGTAGCCTGGGATTTGCGCAGTTCTCGGTATTGCTGGGCGCGTTGAGCTTTCAGTTCGCCGCAATACAGTCGTCCTTTGTCTATGGCGTTCCGCCTCAGAGTTTGCCGTACTATTGTTTTCTTTGGCTCGTGCTCGCCAATTACATGCGAACGCGGCCTCTATTTGCAATCGGCCTTGGCGCGCCACTGTGCGCAGCTATCATTATGTCGGGAACTCAACAGTCGCATGCGTATCTCGTCCTGTTTTTGGTCTGCCTCACGGGAGGCTATGGCTCGTGTTTTCGAAATGAAATCCTGAGGTTTGCCAGTGTTGCTGGAGGCGTCTTCTTGCTGGGGTGTGCGCTGGCCGCGCCTGTATTAATCCCGCAAATCGAAAGTTTCCAGCTCAGCGTCAGAAAACTCACACTTGCCACTTCGCCACTTACCCTGCTGTCAGGAGTATTCAGTCTCACAGGGATATTCCCCTGGTTCACCGGGTCTTTTCGGACCCTCGACCTCAGTAAGATATTCGCGGTGACACACTCGGGGGGGTCGCTGGCTTATGTGCTGTATATCGGCACAGCGGCGTTGATTGTGTCGGTGGTTGGCATGCTGGGTGGGAGAAAATTTTTGTGGGTTGGGAGTCCCCACGGAAGGACCGCTATCCTGTTAATCACCTTATACCTGGTGGTTATCTGTTCAACGCCGTTGATGGAAGTTTTCTACAATCGTTCGGGGGCGTTGGCTGTGATTGGCCTGACCGTAATGTTCGCGACGGGATGGGACCTCTTGATGAAGAATGGGTGGCCTAACGGCGGCAAAGCTGTGCGCTGGATCGTGTTATTGTTGTCCATTGGAGTTGTGATGACACACGCGTTCGCCCTTGTTGTCTACCCGCGGATCAAGGACAGGGTGTTGAACGTCGTGCTGGCAAAGGAGGCAAATAATCCCACGATGCCGAGGGTTCCCGAATTGAGGCGCTTTCAGATCGATAACTTGCCTAATGAGATTACGTTCAAGAATCCCGAACCGCTGTTCGCCTTTCTTGGAGCGCTTTGCCTGTTGGGCCTGGTTAAAGCGAAACCGCAACATCAGCCGGTCTTCGCGAGCGGCGTGTTTGCCCTCAATTTGCTTCCGTTGCTGCTGTTTTTCAGCAGGAGCGTTCCATCGAGTCCTGTCGAGTATTGGCATGCAATGCTCGCTGGCGGGCCCGAGCAGAGGAGGGTGATGAACGAAACCGGGAGCAACCTGCGTCTGAAGGAGAAGGCATCCGACCGGCTGGACTATTTGTTTCCCGGGACCCTCGCAAGTCTCTACGGCGTGCACACGCTCCATGGCTATGGAGCGTTGCGCCCCAGGGCCGCGGCCCAAACGGAGCGTCTGCGAGAACATAACGTGCTTTACGAATCCGAGTGGCGCCGGCTGGAGGGGCAGGTAACGGTCCTGAGCAGTAACCAGGTCCGGTTCGTGTGGGCGAACAAGCAGGAACGCGACGTCATTATCGCTGGCGAAACGTTGAACACCGTTCGTTTGCGCATCGCGGCGGGCACCGCCGGGGACCTGGTGCGCACGGATACTTACTATCCCGGCTGGCGCGTCGACAGTCCCGCGTCCGTGGCTCAGCATCGAAACAGCGATGGCTTTCTCGCTTTTTCAATTCCGCCCACGGCGACCGAGCTGGCGCTGCGGTACGAACCGTCCTATTCCAATCTGACGAAGCCGCTCAGCATTGCGGCTTTGGCCATTACAGGCCTGCTGATCGCGAGCTCCGCATGGAGACGTGCCCGGCATTCAACCGCCTCCGGCGGCCACGAGGACGCGGCGCGCACGCAGCGAGCCTGACCCGCCGCTCGAAACGCTGATGTCGATTTGTCTTTCATCGAAAACTCGGTTTCATTTCCAATTCATTCGCGACGAAGGCCCAGCGGTCGGCGGCTTCCTCGATGATTTTCGTGGTGGGCTTGCCCGCGCCGTGCCCGGCTTTCGTCTCGATGCGGATCAACACGGGATTTTCTCCAGCGTGAGCCTTCTGGAGCGTCGCGGCGAATTTGAAACTGTGCGCTGGAACGACGCGGTCATCGTGATCGGCGGTGGTGACCAGGGTCGAAGGATAGCGCGTGCCGGGCTTCAGGTTTTGCAGCGGTGAATAGGCGTAAAGCGCCTTGAACTCTTCGGGATTGTCCGGCGAACCGTAGTCGCTCGTCCACGCCCAACCGCGCGTGAATTTGTGGAAGCGGAGCATGTCCATGACGCCGACAGCGGGAAGCGCGACGCGAAAGAGTTCGGGACGCTGAGTCATGCACGCGCCCACGAGCAAGCCGCCGTTGCTGCCACCGCTGATCGCAAGCTGCTCGCTGGAGGTGTATTTGTTCGCGATGAGCCATTCCGCGGCGGCGATAAAATCATCGAAGACATTTTGCTTCTTTAGTTTCGTGCCGGCCTGGTGCCATTCCTTGCCGTATTCGCCGCCGCCGCGCAGGTTCGGCTGGGCGAACACGCCGCCCATTTCCATCCACACGAGCGTGCTGACCGAGAAGTTGGGCGTGAGGCTGATATCGAACCCGCCGTAGCCGTAAAGGACGGTCGGGTTTTTGCCGTTCAACTTCAGTCCCTTTTTGTGAGTGATAAACATCGGCACGCGCGTGCCGTCCTTGCTGTTGTAGAAGACTTGCTTCGATTCGTAGTCGTCCGGATTGAATTTCACTTTTGGCTCGCGGAAGACGGTGCTGGTTCCGGTGCGCAGATCGTAGCGATAGATGGTCGTCGGCCGCGTGAAACTCGTGAAGGAGTAAAACGTTTCGGTCTCGTGGCGTTTGCCCCGGAAGCCGCCCACGCTGCCGATGCCCGGCAATTCAACGTCGCGCACGAACTTGCCGTCGGTGCCGTAAATCTTCACCTGCGAGCGCGCGTCCTTGAGGTATTCCGCGATGATCTGATTGTTGACCATGCTGACGCTGACCAGGCGATCGCCGCTCTGCGGCACGACTTCCCGCCAGTTTTCGCGCTGCGGTTGCTTGATATCGATGGCGATTACGCGGCCGCGCGGCGCATCGAGATCGGTGCGGAAGTAAAAGGTCGTGTCGATGTTGTCGATGAAGCTGTAGTCCGCGTCGAACGCGTCGAGCATTTGGACGACGGGGTTGTTCGGACTTTCGAGGTCCTTGTAGTAAAAGCGGTTGCGCGTGTCGGTGCCGTGCCAGACCGAGATCCCGAGGTAACGGCCATCGTCAGTGACACCACCAGAGAAGCCCCACTCCTTTTGGTCAGGCCGATGGTAAACCAGCATGTCGTCGGACTGCGGCGTGCCGAGGGTGTGATAGTAAAGTTTGTGGAAATAGTTTACGCCCTTGAACTTGTTCGTTTCATCGGGCGCGTCGTAGCGGCTGTAGAAAAATCCTTTGCCATCTTTGGTCCAGGCCGCGCCGGAAGATTTCACCCACTTTATTTCGTCGCTGAGATCCTGACCGGTGTGGATGTCGCGCACCTTGAACTCGTTCCAATCGGACCCGGCTGTTGACGTGCCGTAGGCCATCAACTTGCCGTCGTCGGTTACAGCGTAGCTCGCGAGGGCGATCGTGCCGTCAGTGGAGAACTTGTTGGGGTCGATGAGGACCTTCGGCTCGGCATCGAGCGCGGGCAGGGTGTAGAGCACGCTCTGGTTTTGGAGACCATCGTTCTTCGAGTAGAAGTATCGGCCACCTTCCTTGAAGGGCAGGCCGTAACGTTCGTAGTTCCACAGCTCGGTGAGGCGCGCCTTGATCTTTTCGCGATACGGGATCGTTTCAAGGTAACCGAACGTGACTTTGTTTTGTTCTTCGACCCACTTTTTGGTGTCGGCAGCATGGTCGTCTTCCAGCCAGCGATACGGATCGGGGACTTTAGTGCCGTGATAATCGTCGACCTGGGGGACAGTAGCCGTCTCAGGATATTTGAGCGACAGCGGCGCGGAGTTTAGGGCCGGCTTCACAGCGGCCTGGGGCTTGGTCTCGGGAGTCGTTTCGGGGCGGTCAGACATACAACCAGTCAGGGCAATTGAGCAGAGCAGAACGGGCCATTTCATGAGGGGGAGGGTAGCGGGTTCCGAGTTCAGAGTGAAGAGTGATGAGTGCCCGGCGAGCAGGTGAGAAAGTGGGAAAGTGAGCAGCGGCGCGCTGGGGACAGCCCTACCCCGCCAGGTCGGACGGGGTTATCCTGAGTGAATTAGTTGGGATACCCGAAAAGGCCTTGCGGAATTAGGGAACGTGGGTATCTTTAGACCCATGGGCTGGCAGGAAACTGTGGCATTGGCCATCGTGGCTGTAACAGCATCGACGTTCCTTTGGCAGGCGATGCGACCGCGGCGACATAGTTTCCAAACGGCAGGGCATTGTGGCTGTTCGGCCCCTTCAACCACTTCAATTGGCCCAAAACAATCGATTATTTTCCGCGCCCGGAAAGGGGAGCGCCCGCAGATTTTGGTCCGAAATTCCTGAGCTTGCGAAACGAGGCACCGTGAGATATTCTCCAACCCTGTCTAACCATGTGCAAAGTTAATTCTTCGCTGTACACGTTCCGCGACTCGGGCGACCGGTCGGCCGGCGGTGGCCAAACGCATTGGATCCCGAACACCGACGTATACGTCGCCGACGAGCAATTGGTGATCAAGGTGGAGCTGGCGGGCATGCACCGGGAGGACCTGGAGTTAACGATCGACGGCAACCGGCTGATGATCAGCGGGCAAAGGCCCGACATTGCGCGGTCGAGCAAGTGCAAGTTTTTGGTGGTGGAGATCAATTACGGCCCGTTCGAGTGTGTGATAGAAATACCGCCGGGTTACGACCTCTCGAAGGCGAAGGCGGCTTACCAAAATGGCTTTCTTAACGTGGAGGTTCCGCAAACAGCCGCCCGTTCTCACTCCAAGCACATCGTCATTTCAGGCGAAAAGTAGCTTCAGTGAACTTTTGGGGCTCGTGGGGCATCTAATTGTCAGGATGACAGAATGATGACTACCCCCGACACGGAGTTTATTGAAGCTACTTTTCGCCTGAAATGACGATGTGCTTGGAGTGAGAACGGGCGGCTGTTTGCGGAACCTCCACGTTA
>Ga0137340_1000319_pt1 | contig 11013 bp, 12 predicted proteins | sample EasRivERMLT400_2_FD_102295 | JGI IMG/M metagenome (GOLD analysis project Ga0137340, IMG submission 102295) | Soil microbial communities from meander-bound floodplain in the East River, Colorado, USA - East River MetaG ERMLT400_2 | ecosystem: Environmental > Terrestrial > Soil > Floodplain ...
GCGCCGCATTAAGGTAATGCGTGTCGGGAGGTTCTATTGGGGCAAAGGTACGGGCCACGGTGGCAGAATAAGGGCTGCGTATGTTCGCAACAATCGGGCGAAGTACCCCTGCGGCGCCCCGAAAAAGTACGGAGGAGGGGTCAACCCCCGGCAACGATCTTCACGATCTCAAGCCGGTCGCCATGGCGAATTTCCCTTTTACCGAATTGCGAGGGAGCGACCGCCTCGCCGTTATGTTCCACGACGACACTGCGCGGCAGAAGACCCCTCGCAACAAGAAACTCCTTAATAGAGCAGGGGACCGCCGCTTCAACGGCTTGGCCGTTCGCGATGACACTGCCCGTCGTCATGGCGAGCCCGCCAGCGCGGGATCCCAGTCTTTCCACACCGGTTCCAGCCCGAGCTCCGCGACCGTCGCCGCTACCTCTTCCGGCGACCGCTCGTCCGCGATGTCAAACTGCCCGGTGGCGCGGCGGTTTTCGATCGCCCATTCGCTGGAGTTCTCCGTCAACGGCACGATTCGCCCGCGCTCAGTGCGGTGCAGATGCTCACGGCCTGCGCCCGTGTAACCGCCCGGTTCAGTGTGGCTTCCGGCGCTCATCATCGTGACGCCGAGGGGGATCAACCCGTTACGCAGGCGGGCGGGTTCGCGCGTCGAGAGCACGAGTCCAACGTCGGGGAGAAAGATGCGTAACGCGCAGAGGAGTTGGACCAGTTCACGGTCGGACATTTCGTGTGTCGGTTGAAATTCCCCCGCGCAGGGCCGCAATCGCGGCAGCGACACGGTCAACTGGGCCTTCCAGCAGTGCCGCAGAAGATACTCGGCGTGGGCGGCAAGGCTCAGCGCCTCGAAGCGCCAGTCTGCCAGGCCAAACAGCGCGCCAATGCCAAGCCGCCGGAAACCCGCCGCGTAAGCGCGCTCGGCCGTTTCCAATCGCCAATCGAAGTCCCGCTTCGGTCCCGCGGTGTGCATCGCGGCATAGGTCGCGCGATCGTACGTTTCCTGGTAGACGACCAGTCCTTCTGCGCCTGCTCCCACGAGCGGCTGGTACGGTTTGGTTTCCATCGGCCCAACTTCGAGCGAGATCGACGGCACTTCGGCGTGAAGCGCGGCCACACAATCCCGCAGGTAGTCGGACGACACGAACTTCGGATGTTCCCCCGCGACAAGCAGCAGGTTGCGGAAGCCCTGGGCTTTGAGGGCCCGCGCTTCGCGCAAGACTTCTTCGACCGACAGGGTGACGCGCAAGATCGGATTGTCGCGTGAAAACCCGCAATACTGGCAATTGTTGATGCACTCGTTCGAAAGGTAGAGGGGCGCGAAAAGCCTGATCACTTTGCCGAATCGTTGCCGCGTCAGGAGCGACGAGCGCAGCCCGAGGGCTTCAATTTGGCGCGAACCAGCGGGCGAAATCAGCGTGGCAAAATCCCGGAGCGCCGGGCGTGATGACTGCAACGCTCGGCCAACAGCATCGTCTTCCGCCTGGAGCGATTGCTCCACGAGCGACTGGACGCGCAAACTGCTGAACTCGGCCACAAAACTCATCGAAGCCGATAGCGTAAATTACCGGGTCGCTTGCCGCAAAGGCGTAAAAAGAAAAAGCGGCAGACGATGAGCCTGCCGCATTCCTCCTGCGGGAACCCTTCCCACAAGACCCGCGATGTTCTAGGCACAGGCAGTCCTACAAAGCAATCAGGCCGATATGGGGTATTTACCCCATGCTCGGAGGCAGATAGAAAACGAACTAAGCAGGCCTGCAGGGCCTTGGATCGGGGACCAACGAGGCGGCCCAGTAATCGAGAACCATCTTGAGCAATGATCGAAGAGCGAGGTGGTTGTTTGGTTTCTCGAAGAATGAGTGGATGCCAAGTTCGTATGCGGTTTCGATCAACCTTGGATCCCGTGAACCGGAAAGCATCACAACGGGGATCACCCGGCACTCCGGATGCCCGCGCAGCCAGAGCAGGAATTCTGCGGTATCAAAGGGACCGCGGCAGTTGTCGGCGATGATTAGCTGTGGAAACGGGAAGGCAGCGCGATCGGCAAACTGGCCCGCGCCGAGAAGGTAGCTGCGAGCTTCCGAGCATGTTTCGACGTTCCTGACCTGGAAGGGTAAACCCGTTGCCAGAAGGGCGCGCTTAAACAAAAGGAGATCGTCTTCCGAATCTTCCACCAGCAGAATCACAGCATCCTCCTCCACCGCCGTAAGATGTGGCGTCATCTAGCGCACGACAACGTAGGGATTCTACTTAGAGGTGCCCCGCACGTCGAGTTGGGAAACCCGGTTAACAAATTGTGAACCTTCGAAGCGGCAACCGGTATAAACCAGCAATGAAACGACTTATTTTTGCGGTTGTCCTTGGTTCCACACTCGCGCTCAGCGCGGCGGAGCGCTTTCGGACGGACATCAATCCGGCGCTGCTTTACCACCAGGCGCTGTTGCTGGTCCCCGATTATTCTGAGGACGATCGCAAATATCTTTTCGAGCCGGAATGGCGAAACAAAATCCCCGACGAGCGGTATGCCAACCTGGTCGCGCCCTACGGCAAGGTCTTCAAGTTGGTGAAAAGAGCGGCGCAGTCGCAAGTGCCCTGTGATTGGGGGATCGACATGTCGGACGGACCCGAGACGTTACTACCAACGCTGGCCCGATTCAAATCGCTTACCCAGGTCGTCTGTCTGCGCGCGCGCCAGCACCTGCTGGATGGGAAGGAAAGCGAAGCTTGCGAGGAGCTGTTGGCCACGATCGTCATGGCCCGGAACGTAGCGAAAGATGACGTGTTGATTTCGTGTCTGGTGCAGATCGCGATGGAGAACATCGTCACGTCGTTCATTGCGGAAAACTTTTATCAATTCAGCCCGGAGAGCCTTGCGCAAATCTCGAAAGCTCTTAACTCCGGCCCGCCACGCGGCACGGTGCAAAAGTGTATGCGCGTGGAGCGGTCATCATTCTTTGAATGGCTCTCGTTGCGCATCGCCGATATTGCGCAAGAGACTGCGGGCGATTCACAGGCGTTCCAAAAGTTGATTCGCGATCTTTGGGCGAAAAGTCTGGCGGACCATGATGGCGCGCCTGACGAGGAGAAGCTTGTGGCGGAGTTTCTTCGCGCTTCAGGTGGGAGTCCTGAAGGTGTAATGGCTTACGTGCGGCAGCTTGAGCCTGTTTACGCGGAAGCAACCGAAGTGCTGGGACTGCCGTGGGCGCAGTACCAGGCGCGCAACGCGGAACTGGAAGAGAAGGTGCGCACTCATCCGAACGTGCTTGTGCAGAAATTCTTCCCTGCGTTGGGTAAGGCGCGCACACGAGAATTTGCCGCCGAAGCGAAACTGGCGCTGCTCCAGGCGGCTCTCACCTTTAAATTGCAGGGCAACGCCGCATTTAATGCGATTGCCGATCCATTCGGCCAGGGTCCGTTTGCGTTTCGGCGCTTCGTGCTTGATGGGGTTGACCGAGGATTTGAACTGGAATCAAAACTTAATTGCCGCGGTCACGTGGAAAAGCTGATCCTGATCGAGAAGCCCGGACCGGCGGTGCGGGTGGACAGTAAGAACGCCGGCCAGAGAATTCCCTGATGCAAAGTCTCGGCGCGACCTTCGTGGAACTGAGCTACTCGCCGGACGTGTTGGCGCGCGCGCAAGCGCAAGATGCCGACGCGTTCTGTGACTTATGCCGGCCTTACGAGCACCGCCTGTTTCGGCAGGCGGTTGCGTTGTGTCGGGACGAGACAGCGGCCGAGGACCTTGTGCAGGAGACATTGATCGAAGCCTGGAAGTCGCTGCATCGGTTCAACGGGCGGTGTCGCCTTTTCACGTGGTTTTGCAGCATCATGCTGCATCGGTATCAAAAAGTGATCCGGCGCAGGCGCCCGATGAGCGTGAACGACGAAACGTTTCACAGCCTGGCGGATGATCGGCCAACTCCCGCAGCGAACACGGAAGCGACGGATCGAGACCTTTGGTTGCAAAGGTGCCTGGATCATCTTCCGCACAAGCAGCGGCAGGTGGTTTATCTGCGGTTTTACGTGGAGAATTCGATGGAAGAGATTGCCGCGGCTCTGGGGTGCAGCGTTGGCACTGTGAAGTCGCGGCTGTTTAATGGGTTGGAGAATCTGCGCAAGATGCGCCGGTTGCGCCAACTGGACTTTTGATTATGAAACCGTGCAGAGAATACAAAGAACGAATTGCGCTCGCGGTCCTCGAAGGTGAACGGCGCAGTGAATTGAGGCAGCACCTCCAGAATTGTGTGGCGTGTCGTGCCTACGCGGAAGAAATGGAGAGAGTTTGCAGTGAACACAGCCAACGCGCAGCTGCTTTGCCCGAAATTGAGGCTCCGAGGCGACTGAATGCCCGTGTCAGAGACGCGATCACTCGAAGTGAAGGCAGTCTATGTTGTGGCATTGAGATTAGAGCCTCCTTACGTCGGCTGCTACAAGCGATGGGAATCGCTGCTGCTGCGGCCATCATCGTCGTGATGCTGATGCAACGCTCTTCCCGCGAGCCGACGAGTTCGCCCCCGATGGCCGAAGCCACGACGCCAGGTGTGAGCGAAACGACCAGGTTGGCCGAACCTACGTTTGCGGCGTATCATCACCGGTTGGCGCGATCGGTTGAGGAGTTGGAGGCGAGCCTCAAGGAGTATGGCGTGGCCAGCGACGGGGAAGTGCTGAAGGCGTCGAGCGCAATCGACCTGCCGTAGCTATTCGCCTTCGGACGTTGAAATCCCCGCACGCTTTCATTCATCGGGATTGAATTACGCACTGCCGTGGCGCATCGTTGTTCGGTGGAAATGACCGATCAATTGGATGAACTGCTGATTTGCCGGCTGGATTTTGCCAAAAAAATCGTCGCACCCTGCACGATCGTTATTTTTGGCGCGAGCGGCGACCTCACCGCCCGCAAGCTGATCCCGGCCCTGTTTCATCTTTTCATTGAGAAGCAATTGCCCGATCCCGTTCGCGTGGTTGGTTTTGCCCGGCGGGAAAAGACGCACGAGAGCTGGCGCAGCGAAATGGGCGAGGCGTTCAAGAAGTTCTCCCGCACGAAAAGTGTCGACGAAGGGCAGTGGCAGGAGTTCGCGAAGAACCTCTTCTACTGCCAGGGAGAGTTCGGCGATGAAAAGGCCTACCGCGGCCTCGCCGAGCAACTCGCGTCTTTCAACAACGAGCAACTGCAGCGCAACCTGCTCTTTTATCTGTCCACTTCACCGAGCCAATTTGCCGAGGTTGTCGAGCACCTCAACCGCGCGCGGTTGCTGGTTAAGAACGAGTCGGCGAAATTCTGGCAGCGTGTTGTCGTCGAAAAGCCGTTCGGCCACGATCTCGCCTCCGCGCAAGCGTTGAACACTGATCTCACCCGCTACGCGCACGAGCGGCAGATTTACCGCATCGACCATTACCTCGGCAAAGAGACGGTCCAGAACATCCTGATGTTCCGCTTTTCGAATGCGGTCTTCGAACGCGTCTGGAATCGCGAGTGCGTAGATCACGTGCAAATCACCGTGAGCGAAAAGCTCGGCGTCGGTTCGCGTGGCGGATATTACGAGGAAGCCGGCGCATTGCGGGACATGGTGCAAAACCATTTGCTCCAGGTGCTCGCGCTCGTAGCAATGGAGCCGCCAGTGACTCTCGAAGCGGAGAGCATCCGCGATGAAAAGGTAAAGTTGCTGAAAGCAATTCGGCAGTTGCTGCCGGTGCAGGTGGGGGCGAATGTCGTGCGCGGCCAGTATGTTGAAGGCAAACTCGACGGGCAACCTCGGGTCGCTTACCGGCAGGAAGTTAAAGTAAGGCCGGACTCGAATGTGGAAACTTTCGTGGCGGCGCGATTCCTGATCGACAATTGGCGCTGGTCGGGAGTGCCGTTCTACTTGCGCACAGGCAAGAACCTGCCCCTGAGCGCGAGCGAGGTGCGCGTGCAATTTCGCCCAACGCCGAATGTTCTGTTCGCCGCGCAATGCGGTCCCAAGCTTGATGCCAATGCCATCACACTGCGACTGCAACCCAACGAAGGTATCTCGCTTCGCTTCAACGGAAAGATCCCCGGCACGAGCATGCAGTTGCGTCCCGTGCGCATGCACTTCAGCTACGACAGCGAATTCGGCGCGTATACACCGGAAGCTTACGAGCGCCTGTTGCTGGAAGCAATCGCGGGCGACGCGACCTTGTTCATTCGCCGCGACGAAGTGGAGACTGCCTGGCGTATCGTCGACCCGATCCGTGAAGCGTGGTCATCCGAGACGCTCAACCCGAATGAGTTTTATGCCGCAGGAACATGGGGGCCACAAGCGGCTGAGGAACTGCTCTCGAAGCACGGCCACAGTTGGCGGAACCCGCAGCCGATCGCATGACGAACGTGGCGGTGAACTACTTTGGGGGCCCCCAGGAATTGGCTCAGGCAGCGGCGAACAAGTGGTGTCGGCAAGTTGCAGAAGCGAAGAACCCTTTCACCGTTGCGTTGTCGGGTGGTCGAATAGCCAACGATTTCTTCAGGGAGATCGCGGCTCGGGCGCGGCAGAACGAGGGAATCCGCCAGGCGCATTTCTTCTGGGCGGACGAACGGTGTATCCCGCCGGACCACGCCGACAGCAATTATCGTGTCGCGCGCGAACTCCTCTTCGAGCCGCTGCAAATCGAACCGTCGCACATCCATCGTATTCGCGGGGAAGACGATCCCGCGAAGGCCGCGGAGGCGGCGTCCGATGAAGTCCTGCGAATCGCCCCGCTGAACTCCGTGGGCCAGCCGATCCTCGATTGGGTGTTTCTTGGCATGGGGGAAGATGGTCACGTGGCGTCGCTTTTTCCTGGGGTGGAGCCCCGGCCGGGGATTTATTACGACGTGATTGGGCCAAAGCCGCCTCCTCGGCGAATCACGCTCAGCTACGACGTTTTGGCCGCGGCGCGAGAGGTTTGGGTGCTGGTGTCCGGCTCGGGCAAGGAGGCGGCCCTACGGGAGTCGGTACGGCCGGGGGGGACGACGCCCCTCGCGCGGGTGCTCAGAACGAGGAAGGGGACAGAAATATTTTCAGATATTCCGGCCAAAATCCCGTAAGTCCCGCGTTGGAAGGGGCTTTTGCAGGGGAAAAATTTGCTTCGTAAATTTGAACAACGGATGTTCCGATGGTATCTATATATCGGAGTTTCGCTGTCCGTTTAGGGTTGGCAGAAAGGTCTTGCTTGTGGTGAGGTTCGGGCAGCGAAGTAAAGTTGGCCTCACCACCCTTCTGAGCGCCTTGGGTGAAGGCGTATATGACCTTATCACCTTAAGAGCCAGAGTAATCCTCTGGCTCTTCTTTTTTACCGCGTCCTCCGGAATAACCACCGCCAGCACACGGCGCCCATAGGGGGCGCAAGCCGTTCGCCCGCCCCGGAGAAGAGGAATTTGTGGAGAAACGATGACCATTTCAGCCGTGCCTGGAAGCGCTTTCGCTGCGCTGCGCGAATGCTGAGGACCGCCGAGTCCCAGTCGAGCGACTCTCGCGCGAAATGCACGAGCGGTACCACGGCGAGTTCAGCAGCTTCGAACGCCATCGACATGCCGTTCCCCGTGAGTGGCGCGGGCATCGCGAGCGCGTCGCCCACACGGCAGCCCTCGCCGAATTGCGGGTAGGGCGGGAGACCGGCCACCGCACAGACGGATTTGTGGTCCCATGAGCTGCGCTGGAGGCGCGAACCAAGGAGGCTGTCGCTCCGCGTTAGCCGCTCGAGTGCGGGAGGGGCTTTATCGCCCGGTTTGCGCCGGAAAATCCCGCAGACGTTGACGCAGCCATCGGCAAGCCTGCACAGGCCGACATAACCGTCCGCGTGCAAGTGGACTTCGAGGTCCGCATCGAGCGCTACGTTCTTGGCGTGCCCTTTGAGTCCATACCATTGGAAGCCGTTTGTTTGGGCCTGGGCACGCCGGCCAGTGGCGTGAACGACGCCTTCTTTTTCTAGCGGTTCCTTGCAGCGCGAGTTCACGCGCAACTCGCCTCCGTCGCGACAGAACGTTTCGGCAAGCAGGGCGTCGAGGTGGAAGCGTGAAATGCAGACGGCCTCCTGTGGCAACGGACGCTGAAAAATCCTGTTTGTGCGCGAAAAGAAAGCTGCGCTCGAAGCCGCGCGCGAGGAGTTCAAGGTCCCGGACAATCCGAGTCGATCCAGAGTTTGCAGCCCCCGGCCACTGATGAACTCACCGCAAACGCGGTGGCGAGGATAGTCGCCAGCCTCCCAAATCGTAATTGGAACGTCCTTACGTCGAAGCGCGATGCCGAGGGTCAAACCTGCGAGGCCGCCGCCGATGATGGTGATTGGTTTCATCGGCGGCGCGCGACAAAGAGATGGCTGAACAAACCTGCGCTGCGTTCTTCAACTTGCCATCGGGTCGGATCAGGCCAGAGCGCGGTGAGTTCGCCGTTGCGGAAGCCTGCCCGCACGCTCACAACCGCGTCGTGGCGCGTGACGTGATTGCAACCGATGACGCCGACGAGCGAAGCGGCGAGTTGTGGCCACAGACCGCGGCGCGGTTCACACGCAATGAATAGATCACACGCTTGCGATGCTAGATCGAGCAGGCGTTGCAGATTCTCGCGCTGAAAATGGTGAAGAAACAAGTTCACGACAATCGCGGAGTGCGGAGCAGCCGATTGACGAGTCAGCCAATCGAACACATCGGCAATTGCGACGATGGGACTGATGCCGAGACTTTCAAACTCTTTGAGTGTGTCGTCGCTCACGATGCGCCGCTGATCGACGAGGACGACTTCGCGGACATTACTGTTTGCGGACTTCAGCGCGTTGAGAATCAGAGTGCCATCGCCTGCGCCGAGATCAGCGGTGCGCGTAACGTCTGTCGTGAGGTGTTTGCGGATGAGGAACGCGTGCCGCATGAGCACGTTGAGGCGGGCTAGATCGCGACGGGAGTGCGCGGCGGCTTCATCCGCCGAGGGCAGTTGATCGAGAATCTCCGGCTCGACCACGCGCACCATAGTCAGTCCACCTTTAGGAACGCGCCGTGGCAGCTAAAGCCCGCGCCGAAGGAGCACATCCACCACAGCCCGCCGGGAGCGTTGCCGCGCAGCGCGCGTTCGAGGACGTGGAACACAAAGGGGCTGCTGATATTGCCGAGTTCGCGCAGTGCCTCGGCGCTCCAGCGCGTGTCGTGCTCGGTGAGACTGAATTCCTGCCGCAATGCGGTGATGACGTCGCGACCGCCCGCGTGAAAAATCCAGGCGCTGATGTCTTTGTGCTTCACGCCAGACTTGTCGGCCATGCTTTCAAACAGGGCGGCGGCGTGTTTCGCCGCGAGCGCCGGTACCGGCGGCGTGAGGATGTTGCGAAGCAAGCCGCCTTTGGTTTCAAAGCGGAGGAGGTCGCGCGAGGCGGGGTCGAGGAGCGACTCGGTGGCGAGCCACTCGATGCTGCGGCTTGACGGCGAAGGCGCCCCGCCGAGAACCGCAGCGCCTGCGCCGTCGGCGAACAGGCACGCGCTCACAAGCACGCCCGGATCGTCGTCGAAGTAAATCGCAGCGCTGCAGACTTCGACGCAAACGGAAAGAACCTTTCGGGCGCGGCTGCCAGCGATCAGGGACTCGCCGGCACGAAGGTTGGGCAGGGCTGCGCTGCAACCCTGGCCGACGAGATCGAGACAATAGACATCGGGGCGAAGCCCGAGGCGCTCTGCAACGTAGCTGGTAAGGCCCGGACAAAGATAACCCGTACAGGTGCTGACGATCACCGCGTCGATTTCTGCCGGCTTCACGTCCGCATTGGCGAGCGCGCGTTCTCCGGCTTGCGAGGCAAGGAGCGGCGCGTGTTTTGCGAAGCGCGCGTGCAGCGTGTCGGGATCGACCTGTAAAGCTTCAAGGATTGACTCAAGGACGAGATGACGGCTCTCAATGCCGTTCTGGCCAAGCAAAACTTTGCGGAGTACCGCGCGCGCGCGCGGGCTGAATTGCTGGAGTCTCGGGTCATCCTTTGCGTGTTCCCAGCACTCAGCTTGCGCGTAGCGCCGCGCCGGAACGGCTGTGCCTAATCCTGCAATAAACATACACCTGTGGACGCCCGGCGCGGCAAAGCTATCGGCCCTGCGGTTCCAGGCTGTCCAAAACTTCCTTCACTCCCGAAAGTCCAATGCGCGTAGCGCCTGCGTCGAGCATGGCCAGCGCCGCGGCGCCATCGGCAATCCCACCGACCGCTTTGACGCCAAATTTTTCCCCGACGACATCTTTGATCAAGCGCACGTCTTCAGCGCGCGCGACGCGACTCTCCATGCCGGTGGATGTAGTGATGCCTTTGCAACCTGCTTCGATAGCGAGGTGGCAAACGGTTTCGATCTCCGCGCGGGTCAACAGTGGAGCTTCGATGACAACGCTCACAGGCCGTCCATCCGCGGCTTCAACGAGATCACGAAGCTCCCGCGACACGTATCCGTCATCTCCGTCCTTAATGCGGCCAATGTTCGCGACCGCTTCAATGAAATGCGCATCGTTGTCGACGGCGACTTCAACTTCGTAGCGCTTCACATCGGCGTCAGCAGCGCCGAATGGGAACGCGATCGCAGCGATGATTTTTACTCCCGAATCTTCGAGCAGGTGGTAAGCCTGCGCGAGGCGCGACGTGTGAACGCAAATGCCGCCGAGCCCCAACTCGCGGGCGCTGGCGCAGACATGTATGAGTTCGTCCTTCGTGACGTGCGGATGAAGCAAGAGGTAATCGACGAAACGCGCGAGTTCTTTCGGGCCTGAGATTTGGCCGGGCAGGGTCATAGGCCGATCGGATGCCACGCGGTCTTAAATTCGATGGTGTCGAGGATCCAGTACGGATCTTCCGCCTTGCGTGTGAACCAGTCGCGCGCGGCCAGCGTGCGAGCGGTGTAACGCTTCAAGTTCGTCGCGGTGCCGCCCGCCAGCACGCCATCGTCATCTCCGCTGCCGTCGATAATTGCGTTCACGTCAAAATGGCTGGCGACGTGCGGAGCGAGTTCCTTGCGCCGGCCCGCGAGCACGTTTACCACGCCGGGAGGAATGTCGCTCGTGGCCA
>Ga0137340_1000321_pt1 | contig 11008 bp, 11 predicted proteins | sample EasRivERMLT400_2_FD_102295 | JGI IMG/M metagenome (GOLD analysis project Ga0137340, IMG submission 102295) | Soil microbial communities from meander-bound floodplain in the East River, Colorado, USA - East River MetaG ERMLT400_2 | ecosystem: Environmental > Terrestrial > Soil > Floodplain ...
ACGTGGGGATGATCCTGGCGGAAGGCGGCCAAAGTTCTTGGGAGCAGGTCAAAGTTGAAGTTGGACAGGTAACCGATGTTCAATTGTCCCGTTTCGCCCCTGCTGAGGCGCTGCACAGATTGAATACTTTCGGTGGCCAGCGCGAGCAGGCGTTGCGCGTCGACCAGGAAAGCGCGGCCTTCCTCAGTGAGCGCGACGTGCTTTTTGGAGCGGTCCAGCAACCGAACGCCGATTTCTTCCTCGAGATTCTGTATCTGGCGCGTAAGCGAGGGCTGCGCCAAATGGAGCGCCGCAGCAGCTTTGGTGAAGTTCAACGTGTCCGCCACGGCAACGAAATACCGTAAATGACGGAGTTCCATACGGGTGTCAGTCTGAGGCTTTCGCGGCACATTAGCAACCATCATTGATGTTTTAAAACTATTATAACGCCGGAGACCATCCGCAGGTGGGTGTATCGCGCAAAGCGGTGCGGTGGTTTGTGTGGCAGATTGAGGCACGCGTATGAATCGAAGTGTGAACGGAGAGCCAAATCAGGGTTGGTGGACTCGGGAGCATTTAATGACGGTGGCGTTGTTTGCTTTGACCGTGCTGCTGCTGTATGGATGTTACCGGGTGGCGCGCCCTTTTCTGGCGGCGCTGACGCTGGCGGTTGCAATTGCAGTGGCGGCGTTTCCCCTGCACCGCTGGGTTTCCCGCAGGATCAAAGCCCGCTCGCTGGCGGCCGGAGCAACCCTTTTGCTGGTGATAATCGTAATTGTGGCACCCGCGTTCTTTATCGGGCAGCAAGTGGCGCTTGAAGCAGCCAAAGGGGTCGAGCAAATCCGCGCAAATCTCACGCCGGAGGATTGGGAAAAATTCCGGAAAGAGCACCCGCGGGTGGGAGCAATCGTGGATCGGATCGAACGCGAGGTGAACTTGCGCGATACGCTTCAGCAGGCTGCGGGCGCGGTGAGCGGCACGGCCTTATCGGCCGTGAAAGGGTCCGTGCAGGGAATCGTGCAGATGTTTATCGTGTTCTTTTTTCTCTTCTTCCTTTTCAGGGATTGGAAGGGAGCTCTGGCCGGGTTGCGCTCGGTGCTGCCGCTCACCGACGGGGAGGCAAACAGGCTTTTCGAGGTGGTGGGCGACACGATCAGTGCCGTCATCAACGGGATGCTGCTGGTGGCTTTGGCGCAAGGGACGCTCGGGGGATTGATTTTTTGGTGGCTGGGGCTGCCGGCGCCCATCCTGTGGGGGGCGGTGATGGCGGTGCTCTCTTTTTTGCCAATGCTGGGAACGGGGATCATATGGGTGCCGGCGGCGGGATTCCTGGCCTTGCAAGGCCACTGGATCAAAGCGTTCATTCTGATTGGCTGGGGGGTGCTGGCAATCGGATTGGTGGACAATTTCATGTACCCGACGCTGGTCGGGAAAAAAATTCGCCTGCACATGATCGCGGTGTTCATCGCGCTTTTGGGGGGCGTGATGATCTTTGGCTTCGCCGGAGTGATCCTCGGGCCGGTGCTGTTTGCGATGGCCTACGGGGTCCTGCAGATCTGGCGCGAGCGGACGGCCGACGGGGAAACGGCGGAGCAGGCGGTGCAGGAAAAGCCGGTGATTCTGAGACCGTAGATCTCGTGAAAACCTAAAACGAGTTTAGCGCCCAACGGAAATCTCAACGACGCAGATCACCTTGGTTTGATGCTCACCTCGTTAAATCTCTTGGCGAGCGGAACGACCGCGCGGCGCTTTTTGGCGGTGCTTCGCTCGGGGGCAGCGGACGGAGCGAGGGCGGGTTCGTCTTGTTAACGTATTTGCGGAAGAGCCAGTGGCGTTGCATTGCGTCGATCAACCGCTCGAGTTCGCGCATCGAAGTCTGGCTTTGCATCACAAGGCCGGGCAGCCCTTCGGCCTCTTTGCCGAGGGCTTCGCTGATCGCGGGCAGATTGGTGCTGGCGAGTTGGAGGTTGCCACTCGCTTGCTGGAGATTTGTCAGTGTGTTCTGCAATTCATTCATGGAACGATTCGCATTCTGAAGGAGGTTCAGCAATTCATCGGCGGTCTCGGGATCGGTCAGGAGCTGGCCCACACTCCCTTTGCCGTTTTGCAGGTTGGCGGCAATGCTATCCGCTCGTTCGAGAAGTTGGTCCAGCCTGGCCTGCGAGGCGACGAGGTTCGAACCAAGCACCGTCCACGTCTCCAGCCCGGCACTCAATTTCTTCAACGCCGGAACGGCTTCGCGCCGGACTTCGTCGACCGCGCTCTCCAGTGGGCTGGGGAGCTGTTCGTTGCAGACAATGCTGGCATTTTTTTCCGGCAACGGCTGGCCATGGCCGCGGGTGATTTCGAAATAGGCATCGCCGACCACGCCAAATTTTCTTTTAACAACGGCCGACGAGTCAGCGCGTACGAATAGAAAAAAATCACGGCGAATGTTCACCTCTGCCTCCATGCGCCCCGCCGGGTTGACGGTGACGTCGGCGACGGTCCCCATGAGCGTGCCCAGAAAATAAACCTCGGAGCCTTGCCGGATGCCAGCCGCACCGGCCTCGGGCAGGACAACGCGCAAGGTGACATTGCCAATGAACCAGCGCTGGCTGCGGCCTGCCATGATGAGAGCGCAGACGAGGACCCCGACCACGATGAGGACGAACGTGCTCGTGATCGCGTGAACGTGCCGAAACTGGAAACGCTCACCGGTGAAGTTGCCTCGGTTCGCGCGCTCCGCGACCTGGGCAACATTTGGAATGTCGGTGGTATGGTTCATGGCTACAGGTACATCAGCAGCGATACCGTCCCCGAAATCACAAACAGGCCGACGATGGAGCGGGTCAGCGCCCGCTGCGTGGCGTGCGGGATATCTGTTACCGACTGGCCGACGCCCAACCCGCCAATGCAGCAGGAGGCGCTGGTCACGAGAGCGGGCAGGATGCTTTTGGCCAGGATGCTGACGATGTCCTGAGGGTGAAGGGCGTTCAGCACGGTGTTGGTGAAGAACCAGACATCGCGACTGCCCGTGCCGAGCCAGGCCCCAAAGACATAACCGCTGGCAAACGCCACCAGGAGAAAGACGATAGTAAGGCAAAACGTGGCCACAGCCACGCCCAGCACGCGCGGCATCACGAGATGCAGGAACGGATCGTTACCCGCGGCTTCCAGGCGTTCGACTTCGCCGGTGATTTTCAGAACTCCCAATTCGGTTGCCATCGCGCTGCTGCTCCGCACGATCACGACGATGTTGGTGAGGAGCGGGCCGAGTTCACGCGCGACGATCGCCACCAGCAGCGGGCCAAGGAACTGGGACTGTCCCGCTTTGCCGGTCCAAAAGGCGAGCTGTACCACGACGGAGATTCCAACGAAGGCGGCCACCGTACAGACGAAACCGAGCGGTTCGATTCCGACGGCCAGAATCTGTCGCGCGAAGAGGGCCCGAACCGGCCGCGCCCAGTAACGTGGTTGAACCGAGACGCAAAAAACTGTGCCGATGACCGCCGTGCCGTGCCGCAAATCGTCCCATTGCCTCCAAACCATCTCTCCCAGGTTGGCAACAGCACGCATAAGTGCCAGGGGGTCACCGCCCCTGGTAGTTGCTCGGATTTCGCAAACGGTCGAGCCGCTCCGCCTCCAGTTCCTTCCGTTGGCGACCTTCGGATAGTTTAGAACGCCCTTCCCGGGATCGAGTCAGGGCGGTTGCGATCTGCGCAATGGCGCGCAGTACTCTGTCAAAAAATAATATCATTAGATTTATGCGTTCGCTCCAGGTCAGTGCGCCGTCGCCCGGCTCGGCCGGAATGGAAGAAACTTAAGCTTGTTTCGGCCCGCGCGTCAGACCAAGCAGGCCGATGACGCCCGCGACAATGCCTCCAATGAGCATCCAAATGGCTTTGTCAGTCGGCGATCCAGTAAAGAACCTGGAAAGATCCGAGCTGAACGAGTTGGTGGCTTGAACCCCCATGATCATGAGCACAACTCCACCGACGAGCAGAACAATAGAGACCATTTTATTCATAACAACCTTTCAATAACTTTGGGACTTAATTTGCACTTGTTGATTCGTATTTATTAGTTGGACACGGCCAACTCGTGTTTTTTCATCACGACCTTTATGCCGTGCATGGACTGGGTCACAGCGTTCTGCACGCTTTCGAATATTTGTGAGCCGAGGCTGTGGGCTGCTTTCAACGCCCCGTCCGCGGCTGCGGCCGCGGCCTCGGCGCGGCTGACTCCCATTTTCCTCGCGCCTTCGATCGCGCCCAGGACCAGACCCGTCGCGACAGCCTCAAGATCACCCCCAATGGCCTTCGTTTCGCGGATTGCGACCTGGGCCGTGTGACTGATGATGTGCAAGGCCGATGTGCCGGCCTTCGTTGGGCCACGAAGCACGCCCAGCATAAGACCCGTGGCTGCCTGCGTCAGATCGGCGCCGACTTGCACGGCGCCGGAGATGACACCGCTGGCAATATCAGCAATGACATCGTTCAGGGAGGCGCTCTCGGTGCCGCTGTCTTTGACGGTGAGCAGAATTCCGGTAACCGTGTCCACCGTCGCCTGGACGACAATGTCTGTTTCGTTAATGGCCACAACGATCTTTTGGCGCACTGTTTCAATTGTTTCCGTGTCCATGCTATTCACTTTCGTTTCCTGATCTCGAGCGCAGTCCAGGCCGGCGCTCAGTTCGCCCTGGAATGTTCAAAAAGGGACTGGCCTGCCACCTGCCCAGGCGGATCGCAGACGCTGGAAGTTGAATGCGGACGGCCCTTTGAAGTCTCCTCGTCACAGTTAACTGTCAAGCCGCAGACGGAATGTCTCCAATCGTTTGTTAACATGCAGCCCATAGGTTAAGGCTATGGAACGCCATTAAGTGAACTGCGCGCAGACTTGCGCTGAGTCAAAGTCGCCGCCTGCGACAGCCCTGCCGAAGGAGACTTCGCGTCGTTGAGGGACGCAAGCCGGGGCCGCCATTTCGACGTAAATTGGCGCCAGGACCATCGCCGTTAAGCAACAGAATGACCCACGCGCCACCGCGCGTCCCGGCCTCGTAAGTCGAACCTCTTCGTTTTGCGATGATTCCGCCGAGCGAGAGTTGCTTCACTTGTTCAATGAGCATATCCGGCTCGCAATCGAGAGACGGCGAGAAGAGCGCCGCTGTATCGAGTGTGATCGTGCAGAGTCGGTCCTTGCGCCGTTCAATCGGTTCGCTCGTCAGGTCACGGCCATTCAAGTGCAGGAGATCGAAGGCATAGAGACGGATGGTGCAATCGCCACGGTTTGACCCCAGCGCCGCGAAGCAGGATTTGCCCTTTTTATCCAGCGCAATGATTTCGCAGTCAATCACGGCCTGCGCGGCGTCCAGTTGCCGCACCACATCTCTCACTTCGGGATAATCGAGCACTTTACGGTCGCGCGAAAAGAGCGTCACTTTTGCGCCGTCTTTCACGGCCAGGGCGCGGTGTCCGTCGTGTTTGACTTCGTAGAACCAGTCATCGCCGTGCGGCAAGGTCTGGATCTGCCGGCAGAGCATGGGCGCGATGAAACGCGGCCGGACAAAGCGATTCCTCTCCATCCATTTGCATCCTCCAAAAATTGAGCCGTGCCCAATACCTTTTCGATATTTGAATGATAGCTTGAAGCTATGGCGCGGAACCGACGCCTTATCGGCAATGAGGTGACGTCCGGGCAGCATCTCCCCATGCGTGCCTTGTGCTCGCGAGGTGTGTGGAGGCGTTGCTGTCGCTTTTTCGCACTGCGATTTCGGTCCGCCCTTCAAGAAGCCGCAGGCCCTTGCGAACGATGGTGTGCTCCTCTCGATCCGGTGCCCTAATCGTTTTCACTTGTTGCCGTCCCGTTTGACTTCATAGAGAGAACAATGGAGCCGGACCCGGGACTCGCTAGTGCTTTGTGGCTATTCCAATGATGCGCTCAAACTATGAAGCAACGGATAAAGACGGTGAAGGGATTTTTGGAGATCAGGTTTCTTCCCGCAATTCATCGCTGCGAGTTTCATCGGTTTCCCCGACGCCAATCGAAACGGCGGATTGCAGGCTTCGTTGACGGCTGCGGGCAGAATACCGGAGTCCGCCATGCGGCTGCGCTTCGCCAACGTGGAAATGCTCATAGACGCGACGCTCGAACGTTGCGTCCAACTCGTTGGCGCAGTCAAATTGGGGGGCGGACTCAATAGCCTCCGCCTCAAAGCCGAGCCGAATGCACGCGTGCCGGTCGTCCACTTGTGAGGGGCGGCCGGGGACGACCCGAATGTTTTCGTGCCCTTGCACTTCAATTCCAAGGAAGACGAGCAGCCCGCTGACCGATTGCCAGTAGCATCCGAGCGTGCCGACAGGCGTGCCGTGTTTGTCCACCACCTCTTCACCCTGGAAATCATCCAGTGCAGAAGCGAATTCGATCATCGCCGGGTCCGTCAGCGCATCGCTGCCGCTTGCGGCATCCATGGAATTTTTCTGTTCGGAAAATGGCTTATTAGTGTTCATGAGACTGTTGCGAATTTCTTGGGGAGAACGTTGATAGCGTCATCGTCACGGCGATAAGATAGCAGGAGCCAGTGGAGCACTGCTCCAGTCACGGCGCCATAGACCGCTCCGCCCGCAGCGCCACCCCATATAACATGCACGTCTGCGCCTCTGGTCAGTCGCATGAACGTCATTCCGCATCCGACCATGCCGATGCTACTCGCCAGCACCCACCAGCCAGCCCAGGACACTCGACGGCGCAAGAGCAGCCATTGCAAAGTCCCCGGCACAGCTCCCATTAACGCGAAGCCCAAGGCAATCAGCGGCGCGACTTGCGGGCCGTCAACGCCGGCCATGTTTATGGGCAGCATCCCTAAAAAGAAACCTGCGGCTAGACCGATGCCGCTCATCACGGCCCACCAGCCTATGCCCACGACTTTGCGCCGCAGCAAAAGCCATTGGAGCACACCGGGGATAATTCCTGCGAAAAGATAGCTAAACTGGCCGAATGCGTTTGCGCTCGCCAGTCCCGCCGCGACGCCTGCAGCGTTAGCCAGCAACCATTGGATTGCAAACCACGGTCCCGCATTTTCCCGCTCAGTTGTCATTAGCTAGTGCCGCATAAAAAAGAAATGTGCCTGGTTTCATAAGTTCGGCAGGCAGTTAGTGTGCCCCTCACCGGCCCGCATCGCCGACTTCCAGTCGGCACACCTTGCTTTGTGCCGTTACGCTCAAAAATTGAGATGCGCCCGTCTGCGGCCGTCCGCACTGTTTTCGGGCGTTGCAATGGCGCGACGCTTCAAGAAGCCGCAGGCCCTTGCGAACGATGGTGTGCTCCTCTCGATCCGGTGCGCTAATCGTTTTCACTTGTTGCCGTCCCGTTTGACTTCATAGACAGAGAACAATGGAGCCGGACCCGGGACTCGCTAATACTTTGTGGCTATTCCAATGATGCGCTCAAACTATGAAACAGGAAGCCAGAGGATTTTGGGGTCTGGGTTCCTGATGTGGTTCAATTTCGATTCACTGCCGGCTGGGGGTGGGCGTTGTTGACAGGCGTTCGCGGCTGACCCAGGCGCGACTCCATGAGTTTCATGCCCAATCGACGGCATTCTCCACGGTGCCGATTAAACTCGCGGCGATAAAGGAATCCCAGCACGACGAAAGCGACGGCGCAAATGAGCGATCCGAGCGCAACGACGCTCAGGGCTTTGATCACAAGGCGAGTCAAAAGCTGCGTCACATCGAGGGGAAAATCCGCGGCGAAAATAATCGCGTAAAACAGGCCCGCGACAGCAAGCGCCGTGGACAGAAGCATCACGTATGCGGCGCGGCGCACACAGCCCTCGTCGCTTCGCGCCCTGCACATCCTCTCCACCAAAGTCTGGCGCTCGCTCGTATCGTCATAGGCGATGATTCGGATGACAAAGTCGGTTTCTCGGTCATGCTCGCTCATGACGCTACGCCGCCAACTCCGTTGGGCTTAAGGCAGGCTTTTGTTGCACATCGATGGGCGATGATCTGGCGCGTCGTGACCGGGCAATCGGGACATAGTTCGAATCCACAATGCCGCTCGAAACCGCGTAACGTGTCAACGCTGCGATATTATGAATGTCCAACTTTTTCATGACGGTCTGCCGATGTTTCTCCACGGTTTTAGTGGTCACGCAGAGCAGGCGGGCCATTGCTTTGCTCGAATACCCCTCGGCGATCAGTTGCACAACTTCCTTTTGACGGCTCGACAATTCGCGGGCCGCCGCGGTTTTGGATTCGGAATGGCGATTCCGACATTGTTTCAGCAGGCGCATCGCGATCACCGGGCTGAAGAAAGCGTTCCCCTTGCGGGCCTCCTGAATCGCCCGCAGTAAATCTTTCGAAGCCGTCTCTTTCATGAGATAGCCCGCCGCGCCGGCTTCGAGCGCCTGCTGCACGTGCTCGTCGTCGCTATAAGTGGAAAGAACGATCACTTTGGTGCCGGGACGTTCTCTGGTAATCTGCCGGGTCGCTTCCACCCCGTTTAACAACGGCATGGAGAGATCCATCAGGACCACATCCGGGCGAACTCTTTGCGCTTTCCGCAGCGCCTGCTGGCCGTCTGCCGCTTCGCCGACCACTGCGATGTCTTCGAATGTTTCGAGAATAAGCCGCAGCCCCTCGCGAACAATGGCGTGATCGTCGGCAATCAGGACGGTGATCTTTTTCATCGGATTGCTTCGGCAGCATCGGCCAATTCGTGCCGGCGCACCCCATTAACGGCCGGCGGCTTCGGCCCAAAATCAGTCGTCGTTGAGTAACCGAGGCTCACGACTCCTTCCATGGGAGATTCCGACAGAGCTTCCCGTGAGCAAGTATTGTGCGTGAGCCAGAAATCCTTGATGGCCTTGACCATTTCCTGAAGTTTGCTCGCTTCGGAGGGCTTGCACAAAAACGCATTGGCGCCGAGTCGGTAGGCGGCCGTGATGTCCGCCTCTTCTGCGGACGCTGTCAGCATGATGATCGGGACGGCCAGCCCGGATGTTTTGCGGATCCACGTGAGGACTTCCAGCCCCATCACGTAGGGTAATTTCAAGTCCAGCAATACCAGGCAGGGAAACGGAAACTGTTCGCGATCTGCGAATTTGTCGGCGCCCTGCAAATAGTCGATTGCCTCTTGTCCGTCGGTCGCCACTTGAACGGGGTTTTGCACTCCCGCTTTCTTGAAGGCTTTTTGCAAAAAGAACACATCGTTCGGATCGTCTTCGACCTGGAGAATGGTTTTCATGGTTTTATCCTTTCTTTAACTGAATCCAGAAGTTGCTGCCTTGCCCCATCTCTGATTCGAAGCCGACCCGCGCCCCCATGCGTTCGGTCGCCTTGCGCACGATGGTCAGGCCAATGCCGGTCCCCTCGTACTTCGTGGCGGGGTGAATGCGCTCGAACAAACGGAAAATGCGATCGTGATTTTCCGGCGCAATGCCAATGCCATTATCTTTAAAGCAGATTCGAATCCATTGGTCCTCAACGGCGTCGGCTGAAATCTCCACGTGGGGCCTGGTTCCAGGCGATACAAATTTTGTCGCATTGCTCAGCAGGTTGGAGACGCACTGCGCCAAAAGCGCTTCGTTCCCCGTGACCTTCGGCAACGTGCCCAGGAGTTGAACCTCGGGTTCCGCCGGATGCCCTCTCGGGTAAGACTCAACGATGTCGCGTATGAGGCGATCCAAATCCACCGCTTCCATCGGGAGCTGGGAGTGAATTATTCTGGTGTAGCTCAGCACATCCTGGATGAGCCGGTCGAGGCGGACGGACGAGCGCATGATCTGCTCCAAATAACCGATGCCCTGTTCATCGAGCTTGCCGCCGTATTCCTCCACCAGGTAGGACGCGAAGGTTTGCATGGCCCGCAACGGCGCGCGCATGTCGTGCGATACGCTGTAGGAAAACCCCTCCAGTTCACCGATCGTTTCGCGAAGTTCACGGGTGCGTTCGGCGACCACTTTCTCCAACTCGCTGGCATGCTGGCTGATTTCATTCTTGGCGGTCAAAAGCGCCTGCTCGACTCGCTTCCGTTCGGTGATGTCGCGGATGTTGCACTGGATGACTTTGCGTCCGTCTTCCTCGTAGAGATTACTGACGAACTCCACTTCATGGTGCCGGCCCGTTTTGCTTTGGAGTGGCAAATCCTCGTAACGAATAAAGAGCTTTTTCTGCAACTCACGGAACGCCGCCCGGCTGGCTTGTTCGTCCTTGAGCAGTCCAATTTCCCAGAGTTCCCTGCCGACCAACTCCTTGCGGGGATACCCCAATAATTCCGTCATGAACGGATTGGCATCCGTAATTTTTCGAGTGTCCGGATCGAGGATCAATATCCCGTCGCGCGCCGCCTCGAAGAGCCGCCGGTAGCGAATTTCCGAAGCCCGGGTGCCGACCTGTGCTTCCCGCCGCTCCGTAATGTCCTCGATCACCAGGAGAATTCTCTGAAGGTTGTCCACCTGGCGGCCGCTCAACAGCATGGTCCGGGAGCCGATACTTTCAAACTCGTGAGTTACCTCGAAGTCCTTGAAAAAGCTTTTCCGGGGCAGGACCTCTTCGAGCAAGGTGCGCAGCTTGGGAATGTTCCATTGGCCATTGCCCAGTTCATACACCCGGTGGTTCAGCGTCTCGCGGAGGGATATCCGAAAGCATTTGCAGAACGACTCGTTGGCCGTTTGCACCCTGAGAGATCGGTCAAGAACCAGCAGCGGTGGGGCGGCTTCAATGATGGCGTGGGCGTAAGTCCAGGCATGCTCGAGTTCCCGGTCGCTGCGTGTGACTGGCGGGAAGCCCGCGGGCGTGTCGATGAGTCCGCGCGCTGCGGCCAGACGCCTGGCGTGGTCGTCCGGAATTGCTTTCCGGGCGCGCTTGCCGTTTCGCATTCTTCGCCCGCTTAGCGTGCTGGACCCTCCGTTGGTGACTAAACGGGTTTCTGGAGCGCGAATTCTATGGCCCGCGTCGAAGGACTTCCTGCTGGTCCTGACGCCCGTTTTCTTTTTCATCGGTTTGATCTTCTGTTTCAAAATTCCCAGGACAACGGGCTTCACACC
>Ga0137340_1000322_pt1 | contig 10997 bp, 13 predicted proteins | sample EasRivERMLT400_2_FD_102295 | JGI IMG/M metagenome (GOLD analysis project Ga0137340, IMG submission 102295) | Soil microbial communities from meander-bound floodplain in the East River, Colorado, USA - East River MetaG ERMLT400_2 | ecosystem: Environmental > Terrestrial > Soil > Floodplain ...
CGCCGCGGTGGGGGACGGGCGCGAGGTAGGGGGCATCGGTCTCCACGAGGAGCCGGTCGGCGGGCGTCAGGCGGGCTGCGGCACGGACCTCCTCCGCGTTGCGGAAGGTCGCCACGCCGCCGAAGCCGAGATGCCAACCGAGGGCGAGGTAGCGCTCGGCCTCGGCCGGGCCTCCGGTGAAGCTGTGGATGACGCCGCGGACGCCCGGGTGAGCCCCGAGGATGGCCGCCATGTCGTCGTGGGCGTCACGCACGTGGACGACGACCGGCCGGTCGAGCCCGCGCGCCAAGTCGAGCTGCGTCTCGAAGCGCACCGCCTGGACCGGGCGGGGGTCGAGATCGTAGTGGTAGTCCAGACCGATCTCTCCGACCGCTGCGAACTTCCCTTCCCGGTGCAGCGCCGCCAGCGCGTCGAACGCCACGTCGAAGCGATCGCCGGCCGCGTGGCTGGAGAAAGGGTCGAGGCCGGCCGCCGCTTGCACGTAGCCCGGATACGCGGCGACGAGCGCGTGGGCGGCGAGCGCGTCCTCGATCCCCGTGCCGATCGTCAGGCAGGCGGCCACTCCGGCCGCACGTGCCCGGCCGATGACCTCGCCTTGGTCTGCGGCGAAGCGCGCGTGCGTCAGATGGCAATGCGTGTCGATCATCGCTCAGCTGCCGACGCTCGCGTCGAGGCGCTTGGCGCCCCAGAGCGAGAAGACGATGCCGAACAGCAGAAGAGCCGCGCAGGGACCGAGCACGGCGCGGCCGGAACGGCCGAAGCTGATGAGGGCGTGGAACCCGTCCATCGCCCACGCGGTCGGAAAGACGTGGGCGGCGGCGCGCAGCCACTCCGGCATGATCTCCGAGGGCCACCAGCACCCGCCCATCGCCGCCATCACCATCGAGCCGAGCCATCCCACCGCCGAAGCCTGCTCGGGATTTCGCACGAGCGCCCCCAGAAACGTCGCGAGTCCCGCCACGGCGAAGGCGTAGCTCCCCATCAAGCCGAGCAGGCCCGGAAGCGACCGCCCGAGGTGGAGGTGGAACAGGAATCGCCCAGCGAGAAGGAGGATCGCGATCTGGAGCGCGGCCAACAGGAGGCGTCCCGCGACCTTTCCGGCAAAGAGCGCGCGTCGCGAGAGCGGAAGCGAGAGCTGGCGGCGCAGCATGCCCTCTCGCTTCTCGATCGTCAGGAATACCGCGCCGTAGATGAGGGTCATCATCATGACCGTGAAGGTGAGGATCCCCGGTACGCTCTGCGCGGCACCTCGAGGAACGACGCTTCCCGCGCCCGCGGAGGACACGTCCAGGGTCACGAGGGGGGGTCGCGCGCGCAGGGCCGCGAGGGCCTCCGCGGTCACCTCCGAGCCGCCTTGTCGCAGCTCGGCGGCGCGGGCCAGCGTGCGGACGATCGCGCGCAGCACGACCGCCTCGGCCGCGCGCGAGTCGTCCTGCGACGCATCGCCGGAGGTAAGAAGCCGTAGCCGCTGCACGCGCCCCGCCAGCGCACCCTCCGTGAACCCCTCGGGGAGCACGACCCAACGCGCGGCGCCGGGCGGAGTGTCCGGGGCCGCCTCGGCACCGCGGAGCACGGTGAGGCGAACGCGGTCCCCGGACATTTCGTCGGCGAGCGCCTCGGCAAGGGCGGCCCCGTCGCGATCGACGACGGTCAAGGCGATCTTCGCCGCCTTGCCACCGCCGAAGCTCACCTGTCCGAAGAACCACATCATGGCGAGGGGCGTGAGGAGGAGCCAGAAGAACGCCGCGCGGTCGCGCAAGGTCAGCAGGAGGTCGTTCCGCGCGAGCAAGAAGATGCGTCTCACGCCGCCGCCCCCCGCCGGGCCGCCCGGTGGAGGGCCGAGCCCCCGACCGTAAGAAGGACGACGCCGATCGCGACGAGCACGGCCACATGCGGGATCACCCCGCGCAGGCCCGCGCCGTCTTCGAGAACCTCCCGATACCCCTGCGTCGCCCAGTAAAACGGCGTGAACGGCGCGATCGCGCGCAGGGCGGCGGGCAACCCCTCGAGTCGAAAGAAGCTTCCGCCGACGAACGCCATCGCCAGGTAGACGATGGAGGAGAGGGTCGAGGCCTGACGCTCCGTGCGCGCCACGCCGTAGATCAAAGCCGAGGTGCCCGTGATCGCGACCACGAGCGCGAGCGAGACCGCCAGGAACGCCGTCACGCTCACCGGCTGCCGGAGCGCGAGCGCCCCCACGACCGTCAGCACGAGGAGCGCGAGAAGACAGAGAACGGCCGTCGTCGCGGCCTTCCCGACCACGTACGCCCCGACCGTGACGGGCCCGGCGAGCTGACGTCTCATCGTTCCCAGCGTGCGCTCGGTCATCACGTCCCGCATCGCCTGGTCCCCGACCAGGAAGATCGCGTAGACAGCCACGCCGGGCAGGATGAGCAGGAAGATCGTGGGCGTGCCCGCGCCCTTCTCCTTCGAGTCTTCGCCGGTCGAGGGGAGGTTTCCGAGCAGCTCGCTTTCGAGCGTGATCGTGGGGGGAAAGACGAGCCCGCCGCTTCGCTCCAGCGCGCGCTTCACGAGGAGGGAGATCGCGACGATCTCGTCGTCGCTCGGGGAGCGATCGCCGGACGTTAGGAGCGGGCGGAGCCCGGCGAGCGGTGCGTCGAGCACGCGCCGGCTTCCCTCGAGCACGTCGACGAGGGTTCCCACGGTCTGCTCCGCGATCTCGGGAAGGATGCCCTCCGACGGATTGCGGACGAGGCGGAGGCTCACGGGCCTCCCGTCGAGCAGATCCTCCGTGAATCCCTTCGGGACCAAGAGCAGGGCGGACGCCTTACCGTGCTCCATCAGATCGAGGCCGGTGCCTGCGCCGACCGTGCGCGTCTCGAACACGCGCGCCGCCTGCCGTGCCGTGAACGCCGACGCCAAGACACCGCCGAGCGCGCCCTCGTCCTCGTTCGCGACGAGCATCCGCACCTTGGGGATCGCGTCCCCCCCGCGCCCGAACGCCAGCGCGATCATTCCCGCGAAGAGCACCGGGAAGCTCAGGACGATGAGCAGCCCCAGCGGGGCGCGCGCTTTGCGCCTGAGATCCTTCGCGACGAGGTGGGTCAGCAGCCGGATCAATCGCGCAGCTCCCGGCCGGTCAGCGTCAGGAAGAGCATGTTCAGGCTCGGGGGCTGAACCGACACGCCGTCGATCTCGAGGCCCGCGCCCAAGACCCTAGCCAAGACGTCCACCGCGCCCCGTCCCGATCCCTCGATCGTGAGCACGACGCGCCCCGGATCCTCGGCGGTCACGGTCACCCCGGGAAGCGCCGCCACGACGGGCCGCAGCGCCTCGGGCGCGAATCCTCCCCGCACCGTGACCATCTCGCGTCCGCCGACGCGCCGGATCAGCTCCTCGAGCGTTCCTTCGGCGAGGATCCTGCCGTGGTCCATGATCGCGATCCGGTCGCAGAGCTCCTCCGCCTCCTCGAGATAGTGCGTCGTGTAGATGACGGTCGTCCCCGTCGCGGTGACGTTCTTGACCGCTTCGAGGATGTTGAGGCGCGCCTGGGGGTCGATCCCCACGGTCGGCTCGTCCATGAGGACGGCGCGCGGGCCGTGCACCAAGCCCAGGGCCAGATTGAGCCGGCGCTTCATCCCCCCCGAAAACGCGCGAACCGGCTCGCGGGCCCGGTCGGACAGCCCGACGAGCTGGAGGGCGCGATCCACGGCGGAGGCGAGATCGCGGCCCGAGAGGCCGTACAGGCCTCCCCAGAACCTCAGGTTCTCGGAGGCCGAGAGCATCTCGTAGAGCGCGGGCTCCTGGGGCACGATCCCGAGCTGCTGCTTCACGGCGAGCGGGCGCGCCGCCAGGTCGATGCCGTCGAAGAGGATCCGCCCCTCGTCGGGGTCGAGGAGGCCCGCCAGCATAGACATCGTCGTGGTCTTTCCGGCGCCGTTGGGCCCCAGCAATCCGTACAGCTCGCCCGTGCGGACCTGAAAGCTGACCCCGTCCACGGCCCGCAGGGAGCCGAAGGACTTCACCAAGCCGTGCGCTTCGATCACCTTCACCTCGCTCCCAGGGGCCGGGCGATTCTAGCCAGGACCGCGGGGGAAGTTGTCGAAGACCCGATTCGGACGTAGGATTACCGGGCCGCCTGAGTCCGTGGCCAACCCTTCGAAGGGTCCCCATGAATCGTAAATACCGTCAGCAGGGGTACCAGGACTCCCCACGGGAGTCTCGAGACCGCGGGCGCACGCCTCCGGCTCAGCCTCTGACCCCCGAGGAGCGGGCGCAACTGCGGGCGTCCCGCCACGCCGTGCAGCGGGAGGCCAACGAGGTCATGCGCTGCCCGAACTGCGGGCGGAACGTGGTCGCGTTCGGAGCCGTCGGCTTCGAGTCGCTATGCCCCCACTGCGCCGCTTCCCTGCACGCGTGCCGTGCGTGCCGGCATTTCGATACGAGCGCCCGGTGGGAGTGTCGCGCGCCGATCGCGGCGCAGGTCCCCGAGAAGTCCAAGGCGAATACGTGCACGTCCTTCGAAGCGCGTCTGGTTCTCGACGCCACGGGAAAGCGCACGGCCACCGCCGGAAGCTCGAACGACCCGAAGTCCCAGTTCGAGAGCCTGTTCAAGCGCTGACCGGCGCTTCGCTCATTCCCCGATCACCTTGACGAGGACGCGCTTGGGACGTCGTCCGTCGAACTCGCCGTAGAAGATCTGCTCCCACGGCCCGAAATCGAGCCGTCCCTCGGTGACCGCGACGACGACCTCGCGGCCCATGATCTGCCGCTTGTGATGGGCGTCCGCATTGTCTTCCCCGGTGAGATTGTGCCGGTAGCGATCGGGATCGTGCGGGGCGAGCTTCTCGAGCCAGGCCTTGTAGTCGTGGTGCAGGCCCGACTCGTCGTCGTTGATGAACACGCTCGCCGTGATGTGCATGGCGTTGACGAGACAGAGGCCCTCCCGGACACCGCTTTCCCGGACCACGCGCTCGACCTCGGGGGTGATGTTCCGGAAGTCCATCCGGACGGGGATCTCGAGCGTCAGATAGCGGGTCGTGGACCGCATCGGTTGTCTCCCTCCCGACCGGACCCTATATTGCCTCCGGCCGCCGGGAATCGCCCGGCCGGGCCTGTCTGCGCGGGATGAGGGGAGACGGCGACATGAGATATGCGGCGCAGCGAGGCGAGGGGCGCATCGGCCTCATCGTGGCGTTGGCCCTGCTGGGCGCGGGAATCTTCCTGGGCGTGAAGATCATCCCGGTGCGTGTCAACGCTTACGAGTTCCGGGACTTCGTGCAGGAGGAGTGCCGCTTCGCCGCGACCCGCAACAACGACGCGGACATCTACAAGCGCATCGTGGACAAGGCCAAGTCGCTCGACATCCCGCTCGAGAAGAAGAACCTGACCCTCGAGCGCACCACGCGCGAGATGATCATCACCGCCAAGTATCAGCAGACGATCGATCTCAAATTCACGAAGTACGTCTTCAAGTTCGATCAGAAGGAGCGGGCGCCGCTGTTCTGAGCGGTGCCGTCCGCCCGTCCTCCACCACCAGCCGTCCGGACGCGATCACGCTCCGGACGCGCGGTACACCGAACCGATAGACGAGGTGGTAGCGGTTGGGGACCGCGTGGACGACGAAGTCCCCGCGCTTGCCGACCTCGATCGCACCGGTGACGTCCGCCCGCCCGAGCGCGTGGGCGGCGTTGAGGGTGGCCGCGGTGATCGCCTCGTCGATGGAGAGGCGCAATCCCAGGCAGGCGTGCTCGAGAACGCTCCCCATCGACTCCGTGGGGCAGCTCCCGGGATTGAAGTCCGTGGCGACCGCGACCGGCACGCCCGCGGCGATCAGGCGGCGGGCCGGAGCCTTCGCCTCCTGCATGAGGAAGAACCCCGCCGCGGGGAGCAGGACCGCGACGGTCCCCGCCCGGGCGAGCGCCTCGATCCCCGCGTCGCTGACGTGCTCGAGGTGATCGGCGGAGGCGGCGCCGAGCTCCGCCGCGAGCTCCGCCGTCCCGTCCGCCGCCAGCTGATCGGCGTGCAGCCGCGCACCGAGGCCGTGGGAGCGCGCCGCCTCCAGGATCCGGCGCGCCTCGGCGACCGAGAACGCGTGCGCGTCGACGAAGACGTCCGCGTACGCGGCCAGCCGGGCCCGTGCGACCGCGGGGAGCATCTCCCCGACCACGGCATCCACGTACCGGCCCCGGTCCTCCCGAAGCTCTCGGGGAACCGTGTGTGCCCCGAGGAAGGTAGCCACGACCTCGACGGCGTGCCCCGCTGCGGCCGCGCGCACCGCCTCGAGCTGCTTGATCTCCGCCTCGAGGGAGAGGCCGTAGCCGCTCTTGGCCTCGAGCAGCGTCGTGCCGAGCGCCAGCACCGCGTCGAGCCGCGCACGGACGAGGGTCGTGAGATCGCTCAGGCTGGCCGCGCGCGTCGCCTGCACGGTCGAGCGAATCCCCCCTCCGCGCGCCGCGATCTCCGAGTAGGTCGCCCCTTAGAGCCGCTCGTTGAACTCCGATTCCCGCCATCCGGCGAACGGCAGGTGCGTGTGCGCGTCGACGAACCCGGGGAGCACGGTGCCTCCGCAGGCGTCCACGACGACACCTCCCGGTAGGAGCTCCACGGCCTGGCGGTAATCCCGCTCGGTGCCGACGAAGACGATGCGGCCGTCGCGGCACGCCACAGCGGCGCGGTCGATCACGCGCAGGCGGCCTAGGTCGGCCCCGAGACGGGGCGCGGGCCCGGATGGAGTGGCGAGCTGGGAGATTCCGAGGACGGCGAGATCGGCGCCGATCATCCCACGTCGGTCGTCGAGCGTCGGCGGAGGAACCGGAGGTTGTCGAGATCGGCCTTCTCCTGCTTGCGCAAGTCGAGGAGCGAGAGGTGCTCTTCGATCGCGCTGCGGAGCCGGTTCTCGAACGCGTCCTTCTCGAGCCGCAGCCTCCCGATCTCATTCTCGAGGGCGTGGAGCTGGTCCTGCGCCTGCTCGAGGACGCGCTCGGCCTTCACGCGGGCCTCGCGGACGAGGAGATCCGCCTCGGCCTTGGAGCGATCCTTCAGATCGCTCGACATCCTCTGCGCGGTGACGAGCGTCTCCTGCAAGGCGCGCTCGCGCTCCTTGAAGTCGTCCACGCCCGTCCTCAGCGTCGCCGCCTCTTCCGTGAGGGCCTGGTTCTCCAGGTTGAGGCGCTCGATCTCCTCCGCCACGGCCTTGAGGAAGAGGGCGACCTCCTCGGGGTCGAAGCCGCGCATCTTCTTGGTGAAATCCTGCTTGGCGACGTCCATCGCCGTGAGTCGCGTGCTCATTGCCGAGGGCTCCTCCGGAGGCGCGGGTCAACATAGTCCGGTGCCCTGGGGGTTGCAAGACGGGACATTAACGTCGCTCCCCGAACAGCGCGCGACCGACCCGCACCAGGGTCGCGCCCTCCTCGATGGCCACCTCGAAATCGTCCGTCATCCCCATCGACAGGTCGGGGAGGGCACGCCCGACCCGGCGTGAGGCGGTTTCGCGCAGCTCGGCGAGACGCCGAAACCAGGGGCGTGCTTCCTCGGGATCGTGAGACGGCGGCGGAATGATCATGAGTCCGCGGAGCTCGAGATGCTCCAACGAGGCGATCTCCTCCGCGAGCGGTACCACCGCCGGCTCCCCCGCCCCGTGCTTGGTGGTCTCTTCCGCGAGATTGGCCTGGACGAGGACCGGCTGCACGACGCCCGCCACGGCAGCGCGTCGGTCGAGCTCGCGGGCGAGCTCGGGCCCGTCGACCGAGTGGATCAGCGTGAAGCGGCCGACGGCCGCGCGGACCTTGTTGCGCTGGAGATGTCCGACGAGGTGCCATTCCAGCCCGGGCCCGAGGATGTCGATCTTCTCGAGCGCTTCCTGAACGCGATTCTCGCCGAGCTGGCGGTGACCCGCCCGGACGAGCTCCGCGATCCGCTCGGGCGGCACGGTCTTCGTTACAGCGACGAGCGTGACCTCCGAGGGTGCGCGCCGCGCGCGGGCGCAGGCGGCTGCGATGCAGAAGCGAACTTCCTGAAGGCGGCGCTCCGCCGGGATCATTCCGCGGCGGCGGGGGCGTCGAACCGCTCCTCGACGCGCGCGTTCTCCCCGAGGTTGAGCGCCCGATTGACCAGCCGGTCCGCGTCCTTGTTCCGCTCCCGGGGCACGTGGACGAGCGAGAACCTCGGAAAGCGCGAGGCGCGGCTCTTCGCCTCGGCGTGAAGCGGGATGAGGTCCGGGTGGCGGACCTTGTACTCGCCCCGCATCTGCTTCACCACGAGCTCGGAGTCGGCGAAAAGCTTCACGTCCGAAGCGCCGGCACGCTCCGCGAGCGCCAGCGCCTCGAGGAGCGCCCGGTACTCGGCGACGTTGTTCGTGCTGCGGCCGATCGCACCCGCGTGGCCGCTGACGGGGTGTCCTTGGTCGTCGAGCACGACGACGCCCCACGCCGCCGGACCCGGATTCCCCCGCGAGCCCCCGTCGAAGCCGGCGCGGCAGCTACCCGCCATTCGCGGCCCCGACCGTGGGCGAGGAGACCTCGGCCGAGGGCGGGCTCTTGAAGGCGGGCTCGAAGTAGAGGTACCGCTTGCAGTTTCCGCAGGCGTGCAGGCGGAGCGCCTGGCGGATCTCCTGGTAGACCTGGGGCCGGACGCGCACGTGGCACGCGGAGCACATCTCCCGGTCGGCCCTCACGAGGAACACCCCGCGCCGCCCCTCCTCCACGCGCCGGACGTTCGCGACGAGGGGCGCCGGGAGCCCCGCCTCGAGCTCCGCGCGGCGGCGCGTCGCACGCTCGATCGTGGCCTCGGCCTCGGAGACCGCGGCTTCGACCTCGGCGCGCTCCCGCTCGACGATCGCCCGCTCGGATTCGATGTGCGCGGCGCGCGCCTCGAGGTCGGTCTTGAGCGTCTCGACGTCGTCCATCGAGCTCAGGATCGCGTCCTCGTTGTCCGTGATCCTCGCCTTGACGGCGTCGATCTCCTTCAGGACGGCGGCGTACTCGCGCTGGTTCTTGACTTGCATGAGGCTGTCCTGGAAATGCTTCCTGGAGTCCTCGAGCACGGCGAGGTCGGCGGTCCGGGCCGTGCGATCCGCCTCGATCGCTTCGAAGCGCTCCTTGATCGCCACGTACTCCGCATTCCGTTCGCGGAAACGGGCCTCCGCCTCCTCGATCTTCCCCGGCGCGCCCTCCACCACTTGGCGGGCCGCGAGGATCTCGAGGACCAGCTCCTGCATTCCGATCAGGCTGGTGAGCTGGCTCCGAGCATCCATCATCGTTCTCCTCCCCGAAGACCCCCCACAACACGCAGGGCGCTCGTGAACCGAGCGCCCTTGTTCGCGGTGGCTTCAAGTCCGCCCGCCTCGGCGGGCCCGCGCGTGTCCTTGAGGGTGAAGTCGACCATGGCAACGGGCGACATTACCACCGGGTGCCGGGACCGTCAACCGGAACTCCACAGAAACCGGGCGACGGCCACCGCGGCGGCGAGGCCGCAGGCATCGGCGGCGAGCCCGGCGAGCACGGCGTGCCGCGTACGCCTGATGCCGACGGCTCCGAAGTAGACGGCGAGGACGTAGAACGTCGTGTCCGTGGCGCCCTGCATCGTGCTCGCGAGATTACCCAGGTACGAGTCGGGGCCGTGCGCGCTGAGAATCTCCCCCAAGACGGCGAGCGAACCCGACCCGGACAGCGGTCGCAAGACGGCGAGGGGCACGGCCTCGGCTGGCAGACCGAGGGGCAGGGTGAGAGGCGACAGGGTCCGCACGAAGGCGTCGAGGCCGCCGGAGGCGCGGAACATGCCGATCGCGACCAGCAGGCCCACGAGATACGGGATGATGCGCAGGGCGACGTGGAAGCCATCCTTCGCACCCTCGACGAACGACTCGAACACCTTGACGCCGCGGACCCAGCCGAAGAGCACGAACGAAGCCAGCAGGAGCGGAATCGACCAGGACGACAGAACGGAGCGCGCGATCTCCGCTGCGCCGCGTGTGTCCGCTTGGCGCCCGATGTCGAACGCGAGCCCCGCCACGAGCAGCACGCCGAGCCCGATGGCGACGCTCCCGCGCACCTTCCCGGCCGCGACGGCCGGCGGCACGGGATCAGCCTGCGCCGGAGCCGGCGCGGCACCGCTACCGGCCACGCCGGCGGCCATGCGGAATCGCGGCAGCCTGGCGAGCAGCGTGGCCGCGAGGATCCCGCCCACCGCGGCACATCCCGACGCGAACCACGTGGCGGCGAGGATGCCGGCGGGGTCCTTCGAGCCCGCCGAAGCGCGCAGCGCCAGCACGGTCGTCGGGACAAGGGCGAGCCCTGCCGTGTTGATCGCGAGGAACAGCACCATGGCGTTCGTGGCGGTCCCCGGTGCGGGATTGAGCCGATCGAGCTCCTGCATGGCGCGTATCCCGAACGGAGTGGCCGCATTGCCGAGGCCGAGGAAGTTCGACGCGATGTTGAGGATCATGGCGCTCATCGCCGGGTGATCGGAGGGGACATCGGGGAACAGGCGCCTCATCACGGGCGCCACGGCGCGCGCGACGATCCGGAGCAGACCCCCGTCCTCGGCGATCTTGACGAGTCCCAGGAAGAGCGTCATGGCGCCGACGAATCCGAGGGCCAGATCGACCGCCTTGCGCGCGGAGTCGAGCACACTGTCTGACACGGCGTCCATGTGACCTGTGAACGCGGCGGCGAGGACGGAGAGAAGGACGAGCCCGACGAAGAACGCGCTGAGCACTAGCCCTGGCGCAGCGCGCGACGGACGAGGGCGTCCTCTTCCTTCTCGTGCTCCCGCATCATCGTGAGCACGCGGGCCAGCTCGTCCTTGAGCGCGCTCGCCTCGGCCGGATCGCCCCCTCGCGCCAAGCGGCGCGCCGCGTCCAGCGCCTCGCGCACCCGGGCGTGCTGGGTCTTGATCCTCCGCACGTCGCTTTCGGCCTGAGGAAGCGCGTCCAGGATCCCCTGGAGCAGGCCGCCGTCCTCCTCGGACCCGAAATGCTCGTCGAGGCGCTCCTTGAAGCTGTCGATGCGAACCGCGAGGGTCCGCAGCGTGTCGAC
>Ga0137340_1000325_pt1 | contig 10932 bp, 9 predicted proteins | sample EasRivERMLT400_2_FD_102295 | JGI IMG/M metagenome (GOLD analysis project Ga0137340, IMG submission 102295) | Soil microbial communities from meander-bound floodplain in the East River, Colorado, USA - East River MetaG ERMLT400_2 | ecosystem: Environmental > Terrestrial > Soil > Floodplain ...
CAGCGTGATGATCGACGCGCTGCTGGCCAAGGTGCACGAGCTGGTTCGGCAGCGCGTGCAGGATGGCCCTCCGCCATTTCCGCCTTCGATGTTCAAACAGACCGGCAAAAAGGGCAAAAGCGCCAATAATTACTCCGTGAAGGACATGTTGGATTACCTTGAGAGCCTGACCGATCCCGACCAGGTGGCCGACCTGGTTTCATGCGCACTGCTGCAGGGGCCGCAGGAGCGCCAGACCATTCTCGAAACCGTCGAACTTGAGCCGCGGCTCAAACGCCTGATCCATTATTTGATGGCCGAGGTCAAGCGACCGCGCAAGCAGGGCTAACATGGAAAACGAAGTCTCCCGCGAAGAGTATTTGTCATCGGTGTTCGCCACCATGGTGATGCAACTGACCAACATGGCCGCGATGTTCATGGGCAAGGTGCCCAACCCAGAGAACAACCAGATGATCGTTGATTTGGATGCCGCGCAGATTTTTATCGACCAACTCGAAATGCTGGAAGCAAAGACCAAAGGCAATCTTGATCCCGAAGAGCAGAACATTTTGACGCAGGGACTCACGATGGTGCGCATGGCCTTTGTTGAGGCCGTCGAGTCCGGGCAGAAACAGGCGACTCAACCCACGCCGTCCGCGCCTGCTTCGTCTTCTCCATCGCCAACCGCTCCATCATCTCCGCCCGCTGCGGATGAAGGTGACGCGCGGAAAAAATTTACAAAAAAATATTAAGCCGCGCTCGGCCTGGTTCACTCTTCATGGTTCGACTGGTCCTTTTTGACATCGACGGCACCCTCATACAAAGCGGCGGCGCCGGGGAGAAAGCTTTTGCCGAAGTCGCGCGCACTACTTTCAACCTGCCCAACGGCACGAAGGATTTGCGCTTCGCGGGCCGCACCGACCCCTCGATCCTGCGGGAAATGTTTGAGCGTCACGGGATTGCGACCACGCCCGAGAACTTCGAAAAGTTCTTCGATGCCTACGTGGCGCGGCTGCGAACGATGATCGCGGAAATCTCCGGGCGCGTGCTGCCCGGAGTCGAACAGTGGATCAGCGCACTGCAGCGCGTGGCCGAACCGCCGCTGCTTGGCCTGCTCACGGGAAATATTCGCCGAGGCGCGCAAATCAAGCTCACACACTATAAATTGTGGCATCACTTTCAAACTGGCGGATTTTCCGATGACAATGAAAACCGCTGTGACATCGCCGCCATCGCGCGTGAGCGCGGGAGCAAATTGCTGAACCGCAAATTGAGCGGAGACGAAATCCTCGTCATCGGCGACACGCAGCACGACATCATGTGCGGGCAATGCATCGGCGCGCGCGTGCTCGCAGTGGCTACGGGCATGTACAATTCCGACACCCTCGCTTGTCACAAGCCCACGTGGTGCGTGCCCACGCTCGAGCACATCACGCCTGAGGAGGCGTGCCGCTAAGTTGTAGCAAGATACTTGCGCAGTTGCTCAAGCGCGTTCCCGCGGTGGCTCATTCGATTCTTTACGTCCTCTCCGAGTTCGGCAAACGAGCGCTCGTGACCGACAGGAATGAAAAGCGGATCGTAACCGAACCCGCCGCTCCCACTCGGCGCGAAGGCAATCCGGCCTTCGCACGCACCCGAAAAAAAGCGCGCAGTCGCGGCGAGCTTATCAACGGAGGTTGGTGAGGTCGGGACTGCGATCAACGCGAGCGCGCAGCGAAAGCGCGCGCCGCGTTTTGCTTCGGGTACTTTTGCGAGCAACCGCAACAGCTTGTCGTTGTTTGCGCAGTCCGGCGAATTCTTTCCCGGCGCGAAGGCGGGATCGTCTAAAGCGGCGAAGCGCGCGGAATGAACTCCGGGCGCGCCGTTCAATGCGTCCACTTCAAGGCCGGAGTCGTCGGCCAAAACCAAAGTGTCGGCGTGATTCTGTGAGCTCAGCCAACGCGCGAGCGTCGCCGCCTTCTTCGCGGCGTTGCCTTCAAACGTCGGCGCATCTTCAACCGCCTCAGGCGCGCCGGAGAGGTCTAGCAACGTAAGATACTCGAACGTCGAGCCGAGTATCGTCCGAATCTCCTCGATCTTGTGGGCGTTGCGAGTCGCTATGACGAGGCGTATCACGGGATCACGCGCGCGCGATAAAAGCGGTTCGTGGGCGGCGGCGCGTTGTTCGTGAAGCGAAGCGTGCCGGCCGCTGGAAAAATATTTGTGGCGATGGGCGTAAAGGCAGTGAGCGCGCCGCCCGCTTCGACCACGGCACGCAACCCCTGCCGCCCTCCGCTCACTTCGAATTGCGTGTTCGTCTCCGTCGTGATTACCGACGCGAGGGAAATATTGATGACGCTCACGGTGCCGGTTTGTTGAGGACGAGTGGCAATGTGCCTTTGGCACACATATGGATAGTAGCCGGCGTTTGTGAACCTAAATGCAAACGTGGCATTCAAGCCGAGATTTCCACTCGCGAAAAGTCCCGGTCGCGTCGCATCGTGGGCGTTTGAGACGCCATTCGTCCAAATGATGCGATCCATTGGGCGAATCACGACGTTCGTCGGATTAAACCAGTAGTCTCCAATGCGAACGCCGACATCGGCGGCGTTCGCAGATAGCGCGCCGACAACTGCGATCAAACCAACTAAATGACCGAAAAACTTCATAAACTGGAACTGGCAATGTGACCCTCGGATTGTCGTCAAGGTTACGCATTGGATACCTGAAAGCGGCGTTTGTTCCCTGTGGGATTCTCAGCCGGAGCTTGCCGCTGGCGGTGGTAATTCACGTTTGATCTCCGCCACACGATAACCGAAGCCATGGCCGTCAATGGAACTTAGATCAACGTCACCGTTGCGCCGTTGGTACAAACCGGGATGCACGCCGGCTTCGGGCCGTGACGCTTCGGGATAAAACTGCATCGCGTTGGTCTCGATGCCCATGATGGTGCCGGCGTGGGCCGCGAGGAGCACGTGGGGAATCTGCGCAAGCATCGGGTTCGTCAAATCCTGCACCATCAAAGTCATGCCGTGCGCCTTTGCCCAGCAGGCGCTGAGGATCGCCCCCGTTTGTGTTTTGCAGGTCTTGAGGGCGACGCCGCTCCAGCCGAGTTCGCGACCGAGCCGCACGTGCTGCCAATCGTGGGCGCTCTCGTCGAGGAAGAGCGGCTTGCGCGCGGAGACGCTGTGGACGTCGATGGCGTGCTGCTCGAGTTCGTACGGAAAGGGTTGTTCGACGTAGAGCAGCATGCCGTACGCGCGCGGATGTTCGTCGCGCAAACGGTCGAGCATCGCATTGACGTAATCGGGGTCGGTGACGGTGCAGTTGAAATCAGCCGTGAGCCACTCCACGCCGTGAGGCAGCGCGACGCCGGCGACTTTTACGATGCGCTCGTAGTCCCACGCTGCGTCGTTGCCGCGGAGTTTGATCTTCAAACATTTCAATCCGTCACGCTGGATCCACTCTTCCAACAGTACGGGGTGGCCGTCCTGCGGTTCTTTGCCGGTGAGTTCGGATCGCTCGACGGCATCCAACCCGCCCACGAGATGCCACGCTCGCAAACGCTGCGGGCGTGTGTTCACGAGAAATTCGCGTGGGAATTTTCCGGGAAAGTTGACGCGCGATTTGGCGGCGGGTTCGAGATAAGCGGAGAGGTCACGGCTCAGGAATTTGCCCGTGTAAGTTTCGTAGGTGGGCACGGCGTTGACGTTGCCGTAGGCGTCGTGCACGGCGAGGTCGAACAGCGAACAACAGACGAGAGCTCCGAGCCACGGCATCGGATTTGCCGTGAGGTTTTGCTGCTGGTTGAAGCGCGCGTGCAGGACGGGCAGGAGCTCGCGCTGAAAATCATAGCCGATTTCCATGGCGTGGCCCTGCGCGTCGAACTCGGCCCAGGCCTGAGTGAGTTCGATGCAGAAATTCTTCATGGCGTCGTGGCGCAGCTCATACGGAAGCTGGCTCGGCCAGACCCATGGCACGCTCAACGGGGTTTCGCCCCAGCCCTCGGCGCGTTTGCCGCTGCCGTTCTCGACGGTTACGCAGGCGCGCGCCACCGTGACGGACGTGGCAGTTTGAGTGCCGAACTTCAGCGGCAGCCGGAGTTGCACGGGAAAAAAATAGAGCCGCGCTCCGAGAACGCGTATGTCGGTGAGTTTCGTCATTTGCGATCCCGGACGAGTTGCGCGAAGCGTTCGAGGTCCGCGTATTTATTTTGCCAGGTGGTGTACATGACACCCGTGAGGCCGCGCGTGTATTTGCCGGCGTCGAGCCAATGGAGGACCTGGTCCGGGCGGAGATCGTAATACCCGGCAATGACCTGGCGATGGCCACGATCCGCGAACCATTTGAGGGACTCGACGCGCTTTTCGAGATACCACGGCAGAACCACGACGTCCTTATCGAGACCTTCCCACGAGCCTTTCAGGTCGCCGCGGACGAGGTAGTAATCTTTGTGGGCGTTGTGGTGCGGGTCGAACATGTCGCTCCACACGTAAATGGTCCCGCCGGGATTGACCTCGCGCAGAATCCTGACGCACGTCTTCGCGTTGTCCGCGAGGAGTGCGCCGGCATCGAGGTTTCGTTTTTGGCAGGCGAGGCACCAGTTGAGCACACGGATTTCGTCGTGGGACATCATGTAGCCTCCGGCGTTCCACGCGGCGTGCACGCGCTTTGCCTGGTCGCGCAGCAACTCGACGGTCTTCGGTTCCGAAGGGCAGATCATGGCCTGGTCGTCGTGCACGGTGACTGCGTGGTAGTACGAGACTCGCAAGCGCGACCCGTCCGGCAGCTTCGTCTTGATCAACGGCGGTTCGTGGTAAATGTCGTACGCGCCTTTCCATGGTTTAATGCCCATGTTCGGATCGCGAATCGGCTCGTAATCCCTGCCTTCGGCGAGGATGCGCCCGCCTTCGATCTGCACGATGACGGGAGCGCCGGGCCGGCGGACGACGTTCAATAGCCCGACTTCCTCCAGTTTCGCGTCGTCGAACCAGACGGTGCCGCCGCGCGCGCCCCATGTGCCGATGTAGAGCGTTACGTCGGTGTGTTCGAGCGAGTTGAACGCAACGTGTTGGGTTGTCCAATCCTGCGTCGGTTTGACGCCGAGATTGTTGAAGTTCAATCCCTGGCTGCCGACGAGCAGCTTCACTTCGAGCTGGCCCTTGAAATCCTGAGATTTGGCGCGCAGCGAGAGGTGATACTGCCGGAAACGCTCGAGTTTGAGCTTCTGCACGATGCGCGCGTTGTTGCCTTTCAGGTCTGTGATTCGGGCCATGCCGTTGTCGGACTGGACCTCAGTGTCTTTCCAGTCCCACTTCGTGAAATCGGAGAAATCACCGCCCTTAAGGACCACGGGCGGGACGGCTTGGACCGTCGCCACACCGCCTTTGACGGTGAACAACTGGTCGCGCACAGGCAGCGCTTCGATCAGGTTGGGATCGTGCCAAAGGAGATCGTTGGAATAACCCACCGGAAAAACTGCCGGGACGATTTGCAGCTTCAGGTCCGCTGCGAGCTTTTTGAGGCGATCGATATTTTTGAAATAACGCGCATCCATGTCGCCGAGCTTGGCGAATTTAGAGTCGGCGAGGAGCACGTGCGTATAACCGGCTCCGGCGGCACGCTTGAGCAGCACTTCCAGGTCGTCGACGTTTTTATCGACCCAAAGGTTGCGGGAAACGTAGACCCATTGTTCAAGGGGAGCAGCGGCGTGCGATCGGACTGCCAGAAACAGGAGGAAGGCAACGAGGGCGAATCTCATAGTGGGATGTTGTGACACAAATCGAGACGGAGGTGAAACTCCAAATCCCAAGCTCCAAGTTCCAGAGAAGCTCCAAGGTCCAAAACGGGACGACTGGAGAGGGTGTCGTCGTAAGTCGTTGGTACAGCGTTGTCGGTTTTTGTAAAAATGGGAAACCGTCCCATTTTGTACCGTTTTGTACAGTATTTCAAGTTTGTTGTCATGAGAGGGCGGACGTATGGAATGTACTGGTTTGTCCCTCATCCTAACCTTCTCCCCGAGTGAGAAGGAATGGCAGTCGACCGGCCTCATAGGTCGAGCGTCCTGGGATTCTGTGCCCCGGAGTTGGCTCTCCACGGTCAAAACGGGAACGGGGCCGGAAAAATGCGTACACTTTTGGCGGTCAAAGTTGTAAGTTGTTGATGGTGAATTAATTGAAATTTGCGTTTTGAAATTTGGGCGCATTTTGTACGCATAACGCACGCATTTTTCAGGAAGAGTCTGAAAGTGCCGGGCAGCAGTGGCCGACTGAGACAAAGGAGGGTCGCAGCTCCGGGTGGAGCCCGGGACATGGCGGCTATGGGCCTTCATAGGGTTACCCTTTCCTCGGCTGGTCAAAGGCAGGTCTGCCGGTGGTCAGCGCAGGCTGATTTACACTCACTATGTATAGCATACATCAATCGTGAATGCAAAGACAAAGCTGGGACCGCGGGCGTTGCCCGCGGCTCAAGTTGGTTTAGGCCTTCGGCCTGAAAAGATGTCACGGGCGGTCGACTTGGACGTGGGCAGGTCGGTTGACGGGTTTTCTGAAAAGACGTACTCTCACGGCGATGAATTCCCCGGGTTTGGTGGACGTACTCTCAGCTCGCTCGTACCTGCGCGTTGCGTATTTCGTAATTGCAAGCGCGTTTTTCTCTCCCGTTTACGGCCAGAATATTGTCACGAATGGTTCGTTTGGGCCGCCTGGGCCGGGGCCGGGGTTTTCTCTGATGTACTGGCAATTGGACGGGGGTTACATTGGATGGCACACTGGCCCGCCAGGCTACCTCGGCCTTTACTTCGAGGGCAATCTTTCCCAAACGCTGAACACCGTTGCCGGGCAACGTTATTTGCTGAAATTCACCACGGCGCACAACAGGGATCCGTTTGTAATCTCGACTCTCCAAACGTTTTGGGATGGACGACTGGTTGCTTCATATACGTTTTCCGAATTTGGGTTAACGGAGCAACCCAAGTTCCTCGTGACGGCGAACGGCACTGCAACACCTCTTCGTTTTAACGCCTCTCTGCTAACAGGGTTGGATGATGTGAGCGTGGTCCCTGCGCCTGCGACCCAGCCGGAGATCGTGCTGACGTCGCCAGCGCATGGAGCAAATTACACCATGGGTGACGACATCGCGCTCAGATCCGAAGTCACACCAGGCAGTGGTCGGAGCATTGGTCGCGTCGATTACTATTACAATGGGTTCAATCTCATCGCGTCCGTGAGCAATGCGCCTTACAGCGCGATGTGGAGCAACGTGCCGCCCGGCGTGTGGTATTTGTCCGCCAGCGTTACCGACTCCGCCAACGAAACGACAACGGCTTTCGCGGCACAGGTCAACGTTGCTACGCGCCCCACGGTGGTATGGTCTTCACCCGAGTCGGACGCCGTGGTCGCCATTGGAGATAATGTGCCACTTTCTGCCAGGGTGCTTTACAACATCGGCACTGGCACCGTCACGCGGTTGGTTTTTCGGACGGGATCCAATGTCGTCCAGGAATTTCAGGGAAGGGAATTTCAAGGAAGGCTCGGCAACGGTTTGTACACAGCGGTGTGGACGAATGCGCCGGAAGGTGAGTTTACGGTGAGTGCAACGGTGTATAATGCGACAGGGGCTCTTTCAGGTGTGGCCGAAGCCAAATTGTTTGTTTTGCCTCCAGCCGTTCTCGATCAAAGCCAATCGAATTCTGGCTCCTACGCGTCCACCGCTCCGACAACGCTCCTCGCGCAAACGTTTACGCCATCGGTGAATGGCGAGTTGCACCACATTGATGTCCCTTATTTTCCGGCGCACTTCGAGGAAACTAATTTCCCTGTTACGGTAACAGTGGTGGAAACCGTTAGTGGTCAGCCGAGCGGGCGGGTGCTGGCCCAAACGACAATCCCAAAGGCAAACCAGGAAACCTCCGCGAAGAGCGCCTTCTTTCGTTCCAACCGTCCACTTCTTCGCGCGGGCCAGCTTTATGCCTTTGTCATTTCAGCGCCTCTTCACACGTGGGGTTTGAGAATTCAGATGGCGTTCGAAAGCAATCAATATGGACGAGGAGCGATGTGGCGAAAGATCGGCGACGGCCCGTGGGAGCAAGCCGAGAGCCTAAATCCAGATCCTGACATGGTCTTCGAAACCTACATGATTCCAAAGAATCTCGCGCCGATTTCGAACGCCGGGCTTGACCGGATATTGGAATGCCGAGGTGGCACCGCCGGAATTATGCTCGATGGCAGCGGTTCCTTTGACCCGTATGGAGGCGCTTTAAGGTTTCAATGGTATCAAGTTGGTTCGCTCATCAGCACCGGCACGACGGTCAGAGTTGAGGTTCCGTTTGGCACCAATGAATTCAGGCTTGTCGTGACTGACTCTGTTGGCTTGACGAGCACGGACTCTGTGCAGGTCGTAGTCCGAGATACCTTGCCGCCGCGCATCCGAAATGCGACTGCGACGCCAGCGATCCTCTGGCCGAAAAATCATCACATGGTGCCGGTCCAACTTGCTCTGGATGTCTCCGATGCGTGCGATTCGGACCTGCGCTTTCAGATCGTCAGCGTTACGAGCAACGATCCTCAATCGAATGACGAGAGTGATTGGGAGATTACCGGGCCATTGAGCCTGCAGTTGCGCGCTGAACGTTCGGGCAGCATAGGGGATCGCGTTTACACGGTTATGGTTGCCGCCACCGATTTGTCCGGCAACTCCAGCCAGCATGCCGTGCAAGTGACAGTGCCGCGCAACCGGGCGGAAACCAGGCCGCCAAAGCCGCGCTTAACTCAGCACGCGGCCGGTGCTGTCAGTCTCGACTTCGAAACGGTGCCCGGGCAGGTCTATCGGATCGAATCGAGTGTTGATCTCATTTATTGGACGCCTATCACTCCATGGCTCACGGCGACCGAAGAACGAAGCTCCTGCCTCGATCAGGATGCGGCCGCTGCCCCACACAGGTTCTACCGTGTCGTTGTGCGGGAGTAACTCTCTGATGTTAGTTGAGGGTTGATGGTTGAGAGTTGAGAGGGAATGGCCGCAAAAGAGCGCGAAGAATCAGTCTGTCCCTCACCCTGACCCTCTCCCCGAGGGAGAGGGGATAGCGTTCCACCGTCATCGCAAAATTGTGTAAGTCATGGGATTCAGAAACAGGTTCGTGAAGAACGGATTGGTCGCAAAGAGCGCAAAGAACGCAAAAAAATGACGAATGACTAATGTCGAAATCCGAATCAATGACGAAGCTCGAATTTTGAATGCGGCCTTCATAGCATCTTCAATATGCGGACGCGCTTTCTGGCAACAGTGCTGGTTCTGATGGGGTTGAGCGGGGCGGTTTGCTACATCCTCATTGCACTGAAGTCTCCGAAACCGGCTGAACGCGGGGTTTCGGAGCCGAAGGAGGGAACCGTTGAGTGGCATAAGCGAGAGATTTTGCGAATCCTCAAAAAGCCCGATGGGTCGCTTATGATCACGCAAGAGGAGGCGGAACGCGTTGCGGAGCATCAAAGACAACTCGTGAAACTTGGCTACCTGCAGGAACGTGAGTTCGTCATTACCAATCGACCGATGAAGGAGGTAATGCGCACCAGTGGTGAGATTATGGCGGAGGCGGAAAGATCCCGGCCCATACAGCGCGAGTTCACGGACACAGCGATGCGAGGAACAAATGGCTTGTTTGTGAGAGCCTTGCCCGAAGATATGGCGCTCATCTCCAATGCGATCCGCAAGGCGGACGCGCCGCACACGGCACAATAGGCGAGACGCTGCCCACACCCCCTTCCCCCTCTCCCCACGGGAGAGGGGGTTTTTGTTTTGTGCTTCGCACCGAGGGTGGCGCTGCGCTTGCCCTCGGCTATCATCGTGCCGCCCCTTCGGGGCTTTCGGAGTTGGAGCCGCCACTACCCGCGCTGCCAACGCCTTGTAAAGGACCGCTCAAACGCCGATGATGGGCTGTGCCACGATGGAGTCACAGGATTGATCGGCTTTCCGGTTGGGCGGTTGGAATGATTGCGCTGGTTCTTCTGTGCGTTGGGGGCGGATGCGCGAAGTCGGCGACGGTCGATGATCCGGAGGTGAAGCCGTTGCTGGCAGCGATGAAGGTGGTGGATCGGACGGCGTTGGGGGTTTCGGCGATTGAGGGGTACGCGCAGATGATGTTGGAGGGGGTGCCCGAGCCGATACCGTCGGACGACGGGCCGCCCGCTCTTTTGCTGTTTTTCATGTTTATCTTCGCGTGCGTGCTGGCGCTGGCTGGCGGGGCAATCGCTGCGCTTACGTTGTTGGTGATGGCGGCTTTGCTCGCCGGGTTGATCGCTGCGGGAGTGGTTTCGGCGTCGGTGGTGATCGGTGTGTTGCGGCGGAGTGTGAGCACGGGGTTCCGGGCGTTATTTTTCCAGATTGGCGGCGTGCTGGGATTGATCCTGGGTTCGCTGGGCGCGTGGATATTTATTCTGCTGGCGAAGTTGCCGATGGATTCAGTGCAGCCGTGGGTGATCGGGCCGCTGGTGGGTGTCGTGTTTGGTTTGCTCGCGGCGTGGATGTTTAATTTCGCGTGGGGACGGAGTGTGGAGTGGATCGCGCGGAAATTGCCGGGGAAGAAAGTAGTGGAAGTGGAAACGGAGAAGGTGGTGAGTGGTGAGAGTAGTAATCAGTGATTCAGTGACCGGCATCCGCTCTTCGTTTTTAGTTAGAGCCTCCTTACGTCGGCTGCTACGAGAGTTTGAATGAAGTTGGATCGCCGGAGATTTTTGCGGTTGTTGCTTTATGGCACGCCCGTGGCCTGCGCTGCGGACACGTTTTTCGTGGAGCCGGAGTGGGTGCGCGTCACGCGCCAACGGCTGCCGGCGAAAGGGCCGAAGGTGCGCTTCGTGCATTTCACGGACCTGCATTTCAAAGGGGACGAAAAGTATCTCAGGGGTGTGGTGCGAAGAATCAACCAATTGTCTCCTGAGTTTGCGTGTTTCACGGGAGACATCGTCGAGGACAATCAGTTTC
>Ga0137340_1000327_pt1 | contig 10868 bp, 5 predicted proteins | sample EasRivERMLT400_2_FD_102295 | JGI IMG/M metagenome (GOLD analysis project Ga0137340, IMG submission 102295) | Soil microbial communities from meander-bound floodplain in the East River, Colorado, USA - East River MetaG ERMLT400_2 | ecosystem: Environmental > Terrestrial > Soil > Floodplain ...
CGACGCCACCGGCACCCGAACGATCTTCGAACCGCTTGCGGTCCGAGTATTCGACGAGAACGATACCGACCCCACCTCCCCCCACTCGGGCACCCCGTCCCTCCAGTTGTCTGACGGTCTCGGCCGGCTCATCCGGGTGGACGAAATCGTCCGTCTCAACGACGACGGCACCCCCTCCGGTTCACTCAACACCTGGACGACCCGGTACGAATACGACCTCAACGACTGTCTCACTCGCATCACCGATTCGCAGAACAACGTCAAGCTCATGCGCTATGACGGCCTCAAGCGAAAGACCTGGATGAACGATCCGGATGCCGGAATCTCTACCAACACCTACGACGACGCTTCCAATCTCATCGAAACGATCGATGCCAAAGGCCAGCGCATTACTTACACCCACGACGGCGCCAACCGGCTCCTCACCGAGGACTTTCACGACGAGGTCTCCACCGAGTTTTCTTACCATCGCTCTCCCGATGTATCGTATTTCTACGACGACCCGGCCGCCACCGTCGATCTCGGCGACGGCACCCGTTCGACGGCGCGCAACACCAAAGGTTGCCTCGCCTGCGTGCTCGATGCCAGCGGCGAGGAGCATACCTCCTTCGACCCCCGTGGCCGGATCGAATGGACCGTCAAACGCATTTCCGATTCGACACTCGTCTCCTACACCACCCGTTACGACTACGATTCGATGGACCGCGTCACTCGTATGGTCTATCCCGACAACGTCAGGTCACTTACGAGTATAACGCCCGTGGCCTGCTGCATCGCATCGTCGGCGGCCCGAGCGGCCATATCATCCCGGCAATTTCATACCTCCCGTCCGCGCAGCAAAGCCACATCGACTACGGCAACGGCGTGCGCACAACTTACCGCTACGACCAGCGCCAGCGCCTGACTGCCTTGCTCACCCATCACGCCTCGCGCATTGCCGAACCCCTCATTCATTTCAGCTACGCCTTCGATGCCGTCTCCAACATCCGAACCATCGAAGACCAGCGTCCCACGTCGGTCATTCTCGCCTCCGATCCGCGGCGTAACACCCAGGCCTTTGCTTACGACGACCTCTACCGCCTGACCCGAGTCCAGTACAACGTCCCCGCTCCAACCACGAGCAATGGCGGCGAGATCAATTATCGCTATGACCGCATCGGCAACATGCTGTCGCAGACCAGCGACATGGTTCACCTGGAGGAAGGTCGCTCCGTCACTGATCTCGGCACCATGAACTATGGGGGCAATGCGAGTTCCTCAAATCGGCAGGGCAGGGGACCGAATGATCCGCCCGGTCCACACGCCCTTACCCAGGTTGGTTCCTCGTCGCCCGCCTCTCGTCTCTTCCCGTACGACGCCAACGGCAACATGACTCAGATCGACGGCATGAAATGCACATGGGATTTCAAAGATCGATTGGTCGCTGTCGAGGACGACACGATGCGCGCCGAATATCGCTACGACTTTAGTGGCCAGCGCATCCTCAAGAGAGTGTGGCCCAGGCCAGGCACCGATTCGCAACCCACCAGCCTGCCATCTTCGGCAGTCACATATCCCGATAGGCACTTTGAAGTTCGCGAACACGATGAACCCACCAAGTATGTGTTCAACGGCGACACTCGCGTCGCTCGAATCACTGGCTCCCTCTCCACGAACAATCGTATTCAGCGCTTGCGCCTTTATCCCGGTTGGAACCTTGTCGCCCTGGCCGTCACCGCTCCCAATCTCCTCCATCAACTTTCCGAGGTAGGGCACGCTGTCCCCGGCGCGCCGTCCGTTTTTCGCTGGAACGAGGCGACGGGCGATTACTCCGCGCTGGCCGATGGGCAAACGGTCGCGGCTGGCACGGTTCTGTGGATAAAATCTATCACCAACTCCACGGTGGCCGTGACCGGCAGTTACGTCGATCCCACCAATCGCCTTTGCGGAGCCGGTGGATCGTTTCAACCCGGCGCGGGCCTGGAGGCTATTTCTCTGTCGGGCCTGAGTACGAACATGGCGCTCTGGAATCACGACGCTTTCAGCCAGACATGGCAAATCCAGGCCCCCGTAATCCCAGGCCGGTTCCCGAAGTTCATGGCTCCGGGCTCAGTCATCTTCGTTCAAGCGGATGCTCCGGCGGAACTCGAAATTCCCGCCCCCGCTCTGCGCCTGCGCTACTATCACCAGGACCATCTTGGTTCTTCGAGCATCATGACCGATGCCGACGGCGCCCTCGTCGAAGAAACCGCCTTCTACCCCTTTGGCATCCCGCGCCTAGAGCATCGGCTCCGGCAGATTGAGGAATCCTATAAATTCACACAAAAGGAGCGCGATGAGGAAAGCGGCCTGCACTACTTCGAGGCAAGGTACTTATCCGGACCGCTGGCTCGGTTCGCTTCTGTCGATCCCAAATATGCCAGCCCCGACGCGCTCTCGGCAACAGACCTCGGCTCGTTTATGTCCGCTCCCCAAAAAGTCAACCTCTACGCCTGCGTTCTGAACAATCCCCTTAAATACTGGGACCCGACCGGTCTCGATGAGGAGAACAAGAGCCCAGGCCTGGTTGAGACTGTCGACAAGGCCAACGACAGGCTTGGTTTTATAGCCGACGTGAACAAACTCAAAGGGCCAGGGTTGGTTTTTGACGTGATTGGCGTCGGCATCAAGACCGGACAATTCGTCGATGACCCCTCGGTGCTGCGAGGAGTCGCCGTCGGCTACGACGCCACCAAAGCCGTCTTGACTGCCAAGCTGCCCCCCGTCGGACTGGCTTTGCAGGCGTTGGATCTCATCGGAATCGGTCCAGGCAGCATTCTCGACTGGGGCGCCAAACACGAAGACGAAATGAACAAGGTGATCGAGGAAAAGAGGCAGATCGTGAAGGCATACAAGGAGATCGGAGAGAAATACGAAGAGCTCGGTCGCATTTACCAGGCCCAGACCGCCCACGCCAAAGCCGCATCCGTCAAGATCGAGGCGAAAATTCAGGAGAACGACGACTTGATTCGGCTGCTCGATCACCGAATCCAGCGATCCAACGAGCTGCTCAAGAAAGCCAAACAGCGCAGGTAAGTCTCACCATCGGCTTCCGCTTTTTCTACACCACTCAAAGACACAAAATAATGAAAACACACATACATACTACATCCGTGCGCCGCCATTCATTGGCGACCAAAACCAACTTAACCCTCTCGGCACTCACGCTGGCGCTCGCGTTCGCGTCGCCCGCAAGCGCCGCCGCCGACAGCGATCTCCAGCGCGGCCGCGGCCCTGACTTGCCGTTACCGGTCTGCGAGAAAATCGACGTGCCAGCCGGCAACCGCCTCAGTTCCCACGTCTATGCCCTTGGTGTGCAGATCTACCGATGGAGCGGCAGCAACTGGGTGTTCATCGCGCCCGAAGCGACGTTGTACTCAGATCCGTGTTACGAAACGGAAGTCGGCATCCATTACGCAGGCCCCACCTGGGAAGCGAATGACGGCAGCGCAGTCAAAGCTACTCGTCGGGACGATTGCACTCCGTACCGAGGCGCCATTCCATGGTTGCTGCTGGAGGCGACGCCGAACCCGAGCCCCGGCCACGGCGAGTTCGCGCGCGTGACGTTCATTCAGCGCGTCAACACCATCGGAGGCACGGCTCCCGCGCAGGCGGGCGCTTTTGTGGGCGATGAAGCGCGCGTGTCCTACACCACCGGGTATTACTTCTACCGCGAAGAGAAAGACTAGGCAGCGATCCAACCGCATAACGACGACGAATCGGGGCGGCGCACCAGCGCCGCCCCAATAGCGTACGATTGCGAGTAGGTTTTTTGAAAGAAACGGCGTACACTCCCGTTTAACGACCTATGTCTGGCAGTGCTGTTATGGCGGACCCTGAAGAGCTGATTCCGACGCGGCATAGTTTGTTGACCCGGTTGAAGGACCGGGAGGACGAAGCGAGTTGGCAGGATTTTTTTAATACGTATTGGAGGTTGATTTACGGGGTGGCCGTGAAGTCAGGCCTCACGGATCAGGAAGCGCAGGAAGTGGTGCAGGAAACGGTGATCACCGTTGCGCGGCGGATTCCGGAGTTCCGTTACGATCCGGACGTTTGCTCGTTCAAGACGTGGCTGCTGAATTTGACACGCTGGCGGATCGTCGATCAGATTCGGAAGCGCAAGCCCGAAGCGAGGTTTCAGCGGCGGCGGTCGGACGGCACGGCGCGGACGCCGACGATCGAGCGACTGGCTGACCCGAGCGGGATGGAGTTGGAGCGGGTGTGGGATGAGGAATGGGAGCAGTACATTCTTGAGGCGGCGATTGAACGGGTGAAGAAACAGGTGAGTCCGGAGCAGTTCCAGATTTTCGCGCTGCGTGTGTTCAAAGAATGGCCGGTGCTGAAGATCTCGCGCGAGCTTGACGTAACGGTCGGACAGGTCTATTTGGCAAAGCACCGAATTTCGGCTTTGATTCGAAAACAGGTGAAAGAGTTGGAGAAAAAGATGAAATGATCTTAGAGACGAAAACGAACGTAACGAAGGAAGGACGGCAGAGGTCTTAATCCGGGCAGGCAATTACGGCGCGCTGGCAGCGCCACCTGTCCAGGCAAACAGGTGAGAGAGTGTGGGAGAGGAAAATGAAATGACGGAACGTCCGAACAACGAGAAGCAGGAACTCGCGGACACAAAGTCCATGTTGCGGCTAGGCTCGCTCAAGTTGCGCAAGGCGGGCCTGGTGTCGCAACGGCTGCGGAAGGTCAAGCAACAGATTTTACAACGGATCGTCGAGCGGTTATCGTAGTGCAATCTCATTGATTGCGACCGCATGCCCGAGTTGAACGTACCGTCCGGCGGCGCCGAGAGTCCTGCGGCAGAGCCGCCGGTGATTCCCGGGCACAGGCTGCTGCGGTGTATTGGCCGGGGTAGTTACGGGGAGGTGTGGCTGGCGCAAAGCGCCACGGGCGAGTATCGCGCGGTCAAGATTGTCCTCCGCAAAACATTCGAGCTGGATCGCCCTTTCGAGCGTGAATTTTCCGGCATCCAAAAGTTCGAACCGGTCTCCCGTGCCAGTCCCAGCCAGGTGAGCATTCTCCAGGTGGGCCGCGACGACGACGCGGGCTTCTTTTACTACGTGATGGAGTTGGCCGACGATCAGCGAACACTCACGGACGGCGGTCCCGACACGTCGGGATCCCTACCGGGCTCGCAGAGCTCGCCCCTCCAACGTCAGATCGATCCCGCAACCTACAAACCGAAAACGCTCCGCAGCGAAGTCGCAGCCCATGGCAGGCTGCCGTACGATCGCGCTCTCGACATAAGCCTCTCCCTCGCCAGGGCGCTCCAGCATTTGCACGCCCACAGCCTCATCCATCGCGACATCAAGCCTTCCAATATTATCTTCGTCGATGGTGTGCCCAAGCTCGCCGACATCGGGTTGGTCACAGACGTCGGCGCCTCCATTTCCTACGTAGGCACCGAAGGTTTTCTGCCGCCCGAGGGCCCCGTCAGCAAGCAGGCAGATATCTACAGCCTCGGCAAAGTGCTCTACGAAATGAGCACCGGCCAGGACCGCATGGAGTTTCCCGAGTTGCCGACGTTCCTGGGTGAGTCGGAGGAAAAGCAGGGGCTGCTCGAACTGAACCTCGTTTTTCTCAAGGCCTGCCAAAACGATCCGCAAAAGCGTTATCGCACCGCGCAGGAAATGTACGCCGACCTCGCGATCCTGCGCAGCGGCAAATCGCTCAAGAGCGCGCGCGCCGCCGAACGTCGGTTGAAGAAAGTCACGCGCGTTTCTCTCGCCGCGGCTTGCCTCGCGATCCTCGTTGGCCTCGGTCTCTACGCCTCCGACCAATATCGCATTCGCAAACTGCGTGATAAAGTCAGCCAGCAGCAGCGCCTCCAGGCCGCCGAAGAGAATGCGACGCGTGACAAAAGTCTTCGACTGATCGAGTCCTACCTCCGCTCCGCGGACGAACGCGGCGGAATTGACGCGCTGCCGTGGTATGCACGGGCGCTGCGAACCGAACTCGACGCCGATCGCGCCGAAGTCTACCGAAAGCTTCTGGCTGACAAACTCAAAAACCTGCCGAAGCTCGTCGGCATTGTTTTCCACGGCGCGGAAATCAATTCCGCGAGGTTCAGTCCGGACGCGACACGCGTCATCACCGGTGGCGCGGACGGCACGGTCAAAGTCTGGGACGTGGCCACGGGCGCACTCGTCAGCCAACCGCTCGCACATCCGCGCCCGGTTCTCCATGCCGAGTTGAGTCCGGACAACGAACGCGCGGTCACTCTGCGCGACGATGGCACTGCCGGGTTGTGGCGCGTCGCGCGCGATGAAACTGTCGTGCGTAAAATCGACCATGGCGCTTCCGTCTACGGCGTGCGGTTCAGCCCCAGCGGCCGCTTTGTTCTCACGCGCGGCGGCGATACGCGGGCCATCATTTGGGATGGCCTCAGCGCGCGAGCGCGTTTCACGCTCGACGCGGGCGAAGTGCCGATCGACGCCGAATACACGCCGAACGGCGATGACGTTTGCATCGTCACGACAAACACCGTTAGCGCCTGGGAAACCGAGCGCGGCCAGCGTGTCGCGCACGCCAAAAGTTCCATCGGTCCATTGACGGGCATGGCTCTTTCGCCCGACAACCGTCGTCTGCTGGCTCGTTCCGGCCCGAGCGCGCGGGTGTGGAATCTTACCAGCGGGGATTGGTCTGAGTTTGCGATCCAGGAGGGCGCGCCTATCGCTCTCCTGGCTTTTACGCCCGATGGACGCGAGGTCATCACCGGCACCGAAGCCGGCGCCTTCCGTTCCTGGGACACCATCGGTGCCCGCGTGGCAGCTGATGCATGGCGCACTGCCGATAAACTGCGCGAGTTCAGGTTGAGTCCCGATGGCGCTGCCGCGCTTGTTCGAACGGAGGGTCGCGCGTCGCTCATCGATGTGCACGCCACCCGGCCTCTGGCGATCTTGCCGGCGCATGCGGCGGGCCAGGCTACCGCATTCAGCGGCGATGCGCGCCTGTTCCTTGTCGCAGTGCCCGGCGGTGTGGCGCGCGTCGCAGAAATGTCGGAGACTGCGTCTGACTTTTCGTCTCTCTCTCTCGAACAATTGCTCGCCCTGGCTCGCCTGCTCTCGGGTGGTGAGATCGATGCGAATGACGCGCTAGTCGCGGTTTCGGCGGAACGACTCGCGAGCGATTGGGCCAGCCTCCGTGACCATGCCGCGGTCCAGCCCGCCAGTCGAGCTGACTGGCATGCTGCACGCGCGGAGCGTTTCGAGAAAACAAAATCCTGGTTCGCCCTTCGGTTCCACGCCAACGCTCTCAAGAAATTGAACACCGCAGACCACCGCGCCGATACGTGGACCGAGACAGCCGCCCGCGAGTTGGCCAGCGCTGAATTACTGACTACTCGGTCCGGACTGATCACTGATCACTTCCCCGCCCGCTCGCCCGACGCGGCAGCGAATCTCATCGACCTTTCGCCATTCTACAACCAGAGCCTCACGCAAGCGTGGCTGCCCATGAAAGACATAGGGCACAGCAACGACCTGGCGCAGTTGCCCAGCGGCCTCCAAAAATTCGCCGGCGTTCAATTCGATGTGCGCGGCCTGATCCAGCTTTCCGGCAGCGCGCTGGAAAATCTGGGTGGCCGTTTTCCGCAGCGAGTCGTCGGCATCCCCGCCAACCGCACGGCAACCAACATTCACTTTCTGCACGGCACGGCGTGGGATGCGCTTTACGGCACTGTGATCGGGCGATACCGCGTCAACTACGCGAACGGCGAAAGCCGTGACGCCAAAATAATTTTTGGCCGGAACGTTCGCGACTGGTGGTTCCCCCCCACGCAACCGCAACTCACCATGGGCGCCGCCGTCGCGTGGCAGGGCTCAAATCCCGCCAGCCGCCAGCTCGGCATGGCCGTGCGCGTTTACAAATTCACGTGGATCAATCCTCTCCCCGACGTCGAAATCAAAAGCATCGACTTCGAATCCGCCATGGAAAAGCCCGCCCCGTTCCTCCTCGCAATTACCTTGGAGCCGGGGCCTTGAGCGCCCGCGTGCTCAGAATTTCCATCGGCTCTTCGGCAGGCAACAACGTGATATCGAGCGGCTGGCCCGGCAACAGTTTCAGGTCTGTCGGCAGGCTGATCGACACCACGCGGCCCAGCACTGGCAATTGTTGGTCCATGCTGAACCCTGGAACAATCGGCCGCACGAGCGGGTTGGTGATCCTTTCCAAATGCGGACTCACGCCCGTAATTGTCGCGATGCTCCGTATGCGCCAGAACGACAACGGCGAGCGCGTCGCCACTTCGACCTTCATGCCGACTGTTGGATTGATCGGAAACGCCTGCGGCAGATAACCGAGAATGCGCTCGGGCTTGCGCGCCGTAATCGTAACGATCGGATCGCCCGGCAGCACCTGCTCACCGGGCCGCTTGTGTAGCGTCGTCACGATGCCGTCGATGGGCGCCTGCAATTCCATCGGCCTCATTTTCGCCTGGAACAGCTTCACCTTATCCTCTTCCACTCCAAGGGCTGCCTTCAGCGGGTCATTTTCTCCCCCGGGCACAAAGCTGTCCGCCATATAAGACAGCCGCTCCAGGCTTTTCTCAGTCAGGGCGACGATCTTTTCCTTTTCAGACACGGTCGCTTCCAAAGCGTTCTTTTGCGCCAGCGCGGCTTCGTAAGTCTGTGTCGAAGAGATTCCCTGCTCCCTTAAATCCGCTTCCAGTTTGAACTTGATCCGCGCGCCTTCAAGCATCGCCCTCGACGTCGCCAGGTCGTCCTTGATCTTCGCGCAGTCCACCATCAGCCGTTCGTAATCCAGCGCGTTGCGTTGCCGATTCAACACCGGGTCCAATTCCATTTCCATTAACTGCATCTTCCCGCGCAACACAGACAGCCGGTTGTTGGCTGTGCGCGGGTCCGTCGTCATCACCTCGGCAACCACATCCCCCGCCACAACTTCCTGCAGTGGATTGATGGAAATGTTCGTGAGCACTCCTGCGTCCGGAGTGGTCACGACCGTTTGGACCGTTTCCACCATCCCCACAAAACTCGTCGGGCGCGCCATGCGCCGCCAGATCAGCGCGATGGCCACGAGCACCACAAGGAGAACGATCATCGGCACCCATTTTTGGCGAATGGGCTTCAGACGTTGCCGGAGAGGCGTCGGAATCGGTGGTAAAACCTTCATCTACCTTCTGCGCACTCGGTGTCGCCTTTACTATCCACACTTACAGCCCGCGCGTCAATCTCCCCTATGTAAAAACGAAACTGGAGGGCCGAGCTTGGCGAGCCCCAAACTTACAACGTTCGCCACACGCCTTTCCATCGCATGTAAATACCTTGAAAACACGGACGTTCTGAAAATGATCTCTGCCGATGAGTTCACCCGAACAAAGCCGCGTCGTCCTTGGAATCGAGTCCGGCGGCACCCGCACCGTCGCTTTGGCAGCCAGCGACAGCGGCGCCGAACTGCTTCGGCGCGAATTTGGCCCGGCCAACCTGCGCCTGCTCGGTGACCGCAAATTGCGGCAGCATTTCGCCTCGATAGCCCGCGAAATGCCGCGGCCTTCGGCCCTCGCCATCGGCATGGCGGGCGCCCGCACCGAGCAGGACCGCGAGCGCATTCGCACGGCGGCGGCCTCAGCCTGGAAGGGCGTCCCGTGCCTGGCCACGAACGATCTTGAAACAGCCTTGAAAGCTGCGCCTCCCACGGAGTTCGTCGAAGGAAACATTCTGATTCTCAGCGGCACCGGTTCCTGCTGCTTCGGCCAAAGTAGCGACGGCAAATCCGTAAAAGTCGGCGGTTGGGGCCACATCCTCGGCGACAAAGGCAGCGGCTATGAGATCGGTTTGCGCGGCCTCAAGGCTTCCATCTATCACTTCGATCGCGACGGCAAATGGCCTGCGCTCGGTGAGCGTCTCCTCCGTCCGCTCATGCTCAACGAGCCCAACGACCTGATCACCTGGGTGCAGACTGCCACCAAGACTGACGTCGCAGCTCTCGCTGTCGAGGTGTTTAACGCGTGGACGGCCCGGGACAAAATCGCGGCCGACATTCTCGAAGCAGCCGCCAGCAGTCTCGTCCGCGACGGTCTTGCTTGCGCGACTCGGCTCGTGGGCGCCGAAGCCCGAGTGCAGTTCGTCCTTGCCGGAAGTGTTTTGACCAGGCAGCCGCAGTTCGCTGCCCTCGTCAGTCGTCTGCTCGAGCAGCGCCGCGTGGGCTCGGTCGTCACCGTGCTCGAGCGCGAGAGCGTTTGGGGCGCCGTCGAACTCGCCAGAACTCAGGTAGGGCGCGCTGTCCCCAGCGCCCCGCGCTCACACGAATCGACACCCGACCCCTTTGCATTCACCTCCGTCGCCTCGCTCGAAAAGTCCCCCACAGAAATGCGCAACCCGCGCTCGATGAAGCTCGACCGCATGTCCGTCCGCGACTCCATCAAGTTGATGCTCAGCGAAGACGCGCGACTCCCTGCGGCCTTGCTCAAGGAACTTCCTTCAATTGAAAAGGCAGTGGAGATTGTCGGCCGCTCTTTGCGGAGCGGCGGCAGACTTTTCTATGTCGGCGCGGGCACCAGTGGCCGCCTCGGTGTCCTTGACGCCAGCGAATGTCCCCCGACATTCCAAACCCCGCCCGATTTGGTGCAGGGCATCATCGCCGGCGGCCAACGCGCCTTGTGGCAGGCGGTCGAAGGCGCGGAAGACGACCCGGAAGCCGGCGCGCGCGCTATTACCTTTCGCGGCGTCCGTTCCAACGACGTCGTCGTCGGAATCGCCGCGAGCGGACGCACCCCGTTCGTCTGGGGCGCACTTGCTGAAGCGAAGCGTCGCCGCGCGCGCACCATCCTGCTCTGCTTCAATCCCTTTCTCAACGTGCCGCCGCGCATGCGTCCCACC
>Ga0137340_1000328_pt1 | contig 10850 bp, 6 predicted proteins | sample EasRivERMLT400_2_FD_102295 | JGI IMG/M metagenome (GOLD analysis project Ga0137340, IMG submission 102295) | Soil microbial communities from meander-bound floodplain in the East River, Colorado, USA - East River MetaG ERMLT400_2 | ecosystem: Environmental > Terrestrial > Soil > Floodplain ...
AACGGATGCGCAACGTCGTCAGCATCGGCATTGGCGGCTCAGATCTCGGTCCGGTCATGGCCTACGAAGCGCTTCGGCACTACAGCAAACGGGACATCGTCTTCCGGTTCGTTTCGAATGTAGATGGGATCGATTTCGTTGAAGCCACCCGCGACCTCGACCCCGCTGAAACGCTCTTCATCGTTTCCTCGAAAACTTTTACGACGCTAGAGACTATGACCAATGCCCAGAGCGCACGCGACTGGCTGCTTCAAGGACTGGGCGAAGACGCCAAGGCCATCGCCAGCCATTTTGTGGCTATCTCGACCAATGCGAAGAAGGTCGCTGACTTCGGCATCAACACCGACAATATGTTCGGCTTCTGGGATTGGGTGGGAGGTCGCTACTCGATGGACTCCGCCATCGGCCTTTCAACCATGATCGCCATCGGCCCGGCCAACTTCCGCGCCCTGCTGGCCGGCTTTCATGAAATGGACGAACATTTCCGCACTGCGCCACTCGAGAAGAACGTCCCAGTACTCATGGCGTTGCTGGGGATTTGGAACACAAATTTCCTCGGCGCGGAAGGCGTGGCGGTATTGCCCTACGAAAATTATTTGAAACGTTTCCCGGCATATTTGCAGCAGTTGGTAATGGAGAGCAATGGCAAGTACATTACCCTCGACGGCAATCGCGTTAACTACGACACCAGCCCAATGTACTGGGGCGAACCGGGCACGAATGGGCAACATTCGTTCTATCAATTGATTCATCAGGGCACGCGGCTCATTCCGTGCGACTTCATCGCGTTTGCCAACGGGTTGACGCCGCTGGGCCGGCATCACGATTTGCTCATCGCGAACGTGTTTGCACAGGCCGAAGCGCTGGCGTTTGGGAAAACGGCAGCGGAGGTGAAGGTGGAAGGCACGCCGGACTGGCTCGTGCCGCACCGGGTGTTCGAGGGCAACCGGCCCTCGAACGTGATTCTCGCGGAGCGGTTCACGCCGGCAATTCTCGGCGCGCTGGTCGCGTTGTACGAACACATCGTCTTCACGCAGGGCGTAATCTGGAACATCAACTCGTTCGACCAGTGGGGGGTTGAACTCGGCAAGGTTCTCGCACAAAGGATTATTCCCGAATTGGAAAGTCTTCCCGAACCAAAGCTTTCGCACGACTGCTCGACGAACAACCTCATCCGGCGATACCGGAGATTAAAGAAAACGTTATGAAGGTAGGAATTGCCACCGACCACGGCGGCTTTGGTTTAAAAGAAGAGTTGGCTGCCCAGCTTCGTCGCGCTGGCCACGAAGTGGTTGACTTCGGGGCCCACAAACTTGAATCCGACGACGATTACCCTGATTACGTGGCTCCCTTGGCGAAGGCCGTTGCGTCCGGTCAGGTGACGCGCGGTATCGCCATTTGCGGCAGCGGCGTTGGTGCTTCAGTTTGCGCCAACAAGGTTCCAGGCATCCGTGCGTCATTGATTCACGACCACTTTTCGGCCCGGCAAGGGGTTGAGGACGACCATATGAATATCCTGTGCATGGGTGGCCGCACCGTCGGCCCAGCCGTCGCGTGGGACCTGGTTCAAGTGTTCCTCACGGCGGAGTACAGCGGCGCTGAAAGACACCTGCGGCGACTCGGCAAGGTGGCCGCTCTAGAGAAAGCGAAGTAATCCAAGGCCAATCCAATGAACAATGAAAACACAATTCAACTGGCGATCAACACGATACGCACGCTCTCGGTCGATGCCGTGCAGCAGGCGAAGTCCGGCCATCCGGGCGCGCCGATGGCGCTGGCGCCGTTGATCTACACGATCTGGAACCGGGTGTTGCAGTACGATCCGCAAGACCCCATCTGGCCCAACCGCGACCGCTTCGTCCTCTCCAATGGGCACGCCTCGATGCTGCTCTGGTCCATCCTTCACCTCACTGGGGTGCAGGCGGTGGATCCCGATTGCGAGCGGTTGGGCGAACCGGCGGTGACGCTGGACGCGATTCGCCGCTTTCGCCAACTCGATAGCAAGGCGCCCGGCCACCCCGAATACCCGTCGGTTTCCGGAGTGGAGGCCACCACCGGCCCACTCGGCCAGGGCGTTGCCACCGCGGTCGGGATGGCAATTGGCCCAGAAATGGCTCGCCAATCGTTACAACCGCCCCGGGTTCGACCTCTGCGATTACAGGGTGTATGCCGTCTGCGGCGACGGCTGCATGATGGAGGGAATTTCTTCGGAAGCAGCCTCGCTCGCGGGCCACCTGGGTCTCGACAACCTCTGCTGGGTTTTCGACAACAACCACATCACCATCGAAGGCAACACCAACATCGCCTTCACCGAGGATGTGGCGGCCCGTTTCGTTGCTTACAATTGGAATGTATTGCGCGTCGGCGATGCAAATGACGTGGACGGGATCGAACGGGCCCTGCAGATTTTCCGCCAGACAAAAGGCCGACCGACGCTCATCATCCTGGACAGTCACATCGGTTACGGCTCTCCACATAAGCAGGACACCGCCGAAGCGCACGGGGAACCTTTAGGCGAGGAGGAAGTCCGGTTGGCCAAGCGTAACTACGGCTGGCCTGAAGACGCTAAGTTTTTCGTGCCGGACGGAGTCTATGCGCATTTCGCTGCGGGAATCGCCGCCCGCGGCAGTGCGGCCCGCCGTGAGTGGCTGGCGCTTTTCTCGGCTTATCGAAACAAGTTCCCTGAACTCGCGGCCGAGATCGAGCTGATGCAACGACGAGAGTTGCCCACGGGGTGGGACTGCAATCTTCCTGTCTTTCCAGCCGATCCGAAGGGATTGGCTGGCCGCGAAGCCTCCGGCAAAGTGCTGAACGTCCTCGCGCAGAAAATCCCCTGGTTCCTCGGCGGCTCGGCGGACCTCGGGCCTTCGAACAAAACGACTTTGAACTTCGAAGGAGCGGGTCATTTCCAGGCAGCCAATCCAAGCGGCCGGAACCTGCACTTCGGAATCCGCGAGCACGCGATGGCCGCCATCGTCAATGGTCTGTCGCTTTCGAAGCTCCGCGGCTTTGGCGCCACTTTCTTTGTCTTCATTGACTATGCGCGGCCAGCCATCCGGCTCTCGTCACTGATGGAGTTGCCCGCTATTTTCATCTTCTCGCACGACGCGCTGGGCGACGGCGAAGACGGCCCGACACACCAACCAATCGAGCACCTGGCGTCACTTCGTGCCATGCCAGGGCTGGTGACTCTGCGACCCGGGGACGCAAATGAGGTCGTAGAAGCCTACCGGTATGTGATGAAGCTCAGGCACAAACCGGCTGTCCTGGTCCTGTCTCGTCAGCCCCTGCCTACGCTGGATCGAAGCAAATACGCTCCGGCCTCGGGCGTATCCAAGGGCGCATACGTCCTGGCCGACGCGCCCAACGGCAAGCCGGATGTCATCCTGATCGCTTCGGGCAGCGAGGTGATACTCGCCGTCCAGGCCCACGAGGAACTGCTGGCCGACGGTATCCGGTCACGGGTGGTTTCGATGCCCTCCTGGGATATCTTCGAGCACCAGAGTCAAGAGTACCGGGACAGTGTTCTGCCGCCTCAAGTTGAGGCGCGCGTTGCGGTGGAACAGGCCTCGACCTTCGGCTGGGAGCGTTATGTTGGCGTCAAAGGCCGGGTGATCGGCATGCACTCTTTCGGAGCTTCAGCGCCGCTCAAGGAGCTTCAAAGAAAGTTCGGCTTCGAGCCGGACCAGGTCGTGGTGGCTGCCAAAGAACTGCTGCGGAGACACGAGTTTGAGACAGAAGATTTGGGCGGACAAGACGTCCGCGACCACCGACGGACCCCGGTCGACAAGCGTTCCAGCAAGACAACCGAATCCCTATCCTATGAAACAGCAAACCATTCCTGAATCCCCGGCCAATCTTTCTCCCGAATTGATTGAGCCTGAAGTGGCCAGGTCCGTGGGATACCGGCATTGGGGACTGAACGAGTAACTCGCCGGAGAAGTGGTGCATCGCTCGAACCAAGTCCAGATGATCCACACGACGATAGGTCCCACCGTGAATCCCGGGCGAAGTTCGCCGCTCGGTGCCACAATAGTTGATGGCGGTGCCAACTTTAGTGTTTTCTCGCGCAACGCCACCGCCATCGAGTTGTTGTTCTTCGACACGGAAGATGACGCGCGGCCATCATGCGTGATCCCGTTGGACCCCACTACCAGCCGAAGCTATCACTATTGGCACGCCTTCGTCCCGGAGATACGGCCTGGCCAGCTTTACGGCTACCGAGTGCACGGGCGGTTCGACCCCGCCAGCGGCAGGCGCTTTGATCCCAGCAAGGTCCTGCTCGACCCCTATGGACGCGGTGTCGTGGTCCCTCGAGGCTACTCCCGCGACGCCGCTAGGAGACCCGGCGACAACTGCGCCACTGCGATGAAAAGCGTGGTGGTGGATGCTTCCGCCTATGATTGGGAAGGCGACACGCCGCTAAAACGGCCTTCTTCGAGAACCATCATCTACGAGATGCACGTTCGGGGTTTCACCCTGCATCCGAGTTCCGGCGTGAAGGAGAACCTTCGTGGAACCTACGCCGGACTGATCGAGAAGATTCCCTATTTGAAACAACTCGGGGTTACGGCGGTCGAATTGCTGCCAGTCTTCCAGTTCGATCCGCAAGACTCTCCTCCTGGCAAGGTGAACTATTGGGGGTACGCGCCGGTTTCATTTTTCGCACCGCATCACGCTTACAGCTCGCGGCGCGACCGGCTCGGTCCGATAGACGAGTTTCGGGACATGGTCAAGGCGCTGCACCGGGAAGGGTTGGAAGTCATTCTGGATGTCGTCTTCAACCACACCGCCGAAGTAGACCACACCGGCCCCACGCTCAGCCTGCGGGGACTGGATAATTCCATTTATTACCTGCTCGAAACCGACCGGGCCCGTTACGCCAATTTCAGCGGCACGGGAAACACGCTCAACGCCAACCATCCCATCGTTCGGCGGCTCATCGTGGACAGCCTTCGCTACTGGGTGGAAACGATGCACGTGGATGGCTTCCGCTTCGATCTCGCCTCCATCCTCGCGCGTGACTCTTCGGGCAAGGTTTTGCCGAACCCTCCCGTGTTGTGGGACATCGAGTCCGACCCAGTTTTGGCTGGTACTAAACTGATTGCGGAAGCTTGGGATGCCGCCGGCCTTTACCAGGTCGGCAGTTTCATTGGCGACAGTTGGAAGGAATGGAACGGGCGCTTCCGCGATGATGTGCGCAGTTTTTTCCGCGGGGAAGACGGCTTTGTCGGGCGGTTGGCCGACCGGTTCCTCGGCAGCCCCGAGATCTACGGGCACAAAGAGCGGGAGGCCGAGCAGAGTATTAATTTTGTCACCTGCCACGACGGCTTCACCCTCAACGACCTGGTGTCCTATAACCAGAAGCACAATGAGCCCAACGGTGAGGACAATCGCGACGGCGGGAACGAGAACCAAAGTTGGAATTGTGGTGTGGAAGGCCCCAGCAGCGACCCCGCCATTGAAAAGCTGCGCGAACGCCAGATTAAGAATCTTCTGGCCGTGACCTTCCTTTCTTTGGGCGTGCCTATGCTCTTGATGGGTGACGAAGCGCGGCGGAGTCAGCGTGGGAACAACAACGCCTACTGTCAGGACAATGAAACCAGTTGGTTTGACTGGAACCTCGTGCGACAGCACGCGGGCCTCCACCGGTTCGTCCAGCTTCTGGCTGCGCGCCGCGCCTTGCGCAAAATCGACACTGAGCGCCCAAGACGGAATTTGAACCAATTCCTTCGCGGCGCCAGCAAGGCGTGGCATGGCGTGAAACTTCACCGACCCGACTGGAGCCAGCAATCGCACAGCCTGGCATTCAGTGCGGAATTGCCGGAAGAGAGCCTGTCTTTCTGCATCATCTTCAACGCTTACTGGGAACCGCTCGAATTCCAGTTGCCGGCCAGGAGCCACATCGCCGGCCGGCCTTGGCGCCGATGGATTGATACGTCACTCGAATCCCCTAACGATATCCAGGATTGGCCGGCCGCTCCTGTGGTTACGGGTCGAACATATCTTGCCGGACCTCGTTCGGTAGTGGTGCTGATCGCCGCTGCGGACAAGACAGCAAGTGGCTCGCTATCTTAGGAGAATTCACCTGCAGACTGGCTTGTTGCAGCCCTGCAGTTTCTGCCGTCGGTCGGCGACCGGCCGAGGAGACCCTGAGACTCGGTTGCCGGAGACTCATGGTCCAAGAGATAAAATTATCGCTGCGACTGTCAGGACTTGATTCGCAAGAGGCGATTGTTTTTTCGAGTGTCCGAAATTTCGAGCCTCACAGCAGGATTCGCTTCCAACACGTTAGCTGTTGAAACTCAACACCTTATGCATCCGGCGAGCAGTTGGCCTGTTAGCTGCATTACTCAGAATTGGCCGCGAATTGAATTGATAATATGAAAACGAACCAAGTCTCCATCGGTAAACTGTTCGGTATGTTTGCGTTCTCCGCCGCTTTGTGGCCTGCCCTCGTCTTCGCCCAATGGGATTTCGCACCACCCACGACTCCCAACGCTCAACGCAACGCACTCAATGTGGTCCACACGCAAGTGAATTGGCTCCAAAACAAAACGCGCACAGCCTCCAATCTGGCGGGCGAGCAGGGTTATGGCGGTTTACGGCACGAATTCGAAGTGCTTCGCCTGGCCTACGTCGAATTCGCTCGGACCTTGACGCCGCAGCAGGTGGAACGTGGCGCCAAAAGTCTGGTGGAACTAAACGACGGTTTGGACGTCATTGAGGGAGCCTTCGCAAACTACGCGGAGGATATCGCTGTCGGCAAACCCGCTGGCGCTGCGCTTCACAATCTGTGCGGAGTTTTGCGTCAGAGCTCAGCGCTCTGGCGGAAGGAGTTGGACAGAACAGCCTCGCGGCTAAGGGTCGGGGCGGAGTCGGCGCAGGAACAAGAACGCCTCGGACAATGAAACCAGTTGGTTCGACTGGAACCTCGTGCGGCAGCACGCGGGCTTCCAAGATCAACGGCGTCCATGAGTCATACCTCGCTACGCTGTGGCAGCGAGCGCACCAGGCGGCAGGTTGCGATGGACCTCCCGGACAGTTAGCCCATGCGCGGTCAAGTTGAATGGAGTATAGTCTTTGTGTTCATCTCAGTTGCCTTTCACTCGTTAGGATCTTCGAACCGGATTAGCTCAATGCGATGACTTGCTCGCGGATGGCGCGGTGAAGGTCCGGCGATCAGGAAGGCGCGTTGTGCTGTGACATAATTTGCGCGCAGCCAGCGTTCGATGAAATCGCGCCAGTCGGAATCTTCGTTCGCGTTTTCGACGGCATGCACGCCGTAGGAGAAAGCAAGTCCCTGACAAACCGCATGGTCCGGGCTAGGCGCAATCAACCACCTCGACGGTTTTAACCGCGCGACGAGCCGCGCGGTTGCACCGCTGCGTGTTGGCACGAGCACTAGATCGCAAGGCACGGTTTCCAGCGCACGCTCCATCACGGCTGTCATGCGGTCTGCGTCACAAAGTGGCGCCGGCGGCAGTTCTGCTAACTCGCGCCTGACACTTATAGTGGTAGCAGGCCGGTGGGTTTCGGTATAGGCCGCAATCTTGGCCAGCATCGCGACAGCTTCTTCGGGATACTTACCCATGGCAGATTCAGCCGAGAGCATGACGCAATCGGTCCCATCGAGAATCGCATTAGCTACATCAGTAGCTTCGGCGCGCGTCGGCAAACGACTACTAGCCATCGACTCGAGCATCTGCGTCGCGGTGATAACTGGCTTACCGGCCAGGTTGGCTTTTGCGATGAGCTGCTTTTGCAACGTCGCGATGTATTCGATCGGCACTTCCACGCCGAGATCGCCGCGTGCGACCATGATGCCGTCACTCGCAGCGAGGATCTCGTCGTAGTGCTTGAGCGCATCGGCGCGCTCGATTTTCGCGATGATAAATGGATGATGCCCGAGCTTTTCCGCCGCGCTGCGAACGGCGTTTACACCAGCCGCGCTCTCGATGAATGACTGACTCACGGCATCGACGCCTTGACCCAGCGCGAACTCCAGACACTCGCGGTCGTGTTCAGTGAACGCGCTGATGCCTAAGTTAATGCCGGGAAGATTAAGTCCTTTGCGCGAACGCAGCTCCCCGCCGACTGCGACCGTGCACTCGACATCGTTGCCGGAAACGCGATCGACCACGAGCTGCACAAGGCCATCGTTCAGGTAAAGGCGATTGCCCGGTTTCACCACCCGCGGCAAATCGGCGAAAGTCATCGAGACGCGCTGCGCGTTGCCGATGATGTCTTGATTCGTCAGGCTAAAATGATCGCCCGGCAAAAGCTGAATCGGCTCGGGATCGATCTTGCACAGCCGCATCTTCGGTCCAGGGAGATCGGCCATGATCGCGACCCGTCGTCCTATCTCGTCTGCGGCGGCGCGAATCCGGCTGATGACTTCAGCGTGATAGGAAAATTCGCCGTGCGAAAAATTCAGCCGCGCCACGTTCAGCCCGGCGCGAATTAATCGCCGCAGCATTTCCGGACTATCAGAAGCCGGACCGATGGTTGCGACGATCTTCGTCTTATTCGCTGGCAGAACCGCTTCGGTCATTAGTTGAGCAGGGTTTTGCCGTTACCGCGCAAATCGGTGACGGCTTGTTTCACGCGCGCCGCCATGCCCACTTCGCCGCCGGAAGTGCGTAGTGTTCGTCACGCGCGCGATCCAGGATTGCGCAATAGGTTTTGAAGTCTGCAACTGGCATATGTTCCTTTCGTTAGGCAGCCCGGGCCGAAGCATCGGAAAGCGCAGCTACGCCGGGCATCTCCTTGCCTTCGAGTAATTCCAGGCTCGCTCCTCCACCCGTGGAAATGAATGTGATCTTGTCCGCGACGTGCGCTTTCTTGACTGCTTTCACGGAGTCGCCGCCGCCAACGATGCTGACGGCATTTGCGTTTACGGCGATCGCTTCCGCGATGGCGAAAGTGCCTTTTGCGCAGTCTTTAACTTCGAAAACGCCCATCGGACCGTTCCAGAAGATCGTGCGCGCCTTTGCGATCTCGGCGCTGAACACCTTGATCGTTTCCGGTCCGATATCGACGCCCATCCAGCCTTCCGGAATGGGTTCGTCAGGCTGAGTGAACTTACCCGGCGAGACAGTGCGCTTCTCGAAATCAATCCGCTCGACGATGTAACTGTCTATCGGGAGCAAAAACTTCACGCCGAGTTTTTCCGCTTTGTGTAACGCTGCCCGCGCGGTTTTCAATTTGTCCGGCTCGGTGAGCGATTTACCGGCCGAGCGGCCTTTCGCGAGCTCGAAGGTGTAAGCCATCGCGCCGCCGATCACGATAATGTCCGCTTTCTCGATCAGTCGATCGATGACTGTGATCTTGTCCGACACCTTCGCGCCGCCAAGCACGACCACGAACGGCCGCGCGGGCTTCTCCAATTCCTGCGCGAGATAACGCAATTCTTTCTGCATGAGAAATCCGGCGACGGCGAGCGGCATGAGCTTTGCGACACCTTCGGTTGAAGCATGCGCACGATGTGCGCTGCCAAACGCATCGTTCACATAAACGTCGCCGAGCTTCGCCAGCGCCCGGGCAAATTCGGGGTCGTTCTTCTCTTCCTCGGCGTGAAAGCGGACATTCTCGAGCAACGCCACGCCGCCATCACGCAAATGTGCGCCGATATCCTCCGCCGGTTTGCCGACGCAATCACTCGCGAACGCGACCGGTTGGCCGATCAACTCCTCCAGCCGCGCGGCGACTGGACGCAGAGAATACTTCTCCACCGGCTTGCCCTTTGGCCGGCCGAGATGCGACATGAGCAAGACCTTCGCGCCATGCTCACGCAGGTAGTTAATTGTCGGCAAAGTCTCACGAATGCGCGTGTCGTCTGTTACGACTTGTTTTCCATCGCGTTCCTCGAGCGGAACATTGAAATCCACCCGCACGAGGACGCGTTTACCTTTCAGATCGATCTGAGTTATGGAGAGCTTGGTCATGGCAGTTGATGTGTTAGGCAGGCACTAGCTCGCGGCCGGGACGACGCTTGTCAGATGACCTGGAGTCGGTCGTTAATCGCGCCGCAGCTTCAGCGACTTTTCCGCCAAAGATCGCGTCGTCGCCGAGCATCTCTTCTATCCGCAAAAGCTGATTGTATTTCGCAATACGGTCGGTGCGGCTAAGTGATCCCGTCTTGATCTGCCCGGCATTCGTCGCCACCGCGATATCAGCGACGGTGGTGTCTTCGCTTTCACCCGAGCGATGGCTGATAACTGCGGTATAAGCATTTTGGCGCGCCAGCTCGATCGCGTTGAGGGTCTCAGTAAGTGAGCCGATCTGGTTCACCTTTATCAAGATGGAGTTCGCGATTCCTCGGTCGATCGCCTTGTGGAGAAACTCGACGTTTGTGACTAGCAAGTCATCGCCGACAAGCTGCAACCTTTCGCCCATCGCGTTGGTCAGTTTCTTCCAGCCTTCCCAATCGCTTTCCGCGCACCCATCCTCGATCGAAACGATCGGGAACTTCCGTGCCAACTCACCGAGGTAAGCAATCATCTCGTCGGCGCTCCGTTGCGACCCGTCGGATTTGCTGAAGACGTAACGTTTCTCTTTCGATTCGTAGAACTCCGAGGCCGCGACGTCGAGCGCGATGAAAACTTGCCCGCCGAATTGGTAGCCGGCTTGCTCGACCGCCTCGCCTACCGTGTTCAGCGCATCCTCGGCACTGTCGAAGTTCGGCGCGAAACCACCTTCGTCGCCGACCGCGGTCGAGAGGCCGCGCTTCTTCAGGAGCGTCTTAAGCGTCTGAAAGATCTCGCAGCCGGCGCGCAGTGCCTCCGAGAAGCTCGGCAGGCCTTGCGGCACGATCATGAACTCCTGGAAATCGATCGGCGCATCCGAGT
>Ga0137340_1000331_pt1 | contig 10826 bp, 7 predicted proteins | sample EasRivERMLT400_2_FD_102295 | JGI IMG/M metagenome (GOLD analysis project Ga0137340, IMG submission 102295) | Soil microbial communities from meander-bound floodplain in the East River, Colorado, USA - East River MetaG ERMLT400_2 | ecosystem: Environmental > Terrestrial > Soil > Floodplain ...
ATCTCACGCCTCACCGCGCCTATCGCCTCGTCACGCCTCGATAGTATGATACATTCGTTGTGAGCCCTAAATGGCTCACATAGGGTCAATACCCCATACTGGGTGGGGTTCCAGACTGGTCATACTTGAAAACCCTTAAAATGCACTCGGTGCGTCGAACATTTAAATTCTTGTGAGCGTTCTCGACCAAATACGCCTTGAAGACGAAGTCGTGGCCAAAAACGGCAACGGTGAACCTTCATTGGCCGCCACCAGTCACCCGCCGGCGCCGTCCCATGACTTGCAACGTGAGGTAAAGGAGCGCTTCGGCGTTTTGCCCAACTTTTTCCGGCTTGCTCCTGAGAATCCGGAAATCACAAGGAGCCTTTGGGGTTTTGCAAAGTTTGGGTACTTGGACAATCCGCTGCCATCTCTTTTTAAGGAGCGGTTGTTTGTTTATCTATCCCGGTTCTGTGAAGTGCGCTATTGCATCGCCCGTCATGTCGGCTTTTTGGTCGGGCTGGGACGCCCTTCCGGCGACGCGCACTGCCCGGTCCAGACGGTTAAGGAAGTCGTCCGGCTCATACGCCGTCCCTTCGCCCGCGCTGAACAGTTGGACCGCCTCCTATCCCTTTGTTCGACGTGTGACGCCCCTCTCGTCGAATTGCCGGATTCTGACTCGGAAATGGAAGAAGCCATTTTCGCCTGTGCCGGCCACGCTTTCTTGACGACCCCGGACGCGCCCCGGTGCCTGAAGGCATTGCGCCGTATGCTCGGCGAGTCCCGCTTCCAACACCTCCTGGTGTTTTTGGCGTTTATTCGCACCGCCCACTACTGGACGAAGGTGCACGCTGAATTAACCATGGAAGAGGACCTCCACCAGCTTCTCGCCACTTACGAAATGCTGAGCGACAGCGTCCTCAACGACCCGGAGGCGGGGGCTTGCGAATTGGGCGAACAACTGAGGTCAGAGCTGGCTTCAGTGCGCACCAGTATCACGCACCGCGACTTGTTGCAGTCCTTGCATGAAAGCGACAATCGCTTGCGCGAGATGATCGACGCGCTCCCGGTCGCCATTTACACAACGGATGCCGACGGCCGACTGACGTATGTTAATCGCGCGGGTGTCGAATTCTTTGGGCGTGTCCCTCAACTGGGCATTGAGCAGTGGTGCGTTGGTTGGAAGCTTTACAATGCTGACGGCACTCCACTGCCACACGACAAATGTCCGATGGCAATTGCGATCAAAGAGGGGCGTCCCACCTGGGGCGCGCAGGCGATTGTCGAACGGCCTGATGGGACGCGAGTCTGGTGTGAGCCATACCCGACACCATTGCGGGATCGCGAGGGCAGAATCATCGGCGGCATCAACATGGTGCTGGACATCACCGAACGCAAACGGGCCGAAGAAGCCTTGCGCGCAAACGAAGCCCGTTTCCGCGAAATGATTGACGCATTGCCCGTTGCGATCTACACGACCGATGCCGAGGGCCGTCTCACACACTTCAATCCCGCTGCCGTTGAGTTTTCCGGGCGCAGACCGGAATTGGGCACTGATTCATGGTGCGTGACCTGGAAACTGTATTATCCCGATGGCACGCCCATGCCACACGACAAATGCCCGATGGCCATTGCGCTAAAAGAAGGACGAACCATTCGTGGCGCGGAAGCCATTGCGGAGCGGCCGGATGGAACGCGGGTCTGGTTCACGCCATTTCCGACGCCGTTGCGAGATGCCGACGGCAAAGTCGTGGGCGGCATTAACATGCTCCTGGACATTACGGACCGGAAGCGCGCAGAACAGGCCGGCGCGCGCCTGGCGGCCATCGTTACGTCTTCTGACGATGCCATTCTCAGCAAAGACCTCAATAGCATCATTACCAGTTGGAACGAGAGCGCCGAACGGCTCTTCGGCTACACGGCTGGCGAAGTGATTGGGCGTCCTGTGACGATCCTCATTCCACCGGCTCGACTCAGCGAGGAGCCTCAGATTATTGAGCGGCTCCGGCGCGGCGAACGCATCGATCATTTTGAAACCGTCCGTATGCGCAAGGATGGTTCTCTCCTCGACATTTCTCTGACCATCTCTCCGGTGAAAGATTCCGCAGGGCGGGTGGTCGGCGCATCAAAAATCGCGCGGGACATCACCGATCGCAAACGCACCGAAGCCGCCCTGCACGACGCCCACGCCCAACTCGCCAACCGCGCCCTGAATCTGGAGAAGTTGGTCGGGGAACGCACCGCTAAGCTGCGTGAAACAATTTCGGAACTTGAATCCTTTTCCTACAGCATCACCCACGACATGCGCGCGCCGCTCCGCGCCATGCAAAGCTTCGCCGCGATGCTGGCCGAAGAATGTTCCCAATTGTCAGCGCAAGGTCACGACTACACTCGCCGTATTGTCGCGTCCGCGGGCCGCATGGATCAACTCATTACCGACGTCCTCAACTATAGCCGCGTCGCCCATGCCGACCTTCCTTTGAAGACCGTCGATACTGCACGCTTGTTGCGCGAGATTCTGGAGTCCTATCCCTCCTTTCAGCCGCCCCAGGCCGTAATCTCTTTGGAGGAAAAACTTCCGCCTGTCCTCGGCAATGAAGCCGCCTTGACCCAATGCATTTCCAACCTCCTTGGCAACGCCGTCAAGTTCGTCTCTGCCGGCACGCAGCCCACGGTGCGCATTTTCTTTCGCCAGGACGACTCGCACGTCCACCTATCCTTTCAGGACAATGGCATTGGCATCGAACCCGATGCCCAGAAGCGGATCTTTCAACTCTTCCAGCGCCAGGAACGCAAGTACGAAGGCACCGGCCTCGGCCTGGCCATCGTAAAAAAAGGGGTCGAACGCATGGGCGGTTCCGTGACCTTGACATCCGAACCCGGTCAGGGTTCCACTTTCTGTTTGCACCTGCGCCGGGCAGACAGTAGATGACATCCGTGAACCTGAAACCCGTCCTCTACGTCGAGGACGACGAGAACGATGTCTTTTTCATGCAAAAGGTTTGGAGTGCGCTCGCCTTGCCCAATCCCCTCGAAATTGTCCGCGACGGCAAGGAGGCAGTCGATTATTTCTCCGATCCGGCTCAACCGGCCAACCTTTCCCTGATCCTCCTGGACCTCAACCTCCCTCGCCGGCCTGGTCTCGACGTTCTCAAATGGATTCGCGAGCAACCCCGTCTCTGCACATTGCCCATTCTCATTCTCACTTCGTCCTCTCATGAGCGGGATGTCCACAGCGCTTATCGCTTGGGTGCCAACGCCTACCTGCTAAAACCTCCCCAAGCCAAAGATCTGAACGGCCTGGTGCAGGGAATTTCCGATTTCTGGCTGCAACGCAACCAACCCCCGCCAGACCCGCGCGAATTCGAAACCAACCCTGGCTAGCCCGTAACTCCGGAACCTAAGGGCGTTCCCAAATGCAAATCCTGGAGGGGCGAGTTCCGCGCCGTCCGTCCGTTGCTGAACTCGGTCGCGAAGCGTCTTGGAGTGCGGCGCTCCTGCGCCGCTTTTCTCCTCAGCGCTCGCAATTTCGTAGCGCAGGTTTCCTGGCACGGGGCAGGCACATTTGGAAGGATCGTTTGGGAAAATCACATCAACCAGCGCTCTCGCAATGCCGCGCGAGGTTCTTGATATTTCGAATCACCAGCGCCGTCCACCCGGTCTGATGCGGCGCGCCTACGCCGCGGCCGTTGTCGCCATGAAAATATTCGTAGAATAATACCAGGTCTCGCCAGTGCGTATCATTCGCCCAGCGCGCATCGTCGCCATGACAGGCGCGCCGTCCGCGGGCATCAGGCAGGAAAATGTTCGCAAGGCGTTTTTCGATCTCAGCGGCCACCTGTGCAAGGTTCATCCACCGGCCTGAACCAGTCGGGCATTCCACCTTGAGTTCGTCGCCGTAGAAATGGTGGTAACGCTCCAGCGCCTCGACGATCAGATAGTTCACCGGAAACCAGATCGGGCCGCGCCAGTTCGAGTTGCCCCCAAAAAGCCCTGACGTCGATTCCCCCGGCGCATAATCCACGCGGTACACCTCGCCGTCGGCGTGCAATTCAAACGGATGCCCCTCGTGGAATTTCGATACCGAACGCAAACCGTACGGCGACAGGAACTCACCTTCATCGAGCATGTATTGCAGCACGCGGGTCAAACGCGAAGGCGACGGAATGGCGAGCAGACGAAGTCCGTGCGCGTGTTCGCAATAAGAGATGTGGCGCGAGAGGTCGCTGCGATTCTTCAGGAACCATTCAAGGCGTTTCTTGAAACCGGGCAATCGGTCAATCACCTCACTCTCCAACACCTCCACCCCGATCAATGGCAGGAGTCCGACCATCGAGCGCGTCCTGAGCGGCACCACGCGATGATCCAGTTCGATTTGGTCGTAGTAGAAGCCGTCTTCCTCATCCCACAATCCAGTGCCGCCGAGCGTGTTCATCGCGTCGATGATCTGCACGAAATGCTCGAAGAACTTCGACGCCATGTCCTCGTAGGCGGTGCACACGCTGCCCTCGTGATGCGCAAGTTCGAGGGCGATGCTCAGCATCGTCGCGCAGTAAAACGCCATCCACGCTGTCCCGTCGGCCTGCTGAAGACTGCCGCCAGTCGGCAACGGCTTCGACCGGTCGAAGACGCCGATATTGTCCAGGCCGAGAAAACCGCCGCTAAAAATATTCCTGCCGTCGGCGTCCTTGCGGTTCACCCACCATGTGAAGTTGATGAGAAGCTTCTGGAAGACGCTTTCGAGGAACTGGCGATCGCGCTGACCGCGCAGGCCGGCGATCTTGTAAACCCGCCACGCAGCCCACGCGTGTACGGGCGGGTTCACATCGCGAAACGCGAACTCATACGCGGGAATCTGCCCATTGGGATGCATATACCATTCCCGCAGCAACAGCGTGAGTTGTTGTTTGGCAAACTCCGGGTCAATCCGCGCGAACGGGATCATGTGGAACGCAAGGTCCCATGCCGCGAACCACGGATACTCCCATTTGTCCGGCATCGAAATGACATCGCGCGAGTAAACATGGTTCCAGTCGCTGTTGCGGCCGCGCCGTCGCGAGTCCGGTGGCCGCGGCATCGCGGGGTCGCCGCTCAACCAGTCAGCCACAACATAGTGATAGAACTGCTTCGACCAAAGCAGCCCCGCGTAGCCCTGCCGCACGACGTTCCGCTCCTCCGACGTGAGCTGTCGCGGGTTCACGCAATCGTAAAATGCGTCCGCTTCCCGGATGCGCCGGGAAAAGACATCGTCAAACTCCGCCGGACCGCGATTCACGGGCGCTTCTTCTTCCGCGTACAACCGCACCTGCACGACCTGCGATTTACCCGGATCAAGCTTTAGCACGTAATGCGGCGCGGCCTTCGTGCCGAAGCCCTTCGGGTTCACCGCCTCAACCCGTCCATGAACCACATAGTCATGGAACCCGTCGGTCACATACGGCCCTGCGTTCTTCGCGTTGAACAGGCGACCGTTGTTCGTTTCGTTGTCCGTGAACAGCACGGCGGGCGTTTTGCCGCGCGGGTCGGGGCCGATCTCGAAATAAAATCGGCCCAGCGTTTCATGTGTGAGCGTGAGCAGGTTGTCCTTCTCGCGCGCGATCTGCGGTTTTACAGAAGGATTCTCGTGAGTGTTGCCCCAAATCCACGTATTGCGAAACCAAACCGTCGGCAGCAGATGCAGGATCGCACTCGTGGCTCCGCGGTTCGCGACCGTGATGCGAATCAGCATGTCGTTGGGCGAATTCTTGGCGTACTCCGCAAACACGTCGAAATAGCGGTCGCCGTCGAACACGCCCGTGTCCAGCAGTTCAAACTCCGGATCGTTCTTGCTGCGCCGGCGATTTTCCTCGACGAGCCGCGCGTAAGGAAATTCCGCTTGCGGATACTTATAGAGCGCCTTGAGGTATGAATGCGTCGGCGTTGAGTCGAGGTAAAAGTACTCCTCCTTGACGTCCTCGCCGTGGTTGCCCTCATGGCCCGTGAGGCCGAACAGTCGCTCCTTCAGGAACGGGTCCTTCCCATTCCACAACGCCAATGCGAAGCAAAGCCGGCATTCGCGATCCGTGATCCCGAGAAGCCCATCCTCGCCCCAGCGATACGCCCGGCTTCGCGCCTGATCGTGCGGAAAATATTCCCAGCACGTGCCGAACTCAGAATAATCCTCGCGCACGGTCGCCCACTGGCGTTCGCTCAGGTAAGGCCCCCAGCGCTTCCAGTTCTTCTCCCGGCGCGTGTCTTCGCCCAGGCGCTGCTGCTCCGCATCCGCTGCACTCACAGTGATCGACATAGTTTCGAAATTACTGACGACTTCAACCCTTTGCGTCTTACGCCTTCGCGCCCTTGCGTTAAGCCCGGTGTTCCTCTACCAGGCCGAAGGCCTTGACCAACCTTAGCCGCGGGCGACGCCCGCGGACCAAACACGAGCATTGTCCTTTGCCCTGAAGGGGCGATCCACTTCCTGCTGTCCGGTTCCTGCAATCCATACACCGCCCTCAGCGATCCTGGCCGCACAGTTGGCAACCCCATCGTCGCAACCGGTACCGCGTCGGAGTTCCGCGTTCACAGGGCGTTTGATGCTTGGGCTTTGGGCGCTTCTGCGATCAAAACGTGATATTCCTCGGCGATACATCCAAAACGTAAATGCCAAACTCTTCAAGCGCACCGAGCACGGCCCGCGCTTCGGGCCAGCGCGAACCAAATTGCTCCTTTTTCTCAGTTTCCCATTCCTCCCAAACTTCCTCCGGAAAGTCCGGTGGGAAGTCGAGTCGCGCTCCCGCAAAATCGAGAACGAAAGGAGGTGTCACGATCGTCATCTCGATTATCCGCAGTTCATCATCATACCGGATCAATTCAGGCACGTGGAATTCCATGACTTCAGTGATCCCTGCCTCCTGAAGGCGCTGATAAATTCGCCGCTCCTGGACATAAGGCTCGAAGTGCTCATGAGCCTTGATTGCAGTTTTGCCGGGTTTGCCCTTGTCTTCGCCTACGAGTACAATACCGTGAACGCCGTGGCCCAGGCGTTCAACCAATTGAAGGTTGTGGCGCGAAGCGTAGGTTTGGGCGTTGTGGATTAAGGCTTCCTGCATGGATCTAAAGTCGAGTAACGGCGGACATTCCGCTCACGTCAGAATGCGATTGATACTCAATGGCATGTCGCTTCCCATTGCTCAATTGGGGCCGGATTTCCTCGTGCTCGATGCTCCGGTAAACCATCCACCAGCCAACGCGAGCGTCAGCCTTAAAGTCGATAACGCTGAACGGCACTGGGACGTTCGCCTCCCGAACGGTATTTCGCCTGATTGCAGCCGGGTGGCTATCGCTCTTCACCAGACATAACCTTTCTTCGAGACGTACCCGGACCAAAAGCCCAACAAGGGTAGAGCTGATTTGTTTTTACGATGCGGCTCCGCATCGGCTGCCTTCACAGTGGACAACATAATTTCGAAAATCCGTTCGCCGAACTTCTAATCCATTTCCCGCACCGCTGGCACGCACCATTTCAAGTTCCATCCCGAGCATACCCGAAACGCATGGTGACCGACGCAAATTGATATTTCCCTGATCCTCTCTATTGGCGGTACGTTCGATCGGTTATGAATACGGATAAACTGAAAAAATTGGCCCGTGACCTCCGCAAAACCCCGCCTCGCAGTCCGCGCGAAACGCTTGGCGGCTTTGTCATCGCCGCGCGCATGCTCGACAAGGCCCGCGCCGACCTCCTCGGCATTCACGGTGAATACAACTATTACCCCTGCGGCCTTGGCGCTTACTTCTGGAAGTTCACCGGACTCGATCCGCAGAAGTTCAAGGAGTTCGTGGCAACCGGCGCGACCGACGCTGAAGTGGATGCATGGATTCGCCAAAACGCCACAGCGCAGGACAAACTGGCTGTCATCCACTGGAACAACGAAATGATTGGTCTTCGGCTGGTCGATCTTGCTGACAGCGTCCAGGAATACCTGAGCGCCTACATCCCGCAATTTTGCAAACCCGCCAGCAAGGTAAAGTTCTTCTTCGATGTCTATGATGTCGAGGAAGGCGTGCTGTGAACGTTGAACCAAACGTCGCATCGTGACAACGATTGATCCAGGAGTTCGCATTGGCCATGTGCATCTCAAAGTCGCTGACCTTGAGCGCGCGCTCGCTTTCTATTGCGGCGTCCTCGGTTTTGCGCTCACCCAACGATACGGGCGCGAGGCGGCGTTCATTTCCGCCGGTGGTTACCATCATCACATCGGTCTCAACACATGGGAAAGTCAGGGCGGTTCCCCGCCACCGCCGGGGACGACGGGCCTCTATCATCTCGCCATCCTCTACCCGACGCGCGCCGCCTTGGCCAACGCCCTGCGCCGACTGCAGGAGGCTGGCGTCCCTTTGGATGGCGCGTCCGACCACGGCGTCAGCGAAGCCCTCTACCTGCGCGATCCCGATCAGAACGGCGTCGAACTTTACTGGGACCGGCCGAAAGAAAGTTGGCCGCGCACTCCAGCCGGCGATCTTGCGATGTTCACGCGACCGCTGGATCTTACCGCTCTCCTCAAAACATCAGCCGGCCCGCAATAGTCGCCAACCACCAACGCTTCTAGCAGACGAGGTAACGAGACTCACTTCTCGTTTCGAACGCTCGCATGCCGACGACTATCTTCCGCGTACGCGGCCCTTCGCTCGCGCCCCCAGCCCCCGAATTCGGAGTTCGACCTTCGTCATTGATTCGTCATGTGTCATTCTGTTGGTGCTTCTCTGGTGCTTGGAGCTTGGTGGTTGGAACTTCGTCATTCCCACATCCAGCACGTCGCCAGAGTTCCGCATTCATGCGGTTCTCCCCGACCCGCGCATCGAAAACATCTCAACGGACTTGAGCAAACCTTCCAGCTATGCTCAGCCACAAAACGAAGTATTTCCGGTCTTCCCTTCTTCGAGCTTACGTTGGGCCGTGAATGAAACGATGACGTTTGAAGCGAAGCAAAGGAAAACGAACTCCATGAAAAAACTGATCGCCATTGAAAAAAGTTCCGGCATCCATTGGGTAGGCGATGGATTTCCGGTCCGTTCGGTCTTTGGTTACAACGATCTCGGACGTGATTTGAGCCCGTTCCTGCTTCTTGACTATGCGCCACCGATGAAATTCGACCCGACCGATAAGAGACGCGGCGTCGGGGCGCATCCACATCGCGGCTTTGAAACCGTGACCGTCGCTTACCAGGGCGAATTGGAGCATCGCGATTCCACCGGCGCCGGCGGCAGGATCGGCCCTGGAGACGTGCAATGGATGACCGCGGCCGGCGGCATCATCCACGAGGAGTTCCACTCGCGCGATTTTGCTCGGAACGGTGGCACGCTGCAAATGGCCCAGCTTTGGGTCAACCTCCCCGCCAAAGACAAAGACGCAAAGCCGGGTTACCAAACCCTGCTCAACGCGCAGATTCCAAACGTGTCGCTGCCGCAACAGGCAGGCAGCGTCCGGGTCATCGCCGGCGCGTATGACGGCCAAAAAGGCCCCGCTCGCACCTTCACCCCCATCAACCTCTGGGACGTGAGGCTTCGCGCTGGCGGTTCAGTAGAGTTCCCGTTGCCTGAAGGTCACACGACTGCCCTGTTGATCGTAAATGGTGCTGTCACCGTTAATGGTGAGCGGGAAGCCGCCGAAGGTGACCTGGCTATCTTCCACCGATCCGGAGAAAGAATCGCCCTGAGCGCGACCAAAGACTCCACGCTGCTACTAATGGCCGGCGAGCCAATCAATGAGCCCATCGTCGGTTCCGGGCCCTTCGTCATGAACACCCGCGAACAGATCGCCCAGGCGTTCAACGACTTCCAAACTGGCCGCATGGGAAAAATTCCGGAGACAGTGGATCACTGATTACTATAAACTCCTGATTGTTGATTACGCGTTCGTGCCGGTGACCATCCTCCGCGTACGCGGCCTGTGACCCTTGAACGTCATAGCGCCGCTACGCACCTTTAGGCTCCGCGCGGCTTTCTCATTTACACCTTCAGCAAGGTGGCCCGCCCGCCCCAGAACTGCTTCAGCAGTTTCCATTTCAAATCTCAGATCTGAAATCGACACTCCGATTCGCCATGCTTATTGGCACTTCCCATTCCCGGCCCGCAACACGAATTGACACGCAGCCTGATTCGCGCTCGCTTTTAGCGGTCCAGTTCCGTTATATGAAAATATGCGCCGGTTCGTCATCGCCGGGTGCGTTGTTGGCGCGTTAAGCGTCGCGACGCTTGTCGCTGTGGTGTGGGCGACGCGCGAACCGATGTGCAACGGCACGCCCGTACGCGAGTTCGTTCAGTTGGCCGCAATCGCGAACAATTACGAAGCACGCGCCCTCGCAATCGAACAACTCCAGACGGTGGCACCGGTGGCCGTTACGTATATAGTCAACTCCCTCAACGGGCACACGAACTCGTTGCGCGATCGAATAAACCTCCAATGGGCGAAATTGTATCGCAAGCTTCCAGCCTCGATACAAAAAATCATGCCGAAGCCGAGGGGGCGTTTCCTCGTTGACGCTCGAATGTGGCTGGGGGCTCTTGCCGAGATCGGGCCGAAAGATGAGCGGGTCATCCCTGCACTGACGAAAGAGCTGAAGCACTCCGACAGCGAAATGCGTTTTTTCGCGACGCATTCACTCGCTCTCATCGCAACGAACTGGCTGGAACATCCGATTATCGGTCCGCAGATCATCGAAACGTTGACGGGCAGGTTGAGCGATCGCGCGGGAAATGTGCGCGGTGCGGCTGCAGTTGGTTTGGGATATTGCGGCGCGGTTGCGAAAGCGCAAATGCCGCAGTTGGTGGATCGACTGTCCGACACCGATGGAAATACGCGAATGCAC